>Ga0070741_10010315_pt1 | contig 17694 bp, 17 predicted proteins | sample Coa_R1_4_FD_66440 | JGI IMG/M metagenome (GOLD analysis project Ga0070741, IMG submission 66440) | Surface soil microbial communities from Centralia Pennsylvania, which are recovering from an underground coalmine fire - Coalmine... | ecosystem: Environmental > Terrestrial > Soil > Unclassified ...
GAGGCCGCCGACCATCTGGGCCGCGCCTACCTCCGCTACTCCTTCACCAAAGGGACCGACCAGGAGGTCGCCTTCCTCGTCGAGACCCTCGGCCTCGGCCCCCACACCCGAGTGCTCGACGTGGGCTGCGGCCCCGGCCGCCACGCCCGGACCCTGGCCGCCCGCGGCATCCCCGTGCACGGCGTGGACATCGCCCCCGCCTTCGTCGACCTTGCCCGCCAGGACGCGCCCCCCGGCGCCACCTTCGAAGTGGCCGATGCGCGCGAGCTCGTCCACGACGGCGAGTTCAACGTGGCCATGTCCCTGTGCCAGGGCGGCTTCGGGCTGATGGGGGAGGACGACGGCGCCATCCTCGAGAACATGGCTCAGGCCGCACCCCGGGTCGTCTTCTCGGCGTTCAGCGCGTATTTCGCCTTGCGGTACCTGGAGGATTCCGACATGTTCGATGCGGCCGCCGGCGTCAACCGGGAGGACGCCATCCTCAAGAGCGAGGCGGGCGACGAGCGCCACTTCCTGCTGGAGACCTCGGTGTTCACGCCCAGGGAGCTGCGCCTCATGTGCCGGGCCGCCGGCCTCACGGTGGACGAGCTGTGGTCGGTCACGCCCGGCGACTATGCCGCCCGGCCGCCCGACGTCGACCATCCCGAGTGGTTGGTGGTCGCCCACCGCACGCGCCCATAGGCGCCCGGAACCTCCGGTGGTAACCTGAAGCGTCCAACTTTCCCCTACGAAGGCGAAGTCCCTTTCCTATGTCCGATCTCGATACCTCCTCCGCCCAGTCCGCTGCTGACGAGGGAGGTGAGTACACCCCCCGGCAGATCACCGAGAACGACCTCGGCGGTCTCTCGCTGGAAGATGCGATCGCCGGCACCATCGTCGAGTTCGACGACGGCGACATCGTGAAGGGCACGGTCGTCAAGGTCGACAAGGACGAGGTCCTGCTCGACATCGGCTTCAAGTCCGAGGGCGTGATCCCGGCCAAGGAGCTGTCGATCCGCCACGACGTCGATCCCAACGAGATCGTGTCGGTGGGTGAGGAGATCGAGGCGCTGGTCCTCCAGAAGGAGGACAAGGAAGGCCGCCTGGTCCTGTCCAAGAAGCGGGCCCAGTACGAGCGGGCGTGGGGCACCATCGAGCGCATCAAGGAGGCCGACGGCGTCGTCTCCGGCCCGGTCATCGAGGTCGTCAAGGGTGGTCTCATCCTCGACATCGGCCTGCGCGGCTTCCTGCCCGCGTCGCTGGTGGAGTTGCGCCGGGTGCGCGACCTGCAGCCCTATGTGGGGCGCAGCCTCGAAGCCAAGATCATCGAGCTGGACAAGAACCGCAACAACGTGGTGCTGTCCCGCCGAGCGTGGCTGGAGGAGACGCAGAAGGAGCAGCGCGAGGACTTCCTCGCCAACCTCAAGCCGGGCGAGAAGCGCAAGGGCGTGGTGTCGAGCGTCGTGAACTTCGGCGCCTTCGTGGACCTCGGCGGCATGGACGGCCTCGTGCACGTGTCCGAGCTGTCGTGGAAGCACGTCGACCATCCCTCGTCGGTCGTGCAGGTGGGCGACGAGATCGAGGTGCAGGTGCTCGATGTCGACCTCGACAAGGAGCGCATCTCCCTCTCCCTCAAGGCCACCCAGCAGGACCCGTGGCAGGAGTTCGCCAACGCCCACCGCGTGGGTGAGCTGGTGTACGGCCGGGTCACCAAGCTGGTGCCCTTCGGCGCCTTCGTCCAGGTGGGCGAGGGGATCGAGGGCCTGGTGCACATCTCGGAGATGGCCGTGCACCACGTCGACCTCCCCGAGCAGGTCGTCACCCCCGGCGAGGAGCTGTGGGTGAAGATCATCGACATCGACCTGTCCCGCCGGCGCATCAGCCTGTCCATCAAGCAGGCGGCCGAGGGCGGCGAGGTGGCGGCCGAGTACCGCGAGCACTTCGGCGAGCACGCCTACGACGAGCAGGGCAACTACATCGGCGTCACCGAGTTCACGCCTGACAACGAGGCCCAGGCCGCGTGGGCGGACTACGCCGCCGAGTACGGGCTCGACGCCGACGGCAACCCCACGGCCGAGGCGGGTGAGGGAGCCACTCCCGAGGCCGCTGCCCCGGCGCCCGCGGCAGCGCCCGCCGAAGCCCCGGCTCCCGAAGCTCCCACCGGCGAAGCCCCTGCCGGCGAAGCTCCCGCCGCGGCCCCGCCCGCCGAGTAGCTCGCCCCACCGGTGCTGGTCGTCGGGCTCACCGGCGGCATCGGATCCGGCAAGTCGACCGTGTCTGCGCTCCTCGCCGAGCGCGGCGCGGTCGTCGTCGATGCCGATGCCATTGCCCGCCAGGTTGTCCAGCCGGGCGGCCCCGCCCACGACGCGCTGGTCGAGCGCTTCGGTACCACCGACCGGCCCACCATCGCGTCGATCGTCTTCAACGACCCCGCCGCCCTGGCCGACCTGAACGCCATCGTCCACCCTGCGGTCGGCGCCGAGATCGCCCGCCGCCTGCAGGACGAGGCCGGCACCGATCACGTGGTGGTGCTGGACATCCCCCTGCTGGTGGAGTCCAAGAACCCGTACGCGGTGGCGGGGGTCATCGTGGTCGACGTCCCGGTCGACGTGGCCGTCAGCCGCCTGGTCGAGCAGCGAGGCATGGCCGAGGCCGACGTGCGGGCCCGGATGGCGGCCCAGGCCGCCCGCGAGGAGCGCCTGGCCAAGGCCGACTTCGTGATCGACAACGCCGGCACCCGCGAGCACCTCGCCGCCGAGGTCGAGCGGTGCTGGGCCTGGGTGCGGTCCCTCCCCACGCCGCCCTGACCAGTTTGGCCGCGCTACGTCCGATATATCGGACGTAGCGCGGCAAGAGTGCAAGGGTGGGGGCCATGTGCCGGAGCATCGTGACCCTGCGGGGCCAAGAGGGGACCACCGAGGACGACGTGCGCGCCGCCGCTCGTCAGTACGTCCGCAAGATCAGCGGGTACCGGGTGCCGTCCAAGGCCAACGAGGCCGTGTTCGAGCGGGCCGTCGACCAGGTGGCCGAGGCGACGCGCCTGTTGCTCGATCAGCTGACCTTGTCCCGCAGCGGGTCGAGAATGGCGAACAGCCGCTCGCTCACGTCGTCCACCGAGCCGCGGGCATCGACCCGGCGGAGCAGCCCCCGCCCGTCGTAGAAGTCGATCAGGGGTCGCGTCTTCTCGTTGTACACGTCCAGCCGGTGGCGCACGACCTCCTCGTCGGCGTCGTCCGACCGGCCCTCGATCCGGGCCCGGCCGGCCATGCGGCGCACCAGTTCGGCCTCGTCCACGTCGAGGGCCACCACGCCGTCGAGGGTGACGCCGTGCTCCTCGGCCAACTCCCGGGCCGTCCTCGCCTGCACGACCGTGCGCGGGTACCCGTCGAGCACGTAGCCCCCGTTGCGGGCCGCTTCCAGGATGCGCGGCCCCACCACTGCGAGCATGACGTCGTCGGGCACCAGGTCGCCGTGCTCGACGTAGGACCGCACCCGCTCGCCGATGGGCGTGCCCGCCGCCATCTCCTCGCGCAGGATGTCGCCGCTGGAGATGTGGGTGATGCCGTAGCGCTGGGCGATGCGCTCGGCCTGGGTTCCCTTGCCGGCGCCGGGCGGGGCGACGAGGAGGATGCGCATTACCCCGCCGGCTCGGGCGGCGCGTCGAGGCGCTCGAACAGGGCCGGGGGCTTGCGCACGGCGGCCCCGACCACGGCTTCCTCCCAGTCGGCACCGACGTCGCCGTCGCCGCCCAGGGCCTCGATGATGGCGGCCGACGTGGCCGGGAGGAACGGGTGGAGTTGCACGCCGAGCACCCGCACGGCGGCGGCGGCCGTCTTCAGGGACGTGTCCAGCCGGGCCGCCCCCTCGGGCGAGGTGTCCTTGGCCAGGTGCCAGGGAGCGGTCTCGTCCAGGTAGGCGTTGGTGCGCCGGACCAGGGCCCACAGCGACGTGATGGCCTCGCGCGGGTCGAAGCGCTCGAAGGCGGCGGCGGTGTCGGCCACGGCCTGGTGGGCGAACTCCCAGAACGCCGTCTCCAACGCCGTGTCCTCACCAGCGGGCACCACGCCCTCGCGGTAGCGGCCGATGAGCGACGTCACCCGGCTCACCAGATTGCCCAGCTCGTTGGCCAGCTCGCTGTTGCGCCGCTGGAAGAGGCGCTCCTCGCTGAAGTCGCCGTCGGCGAACGGGGGGACGTCGGCCAGCAGGTAGTACCGCAGGGTCTCGGCGCCGTAGCGCTCCACCACGTCGACGGGATCGACGGCGTTGCCCAACGACTTGGACAGCTTGCGCCCGCTGGCCGTGATGTAGCCGTGCACGAAGATGTCCGTCGGCAAGGGCACGCCCGCGGACATGAGCATGGCCGGCCAGTACACGGCGTGAAAGCGGATGATGCCCTTGCCCACCACATGGATGCGCTGGTCGGCCTCGGCCCAGTAGCGGCGGTAGCGCTCGCTGTCGTCCACGAAGCCGAGGGCGGTGATGTAGTTGGTGAGGGCGTCGATCCAGACGTACATCACCTGGCTGGGGTCGCCCGGCACCTCGATGCCCCAGTTGTGCGACCGCTCGGCCGACCGGGAGATGCTGATGTCCTCCACACCGCTCCGCAGGAACCCGAGCACCTCGTTCTTGCGGGTCTCCGGGGTGATGCGCAAGGTGTCGGACTCGATGGCCTCGCGCAGCTGCTCGGCGTAGCGCGACAGGCGGAAGAACCAGTTCTCCTCGGACACCATCTCGGGCACGGTGTCGTGCTCGGGGCACTTGCCCTCGATCAGCTCGTCCTCCGTGTAGAACTGCTCGCAGCCCACGCAGTAGAGGCCCTGGTACGACTTGCGGTAGACGTCGCCGTTGGCTTCGATGCGCTTCCACAGTTCGGTCGCCCCCCGGATGTGCAAGGGGTCGGCGCTGGTACGCACGAAGTAGTCCCACGACAGTTCGAGCTTGTCCTGCAGCTCCTCGAAGTAGGTGACGTTGCGGTCCACCAGCTCCCGGGCGGTGATGCCCTCCTTCTCGGCGGCCAGCACGTTCTTCAGGCTGTTCTCGTCCGAGCCGCTGAGGAAGAACAGGTCGTGCCCGGCCAGCCGGTGCCAGCGGGCGAAAGCGTCGGCCTGCACGAACTCCAGGGCGTGGCCCAGGTGGGGGCGGGCGTTGACGTAGGGGATGGCGTTGGAGATGAAGACGGTGCGCGTCATAGGGCGTGAAGGGGCCGCATCCTACTGGCCCCTCCGGCGCGACCCGCCCGCTCAGACGGCTTCGCTGAGGGCGTCCAGCTCGCGGCGCAGGGCGAGGGACATGAGCGCGTCCTCCTCCAGGCTGCGCACCCGGCGAGGGCCCATGTGCAACTCCCGACCCACCCGGTACAGCGACATGGGCTCCTCGCCTCCCAGGCCGTAGCGCAGGCGGACCACCGAGCGTTGGGGTTCGGGCAAGGCCGTCACGGCCCGGCGCACGTCGTCCTCGGCCAGGCTCACGAGCACGTCCTCGGTGAACTCGCCGCCCTGGCCGGGCAGCACGTCGCCCAGGGACGCGCCGCCGTCCTCACCCACGGGCTGGTCCAGGCTGGCCACCACCCGGGCCGAGTCGCGCACCTCCATGATCTGCGGGACGGACAGCCCGGTGACGTCGGCCAGCTCCTCGTCCGTGGGGTCACGGTCGTGCTGCTTGACGTACTCCTCGCGCAGCCGTTCCAGGCGGCGGGCCCGCTCGGCCACGTGGACGGGGAGGTGGATCTCCCGGGCGTGCTTCTGGAGGGCGCGCTGGAGGGCCTGGCGGATCCACCACGTGGCATAGGTCGAGAACTTGAACCCCCGGCGCCAGTCGAACTTCTCGACGGCGCGCATGAGCCCGAAGATGCCCTCCTGGATGAGGTCGAGGAGCACGAGACCCTGGTGCTGGTAGCGCTTGGCGATGTGGACGACCAGCCGCAGGTTGGCGTTGATCATCTGCTCCCGGGCGGCCTCGTCGCCCGCCTCGATGCGCTTGGCCAGCTCCACCTCCTCGGCCGCGGTGAGCAGCGGGTGCTGGCCGATCTCGTCGAGGAAGAGGCGCAGGGCGTCGCCCGTGGCCACGGCCGCGTCGGAGAGGCTCACCTCGGTGGCCTTGCTGCTCGCTCGGCCGCAGTCGTCCCGCAGGGCGATGCCCTCGGATTCCAGGTCGTCGCAGAGGTCGGCCACCGCGTCGTCCGACAGGCCGAGCCGAGCCGCCGCCTTGTGCACCTCGGTGAACTCGAGGCAGCCGCGCTCCCTGCCCCGCTGGACCAGCGCGTCGAGCCCCCGGCCGGACGTCCTCATGGGCGCGTCCATACCCTCTCAGGCCCGTTGAATCACAGGCTTGACCACCACCTCCGTCCGCAGGCTGTTGGCGATGTAGCACTCCCGGTGGGCCACCTCCACCAGATGGCGGATGCGTTCGTCGGCCACACCGGCCCGGACCGTGATGCGGGGGTGGAGGACGATGCGGGTGAGGCGCGTGGGCCGTTCCGCCTCGGGCATCTCTCCCTCGGCCTCGTCCTCGTAGGCCACCACGTCGATGCGGGCCCGGGCGGCCACGGCGAGGAAGGACAGGAGCTGGCACGCCGCCGCCGCCAGCACCACCAGCTGCTCGGGGTTGAGGAGGGCGGGATCGCCCCGGAAGGCGGGATCGGCCGAGAGCCGCAGGGTGGCGCCGGAGGGAGGCGCCACCGCCTCGTGCTCCCGCGAGTAGTTGTCGTACCCCACGCCGGTGGTGCCCGACCAGGAGCAGCGGACCGAGTAGCGGTGGACCAGATCGATACCCCAGTTTGGCGGATAAGCTTCCCAACCGGGTCCGAGTACCCGACGGGGTCCGAGCCTAAGGAGCTGGGTATGCGTCACCGTCTGGCGGCGGTAGTCGGTGCGGTTGCGGTCATGGCCTGGATGTTCGGGCCTGTCGATGCCACTCGGGCGGCCGCCCCGCCCTTGTCGCCGTCGTCGCCCGCGCTCTCGTACGACCACGGACCCTTCACCAACCTCAACATCGGCGGGCTGGCGGTGGGCTCGTGCACCCAGCCCGCGGGGTGCGACAACACGGACATCCAGGTCGACATCCCGGCCGGGTACTACGAAGGGCTGCGGGCCCAGGGCAAGGTCGGCGTGGTGCAGATCGCCCTGTCGTGGGTGGACAACGCCAACGACTTCGACCTCGGGCTCCTCAACGCCGACGGCGCCGCCATCGCGTCGAGTGGTTTCGGCAACAGCGACTTCGAGCGCATCAATTTCACCGAGTTGCCCACGGGCAAGTACACCGTCCAGGTCGTCATCTTCCGGGCCCTCAACACCGGCTTCCACGTGGACGTGAAGCTGCTCTCGATGACGCCGGTGCAGGCCGCGGTGGCGAGCGGCACCGGCGGCATGGCGTTCTCCAACGGCACGCCCGTGGCCCTGGAGCGCAGCAGCGGCGAGCCCGACATGGGCATCGCCCCCAACGGCGACCTGTACGTCGACATGCCCCTCGGCGCGGGCACCAACTCCATCCTCTACAAGTCGACGGACAACGGCACCACCTGGCTCCCGCTGGCCCCGCTCCACCCCAACAACAACCCGTTGCCCAACAACGTGGCCGGCGGTGGCGACGCCCTCGTGGCCATCGACAAGGACGGGCGCATCTGCTTCTCCGAGCTGAACACGCTGATCTCCCTCGGCATCGGCTGCTCCACCGACGGGGGCAAGACGTTCGTGCCCGCCGACCCGCTCGTGCTCGACCCCACCACGCCCCTGGTCGACCGCCAGTGGCAGGCGGCCACGCCCCAGAAGGAGCAGTTCATCAGCGCCGAGTTCGGCATCGTGACCGTGGGCCCCAGCCAGCCCGGCATCCGCCTCTACAAGGAGGTGGCGGGCAGCACCAACTTCTTCACCAAGGTGCAGGACATCGACACCGGCAAGTCCATGAAGTCGTACAACATGGCCGTCGACCCCACCGACACCGATGCCAACGGCGGCACCGTCGTCGAGGCCTACCTGCGCTCCAACCAGGACCCGGCCACCAAGGCCGCCAGCCCCCACCAGCTGATGGTCTGGCAGACCACCGACGGCGGCACCACCGTGACCACCCACAAGGTCGCCGACCTGCCCACCACGCCGGGCAACAACTTCGCTTCCGTCGACGTGGACCGGGCCGGGAACGTGTACGTGGCCTGGAGCGAGCAGGGGACGTGGGACATCTTCTACTCGGTGGCCAAGAAGGGCGATCTCGACCACTGGTCCACGCCCGTGCGGATCAACGCCGAGCCCGCCGGCCGCACTGCCGTCCAGCCCACCATCAAGGTCGGCGACCGCGGCCGGGTGTTCGTCGGGTACTACGCGGCGTCGCAGTGGGGGAACCCCGACGCCCTCCCCGGCGGCATGTGGGACGCCTTCTTGTCGTACTCGATCGACGGGGCCTGCCAGCTGGACACCACCCCGTGCGCGGCGCCCACCTTCCACCAGGTGAAGATCACCGATCACCCGGTCCAGTACCGGGGCATCTGCCTGGGTGGTACCGGCTGCAGCGACGGCGATCCCTACTACGGCGACCGGTCGATGCTCGAGTTCCTCGACATCGAGTTCACGCCCGCCACCGGCCAGGTCCACGTGATCACCACCGATTCCTCCCGCGAGGATCGGGAGACGACCATCACCGCCTACCGCCAGATCGGCGGCCCGTCCGCCTTCGCCGGCAAGCCCGACCTGGGCGGCTCCGACGGCACGGGGAGCAGCGTCACCGATCCCCAGGGCGACGGCGGCTGGCCCTACCTGTCGCCCGTGCCCATGCAAGCCGCCCCCGGCGCCGACCTGCTGGGGGTGTCGCTCTCCCGGCCCGACTCGGCCACCCTCGAGGTCGCCATGAAGGTGGCCGACGTGGGCGCCCTGGCCCAGGCGTTGCAGGCGGGCGTGGGCCAGGAGCTGCTCGTCGGTACCCGCTTCGCCACCAGGAACGACGGGTTCTGGGTGGGCCTCGAACAGAAGGCGGGCGAGACCGCGCCCCGCTTCCTGGCCGGCCACATCGCCGCCGACGGGCCGCTGGTGGACGTCTACAAGTTCGACACCACCGGCGCCCACGCCAAGGGCCGCATCGATCCCGCCACCAACTCGATCGTGATCGACGTGCCCCTCGCCGACTTCAAGACGACGCTGGAAAAGCCCGACACGCAGAAGGACGCCCAGGTGGTGGCGGCCATGAGCAACGGCGACCCGCTGTACGGCGTGACCGGGTTCTCGCTGGTGGGCGTGTCGTCGGCCCAGGACGCGGTGGCCAAGCACTGGCTGGACGTGTCGCCCGCCTTCACCTTTGCCGGGGCTCTCAACACGTCGGACGTCACCCCAGCCGGGGCGCCCGGCTCGGGCACTGCGGGCAAGGGGACCGGCAACCTGCCGGCCACCGGCGCGCTGCGGACCGGACTGTGGGGGGCCGTGGCGCTGGCGCTGGCGATGGTGGCGGCGGGCCTGCGTCGCCGGGCCCGCCGCGCCGCCCGCCCGTAGCGCGCGCCGGCTCTCACCTGAGCGTGCCATCCTGGTCGCCATGTCCGGCGGAACCGCAGTCCACAGGCGCGGGCTCGCAGCGGCAGTCGCGCTGGCAGTCGTGTTCTCTTTGCTCGCACCCATGGCCCGCAGGAGCCCGGCCCGGGGCGCGGTCGACGGTCGGCCCAACGCCTTCGACGTCCCCGCGTCAACCGGGTACTGGCTGGGCGCGTCGGACGGCGGCGTGTTCAGCTTCGGCAGCAGCCGGTTCCAGGGGTCCATGGGCGGCCAGCGCCTCAACCGGCCGGTGGTGAGCATGGCGGCCACGCCCACTGGCCGGGGCTACTGGCTGGTGGCGTCCGATGGCGGCATCTTCTCCTTCGGCGACGCCCAGTTCTACGGCAGCACCGGGTCCGTCAAGCTCAACCAGCCCATCGTGGGCATGGCCCCGACACCCTCCGGCCGGGGCTACCTGCTCGTGGCGGCGGACGGGGGCATCTTCGCCTACGGCGACGCCACCTTCGCGGGGTCCACCGGCGGCAAGACCCTGCCCGCACCCATCGTGGGCATGGCCATGAGCCCGAGCGGTCTGGGCTACTGGCTGGTGGGTGCCCAGGGTGATGTCTACAACTTCGGCGACGCCCCCTTCCTCGGGGCCATGGGCGGCACGCCGTTGGCCAGGCCGGTGGTGGGCATGGCGGCCGCGCCGGGCGGACGGGGCTACTGGCTGGTGGCGTCCGACGGCGGCATCTTCTCCTTCGGCGACGCGCCCTTCCTGGGCTCCACCGGTGGCATGGCCCTGAACCGGCCCATCGTCGGCATGGCCGCATCGCCCCGGGGGACGGGCTACTGGCTGGTGGCGTCGGACGGCGGCATCTTCTCGTACGGCGAGACCACCTTCTTCGGCAGCACCGGCTCCATCCGCCTCAGCCAGCCCATCGTGGGCATGGTGCCCCCGCCGGTGCGCACCGCCCCGGAGGTCGCCACCTTCTTCTATCCGTGGTACGCCAACCCCAGCGACGGTGGCGGGGTGTGGCGCCACTGGGACCAGGGCGGCCACTCGCCGCCGGCCGACATCGGCTCCGACTACTACCCCGTGCGGGGCGCGTACAGCAGCCAGGACCCGCCGACCCTCGACAGCCAGATGGCCGAGATCGCCGGTGCCGGCATCACCACCATCGTCAGCTCGTGGTGGGGCCGGGGCTCGTTCGAGGACAACGTCCTCCCCGCGGTGGTGGCCGCCGCTCGGGCCCATGGCCTGCGGGTGGCCGTGCACGTGGAGCCCTATGGCGGGCGCACGCCGGCGTCGGTGGGTGGTGACATCCGCTCCCTCAAGTGGCTCAACCTCGACGAGTTCTGGGTGTACGAGGCCATGGGCCCTCCGGTGGGCGACTGGGCCAGCGAGCTGGCGGGCATCCCCGACGTGCGCCTCTTCGCCGAGACCGGGAACCTCACCGCCCAGGTCACCGGGCGCTTCGCCGCCTACGCCCGCCAGGCCGGCTTCGACGGCGTGTACACCTACGACCCCGTCCGCTACAGCCGCACGCCCTTCGCCTTCGCGTGCGGCGCCGCCCGCCAGCGCCGCCTGCTGTGCGCCCCCTCGGTGGCGCCCGGCCAGCTCGACACCCGCACGCCGCCCCTGCGCACGTTTGCGTCCCGAGAAGGTGGTGCCCGCTATGAGCGGCAGTGGAGCGAGGCCACCGACGCGGGGGCCGACCTGATCAGCATCACCAGCTACAACGAGTGGCACGAAGGCACCCAGATCGAGCCGGCCAAGCCCTACTGCTTCCCGGACGTTTGTTCCTCCGGGTACGACGGTGATTACGGTCGGTCAGGGGCACCCGCCACCGTCGGCTACATCGATGCGACCCGGGCCTACGCCGCCCGGTATCGAGCCAATCGGGCCTGACGGCACCGCCGCCTGAGGCGGAAACGAGCCTCATGATCTGCGGCCAATCAGCGCGATGAATGCCCCGCCCATCCGTACTGGGTGTGCGGGGAGCGCTGGTCCTCCCCGGGAAGGGGAGCCTGCAGATGGCACGCCGATTTCTGCGCCGCGGACCGTTCACGTTGCTCGTCATCGGGGCGGTTCTTCTGGGCTTGGTGATTGTCAATTCGCCCAAGGCCGACGCGACCGTCCCGTGCATTCGAGTCGACATCGGGATACCGATCTCGACCGTTCTCGGCGATGCGACCTGCATGCAACAGACGGGCGGCATTTGCCCGTTCGTTACGTTCTCGGCGACGAACGTATCGGTGCGGGTGGACGTCTGCGTGCCGTCCGGGCGCTAGCCGGGCAGGTTGTCGGCGATGAGGCACAGGGCCCGGCCCGTGTTGGACGACGTGCAGTCGGGCCACGTCACGCCGCCGCCCACCGGCGCGATGTCCTGGCCGGCCACGGACACCGAGGGCTTGGTGTCCCACTGCTCGAAGCCGTCGTGCGAGCGGTTCGTGGTCGAACCGGCCGACACGGGGACGCCGGGCACGGTCACCGCCGTGGTCGAGTGCACGGGCGGCGACCCGTGGGGCGGGCCCGGCGGGAGGCTGCCCGCCTGTGCCGCTGGCCGGGCGGGACCGGCGGGGCCGTGGGCGGCCGGTGTCCGGGAGGCGGTTCCCGTTCGGGAGGCGGCCGCCGGCAGCGAGAGGGCCCGTTCCAGCACCAGCGCCGGCACCCGGGCCGGGCGGGTCACGGCCGCACCACCGGGCATGCCCGCCAGGGTGGTGACGACCGCCAGCGCGGTCAGGGCGGCCTGGGCGCTCCCACTCATCAGCGAGGCCAGCCCTTCCGACTGCCACACCGAGCCCACGAACTGGTTCCCCCACCGGGCGCCCGCCCGGCGCCAGTCGCGCATCGTCAGCCGCATCCGGCGCCAGCGGCCGGCCAGGGCCACGGGCAGCGGCCACTGGCCCTGGCGCCGGGCGACGTCCTCGATGCGGGACTGCAGGGCCCGGCGGGAGCGCATCAACGTTGTGCGCACCGACCCGACCGTATTGTTCGAGAAGGCGGCGATCTCCTCGTAGCTCCAGCCCATGAACTCCCGTAGCACCAGTGGTGTGCGGAAGCGCTCGGGCAGTTCGTTGACCGCGGCCCCCACGATCCGGGCCCGCGCTCGCCGGGCCACGTCATCGTCGATGCTCGCCGCCGAGGCCGGCTCCCCCTGGGCCAGCTCCACCTGGGCCAGCCAGCGTTCCCGCGACCGCTGCATGTCCGTGCACACGTTGGCGGCGATGGTGGCGAGCCACGGCCACAGCCGGGCACCCGAGCGGAAGCGGGGGAGGGCCCGGTAGGCCTTGAGGATGGTCTCGTGGGCGGCGTCCTCGGCCTCGGACCGGTTGCCGAGGCGGTGGTGGCAGAAGGCGGTAAGCGGCGCCGCGTACCGGCGATACAGGAGGTCGAGGCCGTCCTGCTCGTGCCGCTGCCACGACTGCAGCAATTCCTGCTCTTCCACCTCAGCGGGAAGGACATAGCCCGACATAACGACCAGTGCCCCCGAACGTCGTGCCGCCCCACGCTCTTGCCAGCCTTGCGCAGGAACTATTCGACGGCCGGCGCTCGCTCTCCTGGCCTGCGGAAAGGGCGCGACGTTTTCGCTCCTCGGACGTACTGCAGGTGTGACGCCCGCTGGCCCGGTCGACCTCAACCCGCTGCAACTGCAGATCCTCGCCCAGGTGGCATCGGGCGACAGCAACGGCGCCATCGCCCGGTCGTTGGGGTACTCGCCCTCCTACGTGAAGGACGTCGTGGCGATCGTGCGGGCCCATCTGCGTGCCCACGACCGCGCCCACGCCGCCTCGCTCGCCGTCGCCCTCGGCCTGGTCCGCCCGTTGGAGGAGGGGCGCTTCGTCCCCACCCACCTCCCTCGGGAGGCCATCACCGCAGGGGGAGTCAACCTCCCGTGATTTCCCCGGCGGCCCGCCCTCTCCCTCGTGTGGCCAGCTCGGGGGAGAGGTCTGGGCCTCGGCGTCTCAGCTGCTGAGGCCGAGGGCCTCGAAGAGGGCGGCGATGTCGGTCTTGGGCACCCGCTTCAGGCCGGGCGGCTCCTTGCCGTCCTCCACGCCCGAATAGACGACCACGGGCACCTCGGGGCACACCGACCCGATGGGGCCGAGGAGCTCGAGCCCGTCGCCGTCCGGCAGGCGCCGGTCGAGGACGATCCCGTGGAGGTCGGGGCGCAGCATGTCCCGAGCCGCCTCCAGGGTCTCCGCCGACAACACCTCGGCGCCGTCGATCTCCAAGCTGAGGCGCACCATCCGGCCCACGGACGGGTCGTCGTCGACCACGAGCACCACGGGCCGGAAGGGCACGGCCGGCGCGGGTTCGTGCGCCGGCGTGTCGGTCATGTTGCGGCCCGGGCCAGGCGGCGGGCGCCCCACGCCAGGCCCAGGCAGGCCAGGCCGGGGACGATCAGCCAACCGGCCCCGCCCGTCTGGGGTGTGGGCGACTGGCCGCTGGCCACCTGCCCGCTGCCCGAGGTACCCAGGCCCGATCCCGAGCTCGGCGCCGACGTGGTGGTGGTGGGAAGCGTGGTCGCCGTGATGGCGGTGGTGGGGGCCGTGCTGGTGGGCGCGGCCGACGAGGAAGACGAAGGCGCCGCCGTGGTGGTCGACGAGGCCGCCGTCCGCTGCTTCTGGCCGCTGGGCGAGTGCACGGCCACGCCGACGACGCCGAACACCATGAGCACGACGATCGCCGCGAACAACCGCATCCTCGTCATGTCATTCAGCGGTCCGACCCTCCTCGTGCCTCTCGCCATCAGAGGCTAGAGGCCACCCTGCCCGAATCCACGGATGGTTACCCGTGGCGGAACGTCACGCTAACGCGCGGCCCGGCGGACGCCACCTTCGGCACGGCGTGGTCCCACGTGCGTTGGCACGAGCCGCCCGTCACCAGCAGGTCGCCGGGGGCGAGCACCAGGCTGATCCCGGCGCCCCTGGTCCCATCCGCGGCCTTGGGCCGCAGCCGGAACGTGCGCGGCGACCCGAGCGACACGATGGCCACCACCGGGTCGGCCACCTCCTTGGCGATGCGGTCGCCGTGCCAGGCGACGCTGTCCCGCCCGTCCCGGTAGAGGTTGAGCCCGCCCCGGTCGAAGGGCCGCTCGTACTGGGCGGTGAGGGCGGTGAGCATGTCGGCCAGGACGGGCACGAGAGGCCGGTCGTCCCGGTCCCGCCATCGGGCCGTGAGGCGGGGTTGGTCAACCGTTCGGCCATACATCTGGCGGGTCTCCGCTCGCCAGTCGGCCCGGGCCAGCAGGTTCTCGAAGAGGGCGTCGGCGCCGGTGACCCAGCCGGGCACGTGGTCGAGCCACGCCTTTTGGTCGAGGTCCCGGCGGGCCAGGCCGGCAAAGGATGCGTCGACGTGCGGCGCACCCGGCTCGCCCCAGAGCGACGGCTGCCAGTGCAACATTCCCTGCCACATCTCCCTGGGCGAGGGTACAGAGCAGGCGACGGGAATCGAACCCGCATGACCAGCTTGGAAGGCTGGGACTCTGCCATTGAGCTACGCCTGCGTGTCAGGGCCTGCGTGTGCGGCTGTGTGTCGGGGAGGGGGGATTTGAACCCCCGACCGCCAGCACCCAAAGCTGGTGCGCTACCACTGCGCCACTCCCCGGTCCCGGGCTGCTCACTGTACCGGAGCACCCCGGCTGGCCGGCTCGCTGGCCGGCCGGTCCAGAGGTTGGGGCGCGCCACCGGTAGACTGCGAACCTTGATGAAGGCCACGGTCGAGCCCCTCGAGGGCAACAAAGTCAAGCTCTCGGTGGAGATCGACGAAGGTGAGTTCGAGCAAGCGCTCGATGCCGCGTTCCGCAAGATCGCCCGAGAGGTCCGCATCCCCGGTTTCCGCCCCGGCAAGGCGCCCCGCCGCCTGCTCGAAGCCCGGATGGGCAAGGAGACGGCCCGGCAGGAGGCGCTCCGGGACGCCCTGCCCGACTACTACGCCCGGGCGCTCAAGGACACCGAGCTGGATCCCATCGCCCCGCCGGAGATCGACATCACCGCGGGGGAGGCCGAGGGCCCCGTCGCCTTCGACGCCGTGGTCGAGGTCCGCCCCCAGGTCGGCATCCCGGGCTACGGCGGCCTGCGGGTCACGGTGCCCAGCCCCGAGGTCACCGACGAGGACCTCGACAGCCAGGTCGACCGCCTGCGCAATCAGTCTGCCGACATGCACCCCGTCGACCGGCCCGTCCAGACGGGCGACATCGTCACCATCGACCTCGACGCCGGCGACGACGCCTATCCCGACAACACCTACGAGGTGGGCAGCGGCGGCGTCGTCCCCGAGCTCGACGCCCAGCTCCACGCGGCCAAGGTGGGCGACATCCTGAGCTTCGAGTCCACCCCGCCCGGGTCGGAGTCGCCCATCACCTTTCGGGTCTTCGTCAAGGACGTGAAGGAAAAGGTACTGCCCGAGCCCACCGACGAGTGGGCCAGCGAGGCGTCCGAGTTCGAGACCATGGCCGAGTTGCGAGACGATCTGCGCAATCGTCTCTCGGTGGTCAAGAAGCTCCAGTCCGCCATGGCCCTGCGGGAGGAGGCCATGCGGGCGCTCGTCGAACTGGTGGAGGACGAGGTTCCCGAGCCCCTCGTGGCCGAGGAGCTGGAGCGCCGGGTGCACGACCTGGGTCACCGCCTGGAGCGCCAGGGCGTCAACATCGCCCAGTACCTGGACGCCACCGGCACCTCGCAGGAGCAGCTCCTGGCCGACCTCCGCAACGACGCCGTCGAGGCCGTCAAGGCCGATCTGGCCCTGCGGGCCCTCGCGGAAGCGGAGGCCATCGAGGCCACCGACGAGGACGTCGACGCCGAGGTCGCCCGCCTGGCCGAGCGCATGGGCACCCGTCCCGACCGGCTGCGCCAGCAGCTCGAACGCCAAGAGGCGATCCCTACGGTACGCTCGGACGTACGCAAGGCGAAGGCGCTGGAGTGGCTCGTCACCCACGTCGAGGTCGTCGACCCCGAGGGCCGCCCCATCGACCGAGCTGATCTGTCGCCCACCGCCCCAGCCGACGCTGCAGCCGACGAGGAAGGCGAGAACCAAGACTGATGAAGGCGTACAACTACCTCGTCCCCACGGTCGTCGAGTCATCCAACCGCGGTGAGCGCGCCTACGACCTGTACTCCCGGTTGCTCAAGGAGAACATCATCTTCCTGGGCACGCCGATCGACGACACGATCGCCAACCTGGTCTGCGCGCAGCTGCTGTTCCTCGAGGCCGAGAACCCGGACAAGGAGATCAGCCTCTACATCAACTCGCCGGGCGGCGACATCACCGCCCTCATGGCGATCTACGACACCATGCAGTTCGTCCGGAACGACATCTCGACGTTCTGCTACGGGCAGGCGGCCTCGGCGGCGGCCGTGCTGCTGGCCGGGGGCACGCACGGCAAGCGCTACGCCCTGCCCCATGCCCGCATCCTGCTGCACCAGCCGTGGGGCCAGGGCGGGGGCACGGCCACGGACATCGAGCTGCAGGCCAAGGAGATCCTGCGCATGCGCGAGCTCATCAACCAGATCCTGTCGCACCACACCGGGCAGGAACTGTCCAAGATCGAGAAGGACACCGACCGGGACTTCATCATGAGCGCCGAGGAATCGAAGGACTACGGCATCATCGACGAAGTGATCCGGAGCCGCGAACTGGCCGACGTCCCGGTTGCAGCCGGGGTGGCCTGAGAGAGTCGGGGGGACACGACGGATGGCCAAGTTCGGAGACGGCGGCGACCTGGTGAAGTGCAGCTTCTGTGGTAAGTCGCAGAAGCAGGTCAAGAAGCTCATCGCCGGCCCTGGGGTCTACATCTGCGACGAGTGCATCGACCTGTGCAACGACATCATCGAGGAGGAGCTGGCCGAGTCCTCCGAGATGCGCTTCGACGAGTTGCCGAAGCCGCAGGAGATCTTCACCTTCCTCAACGACTACGTGATCGGCCAGGACCGGGCCAAGAAGATCCTGTCCGTGGCCGTGTACAACCACTACAAGCGGGTGCAGTCGGGCTCGTACCACGACGCTGATGTCGAGCTGGCCAAGTCGAACATCCTGCTGCTCGGCCCCACCGGCTGCGGCAAGACGCTCCTGGCCCAGACCCTCGCCCGCATGCTCAACGTTCCGTTCGCCATCGCCGACGCCACCGCGTTGACCGAGGCCGGGTACGTGGGCGAGGACGTCGAGAACATCCTCCTCAAGCTGATCCAGGCGGCCGACTACGACGTCAAGAAGGCCGAGACCGGGATCATCTACATCGACGAGATCGACAAGATCGCTCGCAAG
>Ga0070741_10010316_pt1 | contig 17693 bp, 13 predicted proteins | sample Coa_R1_4_FD_66440 | JGI IMG/M metagenome (GOLD analysis project Ga0070741, IMG submission 66440) | Surface soil microbial communities from Centralia Pennsylvania, which are recovering from an underground coalmine fire - Coalmine... | ecosystem: Environmental > Terrestrial > Soil > Unclassified ...
GCGTCCATGCGCGCCTGGATCAGGTGGAACAGGAAGATGTCGGGCGTGAAGTAGATCGACGCGGTCGTGTCGTGCAGCTCGTCGAGCAGCTTGACGATGCGCGGCTGCGACGCCATCGGCAGCGTGACGTAGATGAGGTCGACGCGGTTCTGCTTCACGTAGGCCGCGAGCTGCTGCAGGTTGCCGAGCACCTCGGCGGGCGCGATGCCGGCGATGCGCTCCTGCGCGCGGTCGTCGAAGTAGCCGGCGACGCGGATGCCGAGCCAGGGCGTCGCGCGGATGCGCTCGGCGAGACGGCGGCCGAGCTCGCCGCCGCCGGCGATGATCGCGGTGCGCTGCACGCCTTCGGCGTCGAGCAGGCGCGGCAGCACGCGCGGAAAGGCGAGGTGCGCGGCGAGCATCGCGAACGGCGTGCCGAGCACCCAGGCGTAGACCACGCGCGAGTCGAACGCGCCCAGCGTGTGCGTCGCCCAGCCGAGCAGGAACAGCAGGCCGACCACGACCAGCCAGCCGGCGAGGATGTCGCCCGCGAGGCCGGGCAGCGTCGAGCGCCGCGGCACGCTCCCCGGGAAGACGAGCGAGAACACGATCAGCGCGAGGATCATGTACGGCGCGTCGAACGACTGGTCGAACGCGGCGGTGCAGGCGAGCAGCGCCGCGATCGCCACCGCGGGGTCGAGCATCGCCTGCGCCAGCGCGGCCGGCGCGAGCTGCCGTTCTACGAGGAAGCGCTGGCTGTCGTTCGCGGCGAGCAAGGGTGCGTGACCCGGAGACCCGGGGCGGACGTCACTCGAGCTCACGCCGCTCCGAGCCGATGTCCGGGATCGCGCGGTCGAGCGCGTCGAGCGACGGTCCGTCGTCGACGTCCTCGTCCTCGGATACGTCGTTGGGGCCCGCGAGGCCGCGCAGCTGCATCTCGCGCAGCAGCTGGCCGTCGGAGAAGTTGACGTAGCCGACGAAGCCCTTCTCGAACACCTCGCTCAGCCAGTAACGGTGCGATTCGGCGAGCGCGGTCTCCACCGACAGCGCGACCAGCCTGCGGATCATTTCTTTTCTCGTCATCGTGACTCGTCGCATTGCGCTCTCTCCTCGGGGTACGAAACGGCGATGACGAAGACTAGGACGGCACGCGGTGGCGAACGATGAAGCGGCGGGAGTCCGCGCTAGGTCGACCGGACTATCGTGCGCGCCGCCATTTCTCGCGCGCGTGCTCCGAAAGCGGCTCACCATAGGAGCGTCGCCGCGCTCGCATTCGGGGAAATTTCGGCGCCGACCGGTCGCCGAATTTCATAGACACCGCGCCGCCGCCCGCGCGCGCCGTGGAAACATTTCGCAGCCCCGGAACCCGCCGAAAGGCGCTGTCGCCGCCGGGCGACTGAACGGCGGGGGAATTAAATTCTGAGCTTTCATGCTTTTGTAACATGGTGTCGTCATGATTGGGCCCAATGACTCACCCTGGAAGCCCGCACATGCAGGCCGGCGACGAACAGATAACCGCGCAACGCCGGCCCGAAATGCCGGAAGACCACCGGACGGATTCCCCGGAGCAGCAGCGCTCCGATGCGCCGGAGGGTCTCACCTCTCCGCAGGTCGACGAGGCCGGAACGACGGCCGGGGCGATGCTGCTCGACTCGCTCGAGCTCGAAGCCCTGGTCCTCAACCTCGACGCCTCGCTCAACGTGCACGCCCGGCACCAGTTCTTCACCTGGACGCAGGGGCTGCTGCAGAGCCTGATCAAGCACGAGCTGCTGATCTGCGCGCTGCGCAACGGCGAGCCGATGTCGTTCTACGTGGACGCCTTCTCGACCTTCGCGACCGAGCCCTCGCTCTTCAGCGAGGTCTTCCGCCAGGACACGTCGCTCGTCCCGCACCTGATCAAGGCGTGGGAGGACAACCACTACCGGCCGGTGCTCGTCGACACGGGCAGCGGCAGCTTCGCCGGCAGCCCGCTCGCGCGCGAGTTGAACCGCGTCGGCGCGAGCAGCCTGGTCGCGCACGGCACGTACGACTCGACCGGCAAGCTGGCGAGCTTCTTCGTCTTCGCCTGCCAGCCGGGAACCATCGGGCCGCGCCAGGCGCACCTGGTCGAGCTGGTGGTCCCGTTCCTGCACGGCTCGTGGCTGCGCACCCAGATCAACCGCCCGGTCGAGCACTCGTCGTCGAAGCAGGGCGGCGTGGGCCTGCTCACCATGCGCGAGCAGGAGATCCTGAAGTGGATCTACCTCGGCAAGAGCAACATCGAGATCGGCGCCATCCTCGAGATCAGCCCGCTCACGGTGAAGAACCATGTGCAGAAGATCCTGAGGAAGCTGAACGTGCAGAACCGCACCCAGGCCGTGGGCAAGGGCCTCGCGCTGCGGATCCTCAGCACCTGACGTAGCCGTTCGACGACGAAGCCGCGCGCTCGCGCGGCTTTTTTCGTTTACGCGGTCCGCGCCGCGGCCGCGTAGTCCATCCGTCCTACGCCATGTCCATGGTCGTGACTTCTGGCCCCTATAGCCTTAGGTCCTTCAGCGCAGGGACGGGCGCTCAAACAACGTAAAAGGCCTATGTCCAAGACCACACTGCAACTGAAGCACCTGCCGCCGCCCAGGCTCGCCGCGAGCGTGCTCGCAGCCGGGCTGCTGCTTTCCGCGGGCGACGCCTTCGCGCTCTTCGGCGACCGGCTCGAGCTGTTCGCGCAGGAGCGCGTGACCTACGACGACAACGTGTTCCGGATCGCGCGCGGCGTCGATCCGCGCCCGATCACCGGCTCGCAATCGAAGTCCGACGTGTATACGACGACGTCGCTCGGGGCGAACCTCCACCTGCCCGTGAGCCGCCAGGTGTTCGACGCCGGCTGGGCCTGGAACATCGTCCGCTTCAACAAGTTCGACGACCTCGACCTCACGGGGCACGAGGGACGCGCGATCTGGCATTGGGCGCTCGGGAACGATCTCTCCGGCGCCGCGGGCTACACCGACACCAAGGCGCAGGCCGCGTTCGCCGGCATCGGCGCGCGCGTCTTCGACCCGGTCACGACGCGCACCGCCTACGCGAACGCCGTATACAACCTCACGCCGAGCTGGCGCCTGAACGGCGGGGTCGCCGAGACGCACCAGCGCCACCAGGTCGACGTGCGCAAGCTCAACGACGCCAACATCCGCACGACCAACGCCGGGCTCGCCTATGTCACGGCGGCGGGCAACCAGCTCGGCGTGCTGGCGGACCGCGAGGAGGGCGAGTACCCGAACCGCGACTTCGTCCCGGGGTTGAGCATCATCGACAATAACTATCACCAGAACGGTGCCGGCGTGTTCACGGAGTACCAGCTGACCGGCCAGTCGCACCTCAGCGCGCGCGTCGAGCGCATCCGCCGCTATTACGACAACCTGCCGCAGCGCGACTTCAGCGCGACCGTCGGCCGCCTCGCCCACGACTGGGCCTACAGCGGGCGGCTGACCTTCTCGACCATCCTGCGGCGCGAGGTCGCGCCCGTCGACGATCTCGCCTCGAACGTCGCGCTCGCGCGCGGGATCACGTTCGCGCCGACCTACCGGCTCACCGAGAAGGCGACCCTGCTCGGGACCTTCGACTGGGTGAAGCGCCGCTACCTGCAGGATCCCGGCATCGTCAGCAGCGACGCGCTGATCGTCGCCGCCCGGCCCGCGGGCAGCGAGGACCGGCTGTGGATCGCCTCGGCGAGCATCGCGTACCGGTACAGCCGCACCCTGACCTTCCTCACGACGTACTCGCACGAGGACCGCACGGCGACGTACAACTTCGGCAACTACCGGGCGAACGTGGTCTTCGTCCAGGCCCGCGTGGGCATCTGAAAGCGGGGACGCGGACCTCGATGATCCGCATCGACGAAGTCCGCGACTGGAGCGCGCTCGAGCGGCACGCCGAGACCTGGAACGCGCTCGCGCGCGCCTCGGCCACGGCGACCGTGTTCCAGTCCTACGAGTGGCACGACGCCTGGTGGCGCGTGTTCGCGGACGACTACGAGCTGCGCGTGCTCCTCGCGCACGAGGGCGGGCGCCCGGTCGCGATCGCGCCCTGGGCGGTGAGCCGCGGCGGGCGCGAGCTCCTGTTCATCGGATCGGGCGACTACGCGTCCGACTACTGCGATTTCCTGGTGGATCCGGCGCATCCCGAGGCGGTCGACGCCTTCGCCGAGTGGATGTTCGCGAACCGCGCGGCGTGGCGCCGCGTCGACCTGCGCAACGTTCCGAGCGCCTCGCCGCACCGGGGGCGGCTCGAGGCGCGCGTGCGCGAGCGCTCGCCGTGGCTGTTCTCGGAGGTCGAGGCCGACGCGCCGACGCGGCTGCTCGGAGACGCGGCCGCCGACCGGGGCGTGGTGAACAAGTCGAGCCTCAAGCGCCACTTCAAGCAGTTCTCGAAGGCGGGCCGGCTCGCGTTCGAGCACCTGGACGCCGCGGCGCAGATCGAGCCGCTGCTCGAATCGTTCTTCGCGCAGCACGTCGAGCGCCGCGCCCTGGCCGGGGGCAGGAGCCAGTTCCTGGATCCGCGCCAGCGGCGCTTCTACCGCGAGCTCGTGCGCCGGATGGCCCCGAGCGGGTGGCTGCGCTTCGCCGTGGTGCGGCTCGACGGCGAGCCGATCGCCTTCCACCTCGGGTTCGAGTACCGCTCGTGCTTCGTCTGGTACAAGCCCGCGTTCAGCGCCGCGCACGCGCGCCGCTCCCCCGGCGAGGTGCTGCTCAAGTACCTGCTCGAGGACGCGATCGCCCGCGGCCTCGCCGAGTTCGATTTCACGGTCGGCAACGAGCCGTTCAAATATCGCTTCGCGAACCAGGTGCGCACCAATCATCGCGTTCGCGTCTACGCGCTGCCGGCCGGGTACTGGCTGCGCCGCGCGCGCGGGCTCGCGAAGCGGCTGCTGCGGCGCGCGCCGGCGCGGCCGACCGCCGCGGGGATGCGCCGCTCGGCGCGGCGTGTGCAAGCCGCGGACCGTCCCTGAGCCGAGCGGACTAGAGCGGGACCGCATGACGACGCTTTCACAGACCGATTCGGCCGCTAAGGTTGCAGCTTCCATGACCGCAACGGCCAAACGGATCAGTTTCGATTCCGAACCTTCGGAGACTTCAATGATCACGCCTTCCATCTTCTCCTCGTTCCCGAACCTCGCGCGCGCGGCGCTCGTCGCGTTCGGCGCCGCGATCCTCGCCGTCTCGGCGCCGGCGGCGGCGCAGGCGGCCGATACGATCGGCGAGGGCGATACCGTCCACGTGACGGTGTTCCAGAATCCCGACCTGAGCGTCGACGGCCGCGTCGCCGCCGACGGCTCGATCCCCTATCCGCTGCTCGGGCAGGTGAAGATCGGCGGGCTCTCGACCGCGGCCGCCGGCGGGCGCATCGCCGACGCGCTGAAGCGCGGCGGCTACCTGAAGAACCCGCAGGTGACGGTCGCCGTCACGGCGAACCGCAGCCGCCAGGTCTCGGTCCTCGGCCACGTCGCGCGCCCCGGCCGCTACGCGCTCGACGACACCACCTCGCGGCTGACCGACGTGCTCGCGCTCGCGGGCGGCATCGCGCCGACCGGCGACGACATCGTGCAGGTCCTCGTCAACCGCGGCGGCAAGATCGCCAAGCTCTCGGTCGACGTGCCGGTAATGTTCAGGAGCGGCGACCTGTCGAAGAACATCGAGGTGCACAGCGGCGACACGATCTTCGTGTCGCGGGCGCCGGTCTTCTATATCTACGGCGAAGTGCTGCACGCGGGCGCCTTCCGCCTCGAGCAGAACATGAGCGTGATGCAGGCGCTCTCGGTCGGCGGCGGGCTGACGCCGCGCGGCACCGAGCGCGGGCTCAAGATCAACCGCCTGATGCCCGACGGCTCGGTGCGCACCATCGACGCCAAGCTGACCGACCTCGTCCAGGTGGACGACGTCATCTACGTCAAGGAAAGCATTTTCTAGCCCGGCGGACGTCCCCGGCCGAACCCCAAAGACTCAACCGATCGGAACCCAGCATGAACTTCTATCTCCTGCTCTCGGCATTGCGCGCGCGCGCCGGCGTGTTCGCGCTCGTCCTGCTCGCGACCATCCTGGTCACCGCCGTCGTGAGCGTGCTGCTGCCCAAGAAGTACGTGGCGACGTCCACGCTCCTCGCCGACGTGCGCGACGAGCAGTCGATGACCGTGCCGACGACGCTCGGCAGCCAGGCCGGCTACCTGCAGACCCAGGTCGACATCCTCACCAGCCAGAAGGTCGCGCGCCGCGTGGCGCAGGACCTCAAGCTCACCGAGGACAAGCAGGCGCGCGCGGATTGGCAGTCCGACACGGGCGGCAAGGGCTCGTTCGAGGACTGGCTGTCCGACCAGCTGCTGAAGAACCTCAAGGTCGACACCGGCGGCGGCCGCACCGTGCAGGTCATGTATACGGCGCCCGATCCGGCGTTCGCCGCGACCGCCGCCAACGCCTTCGCCAAGGCGTACATGGATACGGTGCTCGAGCTGCGCGTGGCGCCGACGCGCCAGGCGGCGCTCTGGTTCGACGACCAGCTCAAGATCCTGCGCAACAACCTGGAGCAGGCGAAGGGGCGGCTCGCGAAGTACCAGAGCGACAAGAACATCGTCGCCACCGACGAGCGCATGGACACCGACAACACCCGGCTGATGGAGCTTTCCGGCGAGCTGTCGCGGGTGCAGGCCCAGAGCGTCGACGTCGCGAGCCGCGAGAAGCAGGCGCGCGAGTTCCTGGCGCAGGGCGTCGCGCCCGACAAGATCCCGGACATCATCGCCAGCCCGTTCATCCAGGGCATGAAGACCGAGCTGATGCGCGGCGAGGCGCGGCTCTCCGAGCTCTCGACCCGCTACGGCCCGAACTACCCCGCGGTGCAGACCCAGGTCGCGGAGAACGAGGAGATGCGCCAGCGGATGGCCGCCGAGATGAACAAGATCGTCGACGGCCTGCACAATCAGGTGAGCCAGCTCTCGCGGCGCGAGTCCGAGCTGCGCGACGCGCTCAACGCGCAGCGCACCCGGCTGCTGCAGCTGCGCTCCGGGCGCAACGAGCTGTCGGCCTACATGGGCGACGTCGACACGGCGCAGCGCGCCTACGACGCGGCGCTGCAGCGCTCCACCGTCAGCAAGATCGAGAGCAAGGCGAGCCAGACCAACATCGCGCTGCTCAACCCCGCCGTGGCGCCGCTCGATCCGTCGAAGCCCAAGGTCGGGCTCAACATCCTGCTGTCGGCCATCGTCGGCATCATGCTCGGGATCGCGGTCGTGTTCCTGCTCGAGACCGTCGACCGCCGCGTGCGCAGCTACGACGACCTGTACGTCGGCGCGAGCGTGCCGGTGCTCGCCGTGCTGCACGCGCAGGCGCCCGCGGGCTACCGGCTCGCGCTCGCCCCCGGATACGCGCTGCCCAAGCCCGCGTGAGCCCGGCTCCCACCTTCGCATTCGAATATCAATCGAGGACGCCATGAACCTCCAGGAAAACGTGCTTCCGATCGAATCGGGCCGCGTCATCGGCCAGCAGGACCGCAGCCTCGGCGCCATCCTCATCGAGGAAGGCAAGCTGAGCTCGGTCGACATCGAGCGCATCCTCGAGCTGCAGCGCATGGAGGGACTGCGCTTCGGCGAGGCGGCGCTGCGCCTCGGGCTGATCACCGCCCAGGACCTCTCCGCCGCGCTCGCCAAGCAGTACGACGTTCCGCACGTGACCGCGGACGGCGACGCCTCGAGCAAGGAGCTGATCGCCGCGTACCAGCCGTTCCACCGGCGCGTCGAGGAGCTGCGCGCGCTGCGCACGCAGCTGCTGATCCGCTGGTACAACCCGGACGCCGGGCGCAAGGTGCTCGCCGTCGTGAGCCCCGGACCGGGCGAGGGCCGCACCTATGTCGCGGCCAACCTCGCGCTCGTGTTCGCGCAGCTCGGCGAGCGCACACTGCTGATCGACGCCGACATGCGCGCGCCGCGCCAGCACCGCCTGTTCAACGTGCCCGACCGCATGGGACTGTCGGCCGCGCTTTCGGGGCGCGCCGACCGCAGCGCGGTCGTCGCGTGTCCCGATTACGGTCGTCTCTGGGTGTTGCCCGCGGGCGCGCTGCCGCCCAACCCGCAGGAGCTGCTCGCGCGCCACGCGCTCGGCATCCTGCTCAAGGAGCTGCAGGCCGACTTCGACATGGTGATCATCGACACGCCGCCCGCGAAGCTGTACGCGGACGCGCAGGCCGTCGCATTCCGCGCGCAGAACGCCATGGTGCTCGCGCGCAAGAACGAGACGCGGCTCGCCGACACCACGACGCTGGTGCGCGAGTTCGGCGACACCGGCACGCACGTGGTCGGCACGGTCATCAATGACTTCTGACCCGGGAGCGTCGCATGTCGTCCACGAACGCGGGGCCGCCCGCGCTGTCCGTCCCGGCTGAGGCGCGCGCCGCGGGTCCGCGGCTCCTCTCGCTCGACCCCGATCGCGGCAACGCCGCGTCCACGTCGGCGATCGTCGCCGCCCTCGCGCTCGCGGCGGTCGCGTCCGGCGCGGCGATCGCCGTCGGCGACGTCACCGCGACGGTGCTGTGCACCGCGGTGCTCGCGGTCGCCTTCGTCCTCATGGACTACCGGGTCGGCGTGGTGCTGCTGATCCTGCTCATGCCGATCGAGCCGAGCATCCTGTTCCCCCACTCGATGTTCGGGGTGACCGGCGTCAATCCGCTGAACGTGCTGATGCTCTCGACCGTGTGCTCGCTCGGGATCCGCCACGGAGGCCGCAGGCAGGCGACGCCGTTCGTGCCGCGGCCGCTGCTGTGGCTGTACATCGTGCCCTTCGTCGCCGCCGGCATCATGGGATCGCGCCACGTCGGCGACATTCCCGAGTACCTGATCCCGCTGCACCAGTTCAGCTTCACCGACCAGCCGACCTACCTCCGCGACGTCGTGGTGAAGCCGCTGTTCCTGGTCTTGTTCGCGCTGCTCGTCGGCCGGGCGGTCGAGGACTCGGAGAAGCCCGAGCGCTTCATCACGCCGATGCTGGTCTCGGTCTGGATCATGGGCCTGCTCGCGCTCGGATCCTTCCTCGCCTCCGACGTGAGCTTCATGTCGCTCGCGAGCCGCACCGTCGCGCGCGAGGTCCTCGGCGTCTCGGGGCTGCATGCCAACGACCTCGGCCGCCTCTACGCCATCGCCTACGCCCTGATGCTGTGGCCGTGGGCCATGACGTCGGACCACCGGCTGAAGTTCCTGCTCGCGGTGACGATGGGCGTCGTCGTGCTCGCGCTCCTGTCGACCTTCTCGCGCGGGGCCTTCTTCAGCTTCTTCGTCGTCAACATCATCTTCCTGTTCTCGCGCCGCAGCGCGCTCGCGTTCATCTTCGCGATCCTCCTGGTTGCCCTCGCGATCCCGCTCGCGCCGGGCGGGCTGGTCTACCGCATGTCCGAGGGCCTGACCGGCGGCCACGCCGGGTTGAACGACTTCACTTCCGGGCGCACCGAGACCATCTGGCTGCCGCTGCTGCCCGAGATCTGGAAGAGCCCGATCATCGGCAGCGGCCTGTCGTCGACGCTCTGGTCCGACGCGATGCGCGAGATGAAGATGATCGTGGTCGCGCACCCGCACAACGCCTTCCTCGGGCTGCTGCTCGACATGGGCGTCGTCGGCCTGGTCACGGTCTGCGCGTACTTCGTCCTGGTGTGGCGCGGGTTCCGCGCGCTCTATCGCGACACCTCGCTCAGCACCGAGACGCGCGCGCTGTTCCGCGGCGCGGCCGCCGGCCTGCTCGCGTTCGCGACCGCCGGCTTCGCCGGCAGCAGCCTCACCCCCGTGCCCGAGCAGTCGTATCTCTGGCTGGCGATCGGATTGATGTACGGAGTGCTCGCGCGAAAGGCGAAGGCCTAGAGGGGCCGGCCATGTGCGGGATCACCGGATTCTGGGCGCGGCACGGCGAGGCCCCCGCCTGGCTGCAGGACCTGGGCGGCGCGGTGCGCAGCCTGCAGCAGCGCGGCCCGGACGACAGCGGCACCTGGGTGCGCGACAGCGGCGATGTCGCCTTCGGGCACACGCGCCTGTCGATCCTCGACCTGAGCCCTTCGGGGCACCAGCCGATGCTCTCGCCCGACCGCGACGCGGTCATGGTGTTCAACGGCGAGGTCTACAACTTCGCCGAGATTCGCCGCGAGCTCGAGGCGCAGGGGCACCGCTTCCAGAGCACGGGCGACTCCGAGGTGGTGCTGACGGCGCTGAGGCACTGGGGCATCGCCGCGCTCGACCGTTTCATCGGCATGTTCGCGATCGCGCTGTGGCAGGAGAGCACGCGGCGCCTGTGGCTGATCCGCGACCGCATGGGGGTGAAGCCCCTGTACTGGTCCTGGGACGGCCGCGTGCTGTGGTTCGGCTCGGAGCTGAAGGCGCTGCGCGCGCACCGCGCGTTCAAGCCCGAGCTCGACCGCACGGCGCTCGGCGAGTACTTCCAGTTCGGCTACATCTCGGCGCCGCGCAGCGTCTACCGCAACGTGCACAAGCTGCGGCCCGGCCACTGGCTCGAGCTGCGCGAGACGGGCAACCCGGTCGCGCGCTGCTACTGGTCGGCGCTCGAGCCGCGCGAGCCGTTCACCGAGCCCGAGGACGAGCTCGAGCAGCGTCTCGAGTCGCTGCTGGTCGACGCCTTCCGCTACCGCATGGTCTCGGACGTGCCGGTGGGCGTGTTTCTCTCGGGCGGGGTCGACTCCTCGCTGGTCGCGGCGATCCTGCAGAAGCATTCCGGCGGCACGGTCCATACCTTCACGGTCGGCTTCTCGGACCCGCGCTACGACGAGTCGCGCTGGGCGCGCCAGGTCGCCGCTCACCTCGGCACGCTGCACACCGAGCACGTGCTCTCGCCGGCGCAGGTGCCGCGCATCCTCGAGCGCTGGGCCGACGTCTTCGACGAGCCCTTCGGCGACTCCTCCGGCGTGCCGACCTTCCTCGTGTCGCGCGTCGCGCGCGAGAGCGTCAAGGTCGCGCTTTCCGCCGACGGCGGCGACGAGCTCTTCAGCGGCTACGCGCGCTACGCCCTCACGCTCGCGCGCCAGCGCCGGCTCGTGCGCGTGCCGCGGCCGGCGCGCGTCGCGCTGTCGCACGCGCTCGAGATCCTGGCGCCGGCGCAGCACGTCGTCGAGCGGCTGCCGGTGGGCGGCATGCGGCACGCGACCCGTCGCACGGTCATCGACCGCGTCGAGAAGCTGCGCCAGGTCCTGCCCGACGCCGATGCCGGCGCGATCTACGACCTGTCGATGTCGTTCTGGCTCCCGGGCGAGACCTCGCGGCTGCTCGGCGAGACGGTGCACGCCCGGCCGGCGCTGAACGGCTACCCGCGCAAGTTTCCGGATCACATGAGCTGCTGCGACATCCGGCACTACCTGCCGGACGACATCCTGACCAAGGTCGACCGCACGACCATGGCGGTCGGCCTCGAGGGCCGCGAGCCGCTGCTCGATCACCGGCTGGTGGAGTTCGCGCTGCGCCTGCCGTACGAGCTGCGCCAGGGGCCCCTCGGCACCAAGCACCTGCTGCGCCGCGTGCTCTACCGCTACGTCCCGAAGTCGGTGCTCGAGCGCCCGAAGCAGGGGTTCAGCATGCCGATGTCGCGCTGGCTGCGCGGCGAGCTCGCCCCGCTGATCGACAACTATCTCGATCCGCAGCGCGTGCGCTCGGCGGGAGTCCTCGACCCCGCGGTGACCGAGCGCGCGGTGCGCAATTTCCGCGAGGGCGGTCCGGCGCGGGACCGCATCGACGTGCAGAAAGTGTGGCTGCTGGTCGCGTTCGAGATGTGGCGCGAGAAATGGGCCTGAAGCTCCGGTGAAGATTCTCTACGTCATCAGCGAGCTCACGCTCGGCGGCGCGCAGAAGCAGCTGGTCGAGCTCGCGAAGCAGCTCGCCTCGCGCGGCCACGAGGTCAGGATCTACACCCTGAACGACGACGTGCCGCGCCGCGCCGAGCTCGCGGGCTCGCCGGTCGAGCTGATCGTCGACCAGAAGCAGTCGCGGCTCGACCTCGCGGTGCTGCGGCGGCTGCGCGCGCTGCTGCTGCGCTGGCGCCCCGACATCGTTCACGGCTTTCTCTTCGACGGGCACCTGTACTCGCGGCTCGCCGCGGCCGGCACCGGCATCGCGGTCCTCAACTCGGAGCGCAGCCACAACTATCGCCTGACGCCGGTCCAGCGCTTCGCTCACCACATGACCAAGTCCCTCGCGCGCGGCGTGGTCGCGAACACGCACGCGGGCGCGGCCTTCGCGCGTCGGCTGTTCGGGCTGCCGGCCGACGACGTCCACGTGGTGTGGAACGGCGTGCGCGTGGACGAGATCGAGCGCAGCGCGCGCACGGCGCTTGACTACAAGTTCCGCTTCTTCGGCGACGCCCGCGTGAAGCTCGCGTGCCTGGTCGGCGCGATCAAGCCGGCGAAGGACTACCACCTCGCGCTCGCGACCGCGGCGCGGCTGGTCGAGAGCGACCCCGCGTGGCGGGTTCTGTTCGTGGGGGACCGGCTCGCCGCGGCCGGCAGGTACCGCGCGAATCCCGAGTCCGACACGGGCGGCTACAAGGCCGCGGTGCTCAAGCATTACGACGGCCTCGGGCTCGAGGACCGCATCAAGTTCGCCGGGCTGCGCACCGACGTCCCGGCGATCGTGCGCCAGTGCGACGCGCTCTACGTCACCTCGGAGCACGAGGGCTTCCCGAACGTCGTGCTCGAGGCGATGACGCTCGGCGTCCCGGTCGCGAGCACCGAGTATTCCGACATCCGCAGGATCCTGCCGTGCGAGTGGCAGGTCGTCTCCGCGCGCTCGGCGGAAAGCCTCGCGGACGCGATCCGCCGCGCCCGCGACGAGCGCGAGTCGGTCGCCGCTCGCCAGCGCCAATGGGTCCTCGCCAACGCGACCGTCGAGATCGCGGCCACCTCGCTCGAAAGGATCTATGAGAAGTACGCACCGCCTGAAATCTGCGCTCAGCTGGCCTGACGCGGCCGAGCCGGTATTCGGCTCCGGCGCCGACCCGGACGAGAACGCGGGCGCCGCTTCCTCGCGGCCGCCGAGCGTCTGCTTCGCGGCGCCGCTCGCGTGGCCGATCCTCGCCGGCATCGCCGAGTTGAAGATCGTCGGCGGCGCCGAGGTGCAGCAGAGCATCCTTGCGCGCGCGCTCGCCGGAGCCGGGTTCCGCGTGTCCATGGTGTGCAACGACTTCGGGCAGGCCGACGGCGTGCGCGTGCACGGCGTCACCGTCCACAAGACGCACCGCATCGACCAGGGCATCCCGGTGGTGCGCTTCCTGCACCCGCGGCTGTCGACGACGTGGGCGGCGCTGCGGCGCGCGAACGCCGACATCTACTACACGCGCTCCTCGTCGATGCTTGCCGGCGTCGTCGCGGCGTTCTGCCGGCGCCACGGACGCCGCTCGGTGTACGCGGCCGCCTCGGACGTCGACTTCGTCCCGGAGAAGCAGGCGCTGCGCTTCCGCCGCGACCGCTGGATGTTCGAGTACGGCGTGCGCCACGCCGACGCGATCATCGTCCAGAACGCGTTCCAGCAGGAGACCTGCTACGAGAACTACGGCCGCCGCGCGACCGTGATCCCGAGCGCGTACGCGCCGCCCGTCAACGCGACCGCGGACGAGAACGGCAGCGTGCTCTGGGTCGGCACCATCCGCGACTACAAGCAGCCCGAGCTGCTGCTCGAGATGGCGCGCCGGCTGCCGCAGCTGCGCTTCGTCATGGTCGGCGGGGCGGGAGGGCTGCGCCAGCAGGACATCCGCTACTTCGAGGGCGTGAAGCGCGAGGCGCAGTCCCTGCGCAACGTCGAGTTCGCCGGCTTCGTGCCCTACGCCGGCGTCGAGGCCTATTTCAACCGCGCGCGCGTGTTCGTCAACACGTCGCGCTTCGAAGGCTTCCCGAACACCTTCCTGCAGGCGTGGGCGCGCGGCGTGCCGACCGTGTCCTTCGTCGACACCGGCTCGCGCCAGGGACTGGAGCCGATCTACGCGGTGGTGCGCGACGTCTCCGCGGCGGTGCAGGAAATCGGCCGCCTCATGCTCGACGACGACCACTGGCAGGCCGCGTCCGCGCGGTGTCGCATGCACTACTGGACCCATCATTCCATGAGCTCGGTGACGGCGCGCTATACCAAGGCGCTGATGGCGCTCGGAGGCGGGCGGTGAAGGGCGGGCCCATCGAGCGCCAGGCGCTCTCGCTGTGGACCGCGAACGCGATCGACTACGGGCTGCAGTTCCTGCTGCCGATCGTGCTCGCGCGCACGCTCGACGTGGCCGACTTCGGCAAGTACCGCCTGCTGTGGCTCGCGGTCGCGACCGTCATGGCGCTCGTGCCGCTCGCGATGCCGTACAGCCTGTACTACTTCCTGCCGCGCTCGGACGCGGCGGCGAAGCGGCTCTACATCAACCAGACGCTGATCTTCCTCGCGGTCACGGGGTCGATCGCGGCCTGGTTCGTGAGCCCGTGGAACCCGTGGCTGCCGCAGAGCATGCGCGGGCTGAGCGGACACGCGGCTCTCGTGCCGTGCTTCGTCGCGCTCTGGGCGGTGGCCTCGCTGCTCGACCTGCTGCCGACGGTGGACGAGCGCGTGCACTGGCAGGCGCGCGCCACCGTCGGGCTCTCGGCGCTGCGCGCCGGCGCGCTCTCGGCGGCGGCGCTCGCGACGGGCGAGCTGGAAGCCGTGCTCGCGGTGCTGCTCGCGTTCGTCTCGATCAAGGTGGGGCTGCTGTTCGCCTACGTGCAGCGCTACCACGGCCTCGGGGGCCCGGTCGCGCGCCGCGCCGCGTTCACCGACCAGGTGCGCTACGCCGTGCCCTTCGGCGTGTCGAGCGCGCTGCACGGGCTGCGCGGCCAGGCCGACTACTGGGTCGCCGCGACGCTCTTCAGCATCCACCAGTTCGCCGCGTTCTCGATCGCGGGCGTTCTCGGCCCGATGCTCACCATGTGCCGGCAGTCGTTCAACTACGCGTTCCTCCCGAGCATGAGCCGGCTCCAGGCCGTGGGCGACATCGCGGGGATGCTGGCGCTCAACAACCGCGCGAACATGATCGTCGCCGCCGTGTCGTTCCCGCTGGTCGCGTTCGCGTTCGTGTTCGCCGAGCCGCTGATCGCCGCCGTATACACCACGGCGTACGCGGACGCCGTGCCGGTGATGCGCTTGTACTGCCTCGCCAACGTCGTGTTCGTGGTCGAGCTCCACAGCATCCTGCTCGTGTTCCGGCAGGGCCCGTTCGCGGTGCGCGTGAACTTCATGGCGCTCGCGCTCAGCGTGCCGTGCAGCCTCGCGGGCGCGCTGTTCTTCGGCCTGCCGGGCGCGGCCGCGGGCAGCGTCGCGGCGATCTACGCCGAGCGCGCGATGACGCTCGTGCGCGTGTCCTCGCTGACCGGCGTCGCCGTCCACAGGCTCCAGGAGTGGGGCGCGATGGCCGCGGTGCTCGCGGCGGCGATCGGGTCGGCGGCGGTCGCCGGAGAGGTGGTCCAGAGGGTGGGCGGCGCCCACTGGCACCTTGCGCAGCTCGCCGAGGGCGCGGCCCTCATCGCGCTCGTGTATCCCGTCCTGCTCGTCCTCGCCGGCCAGCGCCGGCTGCTCTTCGATCTCATCGGGCTGCTGCTGCGCGAGAAGCAGCCCGAGCCCAATCCGCAACCGGAGTGATTCATGGACACTGCATACGAAAAAGCGCTCGATCAGCTGCGGTCCGCGCCGCGAACCTGGCTCGTGACCGGCGTCGCCGGCTTCATCGGCTCGAACCTGCTCGAGACGCTGCTCAAGCTCGACCAGAAGGTGATCGGCCTGGACAACTTCTCCACCGGGCACCGCGGCAACCTGTCGCAGGTGAAGGACCTGGTGAGCGCGCGCCAGTGGTCCGCCTTCCGCTTCATCGAGGGCGACATCCGCTCGCTCGACGCCTGCCGCCGCGCGTGCCGCTCGGCGCAGATCGTGCTGCACCAGGCCGCGCTCGGCAGCGTGCCGCGCTCGATCGAGAATCCGATCGGCGCGCACGACAGCAACGTGACCGGCTTCCTCAACATGATGATGGCGGCGCACACCGCGGGCGTGAAGCGCTTCGTGTACGCGAGCTCGAGCGCGGTCTACGGCGACCATCCGGCGCTGCCCAAGGTCGAGCCGCAGACGGGGCGGCCGCTGTCGCCCTACGCGGCGACCAAGCACATGAACGAGGTCTACGCCGACGTCTTCGCGCGCTGCTACGGGCTCGAGTCCGTCGGCCTGCGCTACTTCAACGTCTTCGGGCCGCGCCAGGACCCGAACGGCGCGTATGCCGCGGTGATCCCGAAGTGGATCGCGAGCATGATGCGTCACGAGCCCGTGTTCATCAACGGCGACGGCGAGACCGCGCGCGACTTCTGCTACATCGACAACGTCGTGCAGGCGAACCTGCTCGCGGCGACGGCGCAGGACCCCCAGGCCGTGAACCAGGTCTACAACGTCGCGCTGAACGACAAGACCACGCTGAACGGGCTGTTCGAGGCGATCCGCGCGCTGCTCGAGCCGCGTTTCCCGCAGCTGCAGGGGCTCGAGCCCGTCTACCGCGACTTCCGCCAGGGCGACGTGCGCTACTCGCAGGCCGACGTGGGCAAGGCGAGGGAGCGCCTCGGGTACGAGCCGCGTGTCGACGTGCGCGCCGGCCTCGCGGCGGCGATCGACTGGTACGTCGCGAACCTGGGCGGACGCCGCTCCGAGCATTCCGAGAAAGCGAAGGCGAGGGGCGCCGCGGCGATAGCCCGTTAGGTCTTGCGGGGATCAATCGTTCTTAACATCCCCCCCTCAAAATGAGGCGTCCATTCGGCAGGGGACACCAGGCAATGCTGCTAGTCGAAGACAAGCCGGAGCTTTCGCTCCGGTCCGATGAAGTTTCCGAAACCAGCGCCGAGCTGCAGACCGTGGCGGTCGTCGGCCTCGGCTACGTCGGCCTCCCGGTCGCGGTCGAGTTCGGCAAGCGACGGCCGACCGTCGGCTACGATCTGTCGCACCGGAAGATCGCGAACCTGCGCCACGGCATCGACACGACGGGCGAGGTGACGCCCGAGGAGCTGCGCCGGGCGGAGAAGCTGCGCGTCAGCGACGATCCGGCGATCCTCGCGGAAGCCGACTACATCATCGTCGCGGTGCCGACGCCGGTGAACGCCGCGCGGCAGCCCGACTTCTCGCCGCTCGAGTCGGCGAGCCGCACCGTCGGCGAGCACATGAAGCCCGGCGCGATCGTGGTCTACGAGTCGACCGTGTACCCGGGCGCGACGGAGGAGGTCTGCGTGCCCATCCTCGAGAAGCACTCCGGCATGCGCTGGCGCCAGGACTTCCACGTCGGCTACTCGCCCGAGCGCATCAACCCGGGCGACAAGGAGCACAGCTTCACGAAGATCAGGAAGGTCGTCTCGGGCGACGACGCCGAGACGCTCGAGAAGGTCGCGGCGCTCTACGGCTCGGTGGTGAGCGCCGGCGTCTTCCCGGCCTCGTCGATCCGCGTCGCCGAGGCGGCGAAGGTGATCGAGAACACCCAGCGCGATCTCAACATCGCGCTCGTGAACGAGCTCGCGATCATCTTCGACAAGCTCGGCATCGACACGATGGAGGTGCTGAAGGCGGCGGGCACGAAGTGGAACTTCCTGCCGTTCCGCCCGGGCCTGGTCGGCGGCCACTGCATCGGCGTCGATCCGTACTACCTCACGCACAAGGCCGAGCTCGTCGGCTACCACCCCGAGGTCATCCTCGCGGG
>Ga0070741_10010317_pt1 | contig 17693 bp, 17 predicted proteins | sample Coa_R1_4_FD_66440 | JGI IMG/M metagenome (GOLD analysis project Ga0070741, IMG submission 66440) | Surface soil microbial communities from Centralia Pennsylvania, which are recovering from an underground coalmine fire - Coalmine... | ecosystem: Environmental > Terrestrial > Soil > Unclassified ...
TGCCGGCGGTCATCTCCGCCGTCGACGTCGACGACATCTACAAGATCCCGGCCTGGCTGCACGATCAGGGCCTCGACGATCTCGTGGTCCAGCACTTCGGGCTCGAATGCCGCAAGGCCGATCTCTCGCAATGGGATCGCGTGGTCGCCGCGCGTGGCAAGCAGGACGCCGAGGTCGAGATCGCGATGGTCGGCAAGTACGTCGATCTCACCGACGCCTACAAGTCGCTCAACGAAGCGCTCACGCACGCGGGCCTGCACACCGGCACGCGCGTGAAGATCCGCTACGTCGAAGCCGAATCGGTCGAAGCGCAGGGCGTGCGCGTGCTGCAGGGCGCCGACGCGATCCTCGTCCCGGGTGGATTCGGCAATCGCGGCATCGAGGGCAAGATCGCTGCGGCGCGTTACGCGCGCACCAACAAGATCCCTTATCTCGGCATCTGCCTCGGCATGCAGGTCGCCACCATCGAGTTCGCGCGCAACGTCGTCGGGCTGGAGAACGCGCACTCGACCGAGATGAACCCGAAGACGCCGCATCCGGTGATCGCGCTCGTCACCGAGTGGCACGACCCGACCGGCAAGTTCAACAAGCGCACGACGCAGTCGAACCTCGGCGGCACCATGCGCCTCGGCGTGCAGGCGTGCCGGCTCAAGCTCGGCTCGAAGGCGCGCGCGCTCTACAACGCCGAAGTGATCAGCGAGCGCCACCGTCATCGCTTCGAGTTCAACAACAACTACCGCCCGCAGCTCGAAGCCAAGGGCTTCGTGATCTCCGGCGAGACGGTCGAGGATCAGCTGGTCGAGATGATCGAGCTGCCGGATCATCCGTGGTTCGTGGCATGCCAGTTCCATCCGGAGTTCACGTCGACGCCGCGCGACGGTCATCCGCTGTTCAACGGCTTCATCAAGGCCGCACGAGAGCATCACCTCGCAAACCAAGCGCAAGCCGCATGACCAAGCTCTGCGGGTTCGAGGTCGGCATCGACCATCCGCTGTTCCTGATCGCAGGACCCGACACGCTCGAAAGCCTTGAGCTGGCGATCGACGTCGCGGGCCACATCGCGCCGCTGGCGAAGAAGCACAACATCCTCTATGTCTTCAAGGGATCGTTCGACAAGGCGAATCGCTCGTCGGGCAAGTCCTATCGCGGCCCCGGGCTGCAGGCGGGCATGAAGATCCTGGAAGCCGTGCGCAAGCAGATCGGCGTGCCGGTGCTCACCGACGTGCACGAAGACACGCCGCTCGGCGAAGTCGCAGCCGTCGTCGACGTGATCCAGACGCCCGCGTTCCTGTGCCGTCAGACCAATTTCATGCAGAACGTCGCGCGCGCCGGCAAGCCGGTGAACGTGAAGAAAGGGCAGTTCATGTCGCCCTGGGAGATGGGCAACGTCATCGACAAGATGAAGGACGCCAAGCCCGACGGCACCTATCTGCTCTGCGAGCGCGGCTTCTCGTTCGGCTACAACAATCTCGTCGCCGACATGCGCGGGCTCGCGATCATGCGCAAGTTCGCGCCGGTCGTGTTCGACTCGACCCACACGGTCCAGCTGCCGGGCGGGCAGGGCAACGCGAGCGGCGGCATGCGCGAGATGATCCCGGTGCTCGCGCGTGCGGCGGTCGCGGCCGGCGTCGCGGGATTGTTCATGGAGACGCACCCGGACCCGGACAACGCATTGTGCGACGGCCCGAACTCATGGCCGACGAAGCATCTCGATCATCTGCTCGAGACGCTGGTCGCGCTCGATCGCGTGACCAAGCATCGCGTGCCGGAAGAGATTCGCCTCGCGGGACAGATCTAGTCTGGCTCGCGCAATGAAAAAGCCCCGCATCGCGGGGCTTTTTGTTTCGAGCCGATCGATCACTGCGGCGTCGACGGCGCAGTTTCCGGAGTCGCCGGAGCGGTCTCGGGCGCCGGCGCGCTTTCGGTCGACGGCGCAGCCTCCGCCGGCGCCGCAGGCGCGGACTCGGCGGGTGCGGCGTCCGCGGGTGCCGGTGTCGATTCCGCAGGCGCGGGTGTCGATTCGGCCGGTGCGGCAGCAGGCGCGGCAGCCGGAGCCGCTTCCGAGCCGACGGGCGCGGCGCCCTGGCCCGACACGACCTTGAACTCGATGCGGCGATTCTGCTCGCGGCCCTCGGGCGTGTCATTGGCGACGAGCGGCTGGCTCATGCCGAAGCCCTTGGTCGTCATGCGATCGGCGGCGATGCCTTTCTCGACGAGATACTTCTTTACCGACTTCGCGCGCGCTTCCGAGAGCTTCTGGTTCGAGGCGCCCGAGCCGACGTTGTCGGTGTGGCCGTCGATCTCGACCTTGATGTCCGCCGAGGCCTTGAGCGCGTCGGCGACGCTGTCGAGGATCGTCTTGGCCTGGCCGGTGAGCGTTGACTTGCCGCTATCGAAGTTCACGCCCGACAGCGCGACGACGCTGCCTTCCTTGCAGCCTTGCAGGCTGGCCTGCTGGCCCGGACCCGGAACCGCGCAGTCGCCGCCCGTCGGCGCTGCCGCGGCTTGCGCCGGGCAGCCTTTGTCGTCGACCTGCGTGCCGGCAGGCGTGTCAGGGCACTGATCCGTGTCGTCGCTCACGCCGTCGTTGTCGGCGTCGGCGGGCGCGGCGGGCGGAACGACTTCCGGCGCGGGCGCCGGGGCTTCTTCGACTTTCTTCGCGGTATGCGTCAACGGGATCAGCACGCCGACGTTCAGCGCGACGTCGTACGCATCGTCCTTCACGCCGTGACCCATCAGCGGCTCGCCGTGCTGGTCATAGCGATAGCGTGCTTCCACGCGCAGCGACGTGCCATCCGGCATGAAGCCGTTGCCGTCGAAGCCGAGCGGGATGAGCGCGCCGAGGCCGGCGTCGAACACGGTGGAGCGATAGTCGCCCTGCCAGGTCGGCTGGCCGGGCGTCTTCTTGCCCCAGTTGCTGTAGACGTCGAGGTCGATGAAGACCCACGGCACGGTGTTGGTGGGGAACAGCATGATGCCGCCGCCGACCGCATAGAGGCTGGCGCGCTCGTCGCCGAAGCCGGTTTCCGGCTTCGCGCTGACGTAATAGCCGCCGATCTCGACGTTCAGCGAGTTCGTCATCTTCTTGCCGAACATCAGCTGGCCGCCGAGCCCGTCCTTCAGCGCGCGATCGCTGGAGAGGATGTCGTAGGAGAACATCGGCGAGAGATAGAAGCGCCGATCCGCATCCTGCGCCGACGCGAGCGCCGGCAGCAGAACCGCAATCGCGGCGATGACGGCACGCAGGCTTGAGCGGTGCTTCATGCTTTTCTCCCCAAAAATCCCCGGCTTGGAGGATGTTGTTGTCGAGGAGAGTGTAAACTGCGCGCCCCATGGACGCCACCCAGATTCGAGAAGAGGTGAAGGCTCTGCAGACGCGTTTCGACGCGCTGCGGGGCTATCTTTGACTACGACGCCAAGCGGGACCGCCTGGCCGAGGTGAACGCCGAGCTCGAGCGCTCGGAAGTGTGGACCAAGCCGGAATACGCCCAGAACCTGGGCCGCGAGCGCGCCCAGCTCGAAGGCGTGATCCAGCCGATCGATCGAGCCACGTCCGGCTTGAAGGACGCGGTCGAGCTCGCCGAGCTCGCGGCTTCCGAGGGCGACAGCGCCACGCTCACGGAGATCGAGCGCGATCTCGCCAAGCTCGATCGCATCGCCGCTGATCTCGAATTCAAGCGCATGTTCTCCGGGCCGATGGACGCCCACAACGCATTCCTCGATTTGCAGGCCGGCGCCGGTGGCACCGAAGCGCAGGACTGGGCCGAGATGCTGCTGCGCATGTACTTGCGCTGGGCAGCGGAGAAGGGCTTCAAGGCCGAGCTGCTCGAGCGCTCCGACGGCGAAGTCGCGGGCATCAAGTCGGCGACGATCTTCGTGCAGGGTCCTTATGCGTACGGCTGGTTGCGTACCGAGACCGGCGTACATCGGCTCGTGCGCAAGTCGCCGTTCGATTCGGGCAATCGCCGGCACACTTCGTTCGCCGGCGTGTTCGTCACGCCCGAGGTCGACGATGACATCAAGATCGACATCAATCCCGCCGATCTCGAGGTCGGCACCTATCGCTCGAGCGGCGCTGGCGGCCAGCACGTCAACAAAACCGAGTCGGCGATCCGCATCAAGCATCTGCCGAGCGGGATCGTCGTCGCCTGCCAGACCGAGCGCAGCCAGCATGCGAATCGCGATCGCGCGATGAAGATGCTGAAGGCGAAGCTGTACGATCTGGAGATGAACAAGCGCAACGCCGAGAAGCAGAAGCTGGAAGATTCGAAGAGCGACGTCGAGTGGGGCAACCAGATCCGCTCGTACGTGCTCGATCAGTCGCGCATCAAGGATCTGCGTACGGGTGTGGAGATCGCGGACACGCAGAAGGTGCTGGACGGGCGGCTCGATCCCTTCATCGAGGCGAGTCTCAAGCAAGGTCTGTAATGAGCGAAGAACAACAACAGGACGAGAGTTACGTCATTGCCGCTCGGCGCGAGAAGCTCGAAAAGCTGCGCGCCGCCGGCAACGCGTTCCCGAACACGTTTCGGCGCGACACGCTTGCCGCGCATCTGCACGGCAGCTACGGGCATCGCGATGCGGCGTCGCTGGAGGGCGAGACGACGAAGTTCAAGATCGCCGGGCGAATCATGGCGAAGCGCGGACAGGGCAAGGTGTCCTTCGTCGTGCTCCAGGACATGTCCGGGCGCATTCAGATCTTTGTTCAGATGAACGCGATCGGCGAACAGACGTACGAGGCCTTCAAGCATTGGGACATCGGCGACATCATTGGTGTGGAAGGCACGATGATGAAGACCAAGACCGGCGAGCTGTCGCTGCGCGCGACGTCGCTGCATCTGCTGGTCAAGACCGTGCGGCCGCTTCCCGAAAAATGGGCAGGCCTGACCGACACCGAGATCCGCTATCGCCAGCGCTACGTCGATCTCATCGCGAATCCCGGCGTGAAGGTCGTGTTCGAGAAGCGCGTGCGCACGATCGCCTACATCCGGCAGTTCCTCGACTCGCTCGGCTTCGTCGAAGTCGAGACGCCGATGCTGCAGCCGATCGCCGGCGGCGCGACCGCGCGTCCGTTCATCACGCACCACAATGCGCTGGATCGCGAGCTGTTCCTGCGCATCGCGCCGGAGCTGTACTTGAAGCGCCTCGTCGTCGGCGGCTTCGAGCGCGTCTACGAGATCAATCGCAATTTCCGCAACGAAGGATTGTCGACGCGCCACAATCCCGAGTTCACCATGCTCGAGTTCTACCAGGCCTACGCGGACTACAAGGACCTGATGGATCTGTCGGAGAACTTGTTGCGCGACGTGACGCTGGCCGTGAACGGCACGACGACGGTGAACTATCAGGATCGCGACTACGATCTCTCGAAGCCCTTCCAGCGCTGGACGATGCGCGAGGCGGTCGCGCACTTCAATCCCGGCGTCGATCCGGCGAGGCTGCTCGACCGCGCGTATCTCGAGCCGCTCGCGAAGAAAGTCGGCGGCGATGTGAAGTCGCAGTACGGCGCGGGCAAGCTGCTCACGGAGGTGTTCGAGAAGACCGTCGAGGCGAAGCTTCTCGATCCGACCTTCATCACGGAATTCCCGACCGAAGTGTCGCCGCTCGCGCGCCGCAACGATCACAACGCCGACGTCACCGATCGCTTCGAGCTGTTCGTCGCCGGTCGCGAGATCGCCAACGGGTTCTCGGAGCTCAACGACCCCGACGACCAGGCCGCGCGCTTCAAGGCGCAGGTCGCGGCCAAGGAAGCGGGCGACCTCGAGGCGATGCACTATGATGCGGACTACATCCGCGCGCTCGAGTACGGCTTGCCGCCGACCGCGGGGGAGGGGCTCGGGATCGACCGGCTGGTGATGTTCCTGACCGATTCGCCGAGCATCCGGGATGTCCTGCTGTTTCCGCAGATGAGGCCAGAGGCTTAGCAAAGCCCTGAGAGGGAGATGGAAGAAGGGAGTCAGGGCGGCCGGGGGGCGCGCCTGGAGCTGTGGCCCTTGTGGGCAGTGCCGCTCGGCCTAGGATGTCCGCTCGGATTCCTGTCGACCCTGGACGGCTATCACCATTTCCTGCACGCGCGGCAATTCCCGTTCGTCTATGCCGCGAGCTGGGTCGAGTACGCGCCGCCGATGCTCGCCATCGTGTTGGTCGTCTGGCTCGCGTTGCGCGCTGTCGCGCGATCGCCTGCCGCGGTGGCCCGCGCGCAATGGGTCGTGCTTGCGCTGGGCCGCGCGATCGCCGGCGTCGTCCTCGGCGACGCCGCCGTGAGCTGGCTGCACGCCGTGGCGCCGAGCATCGCGCCCACGGTTCCGCTGACAGTGCTCGCGCTGGGCGCGACCATTGCTGCGCTGGCGCTGACCGCGCGTGCGCCGCAGCCCGGTCCGCTGCTGCGTCTCAGCCGTCGTCTGGCGATCGTCTCTGCGATCGTGACGGTCGTGCTCCTCCCGATCGAGGCTGCGCAAACCGCGCTCGCGACCCGCAAGCAGCCCGCGCTCGCGCAGCTCGCCCACGGCGACAAGCCGGATGTGGTGCTCGTCACCATCGATACGTTCGCCGCGAATCACACGTCGCTCTACGGCTATCAGCGCGAGACGACGCCGCGGCTCACCCAGTTCGCTCGAGGTGCGACGGTGTTCGATCGCTTCTACGCGAACAGCAATTTCACGTCGCCGACGACGGCGAGCTTCCTCTACGGCGTGCGCGCGTGGACGCATCGCGCCTGGAACATCGGCAGCCGGCCGGTCGACGCGGTGTACGGGCGCAACCTGCTGCGTGCCTTCCACGACGCCGGCTATCGCGTGATGACGGTCGACACCAATGCCTGCGGCGCGCCGGCGCAGAACCGTCTGCTGCCGTGGATCGACGATCTGCGCTCGAACCGGACCAAGACGTCCTCGCTGTGGGCCTGGTCGCTGGGCCGCTGGCTGCCGTCGTTCGACGCGGCGCTGGAATCCTATCCACTGCGCTTCCTGCAGATTCTGGCCGACAAGGCGCTGCTGGGCGTCGGCTACTATCAGCCCAACGGTCACTACGCGCCGCAGCTCGCGCTCGACTCTGCGCGGGAGCTCTGGAGCGCCGACGCCGCGCATCCGCGCTTCCTCTGGGTTCACCTGTTCGGTCCGCACGATCCGTATGCGGCCGCGCCGGAATTCCTCGGCACGTTCGACCCCTCGCCGGATCACCGCACGCGATTCAACTCGAAGCCGCCGTACCAGTGGAAAGCGAGCCGGGATCCCGCATTCCCCGGCGATTTCATGGGTCGCTATGACGAAGGCATCCGCTATTTCGATCATCACATCGGCGGCTTCCTCGACTGGCTGAAAGCGCAGCCGGGCTTCGAGCAGTCGATCGTCGTCATCAGCGCGGATCACGGCGAGAGCTTCAGCCGCGGCTACGGCGGCCACGGCGGCCCGCTGCTGTCGGAGGATCTGATCCACGTCCCGCTCATCATCAAGGCGCCGGCGCAGACGCAAGGCGGCCGCAGCGACGTGATCGCCGAGCAGGTCGATCTGCCGCAGACGCTGCTCGCGCTCGCCGGCCTGCCGCCGATGCAGGACGTCGAGGGGCGCTCGATCGCGATCGACGCGCACGCCGACGACGACCCGGCGTTCTCGATGAACTTCGAGCGCAACCGCCGCTTCGACGCGCTCACCACCGGCAGCATCGCGATGCTGCAGGGGCGCTGGAAGTACGTGCACTATCTGAACCTCAAGCCCTATCTGCTGATGCCGCCGATGCCCGACGAGCTCTACGATCTCGCAGCCGATCCGCGCGAGCAGGCCAATCTGGTCGAGCGCGATCCCGGCCGCGCGGCGCAGATGAAGGCCGCGATCCTCGCGGAGCTCGACCAGCACGACGACCCGATCCAATGAGATCGCGCGCATTCATCACCGGCGGCTCGGGCTTCGTCGGACGCAATCTGATCCGCGCGCTGGTGGCGCGCGGCGACACGGTGAACGCGCTTTCGCGGAGCGAGAAGTCCGACGCGGCGCTCCAAGCGCTCGGCGCGACCCCGGTCCGCGGCGATCTCGACGACGTCGCCGCGATGGCCGCGGGCATGCGCGGCTGCGACGTCGTCCATCACGTCGCCGCAGAAGTCGCGGAGTGGGGGCCGAAAGAGCAGTTCGTGCGCGGCAACGTGGACGGCACGCGCAACGTCATCGACGCTGCGAAGCAGGCCGGCGTGCGAACGCTCGTGCACGTGAGCACCGAAGCCGTGCTCGCCGATGGCTCGCCGCTCGTCGACGTCGACGAATCGCGTCCGCGCCCCGCGCATCCGCACGCGCGCTATCCGGCGACCAAGGCTGCCGCCGAAGCGATCGTGCAGGCGGCGAACAGCCCGGCGCTGAAGACCGTGATCGTGCGGCCGCGCTTCATCTGGGGCGCCGACGACACCTCGGTGCTCGTGCAGCTTTCCGAAGCGGTGAAGACCGGCCGCTTCATGTGGATCGACGGCGGGCGCTATCCGACTTCGACGTGTCACGTCGCCAACGTCGTCGAAGGGATGCTGCTCGCAGCGGAGAAGGGACGTGGCGGCGAGATCTATTTCCTCACCGACGGTGCGCCGGTCGAGCTGCATGGCTTCATCACCAGCATGCTCGGCACGCAGGGGATCACGATTCCCGAGAAGAGCGTGCCGCGGTGGATGGTGAAAATCCTCGGTGCCACGAGCGAAACGCTCTGGGATCTCTTCCACCTTCCGGGCAAGCCGCCGGCGACGCGCATGGCCTCAGTCGCTGTTCGGTCAGCCGGTGACGGTGATCGACGCGAAAGCGCGGCGACAGCTCGGCTATCTCGGGCAGATGAGCGTCGAAGCTGGCCTGCGCGATCTCGCCGATCGCGCGACGGCGCACTAGCTCAATCGCGCTCTTTCGCGCTCGCGGCCGATCAGGATCGGCGGCTCGACGACGCTGCGCGAGGGCAGACGGCTTCCGCGCGGATACAGGCTGAACTGCATCATGCGCAGACGCAGCCGCGCGTCCGCCTTGAACAGCGGCACGTCGTGATGCAGGTGCGGCAGCTCTACGGTCAGTACCGTCTCGGTTCCGGACAGATTCACCTCTGCACGCACGATCGGTCCGGTGCGCTGCACCCAGCGCACGAACACATCCATTCCGGGTGAGTTCGCTTCGACGGCGCGCAAGTCGCCGGGTCGAACGTACACATCGACTGGCCCGTTGGGATGAATGCTGTCGTGCAGCGTGGCGATCTCTTTCTGCTGGTGCACCAGCCGGCGCCCAAGCACGTCTGCTTCGATGATGTTGGTGCTGCCGAGGAAGTCGAACACGAAGGGCGTTGCCGGATGCTCATAGAGCTCGTCGACGCTGCCGCTCTGCTCGATGCCGCCGCGATTCATCACGACGATACGATCGGCGAGCTCGAGCGCTTCTTCCTGATCGTGCGTGACGAAGATCGTGGTGTAGCCGGTGCGATCGTGCAGCGCGCGGAGCCAGCGCCGCAGATCCTTGCGCACCTTCGCATCGAGCGCGCCGAACGGCTCGTCGAGCAGCAGCACGCGCGGCTCGATCGCGAGCGCGCGCGCGAGCGCAACGCGCTGCTTCTGCCCGCCGGAGAGCTGGTTCGGATAGCGCTTCTCCAATCCCGGCAGCTGCACGAGCTCGAGCAATTCCTGCACGCGACGCTGGATCTCGGCTGCGGCGGGACGATGCCGTTTGTCGCGCACGCTCAAGCCGAACGCGACGTTCTCGCCGATCGTCATGTGCTTGAACAGCGCGTAATGCTGGAACACGAAGCCGACGCGCCGTCCTTGCACCGGCAGCCGCGCCGCGTCTTCTTCGCCGAACTTGATCTGACCGGCGTCGATGCTCTCGAGACCTGCGATCGCGCGCAGCAGCGTGGTCTTGCCCGATCCCGACGGGCCGAGCAGCGCGATCAGCTCGCCGGAAGCGATGTCGAGATTGACGTCGCGCAGGGCGCGGAACGCTCCGAAGCGCTTGCTCACGTCCCGGATATGGATGTCCATCAGTGTCTCCTCGTCGCGGCGAGCTCGTCGGCGTGCCGCCATTCGACGAGCGCTTTCAATCCCAGCGTCAGCAGCGCGAGCAGTGCGAGCAGTGACGCCACTGCGAACGCCGCGCTGAACGCGTATTCGTTGTAGAGGATCTCGATGTGCAGCGGCATCGTGTTGGTTTTGCCGCGGATGTGTCCGCTGACCACGCTCACCGCGCCGAACTCGCCCATCGCGCGCGCATTGCAGAGCAGCACGCCGTAGAGCAGGCCCCAGCGGATGTTCGGCAGCGTGATGTTCCAGAAGGTTTGCCAGCCCGAGGCTCCGAGCGACAGCGCCGCCTGCTCGTCGTCCTGGCCCTGCTCCTGCATCAGCGGGATCAGCTCGCGCGCGATGAACGGGAAGGTGATGAAGATCGTCGCGAGCACGATGCCCGGCACCGCGAAGATGATCTTGATGTCGTGCGCCGCGAGCCACGGGCCGGCCCAGCCTTGCGCGCCGAAGATGATCACGTAGATGAGGCCCGCGACGACCGGCGAGACGGAGAACGGCAGGTCGATCAGGGTGATCAGGATCTGCTTGCCGCGGAACTCGAACTTCGCGATCGCCCACGCCGCACAGATGCCGAAGACGAGATTGAGCGGCACGGCGATCGCGGCGGTCAGCAGCGTGAGCTTGATTGCAGCGAGCGCGTCCGGCTCCTTGAACGCGGCGAAGTACGCGTGGACGCCGCCGCGCAGCGCCTCGACGAACACGGAGACGAGCGGGAGCAAGAGAAACGCGGAGAGGAAGACGAGCGCGAGCGCGGTCAGCAGCCAGCGCACCCATGGCTGCTCGGTGATGACGGCATTGCGCTCGATGAGCGGCTCGAACGGAAGCTTCGGGGGATCGAGCAGCGAATGATCGACGCTCACGCTTTCCTCCGGCGCACGTAGGCCTGCAGCCCGTTGATCGCCAGCAACAGCGTGAAGGAGATCACCAGCATCGCCGCCGCGATCGCGGTGGCGCCCGCGTAGTCGAACTCCTCGAGCTTGATGATGATGAGCAGCGGCGCGATCTCCGACACCATCGGGATGTTGCCGGCGATGAAGATGATCGAGCCGTATTCGCCCACCGCGCGCGCGAGCGCGAGCGCGAAGCCCGTGAGCAACGCGGGCCCCACGGCCGGCAGGATCACGCGCGACACGGTTTGCCAGCGGTTTGCGCCGAGGGATGCCGCAGCTTCCTCGAGCTCTTTCTCCGCCTCCCGCAAGACGGGCTCGACCGTGCGCACCACGAACGGCAGCCCGATGAACGTCATCGCGACGATGATGCCGAGCGGCGTATAGGCAACCTTGATCCCGTGCGGCTCGAGGAACTGGCCGATCCAGCCGTTGCCGGCGTAGAGCGACGTCAGCGCGATGCCGGCGACCGCGGTCGGAAGCGCGAAGGGCAGGTCGATGGTCGAGTCGAACAAGCGCTTGCCTGGAAATTCGTAGCGCACGAACACCCACGCGACCAGCAGGCCGAACACGGCATTCGCGCATGCGGCGATCAGCGCCGATCCGAACGTAAGCTCGAGCGATGCGAGCACGCGCGGCGCCGACAACGTGTTCCAGAGTCCCTCGAGCCCGAGCCCCGCGGCCTTGAAGAACACGCCGGCGAGCGGGATCAGCACGATCAGGCAGAGATAGGTGATCGTCACGCCGAGCGTGAGACTGAAGCCGGGAATGGGGGTGAAGGTGCGCGCGCGCATCAGACGAAGTGCAGCTCGTTGGCCGCGAAGCTCCGCTCCTGCGGCTGCGGAGCATTCGCGAGCGGGAGCAGGCGCCGATCGATCCAGCGCGTGCTCGACAGCCACAGGCCGTCGAGCTCGGCGCCCTGCGCGCGATTGAGCAGCAGGATGCGCCGGCTCGGCTGATCGAGCAGGGCGATCTTGTTCTCCGCGCGCAAGCCGACCTCGAGCAGCGCGTGGAACGCGTTGTCGAGGAACAGCGGCCGGTGGCGTTGCGCGAGCGGCCGCAGAACGTCGGTGACGAGATGCCACGTGTCCGACATGCCGGCGACGCGCGAGGGAATGCCGAGCGTGCCGTTGTGCATGAGGTACAGGCCTGTGGACACGCGGATCGGATGCGTGTTGTGCGGACCGACGCCGCCGCGCGTGCGCTGACGCAGGTGCAACACGAATTCCGCGGGCTCGTAGCGGCGCACCGTGTCGATGACCGCCTCTTCGTCGATCTCCGCGTGTCGCTCGAGCAGCAGGCGTCCATTGGGTGCGAAGCCCATCAACCCCCAGCCATCGCGGTTGAGCGAGAGGGCAGCTCGCAGCAGATCCTCGCTGACGCCGATGCCGGCCGGCTTGTGGACGATCAAGCACATCGGACTATCCGAGCCGGGCGACCAGGACGTCCGCGGCCTTGAATAACGCGAGCGCCTCGTCGCCGTTGCGCAGCCCGAGCCGGTCGACCGAGCTCGTGGTGACGACGGCGGAGATCACGCCCGCCGCCGTCTCGATCTCGATCTCCGACATGACGTCGCCGCGCCGCACGCCGACGACCTTGCCGCGGAACTGATTGCGCGTGTTGACGGCGGTGATGTGGCTCATCTCACTTGCTCAGCGTCAGCTGATCGAACACGCCGCCATCGGCGAAGTGCGTCGCCTGCGCCTTCTGCCAGCCGCCGAAGTCCGCGATGGTGACGAGATCGAGTCTCGGGAACTCGCTTGCGTGCTTCGCCGCGATCGCCTCGTTGACCGGACGATAGAAGTTCTTCGCGATGATCTCCTGGCCTTCGTCCGTGTACAGATAGTTGAGATAGGCCTCGGCGATCTTGCGCGTGCCGTGCTTGTCCACGACCTTGTCGACCACCGTGACCGGCGGCTCCGCGAGGATCGAGAGCGATGGCGCGACGATCTCGAACTTGTCCTTGCCGAACTCCTGCTGCGACAGGAACGCTTCGTTCTCCCACGCGATCAGCACGTCGCCGATGCCGCGCTGGACGAAGGTCGTGGTTGCGCCACGCGCGCCGGTGTCGAGCACCGGTACGTTCTTGTAGAGCGCCTTCACGAAGTCCTTGACCTTGGCTTCGTCGCCGCCGAACTTCTTCTTCGCGTACGCCCACGCGGCGAGGTAATTCCAGCGCGCGCCACCGGACGTCTTCGGATTCGGCGTGACGACCGCGACGCCGGGCTTCACCAGGTCATCCCAGTCCTTGATGCCCTTGGGATTGCCTTTGCGAACGAGCAGCACGATCGTCGAGGTGTACGGCGAGCTGTTGTGCGGCAGCCGCTTCTGCCAATCGGCGGGGATCAGCTTGGCCTTGTCGTACAGCGAGTCGACGTCGTAGCCGAGCCCGAGCGTGGCGACGTCGGCCTCGAGTCCGTCGATGATCGCTCGCGCCTGCTTGCCCGAGCCGCCGTGCGACTGGTTGATGGTCAGCGTGTCGCCGGACTTCTGCTTCCACTGCTCGATGAAGTGCGCGTTGATGTCCTTGTAGAGCTCGCGCGTCGGATCGTAGGAGGCGTTGAGGATCTCCACGTTGCCTGCGCCAGCTGCCGCAGAGACGAAGAGTGTTGCGGCGGCGAAGAAATGCTTGCTTTGCATGACGGTGTCCTTTCAATACCAGAGCTGGACGCGAGCGAAGAGCGCGCGCTCGATCGGCCGGTTGCCGCCGCCCGAAGCGCCCCCGTCGAATCGGGTCAAGTCGAAATTGGTCGCGACCTTGACGTTGGTCGTCGGATACCACGCGATGACCGCGCCGTAGTCCTGCGCCTTCGACGCGGACTTGCTCGGGTCGGCGAACGCCGGGAACGCGTCATCGTCGATGTCGATCGCGCCGTGACGCGCGCCGACTTCCAGCGCGCCCCAGCCGTCGCCGCCGACGGTGTAGGGATGCCGCGGCTTCACCGGCTGCGAGTAGGTCGCGTCCTCGCCGGTCAGGAGATAGGTCGCCTCGACGTTGTAGGCCTTGTGCGTGAGGCTCGTGGTGACGCCTTGCGATGCGAGCGTCTGCTTCGACGTCACGTATTCGGCAAGGAGGCCGAAGCTGTTGCGGAAGAAGTAGAGCTGCGGATTGATGCGCGTCTGATCGCCGGCGGCGGCGACCGTCGGCGTCGCCGGCGGCGTGCCCGTCGCGGCCGGCGAGTAACTGAAGAACGCGTTCTGGCCGGTGGTGACGTAGCTCGGCAGGACCTGGTTGCCGCCGGCGACGTTGCTGCCGAGCTTGCTGCCCTTGCCGGCGGCGACGCCGAAGCCGAGGCCCTGGAAGAACCCCGGCGAGCTCTTGAACGGCTCGGCGAAGACGCGCGCCGCGAGCTCGTGACGATTGTCCGCATCGGTCGCGGTCGCATCGGATCCGTCGCGCGCGCCGTTGAAGATGCCGCCCGAATAGGTGAGTGCGCCGCCGAGCACCGTGCCGTAGAGCTGGACGCCGTAGTCGCGCGCGGGCAGCAGATACGTCGGCAGCCCGCGCTCGACGAACTTGATCGCGCCGGAGGAGCGCAGGTTCTCGAGCCCCGCGATCGGACCCTTGAAGCGGCCGACGCGCACCGTCGCCGCCGGGTGGAATTTCAGATCGACGTAGACGTCGGTGATCGACGCGCCCGGCGTCGAGTTGCTGCCCGCGGTGAACTGCGGAATGAACACGAAGCCGACGAATTTGCCGAGCGACCCGGAGAACTGCGCCTCGCCGCGCCGGAGCAGGAACGTGTCGTTGAAATTCTGGCTCGCCGGATCGCCGATGAAGAAGCGGCCGTCGGCCTGGAGCAGCGCGCGGAAGTTGAGCTGCCACTTCTCGTCGGCCGAGGTGATGCTGAAGCCCTTCTCGCCGGCTTTGACCGTCGCGGCATCCTTGGCTTTGGCGTCGGCGTCCTCCTTGTTGATCTCGAGCTGGCGCTCGACGATCTTCAGGCGTTGGTCGAGCGCGTCGGCGCTCGGATCGGCATGAGCGAGCGTGGGCAGGAACGCAACGGCTGCGACCAGCGCGAGGCCGCGCTTGGAGGAATGATTCGACACTGCACTCGACTCCCGGATGAAAGGCGAGCGCTATGTTCTAGAGCACGAATCCCGCTGTAAAAGAATATCGAGTGCGCGCGTTATGGGGCATATCGTCATGCCCAATTTGCTTAGGTCGATTCGGGAATGAGGCGCCGGAGCTGGGTGATCGGAGCGCCGGATTGCAGGCGCAGCTGTGCATCCGCGTGCGCGAGCTGCAGGACGATCAGCGCCTCGCCGTCGATCGCGTCGACGATCTCACCGGCCGCTTGCGACCCATCGGCTGCATCGAAGACCGGATCGCCGGGCAATGCGTCGCCCTCGATCGCGGCGCGGAACATCCGGCGCTTGGCTTCGCCGCGATAGTGCAGGCGAGCGACGATCTCCTGACCCGCGTAGCAGCCCTTGTCGAAGCTGATGCCGCCGAGCGTGTCGAGATTGCACATCTGCGGCACGAAGTGATCGCTGGTCGACGGGAAGATCGTCGGCACGCCGCGCGCGATGCGCTCGCGTCGCCAATCGTGATCGCCGTCCGCAGCGACGAGCGGATCGATCTCGGTGAGCGTGACCTTCGAGCGCAGCACGAACATGCGCAGGCGCTTCACGGTCGCTTCCAGCACGCTGCGATGGATCGACAGCGTGATGCCGTCGGCGCCACGCTGCATTTCCATCACGGCAAGGAGCCGGCCTTTCGGGCTGCAGTAGCCGGCGAGGATCGGCTCCGCGCCGGCCTTGCGAACGTCTTGCGTCAGTTGGCCTTGCAGGAACGCTTCGGCATCGGCGCCCGCGACGAGAATGCGGCCGACACCCGATGCGATCGAAGGAGCAGGAGAAGTTTGTTGCATTGCGACGAGTCGGTGAATCTTGAGAGAATATCGTGTCTATGGCCGATCCCGCGCCACTCAAGTCGCAACCGCCGTCCACGGATCCCAGCGTGGGTCAGTGGATTCCGCCTGCGCCGGTGGCCGCGCCGCAGCCCGTGCGCGAGATCGGCGGTCGCAAGGATGGGCCGGAGCCGACCCGCTACGGCGATTGGGAAAAGAACGGCCGCTGCATCGATTTTTGAGATCCGCGAGTAGAACGGAGTCCAGATGAGCAACGAGACGACGCCTGCACCGACGAGGCAGATCGATCGCCCCATGTCGCCCTTCATGCTGGGGCCGTACTACCGGTTCCAGCTCACGTCGGTGCTGTCGTTCGCGCATCGCATCACCGGGATCGGGCTTTCGATCGGCACGCTCCTGATCGCGACCTGGCTGGTGATGCTCGCTGCCGGCGCGCAGAGCTACAACCAGGTCGTACCGCATCTGCACGCTTGGTACGGTGAGGCGATCCTCTTCGCCTACAGCTGGACGCTGATGTATCACCTCTGCAACGGCATCCGCCATCTGTTCTGGGATGCGGGCAAGGGCTTCGACATCCCGACCGCATACAAGTCCGGCTATGCCGTCGTGATCGTCTCGCTCGCGCTGACCGCGGCGATCTGGGGCCTCGCCATCTCGCACGGAGCGCTGCGATGAGCCACTACGAAGGGATGCGCTCGCCGCTGTCGAAAGCGCGCGGGCTCGGATCGGCGAAGTCGGGCGTCGAGCATTTCTGGATCCAGCGCGTCACCGCGGTTGCGCTGGTGCCGCTCTCGCTGTGGTTCGCGTTCTCGCTCGCGCAGCTCGGTCGCGCAGACTTCTTCGCGGTGCGCGGTTGGGTTCACGCGCCGTCGGTCGCGGTCACGCTGGTGCTGTTCATCGCAGCGGCGACCTATCACTCCGCGCTCGGCGTGCAGGTCGTGATCGAGGACTACGTCGCGGGCGAGGCGATGAAGCTCGCCTGCCTGCTGCTCAACAAGTTCGTGCATTTCATCGTCGCTGCGGCGGGCATCTTCGCCGTGCTCAAGATCGCGCTCACCTAAGAACGACATGGCCGCCTACGACATCACGCATCACGAGTACGACGTTGTTGTGGTCGGCGCCGGCGGCGCCGGCCTGCGCGCGACGCTGGGTCTTGCCGAAGCCGGGCTGAAGACCGCGAACATCACCAAGCTCTTCCCGACGCGCTCGCACACCGTCGCAGCGCAAGGCGGCATCTCCGCCGCGCTCGGCAACATGGGCCAGGACGATTGGCGCTGGCACATGTACGACACCGTAAAGGGCTCGGACTGGCTCGGCGATCAGGACGCGATCCAGTACATGTGCCGCGAGGCGATTCCGGCGGTGATCGAGCTCGAGCACTACGGCGTGCCCTTCTCGCGCACGCCGGAAGGCAAGATCTATCAGCGTCCGTTCGGCGGCATGACCACCGATTACGGCAAGGGCACCGCGCAGCGCACGTGCGCTGCCGCGGATCGCACCGGCCACGCGATGCTGCACACGCTGTATCAGCAGTCGCTCAAGCGCCAGGCGCAGTTCTACATCGAATACTTCGCGCTCGATCTCCTGATGGACGACGACGGTTCCTGCCGCGGCGTGCTCGCGTGGGATCTGTCGACCGGCCAGCTGCATCGCTTCCGCGCGCACATGGTGATCCTCGCAACCGGTGGCTACGGTCGCGCGTATTTCTCCGCGACCTCCGCGCATACGTGCACCGGTGATGGCAACGCGATGGTGCTGCGCGCCGGCCTGCCGCTGCAGGACATGGAATTCGTGCAATTCCATCCGACCGGCATCTACGGTTCGGGCTGCCTGATCACCGAAGGCGCGCGCGGCGAGGGCGGCTATCTCACCAATTCCAAGGGCGAGCGCTTCATGGAGCGCTACGCGCCGAAC
>Ga0070741_10010319_pt1 | contig 17690 bp, 5 predicted proteins | sample Coa_R1_4_FD_66440 | JGI IMG/M metagenome (GOLD analysis project Ga0070741, IMG submission 66440) | Surface soil microbial communities from Centralia Pennsylvania, which are recovering from an underground coalmine fire - Coalmine... | ecosystem: Environmental > Terrestrial > Soil > Unclassified ...
TGGTGACCGTGTAGCCGGGGTCGGCCGGCATGCCGCCCTCGGTATAGAACTTGAGGTCGTACTGATACGCGGGTGTGCCGCTATCGGTCACGGTGATGCTGACCGGACCGCCGGCCAGCAGCTGGCGCAGGTGGGTGGCGTCCGCCTCCGGAACCGACACGAACGGCAGCTGCGGCGGGTTACCGGAATTCTCGACCATCCAGTCGGCGATGATCGGCATCCAGCAGCTGCCGATGTCGGAGACCACACTGGACGGTAGCGTCGGGTCGATGATCACGCCTGCCGCGCCGGCATTGAGCGCGTTGGTGATCTGCGATCCTTCGACTATGCATCCGCCGGCGGCGGGATCCAGGCCCACGAGGGCGAGCTTGCCGCGCACGTCGACCCGCGCGAAGTCGGCCGCGCTGCCGATCCCGGCGGCCACCAGCTGGCGGGTCTGGCTGCCAGTGAACCGCTTGAACGCGGGATCCGCCGGATCGTCGACGTAGTAGGGGTAGTACGGGTTCAGCGCGCTCCCGCCGACGCTCATCGTGATGACGGGCGCTTCCCGCAGCCACTGCGCGGAGAAGTTGAACGTGCCGACGGTTACCGGTCCGCCGGTCCTGACGACCCACTCGTTCTGGAACCCGTAGAAGAAGATGGTGCCGCCGAAGGCCGCGGTCCCGTCCGGGGTCACCCGCTCCTCCTGCGTCGCGAACGACACGCTGGAGCTGGGCCGCGGGGTGGTGACGGCGAGCTTGCGCGCCTTGTTGACGTCGATCGTGAAGCTCGTGTCACCGGTGACGGCGAGCTGCGGAATCGTCATGTCAAGCCCGTCGGTGTCCGACCCTTGGTCGACGTTCGCGAACCCGTCGACCAGATAGATCCCGGCCGGGACCTGATAGGTCACCTGATACGCGGTGCACGGGCCGCCGGCCGTCTGGCTTGAGCACACGAAGCTGGCGGCCGGGAAACCGGTGTCCGCCGCGGCGCCGCTGACGCCGAACATGCCCTGGTCGATCGGCGAGATGCACAATGTCTCCTGGGGTCCGCAGCCCAGGCCGGTCGCGGGCGCGGGACCGATGATGGTTTCCGTGACGGTGTACAGGCGCTGATCCGCCGCTAGCCGCTCCGCCGCCCGCTGAGGGCTGGCGGTGGCCGTACGGTGATCCGCGAGCCAGATTCCGGTGATGCCATCGGCCAGCCCCGTGGTGGCCAGCCCCGTGGCGGGCTGTCCCGGCCGCGCCGCGCGCGTTCCGGTGATGGCCGACCAGAAAGCGGCGGCGTCGCCGGCGCTGACCGTGACCTGCACGGTGTCCGCTGCCGCCGACACACCGGTGACCTTGACACCGGGCACGGCGGCCGCGGTCTTGGCCACGGCCGCGGTGCCCGCCGCGGTGGCGGACTGGAGTACCACCGGCAGTTCCGCACCCGATCCGGTGTCGCCATGCGCGGCGAGCCAGGCGAGGTCGAACAGGCCGGGGTCGACCTGCCCGGCGGTCATCAGCGGCAGCGCGAGCGACGGCATCGCCTGGAGCGACGTGGTGCCCTTGGCATTGGCGATCCCGGTGATGCGCACGCCCTGGTCGCCGCCCACCGCTGACGGGGTCGCGTTCACGGTGTACCGGCCCGCACCGGTCGTCTGGAGGTGCACCTGATCCCCGGTGATCAGCGTGATCGTGTAGGACGTGCCGTGCAGACCAGGCAGCGCGATCGGCTGGAGCTGGCCGGCCGGTGGCTGGCCGGCCGGTTCTGGCGCCGGCTTCGCTGAGGCTGTCTTCGCTGAGGCTGTCTTCGCTGAGGTGACGTGCCTGGTTGCGGCAGCGGCGGTGGCGGATGCGGTCAGGGCGAAGTCCTGCCTGGTGAGCTGGTCCGCGGTGACGTTCACCGAGGCCGTCGACGAGGAATAGCCGGCGGCGGTCGCGGTGAAGCCCTGGCTGCCGGTGGCCGGACTGAACACGGAGTACAGCGCTCCGTTGACCGCGGTGTCGCCGGTCCCGGTCGCGAAGCCGCTGACACCCGGCTGCGTCGTCGAGGTAACCGAAGCCCCCGCGACCGCCTGGCCGGTGCCCGCGTCGGTGACCAGACCGGAGACCAGACCGCCGGGAAGCGCGGTGCAGCCCGGATCGCCGACGTGGACGTTGCCCACCGACCACCACCAGGCGTCGTCGCCGGAATACCGGAACCGTATCCGCACGTCGTGCTTGCCCGCCGCGGCGGGAATCGCGATGGTGGTGTACGGGCTGGTGCTCACGACATCGTCGGTGGTGTGGTGCCAGATGGGAGTCCACGAGCCGCCGCCGTCGGTGCTCAGCTCGATCGTGCCCTGCTGGCCGGGCGCGCCGTAATACTCGGACTGGAAGCTGAGCTCGGGTGACAGCTGACCGGACAGGTCGATGGCGGGCGAGGTCAGCGTGCTGTTCAGGTAGCCGCCGCTGGTGCCGGAGTCGGCGATCGCGAACGTGTCGTTGCCGGTCGTCATCGTGGGCGGCGGCCGGTTACCCGGGTTGTCGAACCGCCACCCGTCGCGACTGCCGGTCACGGTCCAGCCATCGCGCGGCGTGCCCTGAGTCCAGGAGGTGAAATGCTCGTTCAGGCCGGGATACCCGTAGCCAGGCGCGATGCAGGCGGTCTTGTCGGCGCTGAGCGTGAAGTCGGCCCTCGTTGTGCTGGAACTGCCCGCCGTGACCTGGGAACTGAGGGTCTGGTAGCCGTCACCCGGCGGCGCGTCGACGGTCGGTGCCGCGGCGCTGACCGTGACCGGATAGGTGCTGGGCGCGGCCAGGATCACGCTGTACTTGCCGGTGAACGGGTCGGTGTAGACCGGCGCGCCGGGGTAACCGCCGCCGATGATGATCTTCGCGTACACCGGCCAGCCGTGGCCAGAGCCGTCCCTGACCGTGCCGGTCAGCGTGGTGTGCGGCAGTTCGGCCAGCGAGAGGTTCGCGGTGGCGGTCTGGTTCGCGGTCGCCTGGACGGAGTCCATAGCGGACTGATACGCGTACAGCGAGCCCGTGACGGTGTAGCTCCCGGCCGTCACGTCAAGCTCGAACTTGCCGCCGGCGTCGGTCTGGGTCTGGTAGCCGCCGGGACTGGCGGTCACGGTCACGCCGGCCAGCGGCTTCCCGGTGGTCGCATCGGTGGCCTGCCCGGTGATAACCGACTGCGGCCCACTGGAGAGCGCGCCCAGCCCGTCTGGTGTCCCGAGGCCGGTCGGACCATCCCAGCCGGGTCCGGCGGTGCACAGCACGGTGCCACACGATCCGTTGCTGCCCTGGGTGACATCGAACAGGTCGGCCGCGGGGTTCTTGTCGTGGTAGGCGTAGCTGACGGGGTAGGAGCCGGATTCGGGCGTGCCCGCCATCGCGTACATGGCGGTGATCAGCGGCGCGGCAAGGCTCGTGCCGCCGACCTGGAGCCATCCGTTCTCGCCGAGCGTGTCATACGTCGCCAGCCCGGAGGCGGGGTCGGCGTCGGCGGAGATGTCCGCGACCGCGCGCATCGAGCAGTCGGTGTTGAGGCCGGCCTGGAAGTCTGGTTGCGCTTCGGTCGCGGAGCAGCCCGATCCGCCGCTGTCCCACGCGGTTTCGTCCCAGCCACGGGAAACCGCGCTGTCCTTCGTCAGCAGGGTGCCGCCGACCGCCGTGACCACCGGGAGGGCCGAAGGCCACTCGGCGATGTACCCGGTATCGCCGGAGGACGCCACGATCGCGACGCCTGAGTGGGTGTACGAGGCGTTGTAGCTGTCCGCGCTGCCGTCGGGCGCGCCGTAGGAGTTCGAGACGAACTTGGCGCCGAGCGTCACCGCTTCGTCGACCGCGGCGGCTAGGTCGGAGACGCTCGGCGAGTTGCCTTGTACCAGCAAAATATTGCACTTCGGGCACGCCGCGGAGACGGCGTCCAGGTCGAGCGACGTCTCGAGTGCCCAGCCGGGATCGTCGGGCGGGTAGTTCGTCCCGCCGGCCTGATCGACCTTGCGGAAGCAGCCGTTCGCCGCGGTACACGGCGGCAGCCCGTACTGGGCACGGAAGGTTGCCAGGTCTGACTCGGCTTTGGAGTCGCCGTTGGCGTCCACGATCGCCACGGTCTGCCCCGCTCCGAGAGCGGGCATGTGGTAAGCGGACTGGAGGTCGGCCGGCCCGAGCGCCGTGGCCGGCGGCTGATTCGAGCTTGCCGCCATGATGTTGTGTGCCGCCGTCGTGCGCACGACCGCCAGGCAGCGGACGAATCCAGGCCTCGGCGTGACGTTGCACGGAGCGTCGGTGTTCGTCGTGAGTCTGGGCGTCGATGCGGGCGTCGGGCTGGGCGCCGGTGCGGATGCCGGGCCGGGCGCCGGTGCGGACGCCGGGCCGGGCGCCGGTGCGGACGCCGGGCCGGGCGCCGGTGCGGTGAGAGCGGCAACCGATGCGTGCGCGGGTACGACCGCGAGCGTCACGGTGAGCGCGGCGGCGCCCGCGGTCGCGAGCGCCAGGCGCCCGCCGCGCCGTTTGTTCAGCCAGAAATGCATAGCGGGGGTTGCCTTTCTGCGCGACGTCTTCAGGTCACGGCCGTCTACAAGGGCTGGTAGTCGTCCTTGCGCGGGGTGCCGGGAGGCATCGTCTCCGCGCCCTCGGGCTCAGGTTCGGGCTTGGGGTGGGGCTTCGGTTCGGGGTGGGGCTTGGGATCGGGGTGGCCGGCCGGCGAGTCCGGGGCCGCTGGTTCTGGCTCGTCCGCCGGACGGGTCGGGGTGGTCACGCACTCAGTCTTGGCGCGTGGGCCCGCCGTGAATATTGGGCAGATGCCGCAATTAATGCGGTGTTCGCACAAATAATCGATCCATATACCCTGCTCGCAGACCTCAGTTCCCGCGCCGCGCCAGTTTCGTGCGCGGAAAAGGCGCCAGGCGGGGCGTTTCAGACGTGCGCTCGCGGCGTGCCGCGCGGTCTCATCGCCATCGCACCGCCCCACCCGTGCCAGAAAACGAACATAAGCCACATTCCGGGCAGGCCGACGGGGGTGCCAGATTATTGCGGACACTTACCCCCCCGATCTGGGAGGGTAAGTGTCCGCAATAATTTCGACCCCTCTTTCGGGCCGGAGCTAGCACGGAACGTACCGGATATATGTGGGTATTGCGGGCAGCGCGCGACACGCGGGGCAGCCCGGAGTCGAACAAGCCACGCCTGTCACGCTTGCTGATCAGCTAGGACGATCGCTCGTTCGACCAGTTGCACCGCCAGGGCGGTCCTGCTCGCGACGCCCAGCTTGCGCATGGCGGATTCCACGTGCCTGGCGACGGTCTTCGGTGACAGGAAGAGCCGCTCGGCGATTTCCTTGTTGGTGGTGCCGTGGACGAGCAGCCTGGCCACGTCGAGTTCACGCGGCGACAGTTCGCTGCCGTAGGACGGGCGTCCCGGCCGGTCTCGCTTGATCTCGACGCCGTGCGCCCGCAGCAGCTCCTTGACCCGCAACGCGTCCTCGGACGCGCCAAGACTGGCGAGGTCCCCGGCGACCTGGCGTAGCCCGGCGATGCCTTCGGCGCCGCGGTCACCGGCGAGCAGGCAGCGGGCCTGGGCTTCACGGGCCAGCAGCGCGTCGTAGGGGCGCGGGAGTGCCTGCCACGCCTCCGCGGCCAGGCCGAACATGCGGACGGCGACCGGAAGGCGGCCGCGCGCCTCGGCGAGTATCGCCCGCGACAGGATCAGCCCGGCCCGCGCCGCGGGGACGTCGCGGTCGCGCAGCCAGCGGCCGAACGCCAGGACAACCTGCTGCGCTTCGTCGAGGCGCCCCGCGGCACTCAGCGCGGCGACCCGTGCGGGGCCCAGTTCGGCGGCCCATAGCCAGATGCCCTTGCGGGCCACCACCGCGGCCGTCTCGTCGGTCACCCGCACGGCGGCGTCGACGTCACCGTTGGCCAGTTCGAGCCGGGCGAGCGCCGCGGCGGTCTCGCCCATCTCCCAGGTCGCGCCGTGGCCCTTGGCCCGCTCCAGTTCCTGGCGCAAGGCCTCGGCGGCCTGTGCTCGCGCCCCGGTCGCGGCGTCGAGGAACGCGGAAACCAGCACGCCCTGCTCCATGCCCAGCTCGCTGTCCGCGTTCGCCATGGTGCGACGCAGCCGTTCCCGCAGCCCGTCCCAGTCACCGGTGAACCAGTCGAGGTGCGCCTGGATGAGCCGCAGTACCGTCCGCAGCCGGACGTAGTCGTTGGTGTCGGCGAGCCGCAGTGCCGAGTCCAGCCATCGGCGTGCGTCGTCATGGCGGCCCCACCTCATCGCCATGTCGGCCAGGTTGCCCTGGGCTCCAGCCAGTATCCGCAGTTCCAGCCCCGGCGGCTGATCCACCGGCAGCTGTTCGGCCTCACGGAAGCCCGCCGGGTCGCCGAGCAGCAGCAGGGCGCTGATCCGGTCGCCGCGAATCCGGGCCCGGATGCGCGGCTCAAGCGTGTCCGTCAGCGTCGCCGCCCGGTGCAGCCAGCGCAGGTGCACCGAGGCCGGCCAGGTGTTGTCATGCGGCCAGCCGAGCAGGGTCATCGCCCAGGCGGCGTGCGCCGGGTCATCCCGCAGGTACGGGATCGCCCGCTGGAGTTCGGTGCGGCATCCGGCGAAGTCGTGCTGCATACCCACGGCGCGCCCAAGCTGGAAGCGGGCGAGCCCTTCGGCTCCGGCGCTCAGCCCGCCCCGTGCGATCGTGTCCCGCAGCGCGTTCTCCAGGTCTTTCAGGTGCCGGACCGGATCGGCGAGCGAGGCGGCGTTGAGATGGTCGAGCAGCTGGAAGACAGCCGGGCCTGGCGCGCTGCGGATCAGCTCGATGACCAGATTGGCCGCGGTCTGCTCGTCCCCCGCCGTGGCCGCCAGCTCGGCGGCCTGCGTGGCGTACTCGCGCCACTTATCCGGGTCGGCCGCCGCGCGGAAGTGCCTGGCCAGCCGCGCCGCCGGAGCTGGCAGGGACTCGAGCGCCGCACCCGCGCGGCGGTGCATCGTGCGCCTGACCGGTGCCGGGATCGCCTCGTACACGGCCCGTTGCGCGAGCACATGATGGAAGGCGGTCAGGCCGCGGGCGTCCTCACTCAGCAGGCCAGAGGCGAGCGCGTGCGACAGCCCGGCCCGCGTCGCGTCGGCTGACAGGTCCGCTACGGCGCTGAGCAGCACCTCGCTCACGGGTTCGGTGAGTACAGCCGCGGACTGAAGCACCGTATGTGCCGCACTGCTGAGACGTCCCGCGCGCTCGAGCACCGAGTCGCGGATCGTCGGCGGGACCACGATGTCGGTCAGGTCGCGCCGCACCCATTCGCCGTTGTGCCGGGTGAGGTCTTCCCGCTCGCCCATCAGGCGGACCGACTCCTCCACCGCCAGCGGCACCCCGTCTGTGTGCTCATGAACGAAATCGGCGAATTCGGCAGATACATGCTGGTCGGCCAGCATCGAGGACATGAGCATGGCAGTGCCGGTGACATCAAGCGGTCCGAGCTCGACGCGCAGTCGGCTCCTGCCGCCGGCCAGGTGCGAGGACAGCCGGCGAACGAGCGACTCCGCCGCGATTTCTTCCGGACGGTACGTCACGATCAGGCTGATCCGCTGCGGGTGCTGCACTGTAAGGTGGAGCAGGAACTCCAACGTCGCCTCGTCGGCCCAGTGCACGTCCTCGACCACCAGGAGTTCGATCTCCAGCCGGCCCAGCAGCTCGGTGAGCGCGCGGAATACCCGGTGCCGCGCCGAGGACGGGTCGTCGGCGGGGTCGGGTGCGGCCGGCAGCTCCGCCGACCACTCGGGAAATAGCGGCCGCAGCGTGCCGCCGAGCGGACTGAGGTGCAGTGCCGCCACGTCGTCAACCACCTGGCGCAGCGCATCGGCGGCGGGCCCGAGGGTGTGCGGCTCACGGAACGGCGGGCAGGAAGCCACTAGCGCCCGGCGCGTGTGCTCGCCCGCCGCCGCGAGGAATTCCCGCACCAGCCTGGTCTTGCCGATACCCGCCTCGCCCTCGATGAGGATGACCGTGGGGGGAGTGGCCAGGGCACGGGTCAGCGCCGCGACCTCTCGCTGACGACCCACGAAATCTGGCGAGCTCACGATCGCCGGCCCGCCGGGCAGGCCGGACTCACTACCCGGTATGGCTGACACGGCGAGTTTCTCCAGGTGAACGGGTGTTATCCCACTATTTCATACCCTGTGCCCGCTGGGACCACACCCGCAACCACAGAAACGACGGTAACGGGCGCATACCCGGTAAATACCAGATCGCGAGCCTCCACCGACTGACTCCGGGAGCCGGCCGAAAATCATTGCGGACAGCTACCCCGCGGGATCGGATCCTGCTGGCTTGTTCCGGGGCTTGCCCGGGTGGCTGGCCGTCCGGTGGGCCAGCTACAGGCTCGATGGGCCTCGGTTAACGTGGCGGATTTGCCTTTCGTGGTAACGCGGCCCTCGCGTACGGGGGTCGATCCTCCACAAAGAGGTAATCTTCCACGTTGCTCGCGGGACTGCCGGTGCGCTCCTATCCCGGCAGCCGCACACTGCACTCCAGGCACAGGCTGCAACCAGGAGGGAAACTTTCCAACCAGGCTACCGCCGGACCGCGATAAGTCCGTCCATATCCGTACAATTGCCTCATCTCTGCGGAACGGGCGGGACAAGCGTCGCATAGGGAGGCTCGGGTGAGCGAGGTGACCTCAGACGTGACCTCGGGCGTGCAGTCAGACGTGATCTCGGGCGTGAAGGCGGGGGCGCCGGATCCGGCGGCTGCCCGGGATGTGACGGAGTTCGTGGCGGCGCTCGGCCTGCTCCGGCTGTGGGCCGGGTCCCCTTCTTACCGGCGCCTGGCCACGCGGGTGGGGCCGATGTTGCGGCCGCCGCAGATGCTGGCTCACACTACGATCAGCGATCTGTTCCAGCCCGGCCGGCAGCGGCTCGACGTGGACCTGGTCGCGACCACCGTCCGCGCGATGGGTCTGTCCGAGGAGGCCGTCGCGGGCTGGCGGGCGGCGTGCATCCGGGTCCAGGCCGACGCGAGGAGCGGCGGCGCTGTCGGCGTTTTCCGGCAGCTGCCGGCGGCGCTGGGCACGTTCACCGGCAGGGACGCGGAACTAGAGCGGCTGCTGGCCGTAGCGTCACCGGGGACCCGTCGTGGCGGTCCGGGTACGGTGGTGATCTGCGCGGTCGAGGGAATGGCCGGGATCGGCAAGACACAACTGGCACTGCGGGCTGGTCACCTGCTGGCGGACGCGGGGCGGTATGCCGAACTCCAGCTGTTCGTGAACCTGCGCGGTTTCGATCCGGACCGGCCGCCCGCGGAGCCTGCCGCGGTCCTGGAAAGCTTCCTGCGTCAGCTAGGGATAGCGCCACAGCACATACCGGGCACGCTCGATGACCGCGCCGCGATGTTCCGGGACCAGATGTACGGCCGCGACGCGCTGATCGTGCTCGACAACGCCGCCGACGACGCGCAAGTCCGTCCGCTGATCCCGTCCGGTCCCGGCTGCCTGGTCCTGATCACCAGCAGGCGCAGCCTTCCCCTGCTCGACAACGCGGTCGTCCTGACGCTGGATGTGCTCAGCGAGGCAGAGGCGGTCGACCTGCTGGCCGGAATCGCCGGAGCGGAGCGGGTCGCCGCCGAACCCGACGCCGCCGCGCGGATCGCGTCACTGTGCGGCGGCCTGCCGCTCGCGGTGTCGCTGGCGGCGGCCAGACTGCGGTCCCGCCCGGCATGGCGCGTGGCGGACCTGGCCGGACGCCTTACCAGAGGGATCGGGGAGATCGCCGCTGGCGGCAAGGATCTCTCTGCCGTGTTCGACCTGTCGTACCGCGGGCTTCCTGACCGGGCGCGCCGGGTGTTCCCGCTGCTGGGGCTCGATCCGGGTACTGACGTCACCGCGGCCGCGGTCAGCGCGCTGGCCGGTATCGGCATCGGCGAAGCGGAGCAGACCCTGGAGCTACTCCAAGACGAGTACCTGGTGCATCAGCGGGTGCCTGGCCGGTTCGAGCTGCACGACCTGCTCCGGGCCTACGCGGCCGAGCTGGCGGCGGGACAGCTGTCCGCGGCCGAGCGCACGGCGGCCGTCGAGGCCGTGATCGCCTGGTACACCGCCACCGCCATCGCGGCCACCGAAGCGGTGAGCACCGCCTACCCGGCCCTGCCAGGTCCGGTTTCCGCGCTGCGCGGCCACCCGGTCCTGTTCGGCGGCGGCGACGAGGCGACGCGCTGGTATGAGCAGGAGCGCGTGAACCTGCTCTGCGCCGTGGCGACCGCGCGGCGGCTGGCCTTTGACGAACCGGCCTGGCTGCTGGCCGTGGCGCTCGCGCGGCTAGAAGCGATATCGGAGAACTGGCCCGAGATCGAGCGGCTGATGTCGGCCGCGCTACCGTACGCTCGGCGAGCTCAGCGACCGGGTCAGGTGACCACGGCCGAGGTTACGCGGCATCTGGCCGCGGCGCTCTGCTCGACGGGAAGGCCGGAAGAGGGCATCGCCGCGTTGACCCTGGTTCGAGAGGTCTGCCGCGAGCTCGCGGACCGGGACGCGGAGGCACGAGTGCTTGGCTTCCTGGTCACCGCCCATGGCGTGGCCGGCCAGCCAGAGACCGGACTGGAGTTTGGTGTCGCCGGGCTGGCGGAGTTCGGCGACGACGAGACGGCCGGTACCGGCATGCTGCTCCACGCCATATCGAGATGCCTGCTCCGCCTCGACCGGCCGGCCGAGGCGCTGGGATACCTGCACGCCTATTGCGGCATCTGCCGGTCGCTGAGCGACCAGCGCGGACTTGCCTCCGGACTTCGGAACATGGGTAACGCGTACTGGCTGCTCGGGCAGTACGCCGACGCCGAGGCCGTCCTGGCAGACTCCGCCGCGGTCGCCAAGGCCGCGGGAGATCGCTTGATCCACGCCGACAGCCTCAACGGCATCGCACGGACCTTGCAGGCTCGCGGACGCGTAACGGAGGCATGGGAGCGGCACGGGCAGGCGATGGCAGTGTTCGCGGACCTGCCGGAGACTCACGCCGCCCGGCTCCGGGAGAAGCTCGACGCCTCGCCATTCGTGTTCCCAGGTTGTCAGCGAGATAGCGAAGTGTAGGAAACGTTCGCATCGCGCAGCCTGCACATCACGCGTGGCAGTTCATCGCTGCCCAGTCACCGAGCCACCTGTCGAACGAGGGAATGTCCTGGACGAGCGTCTCGTAGAGCCCCCGCAGCGCCGGGCTCGGCACGATGCCGAGGTCGGCGCTGAGTGCCAGACGCAGCGCGTGGAACGCGGCGAAAGCCTCGCTCGGCCGCCCCGTCAGGTAAAGCGCCACCATCAGATGGCCGATCAGGGTCTCCCTGAACGGGTGCTCGCGGGCGAGTTCGGTGAGTTCCTCCGGCAGTCCCCCTGGCCGGCGCAGCCTCAGCCGCAACGCGGCGCGCTGTTCGACAGCCCTCAGGTACTGCTCGGTGAGATGCGGAACGGCATCCCGGAGCAGAACCTCCGAGGACACGTTGGCCAGCACCGGCCAGTACCAGAGTCCAATGGCCTCATCCAGCAGCGCCAGTGCCTTCTCGGCCGCGCCGGCGGCGATCGCCGCCGTCGCGGCAGCGCTGAGCGCACGGAACCTCACCAGGTCGAGCCGCTCCCCGTCGGCGCACAGCAGGTATCCCCACGGCAGCGTCGTGACGTTGTCGTCGCCGATGAGCTTCCGCAGTCGCGACATCGCGTTCTGCAGCGCGCCCTTGGGATTGTCCGGACGCCTCCCCGGCCAGGCCCAGCCGACGAGGGTGTCCCTGGGGACCACCTCGTTGGCCGACACGAGCAGCCCGGCGAGGACCGTGAGTGCCGTCGATCCCGTCACTTTTATCGGTATCCCGTCGGAGCACGCGGCTACCGGCCCGAGCACGGCGAACTTCACCGTCATCATCTCGCCTCGCCTAGACACCATGGACACTCCGGGGTTCCATTCGACTCGGAAACAACTTCGCTCACGAGGCGCCTCGTTGATCATGGTGGCCGGGCGAGGACCGGGATGCGAGGAACGCGTCCAAGTCCGTACAGTTGCTCCACTACTCCGGACGCAGACCCCCAGTGATGCCGATGGCGCCAGCGACACGCTAAGGCGGGATCGCAGGCGCCATCGACACGTTGTTACAGGGTGACGCAACCGGTGCTGGCCGGCGGGACGCTGTTCCCGACGAGGTCGTCGAGAGTCAGCGACGGGCAGACACTGGCGGTCGGTCCGGCGTGCGCCACTGCGGTGACCGAGATCGTTACCGTTTGCTCTATCGGCAGTGCGTCATTGTTGAGGTAGAAGCTAGTGCCGGTAGAGCCGTGTGACGTGTCACCGACGGTCGCGATGTTGGTGATGGTGAAGTTGGACGGCAGGCTCTCCTGCAAGTCCAGGTTCGTTGCCGCACCGGACGGACTCGAGTTGGTCAATGTCACAGTGAGGTGGACGGTGGTCCCCGGTGCGGGGTTGGCGTTATCCACAGATTGCTTCACCGACACCAGCGGCGGCGGGGAGGTAAACAGCTCCTGCGAAGGGGGCCCGTTCGAGACCAGGCCCATATCGCAGGTGTGCACCGCGTTGCTCCACAGTTGCGGGATCAGGTAGTGATCACCGTTCAGGTCCACGTCGGCGCCCTGGTCGTTCCACGGCCCGGTCACGAGGTAGCCCTGCCCTCCGCACACGTCCGCGACCTCGTCGCTTCCGACCGGAGCGTGCCAGGCATTGAGCTTCGGATCGGTGGCCGACTCGGCCAGTTCGTGGGCCAAGGTGGCGGTCACGTCATCATCAGCCGGGTTGCCTGGGCCGGGCTCTGGCGTGTCGCAGCCGCTGAGGTGGTCGCCTATCCAGGCGAACGGCCCGGTCTTTTGAAGGACGTTATGCGCACCGCAGTTGCCGGTGTTCGTGTCGGCGACCCCGTATGCCGTTATGAGTATCGTGACGTGATTGAGGTCTACCGGCCAGCCCATGCGCTTGTCGATGTTACTGGCTTCCTGCGGCTCAGCGGTGGGCCCCGGAATCGGGATCGCTGGGTATGCGTCTGTGTCCACGACCGCACCGCCGAGCGTCACCGTGGTCGGTACGCCGTACTGAGAGAGCGTGTTCCAGTATGGCGAGCCGCTGAGGTCACTGATGAAGCGCTCCTGCTGGGCCTCGAAGGCCTGGTCGCCGCTGGGGTCCGGATTGGTGCCGCGGAAACTCCTTCCGGGAGGCAACCAGAAGACGAGGTACACCACGACGCTGTTCATGACGGGTCCGCCGCCGGTATTGACAAGGTCGTTCTGATTCACCGGGGAGGGGACCGGGGGCCCATGTGTGTAGCCGCCGGTACTGACGTTGGGGCCGATGAACGCGTCGGTGTTGTCTGGCGTGCCCAAGCCGGTCGGCCCGTCGAAACCGGGTCCTGCCGTGCACAGGTAGGTAGGCGTGCAGCTGTTGAGCGAGTTCGTCCCGGCCACGATGTCGTTGAAACTGGACGCGTGGCGCCACAGCACGGCTCCCGCATCGCTGATTGTCAGCTGTCCGGCAAGTGCGAAGGTGGCCGCGATGATCGGCGACGACGCACTGGTCCCGCCGATCTGACCCCAGCCCAGGGTGGGTCCGTTGGGATCGCTGTCATAGATCATGACACCCGTGCTCGGGTCAGCCACGGCCGATACGTCGGCAATCGTCTTGCCGGAGCAGCCGGTATCGGTCTGCCAGCGTGGCTTAGGTTCGGATGAGCATCCCGACCCGGCATTGGTCCAGGCGATCTCGTCCCAGCCCCGGGCATTGGCGGCGGGCAGCAGAGACGTTCCGCCGACTCCCACCACATCGGTGTACGCGGCGGGATACTGGACTCCATATCCGCTATCGCCGCTTGAGGCGGTGATGACGACGCCGGGATGGCTGTCCCAGGGCCCGTTCCCCGCGGTCCCGGAAACGGACGATGTGCCGCCCCAGCTGTTTGAGATGAACTTCGCGCCTAGCTGGATCGCTGTGTCCTCGGCCGCGTTGAGGTCGTTGGCAGTGGGAGAGTTCGCCTCGACAACGATGATGTGGCAGTTCGGGCAGATCGCCGACACCATGTCGACGTCCAGCACCTCCTCACCGCCCCAGCCTCCGTCGTAGGCCGGATAGTTCGACTGCGCCCCTGACTGGTTGACCTTCCTGAAGCACCCGCTCGCGGTCGTACAGGGCGGGAGGCCGTACTGGCTCCGGTACGTGGCCAGATCGCTTTCGAGGTTCGGATAGTCGTTCGAATCAACGATCGCCACCGTCTGGCCGTCGCCTTTGGCAGTGGAGGAATAACTGAGGTTGTATGCGAACCGGAGCGCCGAGGGTCCATATGGCGGTTGCATCACGTTGGCGCGCGGAGCCGCGAACCGGCGCTTTGTGGTGAAGCCGACGGCGTCGCAGGAGAAATGCCCTGCTTTCGGCTCGGGGCAGATGCGCTTCAAGCCCTTGGGCAGGGGGCGGGGAGCATTGTCATGCTGGGCGGGCCCGGCTGTCACGGCACCGGCTGGATCCGGCGGCAGCAGCGCCACGGATGTGCCCGCTATCGACATCGCAGCCAGCACGGCGATCAGGGCCCGTCGGGGCCGTCGGTATTTCAACGTCGTCACCTCCGCTGCGGGCATGCACGGCGCACAGCCCGGGTCCAGACGAAGCTAAGAACGGCCGCTGTCGCGGTGCTCCCGTTGCGCTGTCACGCGGCAGCCGACCTCCCGGTTCGATCGCCGCGGCGTAGGCCAGCAGTATTCGCCTGGCGGTGGGACCGGGCACCGCGGTGATTGCGGTACGGGCCCGCTGGAGAGCGTCCGAGCATGCCGTGCGCGCTGCCGCCAGGGCGATCGCGGTGTAGCCGCGATCCGCCAGGCGGTCAGCCACCTGATCCGGCGGTGTCGCTGTCAGGTCCGGAATCGTCGAGGTCCGGGTGGCGACCATGGTGGCGAGCGTGGCATCGAGCCGCGTGCGCTGCCCGCTGAGCGCGAGCACATCCTCTGCGTAGCCGAAAGCCTCGCCGAGGGCATGGCCGATGCCGCGCAGTGTCTGGACGGTCTCGTCCGCGCAGCAGCCCAGCAGAGCGCCGGCGCGCGCCGGAAATTCCATCAGCGACGCCTGCAGCGCCGCGGCTGTGGCGGGACCGTCGCGGAGGCGGCTGGCGCGCAGTTCGCTCAGCTCGGCAAGCCAGTCGGCGAATGCCCACGACAGCTCCGGTGCGGACTCGGCGATCAGCCGTGACCCCTGCGACAACAGGAAGTCCCCGGCGAGCACGAGCGTCGCGGCTGCCCAGTCGACGCTTCGTGCTGTCGCGTGGCCCTCTCCTTCGCTACCGAGAAAGGCCAGGGTGCCGAAAATGGCGAGCTCGATTGCGGCGGCAGCAGTGGCGTGGGCCAGGTCTGGCTTACGGTCCTCGGCGAGCAGCCCGGCCAGGAAGAGCAGGCCGGACCGGAGGCGGTGACGCGAGAATCCCGAGCCGTCCACCAGCAGCCGCGCCAGGAACGGCCATTGGACCCGCAGCGTCGCGATCTGCATCTCGTCGCAGGCGAACAGGAACGGCCCGGTGATCACCCGGTCCTGGCCCTCGACTGGCACCAGCTGATCACTGACCTTGCCGGTGCTTTCCGGCAGCAGCACGGCGCGGCGCGCCCGGGTGAGGAATATGTGGTCGCTCCCGGCTGCCCCCTCCAGCATGCGCCAGACCAGGTGGTAGCGGCGCGCGGCGTGCTGCGCCGTCTCGAAGTAGCCGACGTATTCCGCAGAAAGCCGCTGGGCGTAGTCGGCCCGAGCGGCGTCGGTGTCGGCCGGGTGCCTGACGATTGCCTCAGCGGCCAGCGTGCCGCTGAGCAGGGCGGCACCGAGACCTTCCCCGGTGAACGGGTTCACCAGGCCCGCCGCGTCACCGACGATCAGTTCCCGCGACAGCATGAGCCGCCCGGGGGAGAAGCTGGCCGGCAGCGGCCCGGCGGCTGCTGGGCCGAGGGGGTACGCGTGCCGGACGCGACCATCGCTGCGTGCCAGGGCAGCGAGCGCATCGGCCAGCATCTCGTCGGGGTTGCCGGTCACGCTGCCGTCGAGTCGCGCGAGCCAGGCCGTCGCGGCGCCGTCATCGCCGGGCAGGATCGTCAGCATCGCGGGCCTGCTGCGCGGATCCGCGACCGGCGTGACCGGGGCCATCAGTATCTGCCCCTTGATATCGATTCCGGCGAACCGGCCCGCGCAGACGACGCCATCGGGTGCCGACGCGCCCGTGGCCGTCACCACATGCCGCACGGCCTCGTCCGGCGGTTCGGTGACGAACTCGGCGCCCGCCCGCATGGCGGCCTCGATCAGGCTCTCGCGCAGCGCGTCGGCATCGAGGATCGCGGCCCCAGAGTCGGTGACAGATCTGGTGCACGTGGGGAAGCGCAGCTCGAACTCGCCGGTGCGCGGGTAGCCGGCGGTGTCGATCCCCAGTTCGGCGAGGCGGCCGACGGCGACATCGCTGACCATGATGTCGTGCGCCGGCCGCGGGACGCCGCGTTCGATTGGCCTGGGCCTTCGGCCGCGGCGGTCGCGGATCAGCACTCGCAGGCCGGCGCGAGCGGCCACCAGGGCAGCCGCCGCGCCGGCCGGACCCGCTCCGGTGACCAGGACATCTATCTCCGGCACAGATCTTGTCAAGGTCAAGGTGCGATGATGGTCGGGGTATACGGGAGCCACTCCCAGAGGACTTCATACATCCAGGGATTGGCGAGTTTGTCCTGACACTGCTGGTAGGTATATCCACGCGAGCACCACGCCGTGAAGCTTCCCAGCAGGCCGTCGATGATGATGCTTTCATCGCGCGTGAGGATGCCCTGACCTCCGTCTGCTGGCGCGTCCGCGAGCATGTGGTACGCGGTCGTGGCATCGGTCCCCATCTGGGGAGTGAGCACGAAAGACTGCGGGCTGGTCAAGGCCGACACGACCACCGGCCGGTAGGTGGCATAAAGCTGCTGGAAGAGCGCTTGTGCGGTGGCTTGGTTGTAGTCGGGCCCGGTCATCGTGCTGAGCCGGTTAATGAAGGTCTGCTGGTTCAGGTAAATCAGGCCGATCACCAGGTTGCCGGTGGGTGTCTGGGTAAGTACCTTGGCCTGGAAGTTGTTGGTGAGGTTGTTGTCGGAGAGGTTGGCAGGCAGAGCGTAGTACGTCTGGACGCTGTTCGTCAGCGCACAGGGCGCGCGGGGCGGCAGGATGTAAGTCTGGCCGTCGCCGCCCTGGCAGGCGATGGCGCCGGAATCGCCACGCATGGTGAGCCACTGCGACCAGATCATGCCCGACATGGTCACCTGGACGAATGCGTTGACGACGCAATCGATGAACAGGACATTGACGATGGCATCGGTGGCGTCGACGGTGGAGGACGTGTATCCGCTGGTGCGGCCGACCTTCTCGATGTGCATGCCGACCTGCGCCGTGGTGGTGCCGTCGCTTGGAGAGGCCATGCCCAGGAGCGACATATTGAGGTTGCCGAGGGTGGCTGCCATATCGGCGAGGAATGAGTTGCCCGAGGAGTCAGACGCGACGCACATGCCCACGGCGGGATGGGCGGCGGAAATGGGCGTCATGTCATCGTTGGCGAAACCCACCCCTGCTGAGGTGACGGCGGGGTCTATCTTCGCGGCGCCGCAGTCGACCGTGTTATTCATGGACCCAGCAGTGGTGTCCAGGGGGCTGACGTAGGTGGTGACCGCCACCGGGGTGTTGTATTCGGTTCCGGTGAGGCCCTGGTCGACCAGAGCGGGCTGAGTGATGTGCCCGGGATCGGTG
>Ga0070741_10010320_pt1 | contig 17689 bp, 13 predicted proteins | sample Coa_R1_4_FD_66440 | JGI IMG/M metagenome (GOLD analysis project Ga0070741, IMG submission 66440) | Surface soil microbial communities from Centralia Pennsylvania, which are recovering from an underground coalmine fire - Coalmine... | ecosystem: Environmental > Terrestrial > Soil > Unclassified ...
GATTTATTCGATTTTCAAAAAAGCCGGCTCCACCCCGGAAGGGGTCGCGGTTGCCGAAGCCAGCGCGTTCGAAACGCCGGAAGAGCTTGCCCTCGCCCGCAAATTGATCGGCTTCGCCGCCACGCTCCGCCTCACCGCCACGCAGCTCCGTCCGCATTTTCTGTGCATCTATCTTTATGAGCTGGCCGGTGAATTCAGTACTTTTTACAATGCTAACAAGGTGATCGTCGATTCTCCGGCGGTACGGTCGCGCCGTTTGCTCCTCTGTGCCCGCACCTTGCTGATCCTCGAAACCGGCCTGCGCCTGCTTGGCCTGCGCACCCTCCAGCGCATGTGAAGGGTTTGTTAACCGGAATCCGGCCTCCGACAAAACTCTTGCCGCGTCCCGCGCCCCCGCCCAACCTTCCTTCCTACATGGCCACGCAGGAATTTTACATCCGCAGCGCGGGTGATACCGAGGCCCGCGGTCCCTTCACCCAGGAACAGCTCTCCTCCCTGGCCGAGGCCGGGCAGGTCGCCTTGGACACGCTCTATTATGAGGCGACGTCCGAAAAATGGATTCCGGTCGGCGCCAACGCCGATCTCAAGTCCGCCCTTTTTCCGGAAAAAAAGAAGCTTACGGTCAAGCCCAAGACCAACGTCCAGACGCTCAACGTCGAGCAGGAGAGCCACGCGCCGATCACGGTCAACGACATGCTGGCTGCCGCCGAGGGGCGCACCGAAGACACCAAGCATGCCAAGGATCCGGCCATCGCCCGCGGCCGCGCCGCCAAGATCGGCCTCTACGCCTGCACGGTTTTTCTCTTCATCGCCGCCGCCTCCGAGATTCTCCCCTCGATCGACGTCATCATCGCGCTGGATGTGAACAAAATCCTCAGCCAGCCCCTGGTTTTTCTCGGCGCGATCGACGTCATTCTCGGCCTGCTGCTCTTGCTGCAGATGGTCACGCTCTACCCGTTGGTCCGCTTCCGCGCTGCGCTCGGCCTTGGCTTCATCGGTTTTCTTTTCTGGGTCCGGGGCGAGACTCCGCCGCTGCTCGCCGTCATGGCCGGGTCGGTCGGCCTGTACTTCAGCACGATCTTCACCAGTTTCTTTTCCCTCGGCATCTCGGTCGGGATCGGCCTCGCCGGCATGCTCGGCTTTGCCTATTACATGCTGACCTGAGACCCGAGGGCGAACGGCGCGACTTTCACCTTCATGGCGGAGACGGCCCAGCGCTGGAAAAAATTAGCTCGGATTTTTCGCAAGGAAATCTGGCAGCCCGCCTTCCTCACTGACCGGTCCCTGCGCGGCCGGACCTATGCCGCGCTGCGGGTCGCTTCGATCACGGGCAACGGCTTGATGGAAAACAAGGCCGCCAGCCGCGCCGCCGCGCTCAGCTTCAGCTCGCTGCTCGGCCTCGGACCGCTCGTCGCCATCGCGGTCCTCGTGGCCGGCTTCATGCTCGACAAGAATGACCCCAACATGGCGGTCAACACCCTGCACCGGCTTCTCACCTTTGTCGCGCCCTCCCTTTCCGAGTACGAGAAGCTTTCCACCGAGGGGAAAGCCCCGCCGCTGCCGGCGGCGCAAAATGACATTGTCTCCGCCGCCACCCTGAAAACTCCGCCGGCCGCCGCCCCTCCCCCGGTCGGATCTCCGGCGGCCAGTCCGACCGCGGTCAACCAGGACCTCGTCCGGCTGATCAACGGCTTCATTGTCGGCTCGCGTTCCGGCACCGCCGGCGTGGTCGGGGCGCTGACCCTCATCCTTATTGTCCTCCAGCTCTTCACCTCGATTGAAAATGCCTTCAATGAGATCTGGGGCGTGCGCCGCGGCCGCAGCTGGCTCATGCGCATCGTCTTCTACTGGACCGTCCTGACCCTCGGCGCCGTGCTCTTCTTTGCCGCCGTCACCGCCCTCGGTGCGGGCACGTTCGTCAACGTTTTCATGAAGCATCTCCCGCTTGGCGACCAGCTGCTGCGTGTGCTCGGCGTGATGCTGCCGCTGTTTTCCGTCACGGTGCTCATCCTCGTTCTCACGCTCTTCTACCGCTTCATTCCCAACACCCATGTGTTCTGGCGCGCGGCCTTCGTCGGCGCCTTCGTCGTCGCCGCCCTGCTCGTCCTCAACAATTACCTGGCGTTTTTCTACTTCCGCCGCGTCGTCCTTTCCAAAAGCCTCTATGGCTCGCTCGGCATCCTGCCCATCCTCATGTTCGGCCTCTACATCTTCTGGTTTTTCGTCCTGGTGGGCGGCCAGATCAGCTACGCCGTGCAAAACGTGAACTTCCGCAGCAGCCAGGCCGCCTGGCACAGTCTGTCCGAGTCGACCCGCGAACGCCTGTCCCTCGTCGTCCTCCTCACCATTTGCCGCCGCTTCCAGGGCGACCTGCCGCCCGTCACCGCCTCCCAGCTCGGGGCGCTGCTCAAGGTTCCCACCCAAATCCTCAACGAGAGCCTCAATCGCCTCGTCGATCTGAAATTCATCACCCCCATTCCGCCGGCGGAAGGCGACTCATCCACCGATTATCTTTACCAGCCGGCCCGCCCCCTCGCCCACATCACTCTGCAGGACTTCAAGCTGGCCTTCGACGGCTATGGCGAGGACCCGGCCGGCGACACCCTCGAAGGCATCGATCCCCTCGCCCGCTCCTACCGCGAGCATATGGCGGTGCTGGGAAGCGACGGATTTTTCAACCGGCCGCTCGACCAGCTGCTTGCGGATTTCCCCTTCGAGGAGAGCCGCCCGCCGTTCAGCCGCCTCTCGGCCAATTGATCCGGCGGATGGCGTCGAATTCCGCTAGCGATTTGCAAAGAAGAGAAAGCCGGGTAAGGGTGCGGCTCCGCGGAAAACCCATCCTCAACCTCATGAAACTGACATCCTCCCTCCCGAAGCTACTCGCCGCGCTTGCCGCCGGCTTTGCCCTCACCAGCCTCCCGCTCCTCGCCAATGATGCCGATGCCGGCGCGGCCAAATCCGGCAGCGACGTCACCGTCACCGGCGAAGTCCTCGACATGGCGTGCTACCTCGGCCACGGCGCGAGCGGCCCCGATCATGCCGCCTGCGCCCAGAAATGCATCTCCAGCGGCCTGCCCGTCGGCCTTAAGGGCACCGATGGCAAGACCTACCTGCTCATCGGCGAACACAAGCCGGTCAATGACGAGTTCGCCCCCTACGGCGGCAAGACCGTCACAGTCCACGGCAAGTTCGTGGCGCGCGACGGCATCAATCTGATTGAGAACGTCGAAATGGTGAAAAGCTGAGTTTCTCCGCGGGCGGGCGGCGCCCCGCCCGCTTTTTTGCGTCCAAGCGCATTTTGCCGTGAAGGAACTTTTGCAGCAGCCGGAATACGTGCACGCGCTGCTGGTGCCGGCCCTGACCCACGCCCTTCCTTTCGCCGCCCTCGGCTTGATCGCCGCGCTTATTGCCCGCCGCCGCGCCGCCATCGTTCTGGCGCTGGCGCTGGTTTTTGTCAGCGCCGCCGCCGTCTGGCCGGCCGTGCACTACGGACACCTCGGCTATGATCGGGTCGAGGAAATGGCGGACCAGAATGGAGACGCCTGGCTTACGATCCATCGCCACCGCGCCGACGACAACCAGTGGGTTTTCTATACCACCGCCGCCGTCGCGCTGGCCGCGCTCCTCCTCCCGCTGAAATGGCCGCGCAGCGCCCTGCCGCTCGCGTTGCTCGCCGTGATCGCGGCCCTCGGCGCCAGCGGGATCGCCAGCTACATCGCCTATGCCGGCGGAAAAATCCGGCATCGGGAGTTTCGCACCGGTCCGCCGCCGCCCGCCGAACTAAAAGAGGCGCAGCAGGACAAGGACTAGATCCCCGGCGCCGCTGAAAACGGCGAGGGTTTTGGCGCCGTGCCGCGTATGACTGTCGGTCGACACGCTCGCCGGGGTTTGCGTCCGCCCGGGACCTGCCACATTCAATCTTTCATGCACTCCGGCAAATCTGAGGAATCGCACCCGCACTGCGGCTATCACATGCACGGCGAGGTGAAACCGGCCGCGGGCGCCGCCTACTTTTGCCCGATGTGCCCCGGGGTGGAGTCGGACCGGCCCGGGACCTGTCCGAAGTGCGGCATGGCGCTTGAGCGCAATCCGGCGCACGCCGCCGCGCGGACGGTCTATACCTGTCCGATGCATCCGCAGATCGCACAAGACCATCCCGGCGCCTGCCCGATCTGCGGCATGGCCCTCGAGCCTAAAACCGTGACCGCCGAACCGGAAGAGAATCCGGAGCAGCGCGAGATGACGCGCCGGCTTTGGGTCGGCGCGGCGCTGGCCGCGCCCGTGCTGGCGCTGGCGATGGGCGGCCACGCCTTTGCCTCGCTGCTTTCGCCGCGCGCCTCCCAGTGGGCGCAGTTCGCGCTCAGCACCCCGGTCGTGTGGTGGGCCGGCTGGCCGTTCTTTGTCCGGGGCTGGCGCTCGCTCCGCACCCTCCACCTGAACATGTTCACCCTCATCGCGCTCGGCGTCGCCACCGCTTACGGCGACAGCGTGGTGGCGCTGCTCGCGCCGGAGCTTTTTCCGCCCGCCATGCGGATGCCGGGCGGGGTGGTCGAGGTGTATTTCGAGGCCGCCGCCGTCATCACCGTGCTGGTCCTTGCCGGCCAGGTGCTGGAATTGCGCGCCCGCAGCCGGACCGGCGCCGCCATCCGCGCCCTGCTCGGCCTCGCGCCCAAAACCGCCCGGGTGCTGCGCGGCGGGCGGGAGGAGGAAATTCCCCTCGAGCAGGTGCAGCCCGGCGAACGCCTGCGGGTGCGTCCGGGAGAGCGCGTGCCGGTGGACGGCGTCGTCGAGGAGGGTGCGAGCAGCGTTGACGAATCGATGCTCACCGGCGAGTCCATGCCGGTGGAAAAATCCGCCGGGAGCAAGGTCTCCGGCGGCACGGTGAACGGCACCGGCTCCCTTCTCATGCGGGCCGAGCGCGTCGGCCGCGACACGCTGCTGGCGCAAATCGTCCAGATGGTCGCCGAGGCCCAGCGCAGCCGCGCGCCGATTCAACATCTGGCCGACCGGGTCTCGGCGGTTTTCGTCCCCGCGGTGGTCGGCGCCGCCGTCCTTGCCTTTCTTATCTGGCTGGCCTGGGGACCCGAGCCCCGCCTGGCCTACGCCCTGGCCAACGCCGTCGCCGTGCTCATCATCGCCTGCCCCTGCGCCCTCGGGCTGGCCACGCCGATGTCGGTCATGGTCGGCGTCGGCCGCGGCGCCCAGGCCGGGGTCCTGATCAAGAATGCCGAGGCCCTCCAGCGTATTGAAAAAGTGAATACTCTAGTGGTGGACAAGACCGGCACCCTGACGGAGGGCCGGCCCCGCCTCACTGCCGTCCGGCCCGGGCGCGGCTTCGCCGGGGAGGAACTGCTCACCCTCGCCGCCGCGCTCGAGCAGGCGAGCGAACATCCGCTGGCCGCCGCCGTCGTGCAGGGGGCGCGGGAGCGCGGGCTGGCCCCGGCCGGGGTGGAAGCGTTCCAGTCCTTCACCGGTGGCGGTGTGAGCGGCCGGGTTAACGGCCGTCGTGTCCTCGCCGGTCAGGCGGCGTTCCTCCAGAGCCAGGGCATCAGCCTCGACCCCGAGGCGGCCGCGCCGCTCCAGGCCGAAGGCCAGACCGCGGTCTTCCTCGCCGTCGACGGCCGTTTCGCCGGACTTTTCGGCATTTCCGATCCGCTCAAGCCCGGCAGCGCCGGCGCCATCGCCGAACTGCGCCGGCTCGGCCTCCACGTAGTGATGCTGACCGGCGACCACGAGCGCACCGCGCGCGCCGTGGCGCAGAAGCTCGGCATCGACGAGGTGGAGGCGGGGGTGAAGCCGGCCGAGAAGCACGCCCGCGTGCAGGCCCTGCGCGCCGCCGGCCGCATCGTGGCGATGGCGGGCGACGGCATCAATGACGCCCCGGCGCTGGCGGCGGCCGATGTCGGCATCGCCATGGGCACCGGCACGGACGTGGCGATGCAGAGCGCCGGCGTCACTCTCCTCAAAGGCGACCTCACCGGCATCGTTCGCGCGCTGCACCTCAGCCGCGCCGTCATGACCAACATCCGGCAGAATCTGTTTCTCTCCTTTGTCTACAACGTCCTCGGCGTGCCCCTCGCCGGTGGCGCTCTCTATCCGCTGGCGGGATGGCTGCTCAGCCCGATGATCGCCAGCGCCGCCATGAGCCTGAGCTCGGTCAGCGTCATCACCAACGCGCTCCGCTTGCGCCGGGTGCGGTTGTGATGCGGTCCGCCGGATGCCGGCTGCCGAGGCCGGAAATCTCAAGGGATTTTCTCGGGAGGCGGGTATCACTGCTGAACCGTTAGTTCTTCCTCTCCCATGAAAACACTCCCGATCTTCCTTCTCGCCGGCCTGGCCACGGGCTTGGCTCAAGTCTCTCTCGCCGGCCCCGGCATCCAATATTGGCGGGGTCAGTCCGTTTCCGCCGCCAGCCCCGGCAACACCGGTTGCGAGCGCATGTGGGTGCCCAATACCGGGCCCACCGCCAATAAATTTCCCGTCACTTCCGTGACCTGCACTCCGGAAATGCGAAAAAACGATCCCCTCTGCCAGAAAGCCTGCAACCTCAAGTCCGATGCCTCCGCCGCCCGGACCGGCGCCAGCTGCACCCACATGCTCGTGCGCAACACCGGTCCGTCCGCCAGCCGCATTCCTTTTGTTTCAGTTGCCTGCACGCCGACGATGGCCGCGAACGACCCCGCCTGCCAAAGTCATTGCCGCCTGTGACCGTCAATCGCGGTGGACTCGGATGTTCCCGCGGTTAAGCTTCTCTTCACCAACCCCGCCCGGCTCTGCGCCGCCGGGCGGGCCCAATTCAAACTCCATGCAAACAGACGAAAAATTGCAGCAAACGCTTAGGGTCTGGCAGCCCTCCCCCTCGGCGGCGCCCGATTTTAACCATGCGGTCTGGCGCCGCGTCGCGGCGGAAGAGGATCGCGGACTGAGCGGAGTGCTGGCCCGCCTCGGCGACTGGCTTGTGGTGCAGCTGCCCCGGCCGGCCTACGCCTCGGCCCTCCTCCTCGCCACCGCCCTGCTCGGCACGGCCGTCGCCCGCCTCGAAGCCAGCCACGCCCGCGAACACTACCGCGAGCAATCTGCCCGCCGGTATCTGGATTCGATCGACCCGATTTCGATGATGGAAAGCACACCGCGCTCGACGAGATGAAAAAACTTTTCATCGTCCTGGGATTGGCGGTGGCGGTCGGGCTGGTCTCTTATTTTTGCTGCTATCGCCATGCCATGGCCTCGGTCGTGGCGGTCACCCCCGACGGCACCGACGCCGAGCTGGCCTGGCTGAAGCATGAATTTGCCCTCACCCCGGCCCAGTACGAAAAAATCCTCGCCCTCCATCGCGCTTATCAGCCGGTCTGCGCCGGCCATTGCGCCCGTTACATGGCGGCCCGGCAACGTCTGGAAACGCTGCTCAAGGAGCAACAAGGCTGGTCGCCGGACGAGGGCGCCGCCCTCGACGAGATCGCCCGCGTCCGCAGCGAGTGCCACCAGGCCATGCTGCGTTACGCCTATACCGTGGCGGCCTGCATGTCGCCGGAGGAGGGACGCCGCTATCTTCAGATGATCGACACCCGCCTGCTGTCCGGCGAGCCCGCCGACATGATGGCGAATCCCCATTGAGGCCAACCCATGCCGGACGCCGAGCCCGATGATGGAACCCTGATGCTGCGCTTGCAGGGCGGGGACGACCGCGCCCTCGATCTGCTGATGAACCGTTGGCAGATTCCGCTGCGGCGCTTTCTTTACCGCTGGCTGCAAAACGAGGCCGATGCCCTGGATTTGGCCCAGGAATGTTTTGTCCGCGTCTATCGCCACCGGGCCCGGTTCCGGAGCGGGGCGAAATTTTCCACCTGGCTTTTCTCCATCGGGCTCAATCTTTGCCGGAATCACGCGCGGCATGGCCGGGTCCGCGCCGCCATTCCGCTCGACGACGTTCCCGAGACCGCCGGCGATGCCCGCTCTCCCGATACCGACCTTCTGCGCGGGGAAAAAATCGCGGCCGTCCGCCGGGCCGTCGCCGGCCTGCCCGAGCCGTTGAAAAATGCCACCCTCCTCTGCGAGTACGAGGATCTCTCCCTGGCGGACGCCGCCGCGGCCGCCGGCTGCTCACCCAAGGCCATCGAAACGCGCCTTTACCGGGCCCGGGCCCTCCTCCGCCAGGCGCTCGGTACTTATCTGAAAATGTAAGGGTTTTTCTCCGGTCAGGGGTAGTAGCTTCTGTCGTGCCTTGCTTCGATGAAAAAAAACTCTCTCCGCCTCACACTATTTGCCTCCCTTTTGAATGTTTTACCCCTTTCGGCGGCGGAGCCTGCGCCGGCCGGATCTGCGGTCATCACTCCTGAATTCGTGGACCAGCTGGCGGCCGAGGCGCAGGACCGCAATCCCGCCGTCGCCGCCGCCGCCGCGCGAGCCGATGCCGCCTCCGCCTCGGTCGATGCCGTTCGGACCTGGGAGGATCCCATGATGAAGCTGGGCCTCGACGAATCGACCCCGCGCGGAATGCCCGCATCCCAGACCGGAAACATTGTTTACGGCGTGGAGCAAAAACTGCCGGTGTTCGGCCAGCCCGGCCTGACCCGGCGCGTCGCCGAGGCCGACGCGGCCAAGGAGCAGGCCAACGTCGCCTATGAAAGCCAGGCGCTCCGCCGCGACCTGACCACGGCGCTGGCCGCGCTTGCCCTCGCCGACCGTTCCGTGGAACTGGCGCAGGAGGACCTCGGCTGGATCCAGACCCTGCTCGACGCCGTCGACCATCGCTACAAGGTCGGCCAGTCCAGCCAGGTCGAATGGCTCAAAGTCCAGACCGAACAGGCCAAGGCGCTCGATCACCTCAAGTCGCTTGAAGTGGAGAGCCATCATTGGGAGGCGGAGCTCAACCGCCTCCTCAATCGCGACCTGGCCGTAGCCTGGCCGCGGGTCAAGCTGCCCGCCATCCAGCCCGCCGTGCCCTACACCGATGAGCTGATCAACGCCGCCATGCGCTCCGAGCCGAAGCTGAAGGTCATGCAGCAGGAAATCGTCGCGGCCCAGGCGGCCGTCCGCCTCACCCGCCGCCAGCGCCTGCCCGAGGTGGGGATCGGCCTGGAGGCGCGACAATACAGCGGCGACGGCGGAATTCGCGACGGCGCCCTGATGCTGAATTTTTCCGTGCCATGGCTCAACGGCAGCCGTTACGACAGCGATATCCGGCGCAGTGAGGCGCTGGTCCGGGTGAGCGAGCGCGAGGCCGACGATTACACCCTCACCATCCGCCGCGAACTTCACCGTCTCACCAGCGATCTTGACGACGCCCGCCGGCAGGCCCTGCTCTACCGCGATAAAATTATTCCTCTTACCGAACAAACGCTGAACAGCGCCCGCGCCGCCTGGGAAAACAATCTCGGTCTTTTCCAGGACGTGCTCGATACCCACCGCATGCTGCTCGATAACCAGCTGACCCTGGCGCAGGCCACCGCCACCCAGTTGAACCTGTTGGCCGAACTGACTCTGATGACCGGCGTGAAGGATCCCACCGCCTTTGCCGCGCCGGCAAATTCCGCCCCCCTACCATGAAAATTTTGCCCCTGCTTTCCCTGCGCTTCCTCTGGGCCGGCCTTTTCGGCCTCGCGCTCATGGCCGGCTGCTCTCCCGCCTCTTCCTCCGGCCCGGACGGCGACGATGTCGATCATTATACCTGCACCATGCACCCATCGGTCCGGTCGCACGATCCGCACGGCAAGTGCCCGATCTGCGGCATGGACCTGGTGCCGGTGTACAAGAAAAATGCCGCGGCCTCACCGACGCCGTCGGCCGCCGGGCCGAAAAAAATCAAGCTCTACAAGTCCACCATGATGCCGGGTGAGACCAGCCCGACCCCGGCCAAGGACAGTATGGGCATGGACATGGTCCCGGTTTATGCAGACCAGCCGGCCGCGGGCGAAAATCAGCCGACCGAATTCACCGTTCCCCTCGACCGTCAGCAGCTCATCGGCGTCACTTATGCCACCGTCGTCCGCCAGACGCTCGAACCGAGCATTCGCGTCGCCGGCCTGGTCGAGGCGCAAAAGCAGCTGCAATGGACCCGCGTGGCCCACACCGACGGCTATGTTCACGCGCTCAAAGTCTTCGCCGCCGGCGACACGGTGGAAAAGGGCCAGCCGATCATGGACATCTACAGCCCGGATTTCGTCGCGACAGAAAAAGAATTCATCGATCTTTTGAATACGCAGGACAAGGCGGTCAAAAACGGCGGCGGTTCCACCCCGGACCGGACCGGCCAGCTCATCGCCTCGATCAAGGACCGCCTGCGGCAGTGGGAAATTTCCGATGCGCAGATCACGGAAATTGAGGACTCCCGGCAGCCCCAGGAATATTTCACCGTCGTGGCGCCCGCCGCCTCCATTGTCGAGACCCTCCCCGTCACCCAGGGGCAGCGGGTGGCGGCCGGCGATTCCCTCGCCACCTTCCTCGACCTCTCGTCGGTCTGGGTCTGGGCCCAACTCTACCAGGACGATCTCGCACGCATGGATCACGAGCCCATGGTCAAAATCACCAGCGATTCGCTGCCGGGCGCCGAACTCACCGGCAAGGTCGCCATTTTCGACCATCATCTCGATCCCATGACCCGCACCGCGCGGCTCGGCATCGAGTTGGACAATCCCAACCTCGAGCTTCATCCCGGGATGTATGTTGACGTGGATTTTCCCCTCCGGCCGCAGACCGGCCTCACCGTGCCGGCCACGGCCGTGCTTCCGACCGGCAAGCACAACGTCGTTTTTGTCGACAAGGGCGGCGGAAAGCTCGAACCCCGCTTCGTCGAGCTCGCCGGCCAGTTTGGCGACGTCGACGTCGTCACCCGCGGCCTGACCGAGGGAGAGAGGGTGGTCAACAGCGCCAATTTCCTCATCGACGCCGAATCCAAGGTCCAGGGAGCCTTGCAATCCTGGTAACCCCGCCATGTCCGCGCCTCTTCCCGCTCGCGAGCCCGCCACGGGCCCGGCCAACGGCCTCACCTTGATCGAACGGCTGATCGAGGCCAGCGCCCGCAACCGCTTCCTCGTCATCATGCTCATCTTGCTCGCGCTGGCCGTCGGCATTTTTTGGGCCATTCCGCGCACCCCCCTCGACGCCATTCCCGATCTCAGCGACGTGCAGGTGATCGTCTCGGCCGATTGGGAGGGCCGCTCGCCCGACCTGGTCGAGGACCAGATCACTTATCCCATCTCCACGCGCTTCATCGCCGCGCCGAAGGTGAAATTCGTCCGCGGTGAATCGATGTTCGGAAAATCATTCGTCTATGTCATCTTCCAGGACGGCACCGATATCTACTGGGCGCGCTCGCGGGTGATCGAATATCTCAATTCCGTCCGCAGCTCGCTGCCGGAAGGCGTCAACCCCGTCATCGGCCCGGACGCCACCGGCGTGGGCTGGGTCTACGAATACGCCCTGACGGACGAGACCGGCAAACATGACCTGGCCGAGCTCCGCTCGATTCAAGACTGGCATCTGCGCTATGCCCTCGAGTCGGTGCCGGGCGTGGCCGAGGTCGCGCCCGTCGGCGGCTTCGTCAAGGAATACCAGGTCGATCTCGATCCGGACAAGCTCCTGGCCTACGGTATCTCCGTCGCCGACGTGGTGGACAAAATCCGCCGGTCGAACAACGACGTTGGGGGAAAGATCTTCGAGGTCGGGTCGACCGAATTCTACGTCCGTGGGCGCGGTTACATCAAGAGCCTCGCCGACATTGAAAATATTCCGCTCCGCGCGGTGAACGGCACGCCGGTTTACGTCAAAAATGTCGGCACGGTGCACCTCGGTCCGGACTTGCGCCGCGGCGTGGCCGAGTTGGATGGCAAGGGCGAGGTGGTCGGCGGCATCGTCGTCATGCGCTACGGCGAGAATGCGCTCACCGTCATCGACGGCGTGAAGAAAAAGCTGCAGGAGATCGCCCCTTCCCTGCCCGCCGGCGTGAAAATCGTTCCCACCTACGACCGGAGCGAGCTCATCCGCAATTCCATCGCGACCCTGCGGGAAAAATTGCTCGAGGAAAGTCTGGTCGTCGCCCTTGTCTGCCTGATTTTTCTTTGGCATGTGCGCTCGGCCCTCGTGGCCATCATCACCCTCCCCATCGCCATCGTGCTGGCTTTCGTGCCCATGCACTGGCTGGGGCTGACCTCGAACATCATGTCGCTCGGCGGCATCGCCATCGCCATCGGCGCCATGGTCGACGCCGCCATCATCATGGTCGAAAACGCCCACAAGCAGTTCGATCATTTCCGCGAGGCCCACGGCCGCGAACCGGACAGCCGCGAGCGTTTCGACCTCGTCGTCGCCGCCGCGCGCAGCGTCGGACGTCCGCTGTTCTTTTCGCTCCTCGTCATCACGGTCAGCTTCATTCCGGTTTTCTCCCTCGAGGCGCAGGAGGGCCGGCTCTTCAAGCCGCTGGCCTTCACCAAGACGTTTGCCATGGCCTTTGCTGCCCTGCTCGGCGTGACGCTTGTGCCCGTGCTCATGACCTTTCTCGTCCGCGGCAAGATCGCGCCGGAGGCCCGCAATCCGATCAACCGTTTCCTCATCTGGGTCTACCGGCCGTTCGTGCGGTTCGTGCTGCGCTTCCGCTGGCTCACGCTGCTTGCCGCCGCGGTCATCCTGGCCGCGACGGTTGTTCCCTTCCAGCGCCTGGGCAAAGAGTTCATGCCGCCGCTCAATGAGGGCACGATTCTTTTCATGCCCACGGCGGTTCCCGGCATGTCGATCGGTGAAGCCACCCGCATCCTCCAGCTCCAGGACCGGCTGATTCACCAGATTTCCGAGGTCGACACCGTTTTTGGCAAGGCCGGCCAGGCCGATACGCCGACCGATCCGGCGCCGCTTTCCATGTTCGAGACCATCGTCACGCTCAAGCCCCATGAGCAGTGGCGCCCCGGCATGACCTGGGAAAAAATCATCGCCGAGATGAACGCCAAACTGAAGATGCCCGGCATGGCCAACATCTTCTGGATGCCGATCCAGACGCGGACCGAGATGCTCACCACCGGATTCCGCTCCGTCCTGGGCATCAAGGTCTTCGGGCCCAATCTCGACACGATCGAGGATGTCGGGGTGCGGATCGAGAAGGCGCTGACCGATCTGCCCGGCACGCGAAGCGTTTTTGCCGAGCGCACGACGGGGGGATATTTTCTTGATTTCACCGTCAACCGCCTGGCGGCCGCGCGCTACGGGCTCACCGTCGACGACGTCAATGACATCATTGAGACCGCCATCGGCGGCAAGACCATCGCCACCACCGTGGAGGGCCGCGAGCGCTATCCCATCAGCGTCCGCTACGCGCGCGACTACCGCAACAGCCTCGACGCGCTCAAGCGCGTGCTGGTGCCGACGCCCGGCGGCGCGCAAGTGCCCATCGGCGAGATCGCCGACCTGCGCTACCGCACCGGCCCGCCCGACATTCGCAACGAGAACGGCCAGCTCGTCGGCTTCGTCACCGTCGACATCGACGCGCGCGACATCGACGGCTACGTCCGGGCGGCCAACGCCCGCATCGGCGAACGGGTGGAATTTCCCACCGGCACTTATATTCAGTGGGCCGGCCAGTTCGAATACCTCAAGAGCGCGGAAAAGCGTCTCGCCGCCGTCATCCCCTTCACCCTGCTCATCATCTTCCTCCTCATTTACCTCAACACCAAGTCGGTCGCGCGCACGATCATCGTCCTGCTTGCCGTGCCCTTCTCCCTCGTCGGCGCCTTCTGGCTGCTCTATCTCCTGCATTACAACCTCAGCGTCGCCGTGGCCGTCGGCCTCATCGCCCTGGCCGGCCTCGACGCCGAGACCGGCGTGGTCATGCTGCTCTATCTTGACCAGGCCTGGGACAAGTTCGCCGCCGCCGGCCGGCTCCGCACCCCGGCCGATCTGCATGAGGCGGTCATTGAGGGCGCAGTCCAGCGCATCCGTCCGAAGATCATGACCGTCTGCGCCATCCTCTTTGGCCTGCTGCCCATCATGTGGTCGCCGGTGACCCAGGCGGGCGCCGACGTGATGAAGCGCATCGCCGCGCCGATGATCGGCGGCGTCGTCACCTCGGCGGTTCTCGAGCTTCTGCTCTATCCCACGATCTACTTCCTCTGGCGCCGGCGACATCTGCCGGGAGCCTGACGGTATCGTTGATTTGACCTCGGCGAGACAAGCTGACTTGTCTCGGTCGGTCGATTTCCAGCAAATGAAAAAAATTGTCCTGCTTATCCTGACCGGGGTGCTGAGCGGTTGCGCCTCCTATCAAAAGCCGGCGGATACCTTCGAAACACGATCGACAATTTATGCTTACGTCATTTCCGCCGCCGAAAAAGAGGGGAAAGGCGACCATGACGGCGCCCTGGCCGACTGTGACAAGGCACTGGCGCTTGGCCCGGACGATGGCGCCGCCTACACCGCTTATTTTATTCGAGCCAGTATTGAAGAAGACAAAGACGATATGGATGGTGTCATCGCCGATTGCAGCAAGGCGATCAACATTTACGAAAAAGGTAATATAAATGCTATCGTTGCCGATTACGAAAAGACCTTTGAGCTAAAGCCGGCCTTCGCCGTCGTCTACTATATGCGGGGCGCCGCCCGGCAGGCCAAAGGCGACCTCAACGGAGCGATCGATGACTTCGGCAAAGCCATCGGCCTTGAACCTGCCGACGTCGGTTATTATTTTAGTCGCGCTCAAGCCGCGGCAGCAAAGGGCGATTTCGACGGCGCCATCAGCGACTATACCGCAGCAATCAAGCTCAAGCCGAACTATGCTTTGGCCTATTTTGGCCGAGGTGTCGCCAAGGGTGGCAAAAATGATTTGGAAGGAGCCGTTGCTGATTGCGACAGGGCGGTCAGACTCGAGCCCGCCGTGGCCGATGCTTATGCTGAAAGCGGAGGCGCCGAGATGGCCAAAGGTAATGTCGCGAAAGCGATCATTGATTTCCGTAAAGGCATGGCGTTGGACGCGGGTAGAGCCGTGGGCCACTTCAATCAGGTCCAAGCCGCTGGGGCGGCCCCCCCTCGAACCATTGCTGATTTGGATAGAGCCATCGCGCTCAAGCCCGATGATGCCGAAGCTTATTATCAGCGAGGCCTCGCCAGGTATAAAAACAAGGATTTCGCCGGTGCCATCGCCGACTATGACAAGGCCATCAAATTCGAGCCGGATTATCTTAACGCTTATATTAGCCGAGCCACGGCCAAGGATCAGAATAAAGACTATGACGGATGCCTCGCGGATTCCAACAAAGCCATCGAGCTTAGGCCCGACGATCCGGATGCATATTTCTTCCGAGGTCTGGCCAAGCACAAAAAAAATGACTTCCATGGCGCGATTGCCGACTACGATAAAACAATCGAACTCAAGTCAGATTACCTTTATGCCTATATTAATCGCGCCAGGGCTAAATTCGGGTTGAAAGATTTTGAAGACTCCGCCGTTGACGCCACCAAGGCCATCGCTCTCAAGCCGGATATGGCCGATGCCTATATGGTTCGGAGCGGCGATAAAACAATGATGCATGACGCCGATGGCGCCCTGATTGACGCCGACCAGGCCATCGCCCTTAAACCGGATTTTCCCGAAGCCTATTCCGCTCGCGCGGCGGCAAAGTGGGGGAAAAAAGACCTGGCCGGCGCCCGAGCTGACTTTGACAAGACCATCGCACTCAAGCCGGACGACGTGCAGGCTTATTTCAACCGAGGACGCCTCAGAGGAACGCTGAACGATTTTGACGGCTGCATCGCCGATTTGTCCGAGGCCATTCGATTGCAGCCGGACCATGCCGAGGCCTACTATTACCGCGGCTACGCCCGGCAGCAAAAAAAAGATTTCAGCGGTGCCATTTCCGACTACGGCGAGGCGCTTAAACTTAAACCAGCTTATGCCGAAGCTTACTATAATCGCGGGCAATGCAAACAATCCAGCGGCGATTTGGGCGGTGCGATCAGCGACTACGACAAGGTGATAACGCTGAAGCCGGATCTCGTCGAAACCTACTATTACCGCGGGATGGCAAAATGGAAAAAGGGCGATCCCGACGGCGCCATTGCCGACTATGACAAGGCCATCTTCCTTCGGCCGGAGGTGCCGCAAGCCTATTATTACCGCGGTCTCGCCCGGAAAACCAAGGGCGATATTGACAGCGCCATCGCTGATTATGGGCAGGCCATTTCACTGAAGCCGGAACCGACCTACTACCGCAGTCGCGGCTACGCCAAACAGACCCGGCGGGATTATAACGGGGCAATTGCGGACTACGACGAAGCGATCAAGCTTTCGCCTCAGCTGGAAAATGCCTACGTCGGACGGGGCATCGTCAAGGCCTTGAAATTGGATTGGGAAGGAGCCATTTCCGATTACGACAAAGCCCTGACGCTGGCGAAAGATGAGGCTGCCTACACCCGCTTTTTCCGGCACGTGGCTTTTCTTCAGCTTCGTCGCAGCGAAGCAGCTTCCGACCTTGCCGAGGTAATGGCGAACTGGAAGGACGGATGGCAAAAAACTGTCGGTCTTTTCCTTTGCGGACGCACAAGCGAAGAGGCCATGTTGGCGGAAGCGGCCAAGGGCGATGCGGAAACCGTCGCTGACCACAAGTGCGAGGCCTATTACTACATGGGCGTAACGCGCCTGCTTAAGGGCGATGCCGCGACCGCGGGCGATTGCTTCCAGCGATGCCTGGCAACGGGTAAAACCAACTTTGTTGAATATGAGTTTGCTGACGCCGAACTGAGACGACTGAAGAGATAATGGGCATTCTGTCGGCAGCCCCTTCAGGCGACGCATGGGTTTGAATTAAAAATGGATGCAAGCTGATGACGCTCCGCGATTGACACGCCTGCCGGGCGCGATCCACGCTGGACGTTTTCCCCCATGATTTCCTGGATTCAGCGCAATTTCCAGCAGCACTTCCGTATCATCTTCGCGGTGGTGCTTGTCGGCACTATCGTCTCCTTTATCGTCACCATCGGCGCCACCCCCGGCATCGGCCACGCCGATCGCAACGCCCCCGCCCAGGTCTTTTTCGGCTACAACCTCGGCTCGCCCGCCGACCAGCACCGCCTCTTCGGCGACGCCCGTCTCAGCATTTTTCTGCACTACGGCATTCCCACCGCGGAAGGCCCGCAGCTCGAGGCCTACGCCTTTCAGCGCGCGGCGTTGCTCGCCCTTGCCGACCAGCTCCGTCTCCCCGCTCCCTCCGAATCGACCGTGGCGGACTACCTCAAGACTTACGGCGCCTTTGCCGACGCGCATGGCGAATTTGATCCCAAGCTTTACGCCTCCTTCCGCGACAACCGCATCTGGGCCCAGCTCGATCCCCGCTACACCACGGCGGACGTCACGCGCGTTATCGCTGATGACTGGCGCTCCAGCCAGATGAGCAAGCTGGTGGCCGGACCGGGCTTCGTCGCCAATGGCGACGTCAAACGGGCGCTGGCGCTGGAGGAAAGTCAGTGGACCGTCGCGGTCGCGAGCGCGGACTACGCCGGCTACAAACCGGCGGCCGAGCCGACCCCGGCGGACGTGCAGAAATTTTTCGACGAGCATTCCGGCAATTACGAGGTCCCGGCCAAGGTCAGCGCCAGCTATGTGCTGTTCCCCGCCACCGCCTTCGTTTCCCAGGTGAACGTGACCGACGCCGAGGTGCGCGAGTATTACGACGCCAATCCGGCGCGCTTCCCCGCCCCCGCCGATGCAAAAAAA
>Ga0070741_10010321_pt1 | contig 17688 bp, 12 predicted proteins | sample Coa_R1_4_FD_66440 | JGI IMG/M metagenome (GOLD analysis project Ga0070741, IMG submission 66440) | Surface soil microbial communities from Centralia Pennsylvania, which are recovering from an underground coalmine fire - Coalmine... | ecosystem: Environmental > Terrestrial > Soil > Unclassified ...
GGCGCGACCGAAGATGCCCGCGTCGGGGTGCTCGAACTCCCAGCGGCCGGCGCTGCTCGGCGACTCGACGTCGGTCCAGCGCAGCAGATCGAGCACGTTGTGCCGCCCGTCGTGGTGCCAGCCGGGGGACGGGTCGGGCATCTGCCCCAGGGGGCAGACCCGGTCGAGGCCGAGCTGCCCGAGTTGATCGGCTAGCGCGAGCAGTCGCCCCTCTGGCAGCGCCACGCCGGCCGTCTGCAGGTAACGCCGCACCGGGGCCAGCAGGCCTGGCACGTCGGCGACGTCGTCGACTGGCTTCACGCGGACGGTACGGTTCAAGCAGGACGCCGCGAAAGTCGGGTCGGGCTCGTACAGGACGGTCCAGGCGGTGCCGACCTCGCTGGCGTGCAGCTCGGACTCCGCAGAGGCCAGGCACTGGAATTCGGCGGCCGCGCGCAGCTCGCGGATCGCCGTGGTCTCCTCCAGCGTCAGGCGCCCGCGCGGCGTGGCCCGCTCGGCGGCGTCCATCGCCTCGGCCAGGACCCGCGCGAACCCGCGCGGCGAGCGCTCGCCACCGCGCTCGACGTAAAACAGGTGCGGCGACAGGCAGCCCTGCTGGTCGTACTTCCCCACGTCGTAGGCGGCCCGCGCCGCCGTTTCGCCGATTCTGTCCGTGGCCAGCGCCTCGCGCCCCACGACGCCAAAGCTCAGCTTGTGCCCGTAGACCACGAGCCGCTTCTCGGCTCCCACGCGCGCGCGGATGCTGGCCGTCGACGCCTCCGAGCCATAGGCGATCACGGCGTCCGCGCGGTCGAAGGCCACCCGCTCCAGCGCGTCGTCCCCGCCCGGCCACCAGGTCACGGCCAGGCACGCCCCCAGGCGCGGGTCCACCTCGCCAAGAGACGCGGCGAACAGGGCGGGAAAGAGCGGCTCCTCGGACGCGGCTTTGCCCAGGCAGGCGGCCTTCGCCAGCAACGCGGACACCAGGCTCTGCGCCGGCAGGCCGGGGACGTTGCCGGCGAAGACGTGGGTCGTCAGGCGGGGACCGTAGGCGCGGCTGTAGCCGCCGAGCCGCCCGCGGGGCCGGAACTCGTCGAGGTACTCCGGGTCGCCCAGCTCGGACTCGAGCAGGCGCCACAGGTTCTCCTGGCGAAACGTGGCGAGGTAGCCCGGCAAGCCCTTGCGGATCATCGGCTCGCTGTAGCCGGTAATCGCCGGCAGGACGCGCTCGGCCAGCCGCCGCCAGCGCGAGTACGGGTCGAGCCAACGGCTGACGGCCCGGTCGATCGTCGCCACGATCTGGCCGATCGGCGCCCGGCCCAGGTAGGCGTCGCGCGCCGCCGCCAGCCCATCCATCACGTCGCCGAGCTGGCTCGGGCTAAGCATCGGCACGCGCAGCTCCACCCGCTCCCGTTCGCCGTAAGTCAACGTCCGCCAGTCGGTTACCGCCCCGGCAGCCAGACCCGGCAGCCACCACGCGTCCAGGCGTAAGGGAGTGATGAGTGATGAGTGATGAGTGATGAGTCGGGAGGCGTGCTCGGGGGCAGACTCCTCCTGCGACAGTCCGGGGTCGCGCCGCTCGAGCTTCTGACTCATCACTCACCACTCATCGCTCATCACTCATCACTCATCACTCATCACTTCGTCCGGTGGCGCTCAGCAGCTCGTCGATAGCGATGGAGCAGCCGCGCGCCTCAGCGCCCTTCGCCCGGCCGATCAGCTCGAACCCCTCCCCGAGCGCGTAGCCCAGGTCTTCGGTCAGCACGACTTGCGCCGAGGCACGATTGGCCAGGTCGTGGTGGCAGAGCAGGCCGATCTCGCCCGGCGGCAGCTCGTCCAGCGTTTCCGGATCGAGCACCCGCGTCCGCGCCCACGGCGGAACCGTCTTGTAGCGTGGCGCCGTCACGCCGCGCACGTGATTGCGGAGCACCGCATCGAGGAACTGGGTGCTGTGCTCGGTCAGCCCGTACATGTTGACGCAGTAGTCGCGCGGCACGCTGAGGAGGTCCCGCATCAGCCCGAACAGCTCCGTGCGCGAGATCTCGCGTGATTGCCCTTTGAAGCCGCCCGTGTCCATCACTCGGCTACCCGGCGGGAGCCGGAAGCGCAGGCCGCGCTCGGCGCAGGCGTCGAAGAAGTGGACGAAGGCGAAGCTCGTACCGAGCAGCGCGACGGCCTCGCCGCTGCGCTCGCTGCCGCGGAGGGCTTCGGCGACCGCGTCGAGATCGAGGCGGCCGTCGCGCAACAGGAAGGCGCTGCCTGGCGCGCCAAAGCGCTCCACCATCAGGCTGAGGTAGTGGGCCAGCGACGAGTGCGGTAGCTCCTCGCGCGGCGGACTCAGCACCAGCAGGCGCATGGGCTGGCCCTCGGGCAGGAGGTGGGCCCGCCAGTTCGTCGAAGCGGACAGGTCGTAGACCGCGAGGCTGGGGTGGAAGTGCTGGCTGCGCTTCGTGCCGGTCGTGCCGCTGGACTGGAAGCAGGCGGCCGCCTGCTCCGGCGGCTCGCAGGCGAGCACCGCTTCCTTGAACGCGGCGATCGGCACGAACGGGACGTCCTGCCAGCGGGTCACGTTCTCTGGCGTGCGGCCCTGCCGCTCGCAGTACTGACGGTACGGGGTGTTGTTCGCGAACTGGTAGGCGAACAGCCGCAGCGAGAGGTCTTCGAACTCGGCGTCGTCCCGCGGCCCGTCAACCCCTCGCCCGATCAGCTCGACCAGCTCGGCCTCGATCTCGGCCCCGCTGGGCGCCGCACGGCGGGACGGCGCTACCGTATTCCCACGCGCCGCGCTGTCACGCCGCGCCGCTGGTGCGGGCGGGGCCAGTGGCACCTCGTCCGAGTCAGCCGGGCGGCCGTTGTCGCGCCCTTCCTGCTCGCGTGCGGCAGCGCTCTCGGTGGCCGGCGTCGCTCGCGGTGTGCCGGCTGCAGGTCCGGCGCTCGGAGCGGGCTCGGTTGCAGCCGGCACGTCCTGACCGTGCCGACTCGGTGCCGTGAGCTGCGCGACTATCAAACCAGTGTCCTGCTGGCTCGGCGCCGCAGTGCTCGGCGGCAGGGCGCCGTTCGGCAGGAGGACGGCGCGGCCGATGACGCGCCCGGCCTGGAGCGCCGCGAGGGCGTCGCCGACGTGGGCCAATGGCAGTCGCTCCGTGACGATCGGTCGGACCTGGCCGCTGGCGGCCAGCGCCACGGCCTCTCGCAGCTCTTCCAGCGTGTTGCCGACCGCGCCCAGCACCTGGGCCTCGCGCAGGACCAGGTGCAGCGGGTTCACGACGAACGGCTCGGCGCCGTAGCCGACGAACACGAGCCGTCCGCGCCGCCGCAGCATCCGAGCGGCGTTGTCCATCGTCTCGGCCGCTGCCACGCACTCGAACACGGCATCGGCGCCCTCGCCGGCCGTGAAGGCGAGCACGGCTGCGACCGGATCTTCGGCCGCGGCATCGACCACCAGGTCGGCGCCGAGCGCGCGGGCCAGCTCCAGCTTGGCAGCCGTGCGGCCGACCGCGACCGTGCGGGCGCCCGCGACGCGCGCCACCTGGAGCAGCGCGTAGCCGACCGCGCCCGCGCCGTAGACGACCACGATGTCGCCAAGCTGCACTCGCGCCACAGCCCGCACGGCGTGCAGCGCCGTGGCGACCGAGCAGCCAATCGTGCAGGCTTCGTCGAGCGGCAGCCCAGCCGGCAGCGGCACGAGACTGCGTGCCGCGACACGAACGAACGGCGCGAATCCCCCATCGGCGGTGAAGCCGACCTGCGGACCGGTGTTGGGACAGAGGTTCTCGTGGCCGCGGCGGCACCAGCCGCACTCGCCGCAGGGCGCGTAGTAGTAGACGACCACCCGGTCGCCTTCTCGCACCTCGCGCACTTCGGGGCCGACGCGCACCACCTCGCCCGCGATCTCGTGGCCGAGGGTCAGGGGCACGACGCCCAGGTTGAGCGTCCCGGCCAGGAACTGCAGCTCGGTGTGGCACACGCCGGCCGCGGCGACGCGCAGGAGGACCTCGCCGTGCCCCGCTCGTGGGACCGCGACGTCCTCCACCACCAGGCCGTCGCCCGGACCGTGGTAGCGCGCGGCAGGCATCAAGCCGGTGGGGGTATCCAGCAGCGCCGACGAGCCGGAGCCTCGTTGGCCGGGCGAAGCAGCCTCCATCGCGGTCTCTCCAACTACCTGCTTGCGGCGAGCAACCGGGGTGAGCTGGGAACACCGCAAACAAAAAGCGTCCCCGCTGCTCGGGGACGCTCTGGCGACTCTGCTGACGGGTCGAGCCGCGCCGGCTGCTCGGGCCAGCGGCTGCACCATGACCGAGTCGTCGCTCCCTCCGCTGGCATTACCCAGATCAGGTACGACGGTCGGTGGCGAGCGGCCACCCTCTCAGCCTGGCTTCCCCAAGCTCCCGTTCCCTATTCGGCTGTTCGAGCGTAGTGTAGCCCCCCACCGTGCCGCAGACAAGTCATCGGCCCCTCCCGCGACCACGTTGGACCAGGGCGCAAGGCGCTGGGCCACGGGTGCGGAACGGGTTCGGTAGCCCGGCCGCCGCGGAGCTAGCGTGGCTCAGTCCAGCACGGCGATCCCTTGGATCTCCAGCAGCGCGTGGTGCGGGGCGAGCTGGCTGACGCCGATCAGCGCGCTGGCCGGGAAGTCGCGCTTGATGATCTCGCCGCGCAGGCGCGTGAACTCGTCGCCGTAGCGCATGTCGGTGATGAACACGGTCATGGTCATCAGGTTGTCCAGGGAGCCCCCCGCCGCTTCGAGGACCGCCTGCAGGTTGGCGAACGCCTGGCGGGTCTGGGCCTCGAAGTCGCCGGCCGCCAGGCGCCGGTTCGCATCGACGCCGGTCTGGCCGGCCAGGAAGAGCAGGTTCCCGACGCGGACCCCGTGCGAATAGGCGCGCGGGGTCGGGTCCCAGAGCTGCGCTGGCTTGATGATGGTCTTGTCCACGGTTGCTCCCCTCGCACTTCTACGGGCTCGACAGGTCCCGGACTGGTGGCGACGGGCGTGCTCCGTAGCACGCCGCAGGCGCGGATCGGCGCATGCCGTCGATCGGTGCCCCGCCACCCTAAACGGAAGCGAACAGCTCGCGGTGGGGCTTCTCGTCGACGATGCCCAGGGCCACGGCCTGCTCGACGATCTCTTCGATCGAGCGGATCATCGCTGGGTCCTGCTCGGGCATGAAGATCTTGCCCATCCGCTGCTTGACCAGGGCCAGCTCGTCCTCGCTCCGAATACCCAGCAGCTCGCGCTCTTCGTCGTAGACCTCCGGTCGCTGGCGCAGGTAGGTCGTGGCATCGAGAATCGTCGCCTTCACGGCCCGCGCCGTGTCACGGTTCTGGTCGATCCAGCTCTGTTTCGCCGCCAGGCCGACCATGAACAGCGGACTGCCCATCATCTGGATCCAGGTCTGGTTCGGATTCATCACCTCGCGGTACTTGCCGCTGGCGAGGAGCATGCTGACGTTTGGCTCGAAGGGCAGGCCGGCCTCGACGTCCCCGCGCTCGAGGGCGGCGATCACGGCCGGGGCCGGCCCGGACACCAGCTCGAAATCGCGTTCCCAGTCCAGGCCCATCTTGCGCAGGAGGACCTGCATGCTGGTGTAAAGGCCCGAGATCTGGCCCAGCGTGGCGATCTTCTTGCCCCGTAAATCGTCGATGCTCTGATAGGGCGAGTCGGTCCGCACGAGCAGCGAGCCGTGATTCGTGTACAGCGGCAGGAGGAAGGCCACCGACTGGTCTTCGAGGTTGACCTTCGCCCAGGAGATCGGCACGAAGAACCCGACCTCCACCGAGCCGATGACGACGGCCTTCTCGGCGTCGGCCGGATCGAACGGCTTGAGGTCGAGCCGCACCCCGTGCTTCTCGTCGAACCCGTGCCGCTTGACGACAGCGGTGATGAGCCCCATCGCGCTCCCGCCCGCGCTGGTGGCAAAGACTACGTCGCGCGGCGGGCGTGCGGCCGGCGCCGCCGTCGGCGCGGCGGGCGCGCTCGCGGCCGTTGGGGCCGGGGCTCGCGCCTCCGGACTGCTGCCCGAAGCGCACGCGGCGGCGAGCGGCATGACGCCGAGCCCCGCTCCTACCCGCAAAGCGCGGCCAATGAAGGCGCGCCGAGTATCGCGGCGCGATCGCGTGCGATCCCACTGCATAGCGCTCCCCCTGGCGACGCCGTCCCGTGGACGGCGTTCTCACTTGGCCGTGCCGCCGTGCCGAAGAGTGTACGTCGTAACCGCGCGTCACGGCTACACTATCGCTCGCGCGCTGCTACAGGTTCGCACCGCGCCGCCGCCTGAGCAGCCGCGACCCACGGGCGGTCGAGGCATCGGTGGCAACGGCCTGTACTCGCTCGGTCAATCCACGCTGGATACCACGAGGTTGCTGAAGCGCCCCTCGGCGGCGCCATCCCGCACGTTGCCGACGCCGAAGGCGATGGCTCCCTCCAGGATCGCCTCGTCGCGCGTCGATCCTACCTCCTGACCGTTGATTGAGAACGTGAGCTCCGGCCCGCGAGCGCGCACGGCCAGGCGATTGGTCGCTCCCCCACCGAGGATCGCTGGCGTTTCGGTCCAGGGTATCAGGACGTGGCTCGCCGTTCCCTGGTAGCGGAGTACGATGAACGCTCCATCTTCCGGATCGACGGCGAACGAGTAGTAGTGGCTGCCATCGTGGCGACGAAACTCGAGAAATACGTAGCCGCCGCTGGTAGGTGGGGACAGCCGGGCGTCGATCTCGACCTGGAAGTCGCCAAACCGCTCGGCTCGCGTGACCATCGGCGCGCCGTCGGCACCGGCGACCTTGGCCACGACGTACTCGCCGGCATCGTATCCAACGCGCCGGCTGGCGGGATCGCTCGACGCTGCCGGCCAGCCGCTGTTGGGGTTCCGGAAATCGTCGCTGAACAGCACACGCGCCGGCGCCGCTGGATCGGCGGACGAGTCGGGCCGCCGGGGGACGGGCAGCAGCGCGGAGAGCGAGTCGGCTGGCCCCGACAAGGTGACGACTGCCTGGCTGAACTCCACCGCGACGGCCGCTTCGTCGCCGTGCGTCTCCGCGGTCCAGCCGATCCGGCCCCACCGCCGACGCTCGTCGCGTGCCTCGCCGACGGGCTGGCCATTGATGAACAGTCGTAGCTGGCTGCCCTCGACCAGCACCGCGAGGCGGTTGGTCGCCGTGCCTGGTTGAATGGCCGGGGACACCGTCCAGGGTAGGATCGGCACCATTGGACCGCCGGCTGCAGCGTAGCCAAGCATGAAGCTGCCGCTGTCGACGTCGATCGTGAAGCGGTAGCCCGCCTCGAGCTCCGCACTCCCGGCCCGCGGCAGCGCACGAAAGTCGATGGCCGGGCGGCAGCCGACCGCTGCGGCGCCGCAGCGCGCGTCGATGCCAGCCGCGAAGTCGCCGAGAATAGGGTCCAGCCAGCGGCCGGACGGTGCAGGTCCGGCGAGCCCAACCCGGGTCGCGTCCAGCGGCGAGATAGCGAGTGGCAGGTCACTCGCCAGCGCATCGGCGGCGCATGGCTCGACGGCGACGTCGACACTGGCCAACCATCTGGTCGCGCCACTCGCCGGATCCGACACCGCGGCGATGAGCCGGTACGGACCCGGCGCGAAGGTGCAGGTCGCCCAGCGGGCGCTGAAGTCCACGCGCGTCAGCGGCGCAGCGGGCTCGACCGTCGGCTCCGACCCTGGCTGGGCGACCATACCGTACCCAATGAGCTTGGCGTCGTCGGTCGGATCGTTCAGGTACAGCCGCACGTCGCCCTCGGTCAGCTCCCGTTCGCTGCTGGTCCGAGTGGCGGAGACGTAGCCGGCGACGTCGATCCTTCCCTGGAGACGTTGGCCCGGCTGGGGACTGGTGATCTCTACCTCGACGTCGACCTGGGCGACCGCGCCGGCCGCCACGGAGCCGGGTGCTGGACTGGCGAGACCGAGTGTCAGGGCGGCCAGCGGCACGATCAGGGCCGCCGGTCGCCGGTGGGCGTGCGGGTGGCGGCTGGGACGGACTCGCTGAAGCCGTTGGCTCATACGCGGTGGGTTCGCGGCCACCGGCACCGGGGCTAACGGCCCGGCCGCGGTGCGCCGGCCTCGCAGTCTGTCGGCGGCTCGTCCGGGCTGGTCTTCGCCGGTGGGTCGGTCCGCGGCGTCGGGGGCGACGGCCCGAAGGCCGACCGCCCGAGCACCGTCTGGGCCCGCCCGCGTTTGCCCACCTCCCGCTTCGGAGCAGACCCGCGCCCGACTCGGAAGACCATCCGCTGCTCGCCCAGGAGGAGCTGGTCGCCGTCCTGGAGCAGGTACGGTACGCCGACTTTGTCACCGTTCACCCAGGTCCCGTTGCTACTCTGGAGGTCGATGAGCAGCCAGCCGTGCGGCAGCCGTTGGAGGCGGGCGTGCCGGCGCGAGATCGACGTATCGGTGAGCACGTGGTCGTTGCCACTGCCGCGGCCCAGGGTTACCGTATCCTTGTCGAGCGCCAGCTCCGAGCCGTCCGGCAGCTCCAGGTGATCGCCGCGGGCGCCCCGGCAGCGCTGGCAATCACGCTGGCCTTCGGCTAGCAGCTCGCCGCACGAAGGGCACTTCATGGCCGGGTTCGCTCCTCGCGCGAGGACACCCAGGGGCGGCGCCCACCCCCCACTGAACGTCGCACTGGTGAGACAACGAGGCAAACCACCAGCAGACCCATCGTTCGATCCACATCTGCGGCGGCCGAGGGCTCCTCGGCAACGCGCCGTGCCCGGTGCGGCACCGACCGGCCACGCCTGAATCGTACCGTGGCTGTCTTGCCGAGCGCCAGCCAATTGCGGAGGCGTGCCGCTGTGCTCGGCGGCGAGCTATCCCCCTAAGTAACGGAGGTGACAGACAAAGTGTAAGCCAATTTACATACTAGAGGGTGACCGCCCGCTATAATGCAGGCAAGCCTACACGCGCCAGTGAGAGGGAGGATACCAATGTCGCAGGAGAGTCTGGCCAAGGTGATCGAGCGCGCGAGCACGGACGCGGCCTTCCGGTCGCAGCTCCAGAGCAACCCGGAAGCGGCGCTGGCCGGCTACGACCTGAGCGCGGAGGAGAAGGCCGCCCTGATGAGCGGCGACAGCGGCAAGCTCGGCGAGCTGGGCGTCGACGCGCGCGTGACCAAGATGGACGGCGGCTACCTGACCTCCGACTACAACACGCCATTCAACTAGGCGTGCGCCGGTGATCGACAGGGAGGGGCAACGACAGTTGCCCCTTTGCTGTTTGATCGCTAGCGGCGTGCAGAGCGATCAGGCGGCTGCGGTGCACTGCCGGGCGAGCGGGGACGCGGGAGCTGTTGGAAACCGAACAGCCGCGCTGTAAAGAGGTTGACTGCGACGAGGCGTGGTGAGCGGTAGGATAACGGCAGGATCGGACGCAGAGTACATAGGGGAGGAGCAGACATGTCGCAGGAGAACCTGACCAAGGTGATCGAGCGGGCGAGCACGGACGCGGCCTTCCGATCGCAGCTCCAGAGCAACCCGGAGGCGGCGCTGGCCGGCTACGACCTGAGCGCGGAGGAGAAGGCGGCCCTCCGCAGCGGCGACGCGCGCAAGCTCAGCGAGCTCGGGGTGGACGCCCGCATCACGAAGTTCGACGGCTCGGGCTCGATCTGGGACAACCAGAACACGTCGTTCGGCAGCGGCGACTGAGCCACCGTCTGCCACGGCACCGCCAGGGAGAGGGCAGCCGATCGGCTGCCCTCTCGCTTTGGGCGTTTACCCGTCGATCGAGTGCTACCGCGCCAGTCCGGCCAGCTACGGAGCGCGTCGCTCCGGGCGTTGGCGCTCCGGCCGCGCTCGCGCACGGCCGGGAGGCCGTGGTACACTTCCGGCCTCCGATGAGGCGTACCAGTGCCGCCCGTCCGGACTCCGCTTACGCGGTCGCCGCGGAGAGGACCATGCAGTCGGCAAGCGATCCGCCAGCCCAGCCGCCGGAGGCACCCGCGCCGCCCAGCGTCTGGGATCAGCTCGCCGATCGCCTCAATCCGGCCCTCGAGCGACCCCAACTGGTGTCCGGCGTCGAGGGGCGACTGCTCTCCACGTCGCGCGGCGAGCAGTACTACATCGTCAAGAACCCCCACGCGGGCACCTACGTGCGCCTGGCGGTCGACGAGTACTTCCTGCTGGGCCTGATGGACGGCACGCGGCAGGTCAAGGACCTCGTGCTCGCCTACTTCCTGCAGCACAAGAGCTTCGCCTTCCAGCGTATCGCCCACGTGGTCGCCCAGCTTCGGCAGCATCGCTTCCTCACCGAGGAGCCGCGCGACGCCTGGGGCGGCCTAGCCCACAAGCTGTTGGAGCGCACCTGGGTTTACAAGGTCGATCAGGTGATCCGTGCGTTCAAGTACCACGAGTGGGCGTTGGAAGGCATCGACGGCACGATGACGGCGCTGTACCGCCGCGTCGGCTGGATCTTCTTCACGCGGCCCGCCGTCGTGCTGCTCGTGCTCATCTCGACCATCGGCGTCGGGCTGTTCGTCTGGCAGCTCCTGCACGGGACCCGCAACCCCCTGACCACCGGTGGCTCGTACGCGCTGGGGCTCCTGGTGCTGATGGCGCTGATGCTCGTCACGGTCTCCATCCACGAGGCCGGCCACGCCATGGCGACCAAGTACTTCGGGCGCGAAGTCCCGCGCGGCGGGATCATGCTCTACTACGGCTTCCCGGCGTTCTTCATGGACACCACCGACATCTGGATGGAGCCGCGCCGAGCGCGCATGGTCGTATCGGCCGCCGGGATGGCCGCCGTCTGGGGCCTGGGCGGCGTGGCGATGATCCTGTACGTGATCTTCCACGATTTTGCCTTTGCGCCGTTCCTGCTCCAGTTCGCCTTCGTGGCCTTCATCAACAACAGCTTCAACCTGCTGCCGCTCCTCGAGCTGGACGGCTACTTCCTGCTCATGGATTGGCTGGAGCTGCCCTTGCTGCGCTCGCGGGCGCTCGCCTTCGTGCGCGGGGAGATGTGGCGCAAGGTCAAGGCGCGCGAGCGATTCAATCGCGAGGAGCGGATCTTTACCGTCTTCGGCTCGCTCGCGCTGCTGTACTCCGTCTTCGCGCTGTCAGCCGCGATCTACTTCTGGTTCACGCGCATCCGGCTGCTCATCGCCGACGTCTGGCACTCGGATACGCTGCTGTTGCGCGCCCTGGTCGGGCTGGTGATCCTGATGTTCGGCGTCCCGTTCGTCTTCGGGCTGGGGTTCAAGGTCCACCAGCTCGCGACGAGCGCTCGCGGCGGCATCGCGCGTCTGCGCCACCGCCGCGAGGAGGCCCGCGCCCGCCTGCGGCTCGATGCTCGCGAGCTGGTCGGCAAGCTGCGCTTCCTGGGCGAGCTCAACTTCGCCCAGCGCGAGCAGGTGGTGAGCCAGCTCCATCTCGAGAAGTACCGCCGCGGCCACTTCGTCGTGCGCCAGGGCGAACCGGGCGAGGAGTTCTACCTGATCCGGCAAGGGCAGGCCGAGGTGCTGCAGGTCGGTGCCGACGGTTGGCCGCGGGAGCTCGCCGTCCTGGGGCGCGGCGACTACTTCGGCGAGATCGCCTTGCTCTACCACCAGGCCCGGACGGCCAGCGTCCGGGCCCTGACCAATCTCGAAGTCCTGGCGCTGGGACGGGAAGCGTTCGAGGGCACGATCGCACCGCGCCTCCACGATTATGGGCTGACCGTGCAGTGGATCGAGGAGCGGTCCGAGCTGGCTCGCATGAGCCTGTTCCGCCACACGCGCCCGTCGGAGCTGGACCCGATCCTGGAGCGCCTACGGCCTGAGGAATACGGCCCGGGCGAGGTCATCATCAGCCAGGGGGACGTGGGCGATCGCTTCTATCTCGTGCGGTCGGGGCGCGTCCGGGTGCGGCGCCGGACGGACGATGGCGCGGATGTCGTGCTCGGCGAGCTCGGCGTCGGCGAGTACTTCGGCGAGATGGCGCTGCTGAGCGATGCGCCGCGGGTAGCCACCGTCGAGGCGATCGAGCCAACGCGCGTCTGGAGCCTGGACAAGGGCGCCTTCCACGAGCTGCTCCTGGGGCAATTCCAGTTGAGCGGCGCGATCTCGACCGAGGCGGAACGGCGATCGGAGCGCCATCTGCGACTGGCCGGCGAGCGAGCCGCGTAGGGGGAAAGCGGTGGAGTGCTGGGTTGGCGGCGAGCCCGCGAACGGCGTCTGCAAGTTCTGCGGCCGTGGCGTCTGCAAGGCCCACGTCAAGGAGATGCCGTACCTGACCGTGGCGTACCCGGGGCCGAAGGGGCTGGAGGGTCTGGCGGTGGAGGGGGTCCTGTGGTGCGGCATCTGCCGGCCGCGGCCCGAGCCCGTGCGCCTGGACTTTCTGGAGACGAACCGACCCGGCTAGCTGCCGACCTGGCGCCGCGGCGAGGCCAGGCCCCGCGACGTGCCAGCACGCGGTCCAGAAACGGAAGGGCCGGCAGCCCGGGCTGCCGGCCCCCGCGTGCGCTACCGACCGTCAGTCCGTCATCAGCGGTCGGCGGCAGGTCGGGAAGTACTGGAACCAGGGGTCGCACTGCCGCACGTCGGCGGGCCAGACTGGCGGCACCGGCTCGATCGGCTCGGCCAGCGGCGGCAGGCCCGGGCAGTAGTGAACGATGGTCGCGCCCACGCCAATCGGGCACTCGACGGCCAGGAAGCGCTGACCCGGCCCCGGCCACAGCGGGTCGCGGAAGAAGCCGTAGATGAACGGAGGCGGTGCCGTCGGCGCGGCGGCGCCCACAGCCGGCCCCGGCGGCGGTTGCTGCGCCTCGACGCTCATCAGGTGTAGCGGGCGCGCGGACGCCTCGTCGTCCGCGGCCGACGCGACGGACAGCGGCACCAGGCTCGCCAGGAGCGCCAGGGCGATACCGGCCTGCACGACGCGGGCGGTCGCTCTCCTCATCAGGTCACCCCTCCCTCTTTCGTTGGCCCGCCGGCCCACGGCACGGGCTGGCGAGCAGCACGGCTATTGTAGCGGACGTCGACTCGCTGTGGAAGGCCGTCATCCAGCCGCCGCCCGCCCCTACAGGACCTGGAATACCGAGCCCCGCGGCGTCTTGCGCACCTCGATGCGGACCGGAAACACCTCCTTCATCTCCGCTACGTGGGTGATGACCAGGACCTTCTCGAAGTCGTCCTGGATGGCCCGAATGGCCTCTACCAGGCGCTCTAACCCCTCCGCATCTTGCGTGCCGAACCCCTCGTCCACGATCAGCGTTTGCAAGCGCGCTCCGGCGCGGCTCGCCGCGAGCCTGGACAGCGCGATGCGCAGGGCGAAGTTGATGCGGAAGGCCTCGCCGCCGCTGAACAGCTCGTAGCTGCGCGTGCCCAACTCGTCGGCCACTTTGATCTCGAGCGTTTCGATCGTGTCGCCCTTCTGCGTGTCGCGCTGGGTCTCGAGCTTCAGGTGCATCCGGTTGTCGGTCATTCGCGCCAGCAGCGCGTTGGCCTCGCGCTCGATCTCGGGGATCGCGTTCTCGATGATCATGGCCTGGATGCCCTTTTTCCCGAAGGCCAGCGCCAGCTCGCCGTAGATGCCGCGCTCGGCCAGCAGGCTGGTTCGCTGCGCCACCAGCCGCTCGCGCTCGCCCGCCTGGAACTCGAGGTAGCGCAACGCCTCCCGGGCGGCGCCGAGCTGCTGGCTGCACTGCAGGGCTGCGGCGTCCAGCCGGCGGGCCTCGCTCTCGGCGGCGCGGACCTGCTCGGCGAGGGCGGCGCGGTCGGCCAGTCCCCGGCGTAGCTCGGCCGAGCGCGCCTCCGCCTCCCGCTGACGCTCGCGCCACTGCTCGGCCTCGCTCTGGGTCGAGTGGAGGATCTCCTGCTCGCGCGGTAGGGCCTCGCGGGCGCGTTCTAGCTCGCGGTGGCGCCGCTCCCACGGCTCGAGCGCTGCCAGCTCGCCACGCAGCGCCGCGTGCTCGTCGGCGTTGTAGGCCAGCGCCGCGAGCTGCCGGCTCACCAGGGCTAGCGCGGCCTGCGCCTCGGGCGCGTAGTCGCCGGCCTCCAGCCGGGCCGCGACGCTAGCGCGCTCGGCCAGGCAGCTCTCCCGTTCCGCCGCGGCACGATCGGCCTGCTCCAGCGCTTGGCGCAGTCCGCCAGCGCGGGCCGGCTCGTTGGCGAGGGGGCGCGCCTCGCTCTCGATCTCCGCCAGTCGGGCAGTAGCCGCGGCCACCTCCGCCTCCAGGACGGCGATACGATCCTTGTTCGCCTTGCCCTGGGCGGTCAGCTCGGCATTGGCCTGCTCGCAGCGCGCCACAGCGTGTTTGCGCCCGCGCTCGTCGAGCTGCGTCAGGCAATACGGGCACTGAGCGGCCTCCGCGAGGACCTGGCGGTGCTCCTTGATCTCGCGGAACTGCTCCCGCAGGCGCTCGTTGGTCGCGACGAGGCCGGTCAGCTCGCCCTTAGCAGTGGCCAGGCGGCGCTCCTCGCGCGTACGCTCTTCCTGGAGGGCCTGGAAGCGCTCGCTCGCCTCTTCCGCACGCGCCAGGTTGGCCTCGATCTTCTGCCGTTCGGCCAGCGTCTTGTCCAGCTCGGCCAGGCGCGACTCGAGGCTGCGCAGCGCGCCCTCCAGCTCGGCCCGGGCGCGGTCGACCTCGCGCTGGTGGCGGTTCTGTTGAGCGGCCAGCGCCATCGCTTCGGCGGCGCGCTCGGCCAGGGCGTCGGTCTCCGCCCGGACGGCCAGCAGCCGGGCGTAGCCGGCGTCGATCGCTGCCGCCTCGGCGATCGTCGCCTGGTACTGGCGCAGCCGCTTTTCCTGCGCCGCGGCCTGCTGCTCGAGCCGCTCGAGCTGGGCGCGCGCGTCGGCGAGCCGCGCCTCGACGGCCCGCAGCTCCTCCTCGTCGCGCCGCAGCCGCCCCTCCCGCTCCTGTAGGGCCAACAGGAGCGTCTGCGCGCGTCCCCGCGCCAGCTCCAGCTCCCCCTGCTCGCGCTCCAGGCGGGCCGCCTCCGCCTCGTGCTCCGGCCGCCGCTCCAGCTCCCGCTCGATCGTCGCGATGTCGCGCTCGGTGTGCTCGGCCGCGTCGGCGCGCTGCTTCATCAGCTCTCGCGCTCGCCCCTCCAGCTCGTCGTAGCGGCCCAGCTCCAGAATCTCGCCGAGGATGCGCTTGCGCTCGCCGGGGGGCTTGATCGTGAAGGCGTCGGCTCGCCCCTGGAGGAGAAACGACGAGTTGACGAACGTCTCGTAGCTCATCCCGAGCAGCTCGGTGATGCGGGCCTGCGTCTCGCGCAGCGTCGCCCCGGTCAGCGGGCGCAGGCCGTCCCCGTAGGAGACGTGCAGGTCGAGCGTGGTCTGGCCCCGCCCCGCCTTGCTGCGCTTGCGCAGGACCCGGTAGCGGCCGTCGCCCAGGGCGAACTCGAACTCGACCTCCATCTCGGTCTCGCCGGTGTGGATCAGCTCGTCGGCGCTGCGCGCCCGGCACTCGCCCCACAGCGCCCAGGTGATCGCGTCGAGCAGCGCGGACTTACCGTGGCCGTTGTCGCCCGACAGGCAGGCCACGTGGATCCCCTCGAACTGCAGCGGCTCGTGGACGTCCGTGTAGCACATGAAGTTGCGGAGGTGAAGTCGGAGCGGGATCATCGCCGGCCCTCAGTCCTCGATCGCGGCTTCGCCGTGGAGGAGTCGCTCCGCGTATTCCAGGAGCACGTCCCGTCGCGTCGGCGCCACGCCGGTCGCCTCGAAGTAGCGGCGCAGCGCGTCGAGCGGCGACAGCGGGCCGGCCAGCGCGCCCGCCAGCCGCTCGCGCGCCGCGCGCTCGACCCGCCGCTGGATCGGCGCTACGTAGTAGGCCCCGGCCAGCGCGCGGCGAATCGCGGTCTCGTCGAGGTGGGGCTCCTGCTCGGGCGTCAGGTCGACGATCAGGCGGACGACGGCCTGCCGCAGCCGCTCCTCGCCGCGGCGGCGCAGGGCGCGCAGCACGGCGTCGGTCGGGTTGTCGCCGTCCGGTCGGACCTCGACGGTCTCGAACGGTCGGGCGCGGACCGGCACGAACTCCGGCCTGGCCCGGCCCGGCTCGACGTCCACCACCCAGAAGCCCTTGTCCTCCTTCTCCTCGCTGAAATCGACGCGGTTGATGCTGCCCGAGTAGGCGATCGGCGGCGCACCGTGGCGGATCTGCTGGCGGTGCAGGTGCCCCAGGGCCACGTAGTCGAGGTCGGGGTGACGCAGCGCGCTCTCGTTCACCATCGGGTCCTCGCCGACGACCAGCCAGCGCTCGGCGCCGATCTCCGCGCCGAACAGGTGGCAGTGGCCGAGCAGCACGGCCGGGAGGTCGGGCTCGAGCCGTTCGACCTCCGCGCCCACGGTGAGCGCGATGTTGGTGACCAGCAGCTCGTTCAGCTCGCGCAGACTCCGGCCGCGGTGCTCCTCCTTGCTCAGCACGGCGCTGCGCGTCACCCAGGGCAGCGTCACGACCTGCAGCGGGCCGTGGCGGGTCTCCAGGCGGAGCGTTTCGACCTTGCGCGACACCAGGACGTTCGGCAGCCCGAGCACGCCGAAGATCTCCGTCGCGCTGGCGCGCATCGCGGCGTTCGGCAGGTCGTGGTTCCCGGCCAGCAGGACGGTGGGGATGCCCGCGTCGGCCAGGCGCCGGATGCGGCGCGCGAACTCCCGCTGCGCCGTGGGGGTTGGATCGCGCGTCTTGTAGGCGTCGCCGGCGAAGAGCACCGCGTCGACGGGCTCGGCGATGGCGCGGTCGATCGCCTCGTCAAACGTCTCGCAGAAGTCGCGGAGCCGCGAGTTGAGCCCGGTCGCCGGGTCGACCCGCCCGTAGTTCTCCATCCCCAGGTGCACGTCGGAGAGGTGCAGGATCTTCACGCCGCCTCCCCGCCCGGCACCCCCGGCCGGTACCACCCCGGCGCGCGGGGGCTGTTCCCTGGCTGGCTCGCCTCACCGCTAGTCCTCACCGGGGAACAGCTCCTCGTAGGCTCGGGCCTGCACCAGCTCGCGCTGGCCGGCGAACGGGCTGATCGCGGCGTAGAAGGCCTGGTCGTACTTGCGCGCCTGGAACACCACCGGCATGGGCACGGCGTGGCCGAGGATCATCGCCTGCTCGCGCGAGTCGAGCGAGGCCAGCGTCTGGCGCAGCTTGCTGCTGCCGCTGACGCCGGTGAAGATGGCGTCGATGTCCTGGTCGTCGTTGAGCTGGGCGGTGATGCGGGTGCCGAGCTGCGAGAGCACCTCGTCGTCGATGCCGGACGGCCGCTGGTCGACGACCAGCAGGGTCACGTTGAACTTGCGCATCTCACGGGCGATCGTCCCGAAGCTGGTCTGGCGGGCGGCCTCGGCATTCAGGAAGCGGTGGGCCTCCTCGACCGTGATCATCAGCGGCGTCGGCCGATCGGCCTCCTCCTTGCTCTGGAGGAAGCGCTCCATCTGGTGGATCCACAAGCCGTGAACCCGCCGCGTAATGATGTTGGCGACGAGCATGTAGGGAAGGAGGCGGCGGTGCTGGCCGAACTCGAGGACCACGTGGTCCCCGCGTCGCAGGCGGGCGATCACTTCGTCCAGGGCCCGTCGGCCGCTTCCGTTGCTGCCCGGCTCACGCTGGTCGCGGAGGAACTTCAAGGGCTTGAGATGGGCGGCGAGCTTGCGGCGCAGCGCGCTGAGCGACTCGACGTTCGCGCCGTAGGACGCGGCGAAGGCCCGGAGCGCCTCGCCGTCCATCTGCAGCAGCGCCGACAGCCAGTTCTCGCCGTGGTGCTCGACGACGATGTTGGCCGACTCGACGGCCGTGGGGTTGAGCCGCA
>Ga0070741_10010322_pt1 | contig 17688 bp, 7 predicted proteins | sample Coa_R1_4_FD_66440 | JGI IMG/M metagenome (GOLD analysis project Ga0070741, IMG submission 66440) | Surface soil microbial communities from Centralia Pennsylvania, which are recovering from an underground coalmine fire - Coalmine... | ecosystem: Environmental > Terrestrial > Soil > Unclassified ...
AGGCAGCGGCGCAATCGGTATAACAGCAGCCTTGGAACTTCATAACCACAATGTTGACCTATACGACATTGATGCATCAGCCTTAGCTGTCGCTAAACACAACTCTTTACTACATGAGCTACATTTAAAGACAATTAAACGTGACCTGCTTAAAAACTGCCATAAAGCCTATGATGTTATCTTGGCTAATCTGCCCTATGTGCCGGCTAATTTTTTTATGAATCAAGCCGCCAAACTAGAACCAAGAATAGCAACCTACGGTGGACAAGACGGGTTGGATGTCTACCGCCATTTATTCGAGCAGCTAGCGCATTTTAGCTGGCAGCCAGCATATATCTTTACTGAGGCACTACCGCCGCAACACGACAACTTATCCAAGGTTGCTCGCTCTTATGGGTATCATCAGTCTTTGTCTGAAGATTTTATCCAAGTTTTTTCACCTCTTTGAATTAGTAAATTACAGAAGCTTTATGACGAAGGGGCTGCCGCAAGGGTAGCCTGGATAGTAGTAGTCTTCCCACCGCGCACAATTGTAAGTGTAACTTTATCGCCGACTTTAAAGCGGCTAAGAGCAGAAGTTAGGCTGGTTTTATCATCAATGGTGGTGTTATTTACTTTTGTAATGATGTCTTTTTCTTTTAGGCCAGCTTTATCAGCGGGGCTTCCGGCAATCACCGACGGGTCCTGTCCATCCCCAGCAGGTACGATGTAAGCACCGCGCTTAACGCTAAGGTTATATTGGTATGCTAGATCATCAGTCAGTGACACATATCTCACGCCTAGGTAAGGTTGCTCAAGCTTACCCTCTCCCAGAACGCTGGCAATTAAACCCTTAACGTCGTTGATTGGAATTGCAAAACCAATATTCTGGGCATCACCGGCCACAGCCGTATTTATGCCAATGGCCTCACCATTAATATCAACTAATGGGCCGCCTGAATTACCCTCGTTAATAGCAGCGTCGGTTTGAAAAAGATCAGTTAAATTTTCGCTGGAAGTACCACTTTGGTCACCGGCCACTACATCTCGGCCATAGCCGGAGATGATGCCGGCAGTAACAGTATTCTGGAACTGGCCTAGAGCGTTACCGATAGCAATAACCTTGTCGCCAACTTGCATCTTGGATGAATCGCCAAGGTTCAAAGGCGTTAGCTTTTTACCGTTAAGGTCCGTGATTTTCAGGAAAGCTACATCCAGTGGGCTACTGTCGGAGGTCCGGCCGATTACTTGTACGTTGTTATAGCGGGTACCGTCGGCCAGTGTCACACTAACACTAGATGTACCAGCAGGAACTACATGCCTGTTAGTGACAATTGTCCCATCAGGACTAATAATAAAACCTGTACCGGCGGATTCTTGAGAGGAAGGAGTGCTAAAACCAAAGAAGTCCTGAGCATTAACCTCGCTGGTAACGTCAACTGAGACCACGCTTGCTCCGGCCGTCTTAGCAATACTGGAAATAAGTGAACTTTCATTAGAAATATATTGCTGTTTAACGGCTGTAGAAGCTGTCTCCAGGCCGCTACGATTATATGTCCGCGCCCCCAACCAGCCGCCTCCAAAACCCACTAAAAAAATTGCCAGCAATCCGGCAATAAACCGTCCCGGTAGAAAAGAACCATATTTACTTACCGCCGGCTTTTTAAGCTTAAGCCACCCCGCTTTAGAAGGTCGAGTAGAGAAGCTGGATAATTCAGGGTCGTCCCCTGTATCTATATTATTAAATGCCATATACCACCTATTGTCATCATTATACTGAAAAGTTCCTGAAAAGAACTCTCCAGGAACACGAGGATTCGCTATTAACTATATTCTAGATTCTAGCTTCTAGACGGTGGCACCCGTCCAATCGGACAGAACTATCACAACCAGCAAAATAGCACACATAAAAGCAATTAATTGGCGCTGAAACGATGGAGTTAAACGCTCTGAGGCATCCAGATAATAAAGTGCCGCCAGCCCATAACCTATAGTTGTAAGGAACACTAAGATCTGCGAAATAGATCCGTAAAACAGTAACCAGTGGCCTAACACAAAGGCTAAACTTGCAGCAAAATAAGCCCAAATATTTGCAATCAGGCTAACCCGAGGCTCTTCAAAGCTGGTCAAGAAATGACGCGCCGAAATATAAGTTACAGCCCATGTTCCGAGCATAAGCAAGCCGATTGATGCATCGCCAAATTTAAGATATAAGACGGACAATCCCAAAAGTTGGCCAATCATAGACTGTGCTGAAACGCTTAAAACATCACTCTTAGGCTTAAGCCAAACAAGCCAAGCCATGTAAAGGGCCATCCAGAAGAGTTGCCACCACTGCACTGACGTGCTGGACATAAACAACACCAGACTTATACCAACTAGCAGGTCTATACCGTTAGAAATAATGTTTGCCAGCCAATAGCGTGGCCGGACAGCAAAAATCCGCCATTTTGATAGCAGAATAAGCAAAATAGCCAGCGGCACAAATTCAATGCGCACCAGTATATAGGCGAGGACTGGCAAACTAATGCTAAAAACCAGGTGAATTAAATGAGCAAATCCGCGTATTGGCTTAATTTTCTGCGGTATTAAAGAGCGCAAACGCATTAGCCACTATCCTCTTCCTACTGATTGTTAGATGCTGTATCAGTACCTAAAATTATAACAAAGCTGGTACCCAGAGGCGGATTTATACCCGTGCCAGTCGGCAATTTGCTCTGGGCAATAACGCCAAAACGAGTTTCCAAATAATGCCGGGTGTATTTATCGATGCCCTTGCTCAAATCTACTACTGTTGTATTTGCGGGGTTGGTAGAATTAGGTGCATTATCAACTGTTTTTACGTTATAGCCGTAAGACTTTAGCGTGTCCGCAGTCTGCGTAGCTAGTCCTGCCGTATTTGTGGCATTGTAGACAGCAACCTGAGCATTTTCGCGGGCTATAAAGCCATCACGCAAGCTGTTTCGGACAAAGCTTTGGATCCTGTCGTAATCATAAAGACCATCCACCGGTTCGACCACGGATAAGCCTTCAATATTATCGGTGGTTAGAAGATTATTGGGTGGTGTAACCAGATCAAGCGATTTAATGTTGCTCGACGGAACCTTCTGAACTTCAGAATACAGACACTTAATAGTTGAGCTATCAAAATCCGTGTAAACATTATTGCCTAAACTATCTAACAAAGACGAAATGCGTACCGGATTAGCAAATGTCCCAGCTGAGAATACTTTATCCTTCAAAGCTACAAGGATCAGGCGCTGCCGTTCGGCTCGGGCAAAATCAGATGATGTTTCGCGCGATTTAGCATACAAAAGGGCTTTATGGCCATCAAAATGCTGGATGCCTTTTTGGGCGATTACAGAGTTATAGTGGTTCTCCCAGGCAATGGTCGGATCATAGAGCTGTTCCGGCACATTTACATCTACGCCACCAACAGCATCCACTGCCTGCTGAAAAGCCGTAAAGTCGACCACTACGTGATAGTGAATATTAATCCCGATAATCGGTTGCAGTGTCTGGTCAAGTAGTTTTAGCCCATCTTTATCCTGGCCATTTTCATCCTTAGCGCTTGAGGCTTCTTTGCCATTAGGGTAAGCCGCATTGATTTTTTGGTAGCCGTCATGCGGTATTTTGACCCAGAGATCGCGCGGAATACTTAACAAGTCAACCTTTTTAGTAACAGGATCTATGCTGGCAACCATGATTGTATCTGTTAGGTCAGGGCCATCGTGCCCTGGGCCACCAATGCCTAGCAGTAAGATGTTAATCCGGCCATCCCCTTCTTTGCTTAGCTGGCTAACCGGTACATCACCATCGCAAGAACTTGCTAAGACCGGCGCTTTACCACCTCCATGGAATAAGTGCTTCTGCACAAGATAAAACTTAACGCCTAAATAACCTGCCCCGGCTAAAATAAGTATTAACAGTACAAGAGCTGTGCGCTTAAGGATTTTTTTTGCCCGGACTGGGCGGTTTTTGGGATGTTTTCTGTCTTTTTTGCCTTTGTAATCATTCTCATCCAGCTCAATTGGTTCATCAAGCAGCGCATCTATCTCTTCATCTTCCGAATTCAGACTTGCTGAAGATGCGTCTAAAGCTGACCCGCCTAATCCACCCGGTGATTGCCTGTACGCGTGAAAGCCGTCTGCCCGATTATTAATATCACCTAGTGACGATGCTTCGGCCTGAGAACTAGGGCTGTATGTGTTGTTATGCAAAACACCAATCTGTCCTTGGCTCGGCAGGATACCATCAATAGACGCCCTATTCTTACGCCACTTTCCGTGCGTTTTTCTTTCATGTGTCACGACTCCGTACAGTATATCAAACATTAGAATTAACAGGGCATCAGATTTAGGCCTATAACTTAAAATGTTTATTCAGTAATTACTCAACTAATTCCTATATCCTAGTTCCTGTGTCCTTTATAATGTTAAGTCATGCTACCTGAACAGAAGCTTAACCAGCCACACTCTAATAAGAGTGACCGGCATGATAAAAATAAGCATTTTTTAGAGCCAAAGCCTAAAAGTCATCACCACGATGGCTGGCGCTCAGCATTATCAACAGTATTATTGTTGGTGCTCGCACCGCTTATTGCCTTTTTAATTGCCAGTTTTGTGATGCAGTCATATGAGGTGGATGGTTCGAGTATGGAAACGACTCTGCAAGACCACGATCGATTAATCGTTGATAAATGGCCACGTACATGGTCGAGAATTACTGGCCATGCCTACATTCCTAAAAGAGGAGATATCATTATATTTAATGAAGCTGGACTTAATTACCCCGGGGCGCCAGCAAAACAGCTGATTAAACGTGTAGTTGCGCTGCCTGGCGAACGTGTAACTGTCGATAATGGCAAAATTACTGTCTACAACCAAGATAGGCCTGACGGCTTTAATCCTGATACTGTTGGAATTTATCATATACAAGCCAAGAACACCTCGGGAAAGATCGATAATTTACTACTAAAGCCTGATGATATCTTTGTTTGCGGTGACAACCGGCCTAATTCTGAAGATTCACGGTTCTTTGGGCCGATAAAAGCTAGTCAAGTTGTCGGCAAACTATCCTTGCGTATAATTCCGTTAAATAAGGCTGAGCATTTTTAAAAAATTATCATCAAGAATAAGTTCATTTAAATTTGTTCAGCTTTATAAAATTTTACTTATTGATTTTTGTCGATTGCTTATTGAGCTAGTGCTTTGTTCGAAATTGACTAGCCGAGTAAATACTTATACTCCTAGTATTTTAGTAATTTTTTGAAGTTCATCATCATTTGCGAAGTGAATAATTAACTGGCCACCATGTGCGGTATGCTTTATTTTGACTAGCTGGCCGGTCTTTTGGCTAAGCCTTTTAGTCAGTGCGTTATCGCTTGCTGTATGACTAGAAGCCTCAGCTTTAGCCGCACCCTTTTTAGTAGCAACAACGTATTGCTCTGCCTGGCGAACAGTCCAGTTGTTGTTTAAAATACTCTCTAATAATTCCGTCTGCTTGTTTGGCCATTCTCTAAGTGCCAGTACAGCACGAGCGTGGCCTTCACTTATTCGGCCTTCGCTTAAAGCTTGCCTTGCAGCATCAGGTAACTGTAGTAATCGTGCTAAATTACTGACTGTGCTAGGGGCTTTACCAAGTTTATCAGCGATTTTTTCCAGTTCCAGATTAAATTGGTGTTGTAATTTATATACAGCTAGAGCTTGTTCTAATGGGGACAGGTCCACCCTTTGTATGTTCTCTATAAGAGCTAGTTCTACCTGTTCGAGTTCCTCCAGCGAACGGACTATTGCAGGGATCTCAGTAAGGCCTGCATCCTTGGCTGCACGCCACCTGCGTTCGCCTGCTACTATGCGATACTGCCCGCCCTGCTTCACTACTATGATAGGCTGAAGCACTCCGTGCTGCTTAATAGACGATGCAAGCTCTTTGTGGGCCGTTTGGTCATGTTGGCGACGTGGTTGGTCGGGGTTTGGCAATACCTCATTAATGAGTAATTTTTGTACGCGGTTTTTGTCTTCATCTAAAATGGTGACATCAATGTCTTTTGGAATTAGCGCATCTAGTCCCCGCCCTAGTGTTTGCTTATTAGCCATTTAATCGTTTCTCCAGTTCTTTTGCTAAAGCTTTATAGGCCCTTGCACCCTTACTCCATTTATCATGTTCTATTATAGTACGCCCGAAGCTTGGGGCTTCCGCTAATCGGATATTTCTAGGTATCACAGTGTTAAATACTCTGTCGCCAAAGTGCTTTTTGACTTCCTTTTCAACCTGTGGAGATAAACTAGTACGGCTGTCATACATCGTCAGGACAATACCAGCTAAATTAAGGTTTGGATTAAGGGCTTGCTTGACTTTAGTAACTGTATCTAGCAGCAGGCTGAGGCCTTCCATCGCGTAGTACTCTGCTTGAACCGGAATAAGAATGTCGGTTGCAGCAGCTAGGCCGTTTATGCTCAATAGTCCGAGTGAAGGTGGACAATCTATCAAAATATAATCGTAGTCTAGGTTATTTAAAATTTGACGGAGCTTAAGTTCGCGCTGTAGCTCTGGTACGAGTTCGACTTCAGCCGCCGCCAGTGCAGAGTTCGCCGGTAACAAGAAAACACCGGAAGTACTGGTTTGAACTATGGTTGATGATACATCTGAACGATTAAATAGGACGTCGTACAATGTTGGATTTATCTGGTTTTTATCTAAACCCAGCCCGCTGGTAGCATTTCCCTGAGGATCAGCATCGCAAACCAGCACACTCTTACCACCGCGCGCTAAATAAGCCCCGACGTTAATAGCAGTTGTGGTTTTGCCTACCCCTCCCTTTTGATTTAGGATAGCAATAATATGCCTCATAGGTTTTTATTTATCCTTTACGCTTAAGCCTAGCACCAATCCCCTAAGGAGTAAACTTCTTCTCACTTTATAGTCTCGAGCGAATTAAAAAAATGTTGCCACTGCTCTTTGGTCAGATCTTTTGTAGGGTGAGCAAACAACAAAACACCCTTTGAATTCATTACTGCCGCTTGGCCGCCATTTAGACTGTCCGGGCGAGTTAGATCTACCTTACCTATATCAGTATCAAATGTGCTGTAACTACGTAGTTTAGTAACAAAAGTCTGATAGTAGTTTGGTATATCGTTAAAGGGATCGGGGGTAGACTGTTCAGTTATTGTATTGCTTATGCCGTAAGTTAGGACTACAAAGCTAAAAACTCCGTTTTGGGAGTCATATTTAAAAGTAGCTTTATTAACTTTAGTATTGGGATCAGGAGCGGGATAAAGCACTATAAAACTTAGCTGTTTTTTGATGTTCTTGGGAATGGGAGATGACGAACTTTTAAAATGAAGCCACCCCAGGACCACCCCAACACCAATAGCTACGCCTAAGATCAGGACTACACCTGTCTTTAACCAGCTTTTGAAGCTCATATGTTTATTTTACAGGAGCTTTAGTGTGGCGAAACATCAACTAGTATTGAGTACTGACAGTTTGTTGTTGCGTTACAAGCCGCCGTGGCTCCCGGATCTATGATAAGTCCGAGATCTTTGTAAGACCCGGCTGCCGCTGCCGATTGGGCATAGCCGGTGGTAGTGCTGGTTTGGGCCGTCTGTCCAACAGTAATGGTACCGGTTCCTTGCACCCAAGCTGGACCACTAGTGACAATAATTACATTAACGGCTGTAGTCGAGGCTGAACTGTTACCAACAGCCACCACACCTCGAACATTAGTAGCTGCAGCACTATTAGTGGTAATTACCCTATCGGCGTTGGTGCCATCTAGGGTAACGATCATACCCGCCGTAACTGCAGCATTAATCGTGGCAAATTGCTTACGGTCACTGACGAAGATACGTGTGTCGTAGATGTTAGTAATGGTACCACCAGCACCTGTTTGGACATCTGCAAGGCATAAGATTGGCGCTGTAGCCGAGAAAGCAGGTACATTAGTAGTCTGTGTAGCGTTACCAGTAGTTGCAGCCGGAGCGTTATTAGTACCATTCAAACAGATGTGATAGTAAACCGAAGTTCCGCTTAGGGCACTAATTGTAGTCGAAGCCGTAATCACAACTTTGCGGCCGTTCGAGTATGCCGTACACGGGTTAACTGTAACAGAGGTAGTAGAGGCCCAGGCTACTTTACAAGGTCCATTATTAACGCCACTGATACCACCTATGTCGCCTTGATTTGAAGTGCCTGAATCTTCTACGACTCCTAGCAGCATCGGACCAAGTTGATCAGCCGTAACGATATCTTTCCATGCACCATTTATGCAACCGCGCAATTCTTGAGTTGTCGTGTTGCTCGAAGCAGTCGAAGCGCTATAGTAAAGACCGCCAGCGTTAATAGTGGTTGAACAGTTGCCGGCCGCTTCAGCACCCTGCAAAGTAGACTGGTTAAGATCAAGTAGTACCGGGCTGGCAGTCGTAGCCGCACAAGTAGTGCTGGTATTACCAATACATACTCCTCTTGACGAAGTCGTATAAGTTGGTCCTTCCAATATTAAGCTGCCTGTACCAGTGTTAATCACTGTTTTGGAGCTTGTATTGGTCGATCCGATAGTAACTGTCTGAACTGCAGCAGCTGTCGCTATGCGAACTGTTGTCGTGGCTGCATTTGTCACCGAACCAATGTCAATAATTTTAGATGCGATAGTGGTGTCACCAATGTTGATGTCGCCGTTGGCGTTGCCGGTACCACCTTGAATATTAACAACACTAGTGCCATTAGTTGATCCGATAGTAACAGTTTGGGCGGCGCCGGAACCAGTACCGATGTTAACCGTTGTTGACTGCACAGAAGCATCAGTAACGCCGACATTAATGTTGTTACCGCTGGTATCAACTTGTAAGTAGTTAACGCTGCTGGCGTTTTGTATCTGGAAAGCAGTACTGGATGCAGAAGCCTTAAAGAGTGCATTACCGCCATTTGGCGAGATGCTAAACACGTCAGTGCCGCCAGATTGAACAGCGAATCGGCCATTAGTACTACAAGAAGTTACACACTGTAAGTTAAGGAGGATGTTTGGATCAGTTGTAGTATCTGCCGCGTTAACAACCAAATCCTTAGCATCGGCCAACAGGATTGTGGCAGGACTAGTTGAAGCATTGTACGCCCCTTGAAGAGTTCCACTGGCTGCACCACAAGCTGCGAAGCTCAGAACACCGCTACCGTTTGTTTTTAAGCAGTCGCTATTACCACCATCTGCGGTTGGTAATGTAAAGGTTAAGGTAGATGAGCCCGTAGTACCAGACTGCAATATTATAGTGTTAGAGTTTGTAGCGTTTTTGAAAGCAAGTTGGCCTAGATTAGTACTAGCTTTGCCTAAAATTACCTGCCCCTGGCCGGTGTTAGCAGTAGAATCAATAGTCAGAATTTCGTTGCTTGAAGCGTTTTGTACTTGGAAGGCTACCGTTGAGTTAGCAGTAGCGCTTTTAACGATCGTCCCCCCTGTTGAGTTGTTCGTAGTTAATGAAATGCTATTGCCTGCACCCGAACCGGCATTTAGACCAATGGCTGTGCCGCTAGTACTGCTTCCAAGCGTCAAGGTATTAGCATTGGCCGTGCCAACTAGGATTGTGCCACTAGTACCAGCTTGTAGGCTGATCGCACTGGCGCCTGTACCGCCTTTGATGGTAGTAGTACTGGATGATCCAGTGTTAGTACCAATGACAATCTGGTTTGAAGCACTGGTACCTGGCGTACCAGCGCCAATATTAATGGCAAATCCACCAGATGTACCGCCGACAGCATTACCGTTACCAATGTTGATAGTTTGAGTCTTGGTATCGGCTACCGCGGCTGAACCTATGGATATGGTGTTTGTTTGCGTCGATTGACCTAGTGTTATGGTTGATGTCCCAGTTGTTACGCCCAAGAAGATAGCGGCATCATTGACCGTACCTATATTAATATTGCCATTGGTGCCGGTAGAACTCTTAAGACCACCGTCGATATTTACATTACCGCCATTATGGGCGCTGCTGCCGCCGGCATTACCACCATTAATACTTATATTACCGCCGGCACTACCGGTACTAGTACTCAAGCCAGCCCCACCTTGAAGGGTTAGGTTAGCGCCAGCATTCAAAGAAGAGGAGCTGGCTGTGGCAGAAATCGTACCATTAACCGGTGATGATGCACTACTACCGTTGCCCACAAAGATGCCGCCCTGGCTTTGCAGCACAGTAGTGCCGGCTATGGTAGAACCAATTGTCACATTTGTGGTCGAGGAAGCTGTAGCGTTAGTACCTATATTAACTGCCTGGGTAAAGGCCCCGGCAGTATTACCAATATCAATCGTACCCGCGGTAGTACCGTTGTTACCAGTTACTAGACGTATAGCTTCTGAGCCAAGAGAAGTACCAGTGCCACCCTGAAGCACTAATGTACTTGTTGAGTTAGTCGAGCCAACCGTTACAGACTCTATTCCTCCGGTGCTGGTAGCGATATTAACTGTACTATTTGCGGCAGTCGTACCGGTAACGCCAAGGTTTAGAGTTGCGTTAACGGTATCGAGCGCTATGTAATTAGTCCCGCTGTTGTCCTGAACCTGGAAAGCGCTGGTTGAGTTAACGCCATTTTGAAAAAGTGTGGGCGAGGTAATAGTACCGGCCAATTGAATCGATCCACCAGGATCAAAGCCAGTAACGTTACTGCCGAACTCAAGTTGGGCGCCATCTATAAAGAAGGTTTCAGCGGTAGCACCTGTTTTCTTAATGTAGATATTCGAGCTCGTAATCGTTGAGCCAGTTGTGAACGTACAGCTAAAGCGAGCCCAGTTAGTGTTAAAGGTCTGGGCAGTTAGACAGTCCGTATCAGTCGAACCATCATCTTGACGGCCAATGTTTATGTCTGTTATTGAAGTATCTGACCTTGCGTAGAAACTTAGTGTGTACTGGGTGCTTGCATTAAAGGTGTAATTGTACTTAACCCCATCATTAGCGGCTGTGGTTGTAAGTGTGCCTAGACTGTTGTAGCCCTGCCATGCCTGTGAGCCCTGGAACAAAGTTGATGAACCTTTAGCGCTCCATCCAGTAACTCCGTTGGCTTCAAAGTCACCGTTAGTTAATAAGTTATTCGTCGCAGTAGTATCAACGCTGATAACAGTAGCAGAATTAGAATTTTGGACTTTAAATGCCCCACCGCTGGCAGAATAATCCTGAAGCTCACAACCAACAAAACTACCGTTATTTCCAGCACAAGTGGTACCACTATTCTGTTTAGCAACAAACAAGTAGTTCCCCTTTAGGGCTACCCAGTTATATGCAGTACCAGCGTTAGCTCCTGTATTAAGACGAGCTTGACCATCAACTCCGTTAGTATATGTTGGCGCTGTCGGATTACTGATATCCCAAACTTGCAGCTCACAGCCTTCTTTGCTAGCGCTGGCACATTCTACATTTGATGTAGCCTTAGATATATATGCCAGGCTTCCCGATATTGCTATATTATTAAAACCGCTTGAGATCGCACCATTTCCTCCCGATGTTCCGGTAGCACCAGAGGAATCAGCACCACCAACATACACCGGGCTAGTTGGAGTAGTAATATCCCATATCATCATTTCACAACCTGTAGAGGAAGTTGTACCTGTGCCATTCTGACCTGGGTTATTACTACAGTTATTGGCATTACCACTTGAAGCCGTATATGCATAATTGCCGGAAACGATTACATGAACAAAGTTCGGCGTGTTACAAGTGCTACTATTACCGATCTGACCATTACAGTCGCCACCAGCCTTATATACAGGAGTGCCGATTGTGCTGACGTCAATCACACCAAATTCGCAGCCGGTCATAACTGAATTTGTGCAAGCGACAGCACTAGCTGCTTTCGCTACATAGAGATAGCTACCAGAGACGGCAACCGAGTTAACTGAAGCACTTACAGCTCCGTTGGTTGCTCCGTTGGCGTCTATGCCAATTGTGAATGTCGGTGCCGTTGGGGTTGTTATGTTATATATCTGGATTTCACAGTTTGTTTGTGAGTTTGTACCACAAGCCGCTGCACTACTGCCTGCTTTCCCGACAAACAAATAGGGAGTTGAACTGATAGTTGCGCTAGTAAGACTAAGAACACCGCCTGTTGGTAGATCAAATCCGGCTACAGCACTTGGACTAGCTGGGTTAGAAACATCGTAAACAAGAAGCTCACAGCCGTCGGAGGCGCCAACGATACTTCCGTTAGGACAAGTTCCGTTAGCTCTATCACCCGTACCCACATAAAGATAGTTGCCTGACTTGTAGACTGCGTTGACGGCAATATCTGTACCTAAAGTATCTCTAATCTCACTACCCCAGACTGCTTTTGGCTTACTTGGATCTGATATGTCCGAAATAACTAGCTCACAGTCGGTAACTGTCTGGCCGGTACAAGTTGCGCCGGCACTGGCAGCCTTACCAAGATAGGCATAGTTGCCAGATACAAATATTCTGTTATTAGCCACAGACCCTATTCCCGTATTCGCTGTACCGCTAGCATCCATACCACCAATATATGCAGGTGTAGAAGAGTAATTTTCATTAGACGCAACACTCAGCGTGGCGGCAGGTGCGGTTATTCCCACACCGAGACGTTGATTATATGAATCGGCATTGACAAATGCGGTACCAGAAGCATTTTGGATCTGGAAGGCTGTAGTGGTGTTAACTCGGCTAATAGCAATAATTTTTGCTAGGTAAGAACTGGTTGCCAGGCTCAAATTACCAGTACCCCCTTGAATAGTAGTAGCGCTGGCACCAATCAACGACCCAACTGTAACAGTCGATGTGGAGCTGGCGGTGGAGTTATTCCCAATATTAATTATCTGTGCAACAGCATTAGCCGTATTACCCACCTGAATAGTTTCAGCAACATTGGCAGTACCGATATTTATGCCGCCTGTTCCGCCCTGTAAGCTTAGTGTCGATCCTGTGCCCGTATCGCCAATTGTTACAGTACCACCTGTACCCTGAAGAATTTGGATCGCCGTAGCGCCCGTGCCACCCCTAATAGTTGTTGTACCGCTTGTCATACCTGTACCACCAATACTAATTGCTCCCGTTGTCAGACCTTCACCAAGATGAATCGAGCCAACATTAGTTGTATTGTTAAGATTAAGCACGTTCGAAGTGCCAGCCGTAGCCGTGCCTAAGTTAATCGTGTGGGCGGCATTATCAGCTCCTATATCGATAGTGCCATTTCCGGAGCGTAGGGCGATAGCAGTATTACTCGCAGTGTTACCTATTGTCACTGAGGTGGTATTAGTCGTGCCAAGATTGAGGTTAGACGCTGCATTAACGGTAAGATCGCCGGAGTCAACACTCCAGATTGAGCTAGCGTGGCCAGTGATAGTTAAAGCACGCGAAGCTGTTGACTGTATTGTCGCGGTCCCTGCGTTTGTAAATGATACACCTGAGGTATTAGTACCAAGCTTTAGCGTGCCGGATGATGAATCTAGTGTAAGATCACCACTGGCAGCCGAGCTTACATTTACTGCGCCCGCACCAGTATAAGAACCTGTTGCTTCAATTGATATTGAAGCAACACCGCCATTACTGTTAGTTACCGCTAACGTAGTATTAGCACTGTCGGAAAGGTCAATGGTATAAGTTCCAGAAGCTTGTCGTTGCAGAGTGGTATCGCCTGCCGCGATTGATAGAGTTCCTGTGCCTGAATCAAGGGTTAATGCTGTTGCGTTAGCCGAGCTTAGAGTAACGGCACCAGCGCCGCTATAACTAGCCCCAGCGGCAATTGACACACCGCTATTATTAAGTGTCCACAATCCGTTGGTATCTAAGCTAGCTTGTAAGCTAGCGCCTTTGTAGAATTTAATGCCAACATTGGTGTTAAGCCATAAGTTATTTGACTCAACTCCCAGAGCAAAATCCGATGACGCAACTGTACCTAAGGTATTACCGTAAAGTTGTATCTTTTCACCAGCACTACCGTTACCGGGCGCTGCAAAGCCATTATTACCAAAGTAGATCGCATTGGAAGTCGCGTTTGTCAGGTCTAGGCTGCCGCTACTAAAGCTATTTGTAGCGCTAAATACATTAGCCTGATTAAGATAGGCAACGTTATTTAAGGTTCCAGCTGTATTAATATTCGCACCGTTTAACTGAATTGCAGATGTTGCATTAACAGTTGCAGCCGTAACAGTCCCACTACCTACATTAATAGAAGCAGCAGTAATTGCCCCTCCCTGGGTTACTACAAAGTTACCAGTTGAACTATTAATTAGAGTGGTACCAAAAGTACCGTTAAAATAGATTCCGTCAGTAACGTTGCTGCCTTGGATCTGAATTCCTTTGTCAGCTGTAATCTGGTTGCCTGTTGCGGTGTCATTGTTCGCTAGGTTCAGGATAGCAGCTACATTAGCATCAGTTGAGGAAGAGCCATTAGCTTTAATAGCAAAATTAGCAACGTAGTCGTTGGTGTTACCGGCCACAGAAGTGTTTTGGGTGTATTGGAGGTCAAACCCAGCAATTACATTAGTACCAGTTACAGCAGTAGTACCTTGGGCATTGGTAGCGTTAATCTGGGTACCACTCCATGCAGTGTTCGCAGCAGTATTGTTAGATGAGGTAACATTTAGTGCTGCACCTGTGGTTAAACTGTTAGCAGTAATACTGCTGGCCGTGCCGGTACCGGTATAAGTCTGAGAGAAGGTACCCGTACCGGAGGATAAACTTAAGTTGGAGTTGTTTTGGATAGTAATCGCCCCATTACTGGTTAAGCCTGATGTAGCCGTAATCACCCCAGATATTGTTGGCGTGGCAGTCCAGGATGTTGGGTTAATGGTAAGGGTCGTACCGGATTTACCTAATGAAGTTGAGGTGGAGTTAGCCGTGCCTAAATTAATCGCTCCGGCAGCATCGACAGTTAAGTTTCCGGAGTCTGTGCTCCAGACAGATGTATTATGAGCCGTAATGGTCAGAGCTTGGCTGGAAGCTGGCTGGATGGTAGCTGTGCCGGCTTTAGTAAAACTGATGCCATTAGAGTTAGATATATTTAAGGTATCATTGCCCGAAGAACCACTGGCATATATACCAATACCCACTGTCGGGGCTGCAGGAAGGTTAGATTCTCCTAGAACTAAGATTGAATTACCTGCGGCTGTATTAAAGGTCGGAGAACCAACGCGTAATATCTGCCTATCGCCACCATCTACACTAAGTACATTAGCGGCAACACTAATGGTTGTAGCATTACCTCCAAGAGTTAAGGTACCTGACGTAGACCTGTCTATCGTATTACCATACACACTGCCCGTAGTTTGAATAGTGCCAGACCCAGCGCTAACTGCAGTCCCGGTAAGTGAGCCCGACGCCACTAAGTTACCACTGTCATCAAGAGTCAACTTGTTAAGGTTAGAGCTGTTTTGGAATATGTAGCCGGCGGATGACGCCCTAAATAAAGTAGCATTACCAGTCGACACTCCTAATAGATTCTGGACCGTCGTGCCATCGCTCTGATATCCGGCATAAAACCTGGCATTATCCAGTAGAACACTAGTTAGGGCACCGCTGACATATAACTTAGCATTAGATGTAGGAGCAGCACCTATACCTACACCGGTGCTTGATTCCTGAAAGTTTGTGCCTAACGTAATTGTAGAAGAGGTACTGCCGTTGAGTACTAGCGCCCCGCCAGAGCGTCCCACGGTGGTAGTAGTAGAATTAGTTGTACCAATATTAATTGCTCCAGCAGTTGAGCCAGTACCGGCATCAATTGTCACGTTACCGCCTGTGTTAGAAACACCTGTACCACCCGTTATAACTACATTACCGCCTGTGCCAGAAGTTAGAGCTGTGCCACCATTGAGATTAAGAGCGCCACCACCTCCCGATGATGTGGGAGTAGCTGGCTGGATTGTTAAAGCGGTTGCTGTAGCAGCTGCAACTGTTGTTATATCTGTAGTGTTGCCCCCCTTAAGAGCAAATACACCATCGCCGTTTAGTGTCATTATTGTTGCTGGAACACCGGCAGTTGTGCCCTCAACGCCAATCACGTAGTTGGAGTGGTGATCTTTGAGATGCAAAAGCGCGGTAGTCACAGCCGGACTTACAAGATTATTAGTTCTACTAACATCTATTGTGGCAGTTGATGGGGATCCGGCTGTATCAGCAATATTTATCGATCGCCTAGTGGCAGCCTGATTAATTGTTAAAGTATCAGCAGCAGTTACCGCTCCGCTATTGCTAACTGTAAAGTTACTGCCGAGAGTAATTGTAGAAGAGTTCGATCCGTTAATCGTGGTTATTCCGCCTGAACGGCCTAAGACGGTAGTAGTTGCGTTGGCAGTACCTAGGTTAAGAGTAGACGTACCACCGCCAGTATCCACATTTAGATTCTGGGCGGAAGTAGATTGGATAGCACCTGCACCGGCATTTGTGAAGACTAAAGCGCTGGTTGCGGTTGAAAGTTTGAGGGTTCCTGATCCTGAGCCTAGAGTTAGATCGCCTGAAGATGTAGACCAAGTAGCTGCAGCAGCAGATGTAATCGTTAAAGCTCCGGATGAAGTTGTGAACTGGGAGATAGCGTTAGCCTGAAGATTAACAGCACCGGTTTGCTGGGTAAGACCACCTGTAACCGTAGTTGTGATTCCGCTTTTACCAACTGCTATGCTGCTAGCATTTGAATTACCAATAGTTAAGCTACCGGAAATTGAGTCGAAAATTGGGGCATTTATCTGGGTGCTGGCTGTAGCTGTACCGGTTACATCAAGAGCGTTTGTCGGTGCAGTTGCACCTCCTATTCGGGTATTTCCCTGCAGGAAGTTAAGCCCACCTGCAGAATTAATAGCGTAGTTATTAGTTGACCCTGACTGAGCTTGTATGTATAAACCGGTAGAAGTTGTGGTACCGGCTAGTCCCATATTTTCAACGTATAGTCCGTATACGTTGGTTGGGGTTGTACCAGAAATGGTAGGGCCGGCAGCATAGAAGGAATAGGCGTTAGCTAGAGTGCCAGAGTACGTAGCCTGTGTATCTACTCTTCCATATATTGAAATGAGGTTAGTGATATTGTTAGAACTATCAGCTTTGGCCAAGCTCACAACACCGTAACCAGTGCCCAACACCGCAGTTGGATTAACTATAGTCGATACATGTAATCCTCGAGGGTTACCATCAGATCCTTGAATAGTAAAGGTTAGATTAGCCGCCGATGAAGAAGCTCCGGCAGTATTAACAGTCCCACTTATCTTAAATATCCCGGCACTTAGGTTGCTGGTTGTACCTGCAATAGATATTTGATTATTAGTAGTATCTACTGTTAGCAGTGACACTGTGCCACCGGCATTTTGTATTCTGATACCAGTCGTGGTATCAGCTCCCGGACGTATTATGACGTCTCCTGAACTGGTGTAAATTGGTGACAAAAGGCTGGTTCCGAAGTAGCCGGTGCGGAACTTGGTTGATGATGTGCCTACATCTATAGCATTATTAGAGCTTGGAACCAGGCTCTTATTAATAGTTATGGTGTTTGCCGTAGCATCTAGTGTCAGCAACGTAGTATTGTTTGCATCTTGAAATGTAAAGTTACCGCCAGTGCCTACCTGGAATACCATATTATTAGAACTCGTTAGATTACCATCAGATAAAGTTGTGCTGCCCGCGCCGGTAACGACGCCTCCTAAGAAATACCCCTGGAAGAACCGGCTATTGAGACTTGAAGGTGCTCCATTTACATCAGAACCTATATTCTGGACAGAATATTTAGTTA
>Ga0070741_10010324_pt1 | contig 17687 bp, 12 predicted proteins | sample Coa_R1_4_FD_66440 | JGI IMG/M metagenome (GOLD analysis project Ga0070741, IMG submission 66440) | Surface soil microbial communities from Centralia Pennsylvania, which are recovering from an underground coalmine fire - Coalmine... | ecosystem: Environmental > Terrestrial > Soil > Unclassified ...
ACAAGAGCGCCGCGAGCACAGCGCGCTCCCTCTCCCCGTCGTGGAGAGGGTCGGAGTGAGGGGGCCTGACTCGCGATCGTTTGTAACCCCTCACCCGCCCGCGCTTCGCGCGGTCGACCTGTCCCTATGGGAGAGGTGAAGGAAGGCCGCAGCTCACCGTCACGCGGAGGCTAGGCCGCCTTGCCCTTCACGTCCTTGATGTCGGTGAAGACGATGCCCGGCGCGCGCTCGGACGTGTAGTCGAGGATGAACTGGTTGCGCGCCATGAACACCTTGTCGCCGTCGAGGTCTTCCGCGCAGCTCGAATAATTGGCCTGCACGAAGTCGTCGAGCTTCTTGGTGTCGCCGCTTGCGATCCAGCGCGCCAGCTGGAATTCCGGCTGCTCGAAACTGATGTCGAGGCCGTATTCGTCCGACAACCTCACCTTGAGCACGTCGAGCTGCAGCGGGCCGACCACGCCGACCAAGGCCGGCGCGCCGTCGAGCGGGCGGAACACCTGCACCACCCCCTCCTCCGCCATCTGCTGCAGCGCCTCTTTCAGCTTCTTGGCTTTCATCGGATCGCCGAGTTTGACGCGGCGCAGGATCTCCGGCGCGAAATTGGGCACGCCGAGAAACGCGATATCCTCGCCTTCGGTCAGCGTGTCGCCGATGCGCAGCGTGCCGTGGTTGGGAATGCCGACGACGTCGCCGGCGAAAGCCTCGTCCGCCACCGAGCGGTCCTGGGCGAAGAAGAACTGCGGCGCCGACAGCGTGATCGGCTTGCCGGTGCGCGCGAGCTTGGCCTTCATGCCGCGCGTCAGCTTGCCCGAGCAGAGCCGCGCAAAGGCGATGCGGTCGCGGTGGTTGGGGTCCATGTTGGCCTGGATCTTGAATACGAAGGCCGTCATGGCGCCCTCGTGCGCGTCTATGACGCGCGCATTGGCGGTCTGGGCGCGCGGCGCCGGCGCGAAGGATGCGAGCGAATCGAGCAGATCCTTGACGCCGAAATTCTTCAGCGCCGAGCCGAAGAAGACGGGCGTCAGATGGCCCTCGCGGAACGACTTGAAGTCGAAGCGGCGGCAGGCGTCCTTGACCAGCGCCAGTTCCTCGGCGGTTGTCCTGGCGTCGAGCATCGGGTTGTTAGCGGCAAGTGCTTCGAGATCGAGCGGCTGGCGGTCGACGGTCTTGCCGTCCTCGCCGATAAGCCGCATCTCGCCGGTCGCGATGTCATAGGTGCCGGCGAAGTCGCGGCCCCTTCCAATGGGCCAGGTCATCGGCGCGGTGTCGAGCGCCAGCGTCTTTTCGATCTCGTCGAGCAGTTCGAAGGGATCGCGGCTCTCGCGATCCATCTTGTTGATGAAGGTGACGATCGGGATGTCGCGCAGCCGGCAAACTTCGAACAGCTTGCGGGTGCGCGCCTCGATGCCCTTGGCGGCGTCGATCACCATCACCGCCGAGTCGACCGCGGTGAGCGTGCGGTAGGTGTCCTCGGAGAAGTCCTCGTGGCCCGGCGTGTCGAGCAGGTTGAAGACGCGGCCGTCATAGTCGAAGGTCATCACCGAAGTGACGACGGAAATGCCGCGCTCGCGCTCGATCGCCATCCAGTCCGAACGCGTTGCGCGGCGGTCGCGCTTGGCCTTGACCTGGCCGGCGAGATTGATGGCGCCGCCGAACAGCAGGAGCTTCTCGGTCAGCGTGGTCTTGCCGGCGTCCGGGTGCGAGATAATGGCAAAGGTGCGCCGGCGCTCGACCTCGGCGGCCAGCGGCGTCTGCGGGATCGAATCGGCGGGCCGCAGTGGTATATTCATGCCGTGCATGTGGCGGTAACCAAGCCCGAAATCAAGCTGAATTGTATCGGCGTCGAGGCGTCCGGCGCCGCAGTCGTTAAATATTACCGCTTACCTTTGATCGTTCGCTTACCCCACTTGCCACTCTACGCACTAACCCGGAAGTGATTTTTGCTCAGCCATCGGCGAAAAAGTCCGCGGCATTTAAGCGCCGAGGGCCCACGATGGTTCATACCGTTCTCCGCGTCATCGCCGCGCTGCTGCTGATGCTGCCGGCATTTGCGGCCGCCGATCCGATCACGCTCAAGCTGTCGTTTTTCAGTTCCGACCGGTCGCCCGCCTATTTGAGTGCGGTGAAGCCTTTCGTCGATGCTATCAACAGCGACGAGGATGGCCTGCTGCGGATCAAGGTCTATTTCAGCGGCACGCTGAGCCCTATCCAGTCTCAGCAGCCGCAGCTCGTTCTCGACGGCACCGCCGACATCGCCTTCGTTGTGCCGGGGCAGAATCCCGAGCTGTTTTCCGACGACGCCGCGATCGAATTGCCCGGCCTGTTCCGCACCACGCGCGAAGCCACCCTGGTTCACACCCGGCTCGTCGCGCAGAACAGCCTGCGCGGCTACGACAAATTTTTCACGATCGGTGCATTCGGCACCGAGCCGGAAACCGTCCACAGCCGCAAATCCATCACCTCGCTCGCCGATCTCGGCGGACAAAAATTGCGCCTCAACAACAAGACGGCGGCCGATGCGATCGCCAGGCTCGGCGCCGCGCCCAAGGTGCTCGCGCTGAATGAAACCACCGACGCAATCGGTAACGGCACCCTCGACGGCGCCGTGGTGCAGTCCGCCCAGTTGTTCGACGTCGGCGTCGCCCGCCTGACGACCAACCATTATCTGCTCGGCGTCGGCGCCGCCCCGCTGGCGCTGCTGATGAACCGTAAGGTCTTCGACCTTCTGCCCGAGCAAGCGAAGGCGCTGATTCGCAAGTACAGCGGCGAATGGACCGCTGCCCGCTACGTCGAAACGTCCGCCGCGATCAACCGCGAGACGATCGCGCGCATCAAGGCGGACCCCCGCCGCACCGTGACACACCCCACGCCGGCGGACGAGGCGGCGGCGCAACGCGTGTTCGACGCGGTCGCCGACGAATGGGCAGCGGTGAGCACGCACAATCGCGATCTCCTCACGCTTATCAGAGCGGAGATCGCGAAGGTCCGTTCGGTTCAATAAGGCGCAGAAATGAATTTGACCAAGCAACGCATCGTGGCTCCGATCGTATGGGCGCTTCGGCACCGCGGCCTAGCGGCGTTGCTTTGCGCAGCCGCGACGGTGTCGGCGCCGCTCGCCGCGACGGCCGAGCCGATCACGCTCAAGCTGTCGTTTTTCACATCGGATCGTTCGCATATCTATCAGAATTCCATAGAGCCTTTCGTCACCGCCGTGAACAACGAAGGGGGCGGACTGATCAATATCCAAGTCTATTTCAGCGGCGCCATCAGCAGGAATCAGGCCGAACAACCGAAACTGGTCGCCGACGGCGCCGCCGACATCGCCCTCATCGTGCCGGGCCGTACGCCGGAGCGGTTTCCCGACACCGAAGTCATGGAGCTGCCCGGTCTTTTCAGCGATCAGCGCCAAGCCAGCCTGGTTTACACCCGTCTGCTCGAGCTTGGCGCCCTTAAAGGCTACAGCGACTTCTTCGTCATCGGCGGTTTCGTCGCCAGCAGCGAAAGCATCCACAGCCGCAGGCCGATCAAGTCCGTCGACGACCTCCAAGGGTTGACCATCCGCGTCAACAATCCAATCGAGGCCGATACCATCAGGCGGCTCGGCGCAAAACCGGTCCTTATCGCGATCAATGAGACGACGGAAGCGCTCATGCAGAATTCGATCGACGGCGCGACCTTTCCGCCATCGGTGCTGTTCGAATTCGGCATCGGGCGCGTCACCAACAACCACTACATGATCCAGGTCGGCGCTGCCCCGACCGCCCTGGTCATGAATCGGAAGAAGTTCGAAAGCCTGCCGCCGCAGGCTCAGGCGATCATTAGGAAATACAGCGGACGCTGGCTGGTGGAACGGTCGGCAATGGGTTTCGACAAGGTCGACAAGCAAACCACCGCGCAGTTGACGTCCGACCCAAGGCGACAGGTCGTGTTCCCCGCGCCGGCCGATTTGAAGCGCGCCGACGAAATTTTCGCGGCGGCGGTAGAAAATTGGGCTGCCGCCAGCGCGCACAATCGCGAAATCCTTTCCCTGGTCAAATCCGAAATCACCAAGCTCGGCGGGGCCAATTAGGGTGCAGCACATGAAATTCATTGACGCATGTTTCGCGGGAATATTGGCGCTGCTGGTGCCGGCGGCGATGCCGGCCAAGGCGGATCAGATCGAGCTCAAACTCGCGTTTTTCACCGCCCAAGACACCGACACGTTCAACTACGGCGTCAAGCCGTTCGTCGACGCGATCAATAGAGAGGGCAGCGGCCTTCTGCACGTCACGGTCTTTGCCGATGGCGCGCTCGGCAAGACGCTCGCCGAGCAGCCGTCGATGGTGCTCGAGGGAACCGCGGATATTGCCTGGGTGGTTCCCGGCCAAACGCCCTACCGCTTTCCCGACAACCAGCTCATCGAGATGCCGGGCATTTTCCGCGACCTGCGCGAAGGCACGCTGGCCTATACCCGCCTCGTCGCCGCCGGCGCGCTGCGCGGGTATCAGGATTTTTTCGTCATTGCCGCCTATACGAGCGCTCCCAGCATCATCCATAGCCGTCGGCCGATACAATCGCTGGCCGCGCTGAAAGGACAAAAGATTCGCACCAACAATCCGATGGAGGCGGCCGTTCTGGAACGCTTTGGCGCCCTGCCAACGATCATTCCGGCCTCGAAGCTCGCCGATGCCATCGACAGGGGCGCCGTCGACGGTGCCGTCGTCAGTCCTACCGGCCTGTTCCAATTCGGCGCCGCCCGAACCGCGCGGAACCATTATCTGCTCGGCATCGGCGCCGCGCCTCTGGTCGTGGTGATGAACCGCAAGAAATTCGAAAGTTTGCCCGAACCGGCGCAGGCCCTTATTCGCAAATACAGCGGCGAGCGCGCGGCCGCCGCATGGATCGAGTCGTTCGGCGCAGCCGAGAAGGCGTCCTTGAGAAAAATCGCGACGGACGAGCAGCGTATGGTGGTCGAGCCCTCGCAAGGCGACGCGGCGGCGGCGCAGCAGGTCTTCCGATCCATGATCGACGCATGGGCCGGGGAAAGCGCGCACAATAGGGAGCTCTTGCGGCTGCTCGAGGCGGAACTGATGGCGGTCCGTTCCGCGCAATAGGCACGATCATGAGCGGCATCAAAAAGCCCGAGCTATGGAAATTCGCCGGAGTGCTGGCGGTCATTTTTGCCGTGCTGGTCGGCGGCACCTGGTTCACGGTCAAGACCACGACCGATCAGTTGCTCTACCGCAACGCCACCGCCACCGCGCGGAACTGGGCGCAGTTCCTCGCCGCCAACGTCAACGATCTCGAGCAGATCGCCGCCGGCGAGACCCCCTCCTCCGCCAGCATCGCGTTCCTCGAAACCGCCCGCAAATCCAACGAGGTCTACCGCTACGTCATCTACAACAGGTACGGCTATTCGGTTCTGCTGTCCGACCGCGACAAGATCACGCCGGTCGATCTTTCGGAATTCAGCGCCGCCGCCGCCCAATCCATCAAACAGGACCGCCCCATCGTCGACGCCCGCGAAGGCGTGCCCGGGGAGCCGTCCTACTTCGCCGAAGCGATTGTCCCGGTCATGGTCAACGCGCGCCCGGTGGCGACGATCGCGGCCTATGTCAATCAGGCCGCGGAGCACGAAAGCTTCTACCGGACGTTCCTGCTCGCGGCCACGGGGCTTTGCGCCATGGTCGGGCTGTCCTTCGGCGTGCCCGCCGCGGCCTGGTACGCGCGCACCAAGCAGAAGCAGCAGGCCGACCGCCGCATCCAGTTTCTCGCCCACCATGATGTCCTGACCGGGCTTGCCAACCGCGCGCGGCTCATCGAGCGGCTGGAAGGCGCGCTCGCCGCGCTGCCGGCGACCGGGGCCGCTGTCGCCGTCCACTTCATCGACATCGATCACTTCAAGCAGATCAACGACATGCTCGGCCACGATGGCGGCGACTTCCTGCTCGGCATGATCGGCGAGCGGCTGCGTGCCATAACGAGGGTCGAGGACATGGTGGCACGCCTCGGCGGCGACGAGTTCGTCATCGTCCAGACCGGGGTGGCCGGCAGGGTGCAGGCGGAGGAGTTTGCCAAGCGCACCGCCGCGATCCTCGCTTCGCCCGCGTACTACAAGGAGCAGGAAGTTCGCACGACCTATACGATCGGCGTTGCGCTGGCGCCGGCCGACGGCCAGACGGCGGAACGCATGCTCAAGAGCGCCGACCTCGCGCTCTACAGCGGCAAGATGGCCGGGCGCGACTGCATCCGCTTTTTCGCCCCGGAAATGGACGAGATGCTGCAGAAGCGCATCACGCTCGAAAAATATGTCCGCAACGCCGTCGCCAACGACGGTTTCGTGCTGCACTACCAGCCGGTTCTCGAATTGACCAAGGGGCAGCTGATCGGCTTCGAAGCCCTGATCCGGCTGCCGGCGCCGGACGGCAGCCTCATTCCCCCGGCCGTCTTCATTCCCGTCGCCGAAGAGCTGCATTTCATCAACAAGGTGGGCGCCTGGGTGCTGCGCGAGGCGTGCCGCACGGCGACGACATGGCCGGAGAACCTGACCATCGCGGTCAACCTGTCGCCGGCCCAATTCGAATCCGGCGACATCGAGCAGCACGTCGCCGCGGCGCTGGCCGAATCCGGCTTGGCCCCGCATCGCCTCGAACTGGAAATCACCGAAACATTGCTGCTCAAGAATACCGAGGCCGTCATGGCGACGTTGAAGCGCCTCAAAGACAGGGGCCTGTCGATCGTGATGGACGATTTCGGCACCGGCTATTCGAGCCTGAGCTACCTGTGGAAGTTCCCGTTCGACAAGATCAAGATCGATCGCAGCTTCATGGAGAGCTTCGAGCAATCGGGCCGCGACGTCGAAACGGTGGTCAAGACCATCATTGCGCTCGGCCGCGAGATGAAGATGCGGGTCACCGTCGAGGGCGTCGAAACCGGCGATCAGGTCAATTTCCTCTACGACAGCGATGCCGATCAAGTACAGGGGTTCTATTTCGGAAAGCCCGTGCCGGCCTCGCAGATCAATACCGACCTGATCAATTTCCTGCGCCGCAACGGCGCCGGCGCCGCGGCCGAGGTCCAGCGGCTGATGGCGGCGCAGGCGAAGTGACGGCGCTCAACGCGACGCCCCGCGCCGGCCGAGAGCCTCGCCGTAGCGGTCGGGCGCAAATCCGACGACAAGCCTGCCGCCGGGCAATTCCAGCACCGGGCGCTTGATCATCGACGGCTGCTTGAGCATCAAGGCGATCGCCTTCGTCTCGGTGACGCCTTGCTTGTCCTTGTCGGGCAATTTCTTGAACGTGGTGCCGGCGCGGTTGATGAGCGTCTCCCAGCCGGCCTTCTTCGCCCAGGTTTCGAGCCTCTCGCGTTCAATGCCGGCGGTCTTGTAGTCGTGAAAGGCGTAATCGACGCCGTGCTGGTCGAGCCAGGCGCGCGCCTTCGTCATGGTGTCGCAGTTCTTGATGCCGTAGATGGTGATGGGCATGGGCGAGGCCTTGGCTGGTCAGCTTTGTATCAGACAAAAGCCGTGGCCGAACGGATCGCTGCAGAACGCCGCCGACCCGTGATCGGAGTCGCGGAAGGCCTGTTCCTTCCTGGCGCCGGCCTCGACCGCTCGCGCGAGCGCGGCGTCGAGATCGCCGACATGAATATCCAAATGCACCGGCGTCCAATGACGCTCGTACCGACGCGTTTCCGTCGTGTGAGGTGACGGCCGCGTACCGGCCTTCTTCTCGAGCAAGCAGAGGCTTGTGCTCCCGGCTTTGAGGACGGCAACCCCCGGCACCGGGGTGTTAGCGACTTCGAACCCAAAGGCACGGCTGTAGAAGCGAATGCCGTCGGCAAGATTAGGCACGTCAACGCTGATCGACAGTGACATCATGTTTGATCCGGCCCGCGTTCGTTTTCGTCTCCGGGAGCAGGCGCTTTCCCTACTCCCACTCGATCGTCCCCGGCGGCTTACTGGTCACGTCGTAGACGACGCGGTTGACGCCCTTGACCTCGTTGATGATGCGCGTCGCCACCGCGCCCAAAAATTTCATGTCGAACTGATAGAAGTCCGCCGTCATGCCGTCGGTCGAGGTCACGGCGCGTAAGCCCACCACGTACTCATAGGTGCGGAAGTCGCCCATGACGCCGACCGTCTTCACCGGCAATAAGACGGCAAAGGCCTGCCAGATGTCGTCGTACTGGCCGCTGCGCCGGATCTCCTCGATGAAGATCTCGTCGGCCAGCCTTAAGATATCGAGCTTCGCCTTCGTCACCGCGCCGGGCACGCGGATGGCGAGCCCCGGTCCGGGGAACGGGTGGCGGCCGACGAAGGCTTCGGGCAGGCCGAGCTCGCGGCCGAGCGCGCGCACCTCGTCCTTGAACAGTTCGCGTAAGGGTTCGACCAGTTTCATGTTCATGCGCTCGGGCAGGCCGCCGACATTGTGGTGCGACTTGATGGTGACCGAAGGCCCGCCGGTGAACGACACGCTTTCGATGACGTCCGGATAGAGCGTGCCCTGCGCCAGGAACTGCGCGCCGCCGATTTTCTTGGCCTCGCTCTCGAACACGTCGATGAACAGTTTGCCGATGGTCTTGCGCTTCTGCTCGGGGTCCTCGACGCCGTCGAGCGCCTTGAGGAACATGTCGGAGGCGTCGACGTGCACCAGCGGGATGTTGTAGCTGTCGCGAAACAGCGTCACCACCTTCTGCCCTTCGGCGAGCCGCAACAGGCCGTGATCGACGAACACGCAGGTGAGCTGCGAGCCGATCGCCTCGTGGATCAGCACGGCTGCGACCGCCGAGTCGACGCCGCCCGACAGGCCGCAGATCACTTTGCCCTTGCCGACCTGGGCACGGATTTTCTCGATCGCCTCGTCCTTGAAGGCGCGCATGGTCCAGTCGCCGGAAAGCCCGGCGATTCTGCGGACGAAATTGCGCAACAGCGCCGCGCCGTGCGGCGTGTGCACCACCTCGAGATGAAATTGCGTGGCGTAGAACTTGCGGGCGTCGTCGCCGATGATGGCGATCGGCGCGTTCGGCGAGGTACCGAGCACGCGGAAGCCCGGCGGCAGCGCGGTGACGCGGTCGCCGTGGCTCATCCACACCGGGTATTTCTGGCCCTTGACCCAGACGCCTTCGAACAACGGCGAGTCCGCGGTGACCTCGACCTCGGCGCGGCCGAATTCGCGGTGATGGCCGCCCTCGACTTTGCCGCCGAGCTGCTCGGCCATGGCCTGCTCGCCGTAGCAGATGCCGAGCACGGGAACGCCGGCCTCGTAGATCGCCTTGGGCGCCAGCGGTGCGCCCTTCTCATGCACCGAGGCCGGCCCGCCGGACAGGATCACCGCCTTCGGCCGCATCGCCAGGAAGGCTTCCTCCGCCTTCTGGAACGGCACGATCTCGCAATAGACCCTCTCCTCCCGCACCCGGCGCGCGATGAGCTGGGTGACCTGGGAGCCGAAATCGACGATCAGGACCTTGTCGTGATTCGCTGGGGGCTTCATTGCGGGCCTTTAGCGCGACCCTGTCGGGGCGAACAACTGCACACAGCGCCATCCTAGCCGGCCAAATCAAGCGCCTGATATGGCCTGAGTTTTTGTCCACAGCCGGCGAGTTCCGGGAGCGCCCCCACCCCCCGGCGGGGCACCGGATTCTTAATGCCGAGGCGCGAACTCGCGGCTATCATTGGTAACTGGGTGGGGGGCGACGGCGGGAATCCGGCTTACGAGCCTCGATCGATCTGAGGCTCAGTTTTTCAGCACATGACAGTCCCGACACTTGAGCGCGGCGGAGCGCATCCGCCGCCGCGTGCGTTTGCGCGCACGACACCAGTTAGGGGCGAACCATGGCGAACGGCACCTTCACCACACTGACGCACGACACCACCGACCAGGCGGCGACGCAGATCGACCGCTCGGGCATCAGTTGGAGTCCCGGCTCGGGCGTGACCGTGACCTGGGCCGCGCGTGCCAGCGCCGACACCACGCACACGTCGATCTACGGGGTGCTCGACAGCACCAGTTTCAAACAGCTCACCGCCAACCAGATCACCTATGTCGAGCACGCGTTCCAGGCCTGGAGCGACATCGCCGACATCTCTTTCAGCCGGGTGCAGGACAAGGGCAGCGAGTATTCCGACGGCGCCACGATTCTGATCGGCAATTACACCAAAGCCCTCGCCCCTTCGGGCGCTTACGCAAACGGCCCCGGCTCGACGGCCTCAAATTCGCAAGACGGCGACGTCTGGTTCAACGACGATCATAAGGACAAGGCCAATATCGCCTGGACCAACATCGAGAACCCGACCTACGGCTCGGGCGAATACGGCGTCATTTTCATGCACGAGATCGGCCACGCCCTCGGCCTCTCGCATCCGGCCACCTACGATTCCTCGAAGGGCAGCCAGCCCTACGGCGCCACGACCATCCCCGACGAATACGCCGAGGATTCCAATCAATACTCGATCATGAGCTATTTCTTCGAGAACAATACCGGTCTCGATTACACGCTGCCGGCCGGCGTCACCATTGCCACCTCCGCGACGCGCGCGAACTACAGCATCGGCGGCACCCATTACTATCCGATGACGCCGATGCTCGACGACATCGCCGCCATCCAGAAGTACTACGGCGCCAACACCAATACGCGCACCGGCGACGACACTTACGGCTTCAACAGCGACCTCACCGACCGCCCCGAATATTCGCTGACCGGCGCCAGCCAGGAACTGGTGATGACCATCTGGGACGCCGGCGGCACCGACACCATCGACATGTCCGGCTACAAGCAGGACCAGTTGATCGATCTCAACGCCGAGCATTTTTCCTCGACCGGCGGCCTTACCTTCAACATCGCCATCGCCAAGGGCGTCACCATCGAGGACGGCATCGGCGGCGCCGGCAAGGACACCATCATCGGCAACGATGCCGACAACGAGCTTGTCGGCAATGCCGGCGACGACTTCCTGATCGGCGGCGCCGGCAACGACCGCCTCGAAGGCGGCGCCGGCGTCAACAAGGTCGACGGCGGCGCGGGCTCGGCCGACGCCGTGGTGTTCGACCACAGCAGCTTCTTCTATACCCGCACTTTCAACTCTGACGGCTCGATCACGTTCAAAGGAGCGGGCGAAGCCGCCGGCGAAACAACCACCGTATCGAATACCGAGCTCTACGCCTTCGATGGACTGCCCAGCGGCATCACCAAGACTCTGGCGCCGATGGGGACTAATCACTTGCCCGCTGAGGATGATTCCCCTTCGCAGTTTGTCGATCTGAGCCACGCTTTTCTCAATGGGCTCGATTTCTACGGCACCACGTACACGAGCCTGTACATCAACAATAACGGCAACATCACCTTCGAAGGCCCGCTCTCGCAATTCACGCCCGACACAATCGCCGACGGAACCAATCCAATCATTGCGCCGTTTTGGGCCGACGTTGACACGCGGCCGGCCGGAGGCGGCGTGGTCTGGTACAATGAGGACGACGCTCACGGCACCTTTACGGTGACATGGCAGAACGTCGGCTACTACAATGAGCATACTGACAAGCTGAACACATTTCAGCTCGAACTGATCGACGAAGGCTCCGGCGACTTCGACATCGTTTTCCGTTACACCGCCGTCAATTGGACCACCGGCGACGTCAGCAACGGTCTCGCCGCCCGCGCCGGATTTACAGCCGGTACCGGCGTTTACGGCCAATATTTTGAGCTGCCGCAATCCGGAATTGAAAGCCAGATGCTCAATCTGGAAAACACTTCCGGCGACACCGGCCAAGCCGGCGCCTGGGTGTTTCGCGTGTCCAACGGCGTCGTCGACGGCATCGGCGGCGCCAACGACGACGTCCTCAACGGCGACGGCAAGGACAACTCGATTTACGGCTTCGGCGGCGACGACACCCTGAACGGCGGCGCCGGCAACGACTCGCTCTACGGCGGCGACGGCAACGACCAGCTCGACGGCGGCACCGGCAACGACAAGATGTACGGCGGCGCCGGCAACGATACCTATATCGTCCGCGACGCCGCCGATCAGGTGAATGAAAACAAGGGCGAGGGCAACGACACTGTCCAGGCCGCGATCAACTACACCCTGCCCTCGGCGACCAAGGGCACCGCGACCGTCCCGGCCAGCGAGATCGAAAACCTCGTCCTGATCGGCACCGCCCTGATCGGCACCGGCAACGAGCTCGACAACAACATCATCGGCAACAACCTGAACAACACGCTGAGCGGCGGCGCCGGCAACGACACCATCGACGGCGGCGTCGGCAACGACACCATCAGCGGCAACGACGGCAACGATTTCCTCATCGGCGGCCCCGGCGCCGACAAATACGACGGCGGCAACGGCTTCGACGAGGTCATCTACAGCAATGCCGTGACCGTCGATCTGACCACGCCGGCCAACAGCACCGGCGACGCGCAGGGCGACACCTTCGTCAACGTCGAACTGATTGTCGGCTCCGGTCAGGCCGACACCTTGCTCGGCGGCAAGGGCAATGACGGTTTCTTCGGCGGCGCCGGCAACGACACCATCAACGGCGGCGCCGGCAATGACGGCATCGAAGGCGGCGACGGCAATGACAGCCTCAACGGCGGCGACGGCGTCGATACCGTTACCTATCAGCATTCCTCGAGCGGTGTCACCGTCACGCTGCACAAGAACCTCGCCGCCGATGTCGGCGGCGACGCGGACGGCGACATCATCACGAATTTCGAGAACTTGATCGGCTCGAACTTCGACGACAAGCTGACCGGCGACTCCAACGCCAACGCACTGCAAGGCCTTGCCGGCGACGACTATCTCAACGGCGGCCGCGCCCTTGGCAACGCCGCCGACAGCTTCGACGGCGGCCCCGGGTCGGACACCGTCGATTTCTCGACCGACGCCACGGGCATCACCGTCAAGCTCGATGCCAACGGCAGCGGCAGCGGCAGCGGCGGCTTGGCGACCGGCGACAAGTTCATCGCGGTCGAGAACTTGATCGGCGGCAGCGGCAACGATGTGCTGGGCAGCGCCGCCGCGGTCTCCAATGTCTTGCAAGGCAATGACGGCGACGATCTGTTAATCGGCGGCCCTGGCGCCGATACCCTCGACGGCGGCAACGGTTTCGACACCGTCGATTATTCCACCTCGTCCCAACCGGTCATCGTCACGCTGGGAACGGGCGGCGCGCAAACCGTGGGCGTCAATGGCGATGCTGCCGGCGACCTGATCAGCCATGTCGAGAACATCAACGGCTCGAAATTCGGCGACATTCTCACCGGCAACGAACAGGTCAACGTCATTCACGGCGGCGACGGCGACGATTTCATCGTGGGCGGCGCCAGTTCCGACACGCTGAGCGGCGACAACGGCATCGACACCATCAGCTATTTGAACTCGACCGCCGGCGTGACCGTCGACCTCAACTTGACGACAGCGCAGCCGGTCGGCGGCGACGGCACCGGCGACATTCTTTCGGGCTTTGAAAATATCCTGGGCTCCGGCCACGACGACCACCTGACCGGAACCAAGGGAGACAACATCATCGAGGGCGGCGCCGGCAACGACCTTTTGTCCGGCGGCCTCGGCAACGACACGCTGAGTTATCAGCAGTCAAGCGCCGCGGTAACCGTCCAGCTCAACGGCAACACGTCCGCCACCGTCAGCGGCGGCGACGCGGAAGGCGATACCGCAGTCGGCTTCGAGAACCTGCTCGGCTCGTCCCGCGACGACATCCTCAGCGGCGACATCAATATCAACGTCATCAAAGGCGGCGCCGGCAACGACCGCATCACCGGCGGGGCCGGCAACGATGTTCTCAGCGGTCAGGGCAACAATGACACGTTCGTCTACAACAGCCTGGCGGACAAAGGCGACCACATCACCGACTTCGCCTCGGGCTTCGACCACATCGAGATCCATGCGTCCGGGTTCCAGAACACCGTTGCCGGCAGTACGGTCTTCAGCGTCAGCGCCAACCCGACCCCGCCCAGCGGAACCAATGCGTGTTTCCTCTACAATACCGGCAGCGGCCAGCTGCTCTTCGACTCCGACGGCACCGGCGGCGCCAAGGCCGTTGTGCTGCTGACCTTCGACAATCACGCGCCGCTCCAGGCAACTGACATCCTCATCGTCTGAACGCGGCCGTTTCAGCACGCCAAGCGCGTCGGGCAGGGGCCGGCGCGCTTGCTTTTCGATCGCGGGCGGGCTGAGGCATTCGGTTAACAAAACCTTGTTTGATCGATCCGGCTAACCAACCGTTAGGCGCGGCGTGTCAGAAAGGCACCTCGCGGAACCGCCGGATGAAATCCCATTTGCTGACCCAGACAGACCGCCTGAGCTTTCCTCCGGTCGCAGGGCGCGCCGACCGGCGCGCCATGCTGTTCCGCGAGAGCCTGACCGGCCTCGCCGAGCGCTGGGCGCTGGGGCTTGCCTGGGCGCTGATGCCGTCGCGCATCGCCGGGGTGCCCAATCTGCTGCGGCTCTGCGCCCGCGAATTGCTGGCGCCGGATTATGCCCTGCCCGACCCCGAGCACACCTTTGCCCAACCGCCCGGCCTTGCCGGCATCGTGCACGACTTCTCGGCGCCGGCCGTGCTCGCCGCGCACCGGCGCGGCCTCTACCCGTTCGCCCATGTCGGGCCGCTGAAATGGTGGTCGCCGCCCCAGCGCTCGGTGCTGTTCTTCGACGCGCTGCATATGGCCAGACGGCTGCGCCGGCAGATCCGGCAGGGGCACTATAGCGTCACCTTCGACCGCGACTTCGAGGGCGTCATCGCGGCTTGCGCCGGGCACCGCGCCGGGCGCTGGCACCTGACCTGGATCACGCCCCGGATCATGCGGGTCTATGCCGAGCTGTTCGACATGGGCTATGCCCATTCCTTCGAGGTGTGGAACGGGCGCGGCAAGCTCGTCGGCGGCGGCTACGGCGTCGCGCTGGGGGCAAGCTTCATGACCGAGAGTCAGTTCTCCGGCGAGCCCAACACCTCCAAGATCGGCTTCTCCGTGCTCAACTGGCACTTGGCGCATTGGGGCTTTGACTTCAACGACGGCAAGCTGATGACGCCGACGTGCCGCGACATGGGCTTCCGTGAAATCCCGCGCGGCGAATTCCTCGCGCGCCTGCGCGAGGCCGAGCGCAAGCCGGGCCGGCCGGGACGCTGGCAGGTTGAGGCGGATCTCGCGGCCGTTGCTGACTGGCAGCCGGCGATGGCAAAGCCCTAGACGCTAATTGCCGACCACACGGTTGAGGATCGGCACTTTCGACATCCACGACCGTTCTGCCGGAGCCGCCGCCTGTTGCATTGGCTGCGCTTCGGGAATCGACCCTGGCGGCACCGGGTGATCGTCGCTCGGCGGTGGTGCCGGCGGTGCCGCAACTGACACGGGCTCAGGCAAAGCGGGCACGGTGGCGGGCCGCGGCGGCGCCTCCGGCACGACGCGCGGCTGCGAAACAGGCGGCGCGGCAAGCGTCGCCGGCGGCGGCGCAGGAACGGCAACCGCTGCCGAAGCAGACGCCGGTTCCTGACGCGCCGGCGCATGAGTGAGCGCCTGGCGGACCGATGCAATCCAGTTGGCATCGGAAGCCGCCGCATCGGGCTCGCCCGCCTTTGCCTCGACAGACGGTGCAGGCTTCACGGCCTCGGCAGCAGGCTTGGATCTGACCGCCGCCGCGGACGGCTTTGCCGTTTCGACCGGCGGCACGGTCTTGACGGGCGCGGCCTTGACCTGCGCGGGCTTGACCGGAGGAGCCGGGGGCGCAGCCACCTGCTTGACCGGTTCCGCGGGCTTCGCAGCGGGTTCGGATTTTTGCGGCGACTCCTTTGCCGCTTGCTTCGGCGCCGCAGACGCAGGCGCCGATTTCGCCGTCAGCAGCGACTTGAACGCCTGCACTGCGTCGGGATCGACAGCCGCGCACTGCGACTCGAATGTCACCACGTCACGACCGACCAGCATCCGCAACGTGGTCGGATCGGCGTTCTTGTCGAGCATCGCAACGATGTTGGCGCGCAGGGTCTGGCACTGCGCCTCGGCGGTGAAATTGCCGTGATAAATCGAGTAGGCGCTGACCAACCCGACGGGAATGCCGACCAATGAGCCGAGCGCTTGCAGAACCGTGACGATGCGGGACGTATGCTTGACGGTATGGGGGCTCGCACGCGAGGGATCGTGCACCCCGAAATCCAACGGAGAATTGCCTGGCGCCGCCACCATCGTGGAAATCCCCGATCGAAGAGAAGTGCCATCAAACACGAAATCATCGCGGAGAAATTGAGCCGGGAATGGGGCGCAATCGGGGAATTCGTCTTAACGGACGCTTTACACGCGTTTCAGCAGCGCAACGAAGAACCCATCGGTCTCGGTCGTGCGCGGCGTCATCGTGATGCCCTCGGCGGAGAGCCGCGCGGCTTTGGCGAACATGAAGGCGCGCTCGCCCAAAGCCTGCGCGACGTCGGCCGGCGGAACGATCATGAAGCCGGCGTGACGGCTCATGAAGGCGCGCACCTGATCGCCATTTTCCTCGTCCAGCACCGAGCAGGTGACATAGGCGATGCGTCCACCGGGCTTGAGCAGCGGCACCGCGCGATCGAGCACCTCGGTCTGCTCCTTGCGCCGCTGCTCCAGCGCGCCCGGGCGCATGCGCCATTTGGCATCCGGATTGCGCCGCCAGGCGCCGGTGCCGGTACAGGGTGCGTCGATCAGCACCAGGTCCATGCGGCCCTTAAGGTCATCGAGCTCGCCGCCGGCCGACTTCGGCGTGCGCACCTGCACGTTACGCGCGCCCGAGCGCTTGAGCCGGTCATGAATCGGCGCCAGCCGGCGCTTGTCGTCGTCGCTGGCGTAGAGCTGGCCCTTGTTCTCCATCATCGCCGCAAGCGCCAAAGTCTTGCCGCCGGCGCCGGCGCAGAGGTCGAGCACCTGCTCGCCCGGCTTGGCGCCGGCGAGCAGCGCGGCGAGCTGCGAGCCCTCGTCTTGCACTTCCACGAGACCTTTAAGAAACGCCGGCTCGGCGTGGATCGGCGGGGCCTTGGCGTCGGCCGTTAAGGTGATGCGCAGACCCCAGGGCGACCAGCGGGTCGGCTCGGGCTTGAGTTCCGCGAGCATCTCGGCGGCCTTGTCGCAGGTAGCCTTCAACGTATTGACGCGCAGGTCGAGCGGCGCACGCGAGGCGAGTGCTGCGCCTTCATCCGCCCGTGCCTCGCCGAAGGCGCGCGTGAAGTGCGGCTCGAGCCATTGCGGATAATCGCCGGCGACGTGCGGCGGCGCAGCCGGTAACTCGGCAGAGTCCAGCCGCCTGCGCTCGTCCTCGCTCAGCGCCGCGGGCGCGTATTGCGCGCCGTTCGCAAGCCCTGCAATCGCCTCGGTGTCGAGGCCGCGCTCGCGCCTGAGCATCCCGAGCAGGGTCGCACGGGGCGTCTCGGCGCCCATCAGGAAGGCGCTGGAGGAACGCCGGCGCAGCGCGTCGTAGACCAGTCCGGCAATGGCCGCGCGGTCACCGGAGCCGGCGAAGCGATGTGTCAGGCCCCAGGCCTTGAGCGCGTCGGCCGCAGGCCGGCGCTCCTTCTCAAGCGTGTCGAAAATCTCGATGGCCGCTGCGAGCCGCGCGGCCGGCGTCATGGCAGGCCGGCGATCATGCGCACCGCGTAGATCACCCACATCGCCAGCAGGATAAACACGCCGGCGGCGAAGGCATTGAACCGGTGCGGCACGTAATTCGTGGTCGTATGGATATA
>Ga0070741_10010325_pt1 | contig 17686 bp, 12 predicted proteins | sample Coa_R1_4_FD_66440 | JGI IMG/M metagenome (GOLD analysis project Ga0070741, IMG submission 66440) | Surface soil microbial communities from Centralia Pennsylvania, which are recovering from an underground coalmine fire - Coalmine... | ecosystem: Environmental > Terrestrial > Soil > Unclassified ...
CCACGCCACGGCTGGCCATAAACTGCCACATTCCACGCGCCCGCGCGCGGGAGAGCGCCTGCGGTTTGAATCCAGACTCAGCCTGCGCCATGTAAATCAGGTCTTGGGGAATGCCTTCTTCCTTGAAGATGCGCAAGATCATGTCGCGATAGCGCCCGGAGCGCGCCCATGCACCTTCAAAAACGCCGCGGCCGTGTGTAGAAAAATAATTGATGTAGCCAGCCACGTAGTCATTGATCATCAGCGGCAAGTCAGACCGGGTGTGTTGCAGGTCGGCTTCAGCTTCAGCTTTTACGTGGGCATCGGCAGACGGCTCTACCTGATTTGCCTCATCAATCGGCGCAGGCACCGGTTGCTGCTCCGGCAGGTTCTCAGCATCCTTGGGCGTTTCTGTGCCAAGCATGTTGATTGCATCTGTAATCTTGTCGAACTCCTGTTGCAGGCGGTCATCGGATTTTATGTCCACCTGGATCTGCGTCAGGATTTCTATTGCGTGATTCAGATCCTGTCTGGCGGCATCAAGCTTGCCCGCCACAAAGTTACTCTCGCCTGAGGCATAAGCTCTTTCAGCTTCGGCAATAACGGCTGGCACCGGGTCTGACCTTTGTGGGTCCATAGTAGCAGGTATCTGGGCCTTCACAGGCACATGTTGCACTGGCTTAAATGCCGTGGATATTGTAGGTGCAGAAGATGCAGAAGTTGGAGTTGAGGGATCGGCGCTGGGCGCCATGGCTTGCGGCGCTGGCTGGGCGGCCTTCTTGCTGTCTTTACTGGTGCACCCAAACGCAGCCGTGAGTCCCATGGCCAGAATGATTAAACTCAAACGCTTCAAGCAATACTCCTTGGTAAAGCGCAAATTCCGCGCAAGCGCACATCATATCTTTCAATTTGGACGAGCTTTCCTGGCCGAAGGCAGCAGGCTCCTCCAGGATAAACCGGAAGCAGGTCCTTTTATTTTCACACGAATAGAAACAAACAGGCCCCAGAAAGCGCTGGGGCCTGTGGTTACTTTGGGTCACTTACCAGCTAACGCGCAAGCCAAACTGGAACTGCCGTGGATCAAACGCCGCAGTCGGCTGACCGGCTTCGGTATAAAGCGTATTCACGTCTGCCACGTTGAAGCGATTAATAAAGTTGAACATATCCACCATGCCTTCCAGCTTCATGCGCTCATTGAAGTTGAAGCTGCGGGCAATGCGCATATCGGTAAAGATCGTCATTGGCCGTATGCCAGCGTTTCGACCCAGATTCCCATCAAGTGAGCCGGTAAACGAGCCATCCAGCGGATTGGAATCAATGAAGCATGGAATCTGGAAAGCACCGGTGGGCGAAGATTTGGATGGCACTGTCGGGAAGCCGCAGACGTTGGTTGGCGTGTTCGGCGCAACGGCGTTCGGCCGGTCAGTGGACGTGCTGAAGTTAAAGTTCTGGTCAGTGGCGGTCACAATGTTGAACGGACGGCCCGAGCTGAACTCAAGGATTGGGGCCACCGTCCAATCGCTTAGAACTTTGCCCCAGAAATTGGCGCCTGCTTTGCCACTCTGGTAGATGCCGCTGAAAACAAACCGATGGCGCTGGTCAAACGTGGAGTTGGCGCGCTCTGCGGCCGGGTTCAGATCGTCCTGGGGTGTAAGCAGAGATTGCAGGTCAGTGGAATCATCAATCGCATGCGACCACGTATAAGAAGCCAGGAACTCATAGTGATTCCGCATCCGCTTGCGCAGGTTCAGCGTCATTCCGTTATATACCGAGCTACCGTTGGAGAAATTGGCCACCATGTCGCTGAACGGTACTGTGGTGCCCAACCCCAGGTGGTATTGTGCGGCTACTGCATTCGCCAGCCCCATGCACGGCGCAAATACTGAAGTGAGTGATGGATTGATCCCTGAAGGCCTAAAGAAGCTCAACAGTGCCGGTGGCACAAAAGGGCCTGCCGGTCCCACATTGCAGGTGGCGATCGTCAAAGGATTGGTAAAGAGCGGCTGCGCGTTTGCAACTGCCCAGGCATTCGCGCGTTCCCAATTCTCCACAATAGCCTTGGAGCTTGCCGGGTTTACGTTGATCGGACGATTGAGATGGTGGCCGCCCGTATAGTTGTAGGTCGCGCTTACTGCAAACTCATGTCCCAGATCATGCTCAATTGAAAGGTCGGCCTGCTCTGCGTAGCCATAGACAAAGTTGCTGGCCGTGGGGAAGCCGAAAGGCTGCGATATCAACGGTACGCCTGCGGTCAGGTATTGCTGGTTGGCAAAGACTGAAGGTGCATTAGGTGAGGGATTAAAGCGCTGCTGGGAATCCAGGAAGTTTGCCGCTGCTGCAAGCCCCGGTGAGAGGCAATTGCCAACGCCAAGCAAGCCCTGGAAGGCATTAGTGGCGTTTAAGTTGAGTGCATTCGCTGGGGAAGCCGGTGCTGCTGGATTGCACGGCGACCCGCCAAACAGAATGAATTGCGGCGCCTGGCTGCCATCTGCCACGTCAGAATCAAACGCCAGAGCCAGCAGCGGATGGTCATAAAACATGCCGTACGAACTGCGGATTACCGTTTTGCCATCGCCTTTGGGGTCCCAGGCCACGCCCACGCGCGGAGCCACGTTGTTGCTGTCTCGCGGTATGCCTTGCGTGATCCCCAGCGAGCTCTGCGCTGATTGTGAAATCGAATTTACGGCTTTGAACTGTGGTGAAAGCTCATAGTCATAGCGCACGCCGTAGTTAAAAGTCAGGTTGTTGCGAACGCGCCATGAATCCTGCGCGAAAACGCCGGTGTACGTTGTGCTGAACTCGTCATGCGGATTGCCAATGCCCTGAATGAACACCTGCGGAATGCCCAATCCATAGGCCTGTACCGCGGAGAAGTTCGGAAAGCCGCCAAAGGCCGGGCTGAGCTGGGAGCCAGTCAACTCAGAGAAGTTGTAAACTCCGCCAAAGTTCACCGTGAAGTCCGCGACCACGGGAAGATAGGTCAGGTCGCCGCCGAATTTGAAGCTGTGACGGCCTTTGATGATGGAGAAGTTATCGCCACCCTGGCTGCGTTTTTGCACTCGCTGAACGAAAGAGAAAGGCTCGCGCCCAAAGAACGCGAATCCTGGAATGTTGACGGCGACATCGCCGCCGCCCGGCGCAGGAGAAAAGTTGTACAACAGCCCGCGGCGAGAAAATTCGTAACGCGCTTCATTGATCTTGTTGCTGCCCAGAATCCATGTATCCTGCACGCCGATGCTGCCATCGTGGTAGTTCTGTGTTGAGGTGCGGGAAAAAGCGTTCTGGCCAAAGTCCTGGTTCTGCGCGTTTACCTGGATGCCGGTCTGGTTGCTGGGACTGAGCGCCCCACGCACCATGATGGAATTGTTGTTGGCGAATTTGTGATCCAGGCGAAGCGAGTAAAGTTCCGTGGCCTCTGAAATTGGATAGTTGCCAGTCTGGCTAATCAGGTTATGGAATGACGCAGGCAGCGGCGCACCTGTTGTGATAAATTCGCCCAATATCCCCGGCGTTCCGGGAGTCCCTGACAATGCAACCGCTGAACTGAATGCTGCCAGATCTGCATATGCAAGCGTAAACGGAGTAACCGGAGTTGTTGTCAAAAACTGCGCTTGTGCCGGCGTTACCAGCGAACCTACCGGCAAGCCAAGGCTGACCGCATTCGCCAACGGAACCAGTCCAAAATTGTCGGCGCCAATGGTGGAGAATCCTGTCTCCTGCCGCCGCGTGGTTTCAAAAGAGAAGAAATAGAAAGTACGGTCCTTCTTGAGTGCTCCGCCGAACGCTGCGCCTGCCTGCACGCGCGTATAAGCCGGATCGGGAGTATTGGTAAACGGATTCTGCGCCTGGAAATTGCGGTTTCGTAAATAACCAAAGACGCTGCCATGAAAATCGTTGGTTCCGGACTTGGTAATGATGTTGACTACGCCGCCGGAAGCGCGGCCATATTCCGCTTCATACCCATTGGTGATGATCTGAAATTCCTGCACGCCTTCCTGGGAGAGCGTGGAGCGGATGCCATTCACCGCATTGTCCACGGCATCCATGCCGTCAACGTTCACCACGTTGGAGCGTGCGCGCTGCCCGCCAAAGTTCAGGCCTGAAGTCGGCGCTGCGCCAATACTGGGCGCCACATCGCGCTGGACCTGGGAGTTGGTCAGAGAGAAATTGACATAGTTGCGGCCATTGATCGGCAGGTTCTCAATCCGTTGCTGGCCGATGGTGGTGCTGGTCGAAGTTTTGGATGTTTCGACCAGCAGCGGCTCGCCCGTGACCAGGACTTCCGTCTCTGTCGTCGGTAACTGCATAGTTATCGGATAATCGGCTACCTGCCCCACGGTGAGACCTACGTTTTTGGCCACCAGTTTGGCAAAGCCTTTGGCGGTGACGGTAAGCGTGTAATGGCCCGGCGGAAGTGAAAGCAGGGTAAAGAACCCGAACTCATTGGTCTGGGCCGAGCGCTCAAAATTTCTCGCTTCGTCGTGGACAGTCACCGTGGCGTTCTGGATCACAGCGCCATTTGGATCTTTAACCGTGCCGTGCAGATCGGCTGTGGCAGCCGTCTGGGCTGTGGCTGAAACGGTGAAAGAGAACACGAACAACGCAAACACGAGTCGCTGAATAATCTTCATTGCCTGCTGCTCCTTGCCCCATGCGGCACAAAACAGATGTTTGTTGCAGAGGGGGCGAATGGTGCGCTTTTTATCATTCTGCAGGTACAAAGGCAAGCAAGTTATTTATCGATAAAACCCTTTTTGAGGAGTCAAAGGGACATAACGACCTGAATACAGGCTCGGAGATCCGGGACTTTATCCTTAAAGGCTGGACATCCATAGCCCTGTTCCGGCGTATAATTTGCCGCATTAGCTCCATTCTGGAGGGAGCCTATGCGCAGGAATACAATGCTCGGTTTATCCGCGGCTGCTGCTTGTTGCCTATTGGCCTTTGCCTGGGGAGAACAGAGAAGACCCACTGCGCCGTTCCCGGAGCCACGTGTACAAGAGCGTGTTTCTCCGGAACAGCACAAAGCCGTTGTGCGCCGCGTGTTTGATGAGCTGTTCAGCCGGGGCAATTACTCCGCTATCGGTGAGATTTACACGCAGGATTGCATTGTCCACCACGGCGGCAAGACCACGAGGCTGGATGAAGCCGTGTCAGAAGGCAAGGGCTGGCGCTCCGCTGCTCCTGATCTCCAGATGGTTCCTGAAAACATGTCGGTCCAGGGCGATATGGTAACGGTTTCCTGGATTGCCAGAGGCACGCACACCGGCCGGGGCAACGGCCTGAACCGGCCTACGGGAAAGCGCTTTCAAATACGTGGCAACAGCCGTTTTCGGATGGTAAACGGCAAGATCGCCGAAGTATGGAATGACTATGACCGCAATGAGCTTTTCCGGCAGATTGGCGTCTCTCCTGCTGCAGCTTTCCTGTATGACCAGTCAGAGAACCTGCGCTGGGCGCTGAACCGCGCGCTTTCCAGCGGATCGTCACCGGCGATATTTGACCGCTAAAGCGCCAGGGCCTTTAAGTTCTGCGTTCTATACCGCGATTAGAAATCCGTATGAGCCGCCCAGTGCTCGATTCCCCAGAGTCGCAGTTGGACGCCTTCGGCATGGACCGAGACTTCATCGAGTCCTGCGGCAAAACGCTCTTTCATTTTCTCCGCAAATATTATTGGCGCATTGAGGTCAGAGGCCTGGAGCACATTCCTCAGGCAGGCCGGGCGGTGCTGGCTGGAACGCATCGCGGTTTTATGCCCTGGGACGCGGTGATGATTTTGCACCTCATCGAGCGCAGCACCGGCAGGGTTCCGCGCTTTCTGGTCCATCCGGGATTGCTGAAATTTGGCCTCATGGCCAACTTCATCAGGAATCTTGGTGGTGTGCTGGCCTGCCGCGAAAATGCAGACCGCATCCTGGCCACCGATGAACTTTTGGGCATTTTGCCGGAAGGCGTGGAAGGCGCATTTTCATTGTATCGAAACGCTTACAAGATCGGCAGCTTCCGCCGTGACGACTTCGTAAAGCTAGCGCTTTGCCACCGAGCTCCAATCATTCCGTTTGTCATTGTGGGCAATGCAGAAATCCTGCCTATGTTTGCCCGGATCAAGTCGCGCTGGTGGACGCAGCATCTCGATTGGCCCTACCTGCCTATCACAACTTTTCCCTTCATCCCTGTGCCGTTGCCTTCAAAGTGGCATATTCAGTTCCTGCCTGCCATCAACGTCCAACAAAAATATCCTCCAGAGGCCGCGCGCGATCGTTCAGTAGTAAAAGCCATCAGCCTGGAAGTGCGCACCGCAATGCAGAATGCACTTGATGACATGCTCAAAAGGCGGCGCTCTATCTTCTGGGGATCGATCTTTACAGCGGACAGGCGCTGATACCCCCAAGATCGAGGGGCTGGATTTGGATTTTGATCACCCGATCATGTGCGATCACCCGATATGCCGATGAATGATGAATAAAGGTGCTCCTACCGAAGTTACTTTTACAATCCAGGTACATCTCCATAAACTAGGGGTACTCTCCCCAGGAACTCCCAGAAAATCCCGGTAAACTTGACTGGTATTTTCTTTCCCATTCCTGTTAGCACTCAGGGCGGGGCTTTTGATGGGCGGCACAGTTGTGGCAAAGTCAAAGACGCAGAGCAAGAACTACGTAAACGCATTCGCCAGCGCCGTGGCCGCGCTCAGCCGCGCCGGTGAGGACATTACTGCGCGCGTCCTGGAAATGCTGGTCAGCGACTTTGACGCTGCCCGCGCCGAACTCTGGCTCTGGGACAGCTCCTCCGGCTCCTGCTATCTCACCCATGCTGAAGGCCTCAAGGCTGCGCACCGCCTTGACTATGCCGCGGCTGGTTCAGGCGCTGTAGGCAAGATCGCGCATAACAAGACCACCATTGAAAATATCGTTCTCTCAACTTTCGGCGGTGACGATCAGGAGTTTGCCCGCGCCACCGGTCTCAGCCATATCTCCGGCTATCCCTTGCTGGCCGCCGGACAGCTTGCCGGCGTGCTTGCCATTTACACCACCGGCGAGGTCCCTGAAGATCTGCTTTTGTGGTGGCGGCTCTACTCTGAGATGAGTGCCGCCAAGCTCAACAACGTTCTGGCCACACAGGAAAAAGACAAGCGCATTAACCAGCTTTCGCTCTTGTTTGAAGCTACGCGCTTGCTCAACTCCACGCTCGATCTGGCTGAGCTTCTCGAACTGATTCTCAAAATCGCTCGGACTGAAGTGAAAGCTGAGCGCGGCACGGTTTTCCTGGTTGATAAATACCGTGAAGAGCTTTGGTCCATTGCCGCCTCGGGCCTCGACCATCAGGAGATCCGCATTCCGTTCGGCAAAGGTATTGCCGGGCAGGTGGCAGTTTCCGGCGAGATGGTCAATACCGAGGATGCTTACGCGCTGCCTTCATTTGATCGCACTCTCGATCAGCGCTTGAACTTCCGCACCAAGTCACTGCTGATCCTGCCGATTCGCCATCACTCAGGAGAAATTGTTGGCGTGCTGCAGTTGCTGAATGCTCAAAGCGGAAAGTTTTCTCCTGAAGATATCGGCTTTCTTACCAAGCTCTCCGGGCACATGGCCATGGCGCTGGAAAACGCGCAGCTTCATCGCGACACGCTGGAAAAGCAGCGCATGGAGCGCGAGCTTTCGCTGGCCCGCAGCATCCAGCAGCGCCTGCTGCCCGATGCGCCGCCGGTGGTTCCCGGTTATGACATCGCCATCCTGAGCGACTTCTGCTTTGACGTGGCTGCTGATTACTATGACTTCATCAATCTCGGCCCGCAGTCATTGCTGCTGGTGAGTGCCGAGGTCGAAGGCAAGGGCGTCTCTTCCGCGCTGATCATGGCGAACCTGCAGGCCACGCTGCGCGCCCTGGTCATGCATTTGCACTCGCTTGAAGTGCTGGCTTTCTCGCTGAATGAAATGCTCTACACCTATACGCGCGCGGGCAAACACCTCAGCGTCTTTTTGGGCTTAGTCGATACACGCCGCAACATCCTGCAATACGTGAACGCCGGCCACGTTCCGCCGATCCTGGTGAAAGGCACAACCGGCGAAGTGAAATTGCTGGAAGAAGGCGGTACCGTGATTGGCCTCTTCCCGCAGGCCGACTACACCCGCGGCACCATCAAATTGGAAAAAGACGACCTGCTGGTCTGCACCACAGATGGAATCATCCACATCTCTGACGAGCAAAAGCACGAATATGGCGCGCGCCGTTTGACGGATTTTGTGCGCCGCAACCGCGAACGCACAGCGCAGGGCATGGTGGATGCCGTCCTGGCCGAGCTCTCTGCCTATTCCACCGCCAGCATGAATGACGATGATAAGGTGATGATCGCGCTGAAAGTTACAGCGGACAAAGAAAGCTCTCCTGAAGTCTCGAATCCCGCATAGCTTTTTCTGCATAGCAGAGCTTTTCTGAAACCCCGAAGCGGAGCTTTTTCTGCAATCCGAATCCCGCGCAGCGGGTGAGGGAACCATATTGTCTCGAGAATTGCATACTCGGGCCAAGGCAACATCGTTTCCCCAACAAAGTTGTCTGATAGGATTTACTTCGAAATTCAGTAGCCTATAGTGATCCCTCACCCGCTCCACAAACCTATTTCAGACCGCGCCTCTTCGCAGGAGCGGGATTCGGGATTTCAGAAAAGGCTGACGGCTGACAGCTATTCTTTCGGCACCGTCTCCGACGTCTCTTCCGACTTCCCACTCTCATTGCCGCGCAAATCCACCGTTGATACTGAATAAAAATACTTCATCCCCGCCTGGATTCCCGGATCGGCAAACCGTGGTGTTTTGACCAGCTCAGAATTTATCTTTACCGGCAGCTCGCTTCCAACATGGCGATACACGTTATATCCCGCCAGATCAGGTTCGCTATTGGGCGTCCAGGTCAGATCGATAAATGAGCCACTCGCCGCCTCCGAATACACAGCTTGCACTCCAGACGGAGTGGCGGGTGGGAATATGTCATGCGCAAAAACCGTAGTGACTGGCGAATCGTCGCTCTCCACTTCTCCCTTGTGATTACCCGCCTGCCAGAGCGTTACCGGAACAACCCAATACTGATAGGTCTTTTCCCATTCAATGCCGTCATCCACAAAAACAATGGCTTCATTGCCGGCGCTCACCTGCTTGACCATTGCGGAATCGCTCGCGCCTTCCAGCTTGCGCATAATTCGGTAAACGTATTGCGCATTGATCTGTGTTTCATTCTTCGGCGGCCACGCCTGGTCCCAGGAGATGCGGATACCTGTGGGTACAGGCTCTGCCTGCACCTTTTGTGGCGTGGGTAGAGTTGGCACCAGCGGCACTGTGGCGCGATTGGGCAGGCCAAATGACTTGCCATTGCGGTTCTGCGCCAGCACGCTGTAAACCGCAAACTCGGCGCCGCCTGAGCGCAGCACATCAGTCAATGAATCTTTGGCGGTAGCTTGAGCGCCGCGCTCATTTTTCAACGCAGGTTCCAGCGGCTGTTCAGAGACGGTCTGAAAATGCAGCACGGGATCATGCGGTGAGATCAGCGCACGTTGTACCAGCATCTTGCCCTGTTTGCGGATCAACTCTCCATCACTGGTTTCTTTGGGCATAGTCCAGGTTAACGTGACCGTGTCACCCTTGCGCACTGCCCGGAGATCGCCAACAAACTTGGGAATACCAGTGGAGGGTGGCAACGGAGCGCCAGGAACGCCGCAGCCGGTCAGAGTGATGATAGTCAAGGTTAAAATGGCTTTTTCTAAAATCCCGAACCCGCGACGGCGGAGCAGCCGCAGTTCATTGAGACCGTAATGGAGCGGGTGAGGGATCACTATTTCTATGAAAGATTTTGAAGTCGAAATCTTACCAGCATGATTGAAAAAAGTGGCAGCCCCTGAAAGCTGAGCGGCTATAGGGCTCCCTCACCCGCTCCACAAACCGTATTGCAAGGCACACCTATTGCCGGAGCGAGATTCGGGATTTCAGAAAAGTTACAGAATATACCGCGACAAATCCTGGTCCTTCACAATATCCACCAGCATTTTCTTTACATAATCAGCATCCACTTTGACTGATTTGTCGTCCATGTCCGGCGCGTTGAAGCTGATCTCATCCAGTACGCGCTCCATGATGGTATGCAGGCGGCGTGCGCCAATATTTTCTGTTGCTTCATTCACCTGGAAAGCAAAGTGGGCCACTTCATTCAGTGCTTCGCGTGTGAACTCCAGCTTTAGGCCTTCGGTTTCCAGCAGCGCGGTGTATTGCTTTACCAGGGACGACTTTGGCTCGGTAAGAATGGCGATGAAATCATCCATGGTCAGCGATTTCAGCTCCACGCGAATGGGGAAACGGCCTTGCAGTTCAGGGATCAGGTCACTGGGCTTGGAGACATGGAACGCCCCTGCAGCGATGAACAGAATATGGTCGGTGCGCACCATGCCATAGCGAGTGTTTACCGTGGTGCCTTCTACGATCGGAAGAATGTCGCGCTGTACGCCTTCGCGTGAGACATCCGGGCCGTGCCCGCTCTCTCGTCCGGCAATCTTATCGATCTCATCCAGAAAGATGATGCCGGCCTGCTCCACGCGCTCCACTGCTGTGCGCGTCACCTGGTCCATATCAATCAGCCGCGATTCTTCCTCCTGCGCCAGGTATTCAAAGGCCTCGCTCACTTTCATCTTCCGCTTTTTGGTGCGCTGGCCAAAGATGTTGGGCAGCATGTCCTTGATATTGATGTCCATCTCCTCCACGCCCTGGTTGGAGATAATTTCAAATGCAGGAGTTGAGCGCTCACGCACTTCCAGTTCAACGGTGCGCTCATCCAGCTTGCCTTCACGCAACTGCTGACGCAGCTTTTCCCGCGTGCGGGTAGATGAATCTTCTCCTTCCGCTGCCAGCGCAAATCCTGCGGTAGATGCGGCCGGCGCGGGAGCGCCGGGAAGAAGTAAGTCCAAAAGCCGTTCTTCTGCTTGAAGCTCGGCTTTGTCGGTTACCTCTTCCAGCTTTTCTTCGCGCACCATGTCAATCGCGATCTCTACCAGGTCACGGATCATCGACTCAACATCGCGGCCAACGTAGCCGACCTCAGTAAATTTGGAAGCCTCAACTTTCAGGAACGGAGAGTTGGCCAGCCGCGCCAGTCGCCGGGCGATCTCTGTTTTCCCCACGCCCGTTGGCCCAATCATAATGATATTTTTCGGCATAATATCTTCCGCAATGTCCGGCGGAAGTTTTTGCCGCCGCATGCGGTTGCGCAGGGCAATGGCCACAGCACGCTTGGCGTCGTGCTGGCCGACTACGTACTTATCTAATTCCGTAACAATTTCTTTCGGGGTAAGCTCATCCAGCATTACGTCTGCTTCTTCCGTCACGCTGGGTAAATAAATCGCCATTACTGCGCTCCTGAAAGCTCTTCCACTACAAAGTTCTCATTGGTAAAAATGCAAATCCTGCCGGCAATCTTCATGGCTTCCTCAGCAATCTTCCGCGCAGGAAGCTCCGTGTTATCCAGTAAAGCTCTGGCCGCGGCCAGGGCATATGATCCTCCGCTGCCAATGGCAGCCACGCCACCGTCCGGCTCAATCACGTCTCCGGCGCCGCTGATCAGGAAGATCATGCTCGTGTCCGCCACCAGCAGCAGGGCTTCCAGATGGCGCAACATTTTGTCTGTGCGCCACTCCTTGGCCAGCTCCACTGCTGCGCGGCCCAGGTTGCCGTGGTACTGCTCCAGCTTGGCTTCAAAACGGGCAAAGAGTGAGAACGCGTCTGCAGTCGATCCGGCAAAGCCAGCCAGGATCTTCTCGTTATAGAGCCTGCGGATCTTGCGTGCCGTGTGCTTGATTACGTTTTCACCCAGCGTAACCTGGCCGTCAGCAGCCATTACTACACTGTTTCCACGGCGAACACAGACCACTGTGGTAGAACGGATTTTGTTCTGTTTTTTGGCGGAAGTTGACGTTCGTTTAGATGTCATGAGGACAATTCTTAATTATACAGCGCTAATTCTTTGGGTGCGGATGTGCTGATAGCTCTTTGACCTGCTGCCATTTAAGAGAGCCAAGCAACCTGGAACTCGACTGACACTACAGATCCGATTTTTTCACGACTACGAAGGTATGGCATGTGCGAGGGGGGCTAGGTTCCCGCCTTTCGCTTCCCTTCCAGCTCTGGCCATAGCTGCAATTGCGATAAAATGTCTCCTATTTACCTCCAGGAGGTTGCATGCTTCAAAAAGGCAAAATGGTGGTGTCAGCGGTTGTTCTGGTCATGTTCCTTGCCGGAACGGTTCCTGTGCGTGCTCTGGTCCGTGATGATGACCACAAATGTGAACAGCGCATCCACAAGGCGGAAGACAAATTACAAAACGCAATTCGCAAACACGGTGAACACAGTCGCCAGGCGGAACAGCGTCGCCATGAACTGGAAGAGGCGCGTGAACGCTGCCATCACGGCGATCACGATCATGACCACCGCTAGTCGCAAAGAACTTAATGGAGAATTTTGGCTGGGCCCTTTGGGGCCTGGCCTTTTCTATTCTTAGTCGGCGCCGATTTGATAAATTCTCTCCATGGCAAAAGACGTTCCTATCGGCGTTCGGGGCCAGGCGGAAGAAACTGTGGCGCACCGCCATACGCTCAACTATCACAATTCTGCGCTTCCTCCCATTTACTCCACTCCCAACATGATTGGGCTTATGGAGTGGGCCGCCTCTAACGCCCTGCTGCCTTACTGTGCCCAAGGCGAGATCAGTGTGGGCACGGCCATCAACATTGAGCATCGCGCGCCCACCACAATTGGAGCAGTGGTAAAGGCGGAAGCTGTGCTGGAATCGGCAAACGGGCGCTTTTATGTCTTCAGGGTTACAGCGCACAATGGCAAGGCAGAGATCGGTCGAGGCACGGTTACTCGGGCGTTTGTAAATCCTGAAGAGGTTGCAAAGCGGCACGGCGAGCGGAACGCTGGAGCATGAGTCACGCGTGGGATTCTCACTTCTTCTGCATCCCCAGCACTTTTGGCAGACTCTAATTTGGATCACAAGAATTTTGAATTGGAGATATTACGTATGAAAAAGCGGCAACTGGGAAATTCAGGAATTCAGGTTGCGCCCCTGATGCTGGGCGGCAATGTTTTTGGCTGGACCGCCGATGAGCCGACCTCTTTCAAAATCCTTGACACCTTTGTTGCTGCGGGCCTGAATTTTATTGACACAGCAGATAGCTACTCCACTTGGGTTTCCGGCCACAGTGGAGGCGAATCTGAGACCATTATCGGCAACTGGTTCAAGCGCAGCGGCAAGCGCGACCAGATCATCATCGCCACCAAAGTGGGTTCAGAGCTTCCCGGGCAGGGCAAAGGGCTTTCCCGCGCGTGGATCATGCGCCAGGCAGAAGCTTCCTTAAAGCGGCTGCAAACTGACTATATTGATCTCTACCAGTCGCATCGCGACGATCCCAACACTCCCGTTGACGAGACGCTGGAAGCGTATGCGCAGTTAGTCCAACAAGGAAAGGTGCGGGTGATTGGCTGCTCAAACTTTACTGCGGAGCGCATTCAGGAATCTCTGGCCGCCAGCCACAAACATTCATGGCCGCGCTATGAGAGCCTGCAACCCAACTACAACCTTTACGAGCGTGCGCCTTATGAGAGCACCCTGGAACCAGTGGTACTGCAGGAAAAGATGGGCGTGATTCCTTATTACTCGCTGGCCAGCGGCTTTCTTACCGGCAAATATCGTTCCGAAGCGGATCTTTCCAAGAGCCCTCGCGGCCAGGCAGCAAAGAAGTATCTTAATGATCGTGGCTTCCGCATTTTACAGGCACTGGATCAGGTGGCAGAAAAGCGCCAGGCCACACCGGCCCAGGTGGCATTGGCATGGCTGATGGCCCGTCCCAGCATTACCGCGCCGATTGCCAGCGCTACCAGTGTGCAACAGCTCAATGATCTGATTCGGGCCACGCAACTGGAGCTTGACCGTGCGTCCATTGAGCTGCTGAACAAGGCCGGTGCGTATGAGGAGCCGGAGAAGCGGATTGCTTCCTAAAATCCCGAAATTCGCCATAAAAGAGATGAAGTTTTCTGAAGCTGTATGGGCGGATGAGGGATCGCTATGTTCACAAGAATCAGGAAGCGCAAATTCTCAGAAAACATATTACAAGAGCGAGCCGCGATAATATCGTGACTATAGGGATCCCTCGCTCCGTTTCGGGATTTTAGAAGTAAAGCACATGCAGTTCTTCTCCACTACCGCTGACGCTGTTGCAGCGACCACTAAGAAGACCGAAAAGGTCCGTCTGGTGGCAGAGTATTTCTCGTCGCGCCCCGTGGATGAAGCTGCGCAGGCGGCGGTCTTTTTTTCCGGACGTGCCTTTCCTGCCTGGGAAGATCGCACGCTGCAAGTTGGCGGTGCGCTGTTATGGCGCGCGCTGGGAGAAATCTCCGGCAAAGGAGAAGTGGCCTTGACCGCAGCTTATCGCCGCCATGGCGATTTGGGATCCGCCGCGCAAGACCTGCTGGAACATGCTGCGCCGCGCAAGGCTTCTCTTTCTGTGGCAGATGTGGCTGCATGTTTTGATGAGCTTGCCCGCACGTCATCTGCGGCGCAAAAATCACACCTGCTGCAGGAGTTGCTGCGCCGCGCAACACCTGTAGAAGCAAAATACGTGATCAAGATCATCAGCGGTGATTTACGCATTGGTCTGCGGGAAAGCCTGGTGGAAGAGGCTATCGCCAAGGCCTTTGATGAAAAACCAGCCGCTGTGCAGCGAGCCAACATGCTGCTGGGCGACATCAGGGAGACGCTGCGACTGGCGGCGCGTCATCAGCTCGATCAAGCTCGCATGAGGCTCTTCCATCCCATCGGCTTCATGCTGGCCAGCCCGGCGCAGGACGCAGCTGAGGCCTTCTCCTATTTCACCCATGCCGCGGTTGAAGACAAATATGACGGTATTCGCGCCCAGGCCCACATTGGCGGCAAGGGAGATCCGCGGGTACGGCTTTTTTCGCGCACGCTGGATGAGATCAGCCAATCATTTCCAGAACTGCCGCCCGCGCTCCTGGCTTTTCCTAAGCCGGTAATTCTGGATGGTGAAATCCTGGCCTGGAGTCCGGATACCGCCCAGGCTTTGCCATTTTCTGAGTTGCAAAAGCGCCTGGGGCGCAAGACCGTTTCTGAAGAGATGATTCGCAGCGTGCCCGTCATTTACATGGCATTTGACATTCTTTATGCGCAGGGTGAATTGACGATCGAGAAGCCGCTGGAGCAACGCAGGAAAATCCTTGAGCAGGCGTTTGCCTCTGTTCACCCGGATAGCTTTGCAGTGGAGCACGCACTTGCCACACAAAATCCCCAGGGCCAACTGGTTTTTGAGCCGGCGATTATCGGCAGCCGCGGAAGTCCGCGCGTGATTCTTGCTCCCGCTCTCACCGCGAACTCTGCCGAGCATCTGGAAGAAATCTTTGTGGCGGCACGCCAGCGCGGCAATGAAGGGCTGATGGTGAAAGACCTCACCTCGCCTTACGCGCCGGGACGTAGAGGCAAATCCTGGTTGAAACTGAAGAAAGAGCTGGCCACGCTGGACGTGGTGGTTACAGCCGTGGAGTGGGGCCACGGCAAGCGCAACAAAGTTTTAAGCGACTACACTTTTGCGGTTCGTGATGGAGAGGAGCTTTTGAACGTGGGCAAGGCTTACTCCGGCCTCACAGACGCTGAGATTGCGGAGATGACGCAGTGGTTTCTGGAACACACGATTGAAGATCAAGGGTATCGTCGCGCCGTGGAGCCGAAGATCGTGCTGGAGGTGGCTTTCAACAACATGATGCGCTCCACCCGCCATGAAAGCGGCTACGCTCTTCGCTTTCCGCGTATTCTGCGCATCCGCACTGACAAGTCTGTGGATGAGATAGACACGCTTGAGACAGTCAGGGAGATTTTTGCCCGGCAGCAAGTAAGTCCGAAACGGCGCGAAGCTTAAAAAGTTCTAACGTCTGGTTTTTACTGCTTGCCGTTCCCCTACGTGGCCAAAAGGAATCACGCAGCCGTGGGCAACCTCACAATCCACGTTTTCCAGCTGAATTGTAGTGTGGTCTATGTGGTAGGTATTGGCGAGCAATTGCGTCACCCGGCGCAGGATGGTTTGGCTCTCCGAGACGGTTATATCGTCGATCCGTATATGGCAGGAAAGCGCGTGGGTATCTGACCCAAGGCTCCAAACGTGGACGTCGTGAACGTCACGCACGCCATCAATCTGGCTCAGCACGGTGCTTACATGCTCAACAGAAAGGCCCTGCGGTGCTCCTTCCAGAAGGATATTCAGCGTCTCGCGAATAATGCCAAACGAAGACCATAGAATCAGACAGCCGATGCCGATGGAAAGCGCGGGATCAATCCACGTGCGCCCAGTCAAAAGAATCGCCCAGCCACCCACAATTACTGCCGCAGTGGAAAGCGTGTCGCCCATCTGGTGAATGAAGGCGCTGCGAATGTTCACGTCTCGCGCGGCTTTGAACAGCACCCAGGAAATTGTCCCGTTCATGACTACACCAATCACGGCAACCCAGATCATGATTCTGGGTAGGACCGTAACCGGGGTGCGCATCCTCATGACCGCTTCATAGAAAATATAAAACGCAATCGCTACCAGGGTAAGCGCGTTGACGAATGCCGCCAGAACACCCGCGCGATGATAGCCAAAGGTCTTGGTGGCACTGGGAGGCCGGGTTTGGATGAATACCGCTACCCAGGAAAGCAGCAGCGCGATAAAGTCAGTAAAGTTATGCCCTGCCTCAGAAAGTAAGGCCAGGCTGTGCGCCTTTAGGCCTGCTATGAGCGTGATGAGCACATACGCAAGAGTAGCCACCAATGAGTACCGCAAGGCTTTTGCGCTCAGTGGCGCATGCGTGTGCGTATGCGCAGAATGCATATTCTTAAGTGTACCGCCGAATACAGTTTGGATTCGAGCTTACTTAGAAGGTGGAACCTTAACGCCCACTCTGCTGGCATGAAAATGCCAAATATGAGCATGGCGTGGGTGCCAACGTCCCTATCGCTGCGATATTGTCCCTCGTTCCTCCTCGTAAATCCAGAGTTTTTAAAGTTTTAGAAAGACTCTGGTAACGTAACTGCGGTCAAAACTTGGCCTCAAACTTGCATCATATAAAAAAGAGTATTTTTGTCTATTTAGGAATGTCGGATGCCAAGGATTGGCTCTTTCAGGAGGTTTCTTATGAAGATGCGGTTTTTCTTAATCGGTGTGGGGTTTTCCGTGGCTTTGGCTGCCATAGGACAAACTGCAAGCCAAACACAAAGTCAAACACAGACGCCTCCTGTTACCTCAACAACACCATCAACCCAGGTGGGAAATGGCGCGCAAACTAAATCTGGGACGCCTGCGCCATCTGCCACAACCCCTCCGGCGGGGCATGTTGACCCAACGGGCACAGCACAGGCGCCCACTACGCCGTCAACGGGTGGTGTCGCCGGGGCCGCCAGCTCCAGCGCCACTCAAAGCTCGCCTGTTGAGCCTTCTTCTACCGGCGTATCTGCTGTTTCCGATCCAGATCTGGAAAGCCAGATTCAAAACGCACTGAACAAAGAACCAACTTTAACCGGCGATAGCACCCATGTGACGGTTACCCCAGATTCGATTGAATTATCCGGTAACGTGAATACGAGTAAGGAGAAGCTAACGGCCAGCCGCATCGTGCAGTCGTATGCCGGT
>Ga0070741_10010326_pt1 | contig 17685 bp, 12 predicted proteins | sample Coa_R1_4_FD_66440 | JGI IMG/M metagenome (GOLD analysis project Ga0070741, IMG submission 66440) | Surface soil microbial communities from Centralia Pennsylvania, which are recovering from an underground coalmine fire - Coalmine... | ecosystem: Environmental > Terrestrial > Soil > Unclassified ...
TCGGCTATGGCGCCAGCATCGACGCCGTCGCCAGCCGCGCGAATGTCGCCCGCCAAACCATCTATAACCACTTCGGCAGCAAAGAGGCGCTCTTCGGCGCCGCGCTCGAGAAAGCGATCGCCGAGTTTTTCTCAACCGTCAAAACCGCGGACGGCGATTTGCGCGAGCGTTTGATCCGCTTCGGTCTGGAGCTTCGCGCCCGTGCGCTCAGTGCCGAATCGATAAAGCTCCAACGCGTGCTTATCGCGGAGGCTCCGCGCTTCCCGGAACTCGCGGACGGTTTTTTCCGGCATTGTTTTCTCGGTTCCTACGCACAGATGTCGACCGTGTTCGAAAAGGCGATAGCCGAAGGCCATTTGCGCCACGATGATCCCGTGGAAATGGCGCGGCTCTTCATGGACATGTTGGTGGGCCCTGATCGCTGGCGCATGTTATACGGCGGCCCGGCGCCCCAAGCCGCGGGAGAGAAGAAACACGTGACGCGCGTGGTGGACTTCTTTATGCGCGCTTATGCCGTTTCTACGCCGTCGCCGAAACGGGCCGCCGGATCTGATCAATAACAAAATGCCACTCCAACGGTCAGAGGTTGTTATGCCGCTTTCACGTCTCCTTCGCACGCTTCTCGCGAGCGCCTTCCTCATCCTGTCCGCGTGCGGCAAGAGCAGTGAGCCTCAGACGAACGGCGCTGCGCAAATGCCGCCTACGGAAGTCACGGTGGTGACAGTGCAAAGCGGCGACGCACCGGTGACGTACGACGTGAGCGGACGCGTGGTCGCCTATCGCACCGCCGAAGTCCGTGCGCGTGTCGAAGGCATATTAGAGAAACGCCTTTATAAGGAAGGCGGCGAGGTGCAAGAAGGACAGCCGCTCTTTCGCATCGACAAGCGCACGCTCGAGGCGAACGTGGCGTCGGCGCGAGCGGCGCTGGCCAAGGCGCGCGCCAATGCGGAAGTCGCCGGGCAAACGGCGACGCGCTACCGCCAACTGATCGCCGATCAGGCGATCAGCAAGCAGGAGCTCGATCAAGCCGAGGCGAACCTGAAACAAGCCGACGCCGAGGTGGCGAACGCGGAAGCGGCGCTGAAACGCGCCGAGATCGACCTGAGCCACGCGGATGTGCCGGCGCCGATCTCGGGCCGTATCACGCGCGCGTTCGTCACGGAAGGCGCGCTGGTCGGGAGGGGCGAAGCGACTCCGCTCGCGAAGATCGAGCAACTCCATCCCATTTACGTTGACTTCACGCAGTCGGGGTCGGAACGGCTGCGGCTGCAAAAGGCGTTCATGGAAGGCGACTTGAAGCGCGCGCAGACTCCCGTCGAGCTGATCCTCGAGGACGGTTCGCACTACAAGTACCGCGGGAAGATCCTGTTCTCCGAGCAGACCGTCGACCCGAACACCGGCACCGTCACCTTGCGCGCGGAATTTCCCAATCCCGACCGGCTCCTGCTGCCCGGCATGTTCGCGACCGTGCGCTTCGCGCCCGGCTCGGTCGGCGACGCCGTGCGCGTCCCGCAGCGCGCCGTGCAAGCAACCCCGCAGGGTCAATTCGTCTACGTCGTCGGTCCGGACAACAAAGTCGCGCCGCAGCCGATCAAGACCGGCGGTTTTTCCGGGCCGGACTGGATTGTCACCGACGGGCTCAAGGGCGGTGAGCGCGTTGTTGTCGATGGTTTGCAGAAGATCCGCCCCGGCGCGGTGGTGAATCCGGTCATGGCGAATGCGCCGCCCCAGCCGTCGGCGGCCGCGCAAGGACAGGGCGGTTCCACGACGCCGACCGCTCCGGCTGCAAAAGCGCCGGCCGGCCAAGGGTCTGCGCCGCCCGCCGCCAAGCGCTAAGAGGACAGGACTCATGCTGCCGCGTTTCTTCATCGATCGTCCCATCTTCGCCTGGGTCATCGCGATCATCGTCATCCTCGCGGGCCTGCTCGCACTTCGTGGCCTGCCGGTCGCCCAATATCCCGAGGTCGCGCCGCCGGCGTTGCAGATAACAGCGAACTACCCGGGCGCGAGCGCCAACGTCGTCGAGGATACGGTCACCTCGCTCATCGAGCAGGAAATGAACGGCGTCGAGAACCTGCTCTACATGCAGTCCTCGAGCGACAGCGTCGGCAACATGACGATGACGCTGACGTTCAAGACCGGGACCAATCTCGACGTCGCGTCGTTCGACGCGCAGAACCGCATCAAGCGCGTCGAGCCGCGTCTGCCCGAAGAAGTGCGGCGTCAGGGCATTCAGGTGGTGAAGTCGCGCCGCAATTACTTGATGTTCGTGGCGCTGTACTCGCCCGACGACAGCTATGACCGCGTGGCGTTGAGCAGCTTCATCAACTCGAACATCATCGACCCGATCCGGCGCGTGCCGGGCGTGGGCGAGGCGACGCTGTTCGGCTCCGAGTACGCCATGCGCATCTGGCTCGACCCGGCAAAGCTCGCGGGCTTCCAGATGTCGCCCGCGCAAGCGCTGAACGCCGTGCGCGCGCAGAACGTGCAGCTCGCGACCGGCGAGATCGGCCAGCTGCCGGCGCCGCCCGGCCAGCAGCTTGCGGCAACCGTAATTACGCAAGGCCGCTACAACACGCCCGAGGAGTTCGGCAACATCGTGCTGCGCGAAGGCGCGAGCGGCGCGCTCGTGCGGTTGAAGGACGTCGGGCGCGTCGAGCTCGGCGCGGCTGACTACAGCGTCGAGGCGCGCTTGAACGGCAAGCCGATCGGCGCGATCGGCATCAAGCTCTCGCCGACCGGCAACGCGATCGAGACCGCCAAGGCCGTGCGCGCGCGCATGGACGAGCTCGCGCGATATTTTCCCAAAGGCGTGGCGTGGAAGATTCCCTACGACACCTCGAAGTTCGTGAGCATCTCGATCACCGAGATCCTGAAGACGCTGTTCGAAGCGGTGGTCCTGGTTTTCATCGTCATCTACCTCTTCCTCGGCAATCTGCGCGCGACGCTCATTCCGACCATCGTCGTGCCGATCGCGCTGACCGGCGCCGTCGCCGGGCTCTACCTCTTCGGCTACTCGATCAACGTGCTCACCATGTTCGCCATGGTGCTCGCGATCGGCATTCTCGTGGACGACGCCATCGTCGTGATCGAGAACGTCGAGCGCATCATGACGGAGGAGCGGCTGCCGCCGCGCGAGGCGACGCGCAAGGCCATGGACCAGATCATCGGCGCCATTATCGCCATTACGCTGGTGCTGACGGCGGTCTTCATCCCGATGGCTTTCTTCCCCGGTTCCGTGGGCGCGGTCTATCGGCAGTTCTCGGTGACGCTGGTGCTCGCCATGGCGTTTTCGGCGCTGATGGCGCTGACGCTGACGCCGGCGCTTTGCGCGACGCTGATCAAGGCGGGAGAGCATCCGGAGTCGAACCGGCTGGTGGGCGGTTTCAACCGCTGGTTTCGCCGCACGTCGGACCGCTACCAAGGCTGGGTGGCGCGGGTGCTGCGCCGCACGGCGTTCGCGCTCATGTTTTTCGCGCTGCTGCTCGGGTTGACCGGTGCGCTCATCTGGCACCTGCCGTCGTCGTTCCTGCCGGACGAGGACCAGGGCTACTTCATCAGCGTATTGCAGTTGCCGCCCGGTGCGACGCGCGAGCGCACGCTCGCCGTGATGGAGCAGGTCGAGAAGCATTACCTGTCGCAGCCCCAAACCGCGGACATGGTTTCCGTCATCGGCTTTAGTTTTTTCGGGCGCGGCCAGAACTCGGGACTCGCGTTCGTCGCGCTCAAGGACTGGAGCGATCGCACGAAGGCGGAGAGCAAGGCACAGAGCATCATTCAGCGCGCCAACATGACGCTCTTCGCGATCAAGCAGGCGTTCATCTTCGCGGTGAATCCGCCGGCGATTCCCGAAATCGCCGCGCTCGGCGGCTTCGACTTCGAGTTGCAGGATCGCGCGGGCCTCGGGCGCGCGCGCCTGCTCGAGGCGCGCAACCAGCTTCTCGGCATGGCGGCGCAGAATCCGAACCTGGCCGGCGTGCGACCGGAGGGCCAGGACCCGGCGCCGCAGCTTTATCTCGACGTGGACAAGGTCAAGGCGAGCCAGCTCGGCGTCGACGTGAACGAGTTGAACGACACGCTCTCGATCGCACTGGGTTCGGCGTACGCGAACGATTTCACGCGCGAAGGGCGCGTGCTGCGCGTGCTGATGCAGGCGGATCCCGCGAGCCGCGCAACGCCCGAGGACCTGCTGCGGCTGCAGGTGAAGACGCGGCAGGGCACGCTCGTGCCGTTGGCCGAGATCGCGACGACGCGCTGGACGGTCGGCGACGTCAAGCTCGATCGCTACAATGGTTTACCGGCGTACAAGATCTCCGGCGGACCCGCGCCCGGAAAAAGCACCGGCGATGCGATGAGCGCGATGGAGGGCCTCGCCGCGCAGCTGCCGCCCGGCATCGGCTACGAATGGTCGGGCACGTCCTATGAAGAGCGCATCTCCGGCTCGCAGGCGCCGTTCCTCTTCGCGGTGTCGGTGCTGGTGGTGTTCCTGTGCCTCGCGGCGCTCTACGAAAGCTGGTCGGTTCCGCTGGCGGTGCTGCTGGTCGTTCCGTTGGGTATTCTCGGTGCCGTGCTCGCCGCGACGGTGCGCGGTTTGCCGAACGATGTCTACTTCAAGGTCGGCTTGATCGCGATCATCGGATTGTCGGCGAAGAACGCGATCTTGATCATCGAGTTCGCGCGCCATCTGCAACAGCAAGGCAAGGGCGTCGTCGAGGCGACGATCGAAGCGAGCCGCTTGCGCTTCCGCCCGATTCTCATGACGTCGATCGCGTTCTGCGCCGGCGTGCTGCCGCTCGCGATCAGCACCGGCGCCGGCGCCGCGAGCCGCCATGCGATCGGCACCGGCGTGCTCGGCGGCATGATCACCGCGATGATCTTCTCCGTGTTGCTGGTGCCGGTGTTCTTCGTCGTGGTACGTCGCTTCTTCCCGGAGCGAAAAAGAGAAGGCGAACCGATGGCAACGCCCACCGAGCCATCACCGCGCGCGCCCTTGCGCCCGCGCGACGTTGACGCCGAGGCGCACGAAAACGCGGAAGCCGAAGCGTCGTTTCGCCGGCGGGAAAAGGGTCGGGGTTGAAGCATTACAGACGACGCACACGTCGGTGTGCCGTAAATAAGAATGGGAACACAAGTCATGCGATGTAAGCTGCTGGTTCTGTACGCCGCGCTGCTGGCGACGGGCTGCGCCATGGGACCGGATTACCGCCGCCCGGAGGCGCCGGTGCCGGCCGCGATCGGAGACGCCGCCAACGTCGCCGACGTAAAACTGCCCGAATGGAACGTATATTTCGCCGACGACGCGCTGCGGCACCTGATCGAGCGCGCGCTCGAGCAGAACCGCGATTTACAGATCGCGACCGCGCGCGTGGAAGAGGCGCGCGCGCTGTACGGCATCCGGCGCGCCGATTTGTTTCCTTCGTTCGATGTCGGAGCCCGGGAAACTTCAAGTCGCACGCCGGCTTCCGTGTCGATTACCGGCCAGTCGGTGGTGTCGCGCCGCTACGACGTGAATCTCGGCTTGCTCGCCTACGAGCTCGACTTCTGGGGGCGCGTGCGCCGGCTCACGGAATCGGCGCGCGCGAGCTATTTTGCGAGCGAGGAAGCGCAGCGCGCGTTTCGGTTGTCGCTCGTCGCGGAAGTGGCGAACGCTTATTTCAGCGTGCGCGCGCTGGAGGAGCGCGCGGACTTCGCGCGCCGCACGGCGGCGACGCGCGAGGAGGGTTTGCGCGTGATCAGCCGGCGCTTGGAAGCGGGCGTGGCGAACCGGCTCGACATGTTGCAGGCGGAGTCGGCGCTCGAAACCGCGCGCGCGGACGCGGCCGCGCTCGCGCGCCAGGCGGCGAACGCGCGCCATGCGTTGGCGGTGCTGATCGGCGAGCCGGTGACGCTCGCCGGAGCGAGCGGGAAGGGGCTGGACGATTTGCCGCTGCCGCCGGTCTTGCCGCCCGGCCTCGCTTCATCCGTGTTGCTCAACCGTCCCGACGTGCTGCAGGCGGAACAGAATCTCGTCTCGGCCAACGCCAACATCGGCGCCGCGCGCGCCGCGTTCTTCCCGCAAGTCACGCTCGTCGGCAACGCCGGCGTCGCCAGCAGCCAGCTCGATGATCTTTTCAAAGGCAGCAGCCGCGCCTGGAGCTTCATCCCGAGCATCTCCATTCCGCTTTTCTCGGGCGGGCGCGACGTCGCGAACCTCGATCTCGCGAAAGCGCGCAACGTCATCGCGGTGGCGCAGTACGAAAAGGCGATCCAGCAGGCGTTTGCCGAAGTCGCTGACGTGCTTTCCGACCAGGCTTATCTCGCCGAGCAGTTCGCCGCGCAGGAGCGGCTGGTGGCGCGCCAGACCGAGCGTTTGCGACTCGCCGAAGCGCGCTACAACGCGGGCCTGATCGGGTTTCTCGACGTGCTCGATGCGCAACGCGAGCAGTACGGCGCGCAGCAGACGCTGATCGAGGTCAAGCGGCTGCGACTCGCGGCATCAGCGCAGGCGTATAAAGCGCTGGGCGGTACGGCGACGTCCGTGCAAACAGCGCGCACGGCGGGTCAATAGGCCGACGCCTCGCGGTATGGGTTGACGTAAAAGTTCGATCGATCGCTGATCGCAGTGCCGCGTCGATGGCCCTGGTCCTGATTCCAGTCCGAACGCCGACCGGTGCAGCTTACCAAAGCGCGCTACAATCCGGGTGCGCTCGTTTGTGCCGACAGTAGCGCATCCATTGACCGGCCGCCGCGCGGCTTTGCAATCTCGACGTCGACGGCCGATGGAAAACGCGGAGGAAAGACTCGATGTCCAATAACATCGCAGCAGACCGGGCGCGCCATTCGCGTCTCGATGAACCGGCGCCGCCGGTGGATGCCGAAACCCGCTGGGGCAGCGACGTCGCGGCACAGATGCTGCGCCGGCTCGATATTCCCTATATCGCGCTCAATCCGGGCGCGAGCTACCGCGGGCTGCACGACAGCCTGGTCAACCACCTCGGCAACCGCGCGCCCGAGATGCTCATGTGCCTGCACGAAGAGCACGCCGTGGCGATCGCGCACGGCTACGCCAAAGCGTCCGGCCGGCCGATGGCGGTCGCGCTGCACAGCAACGTCGGGCTGATGCACGGCTCCATGGCGATCTTCAACGCGTGGTGCGACCGCCAGCCGATGCTCATCCTCGGCGCCACCGGCCCCGTCGACGCCAGCCTGCGCCGGCCGTGGATAGACTGGATCCACACCGCGCAAGACCAGGGCGGGCTGATCCGCAATTTCGTGAAATGGGACGACCAGCCGGGCTCTGTCGCCGCGATTCCCGAATCGATGCTGCGTGCGTGGCAGCAGACGGCGACCGCGCCGCACGGGCCGGTCTACGTTTGCCTCGACGCCGCGGTGCAGGAACAGCGCATCGAAACGCCCGTGGTGTTCCCCGACCCCGCGCGCTACCGCCCGGCGCCGCCGGCGCGCGCCGATGCGGCGGCGCTGGCGCAGGCGGCCGAGCTGCTCGCCAAGGCGAAGCGTCCGGTGATCCTCTACGGGCGCGGGCGGCGCACGCTCGAGGACTGGAACCGCCGGGTCGCGCTCGCCGAGCGCCTCGGGGCGCGCATGCTGTCGGACTTGAAGACGGGGTCGATGGTCCCGAGCGATCATCCGCTGCACGTCGGCCAGCCGTTCAACAAGCTCTCGAGCGCGGCGCGCGCGGCGTTGCGCGAGGCGGACGTGATCCTCAGCATCGGCTGGGTGGATCTCGGCGGGGTCCTGCGCGAGACCTTCGGGCGCGAGCAGCCGCCGCCGGTGCCGGTGGTGCACGCGAGCCAGGACATGCACCTGCACAACGGCTGGGGCAAGGAGCACGGCGCGCTCGCGCCCGTCGACGTGCAACTGCTCGGCGATCCGGACCATTGCGTCGCGGATCTGCTCGCCGCGCTGCCGGATCGTCCGCGCGCCGCGCCGAGCGCCGGCAAGGTCGCGCCGGCGCCGGAAGCCGACGATGCGGCCGGGCCGATCAACCTGCGACACGTGGCGCGCGCGCTTGCGGCCGCGGTGGGCGGGACGCCGGTGACCTTCGCCGGCCTCGCGCGCGCCTGGCCGGTGGATCTCTGGCCGCACCGCCACCCGCTCGATTACCTCGGCAAGGACGGCGGCGGCGGCATCGGCGCCGGCCCCGGGCTCACGATCGGGGCGGCGCTGGCGCTGAAGGACAGCGGGCGCCTCACGGTCGGCGTGCTCGGCGACGGCGACACGCTGATGAGCATCAACGCGCTCTGGACCGCCGCGCATTACCGCATCCCGGCGCTCTTTGTCATCGCCAACAACCGTTCGTACTTCAACGACGAGCTGCACCAGGAAAGCGTGGCGCGCCAGCGCAATCGCAATCCGGCGAATCGCTGGGTCGGGCAGCGGATCGATCACCCGGCCCCCGACATCGCCAAGATCGCGCAAGCGCAGGGAGTGATGGGTATCGGCCCCGTCACGCGCGTGGAATATCTGGCAGAGGCGCTGCGGCGCGCGGTGAACTGCGTGCGCGACGGCGCGCCTTGCCTCGTCGACGTCCACATCGATGCCGGCCACGGCCGGCAGATCAACGAGTCGTCCGCCGAGCGCTCGACGGCGCAGGGAAGATAAAGGCGGGTAGAAGAAAGCCCGCGATCGCGTCGGCGGGCTTTCTGAATTACCGCTTCCTTGAAAAACTAAATCCCGAGTATCTTCTTGGCGCGCGCCAGCACGGCGACGATTCCCGGTGTTTGCCCGCCTTGTGCGGCGTTTCCCACCGCGCGCAGCTTCTTCGCCTCTCTGTGCGGACGGCGCGCAAGCAACGCCATTACGCTTTCACCGGCTTGACGCGCGAGGCCACGAGCTTCGCGCGCAACCGCGCTTCGTTGATATCGGGTCCGTTCGCGAGCGCGACGCCCATGCGGCGCTTCGGGTGCGACTCGGGTTTGCCGAACAAGCGCAAATCGGACTGAGGAACTTCGAGCGCCTTCGCGACGTTTTCGAACGCGATGCCTTTCGCGTCCATGCCGCCGTAGATGACGGCGGAAGCGCCCGGCGCCCGCAGACTGGTGTCGACCGGCAACCCGAGAATGGCGCGCGCGTGCAACTCGAACTCGCTCTGCACCTGCGAGCACATGGTCACCATGCCGGTGTCGTGCGGGCGCGGACTGACCTCGGAGAACCAGACCTCGTCGCCTTTGACGAACAGCTCGACGCCGAAAATTCCGCGGCCGCCGAGGTCGCCGGTGACTTGGGCGGCGATGGCGCGCGCTTTCGCGGCCGCGGCCGCCCGCATCGGCTGCGGCTGCCAGCTTTCGACATAGTCGCCGTTGACTTGCACATGGCCGATCGGCTCGCAGAAGAACGTTTCGACGGTGCCGGACGCTCCGAGTGCGCGCACCGTGAGCAGCGTAATTTCATATTCGAAATCGATGAAGCCTTCCACGATGACGCGGTTTTGTTTAACGCGGGCGCCGCTTTGGGCGTAGTGCCACGCCTTGATGAGATCGTCGGCCGATTTGACGAGGGATTGTCCTTTGCCGCTCGACGACATCACCGGTTTGACCACGCAGGGGTAGCCGATGCCGTTGCCGATCGCGCCCATCAAGTCGGGCAGGCTGTCGGCGAATTGATAGGGCGACGTCGGCAGCTTCAACGTTTCCGCCGCGAGGCGGCGTATGCCTTCACGGTTCATCGTGAGCTGCGCGGCGCGCGCCGTCGGGATGACCTCCGCCAGTCGATCGCGTTCGATTTCGACGAGCGCGTCGGTCGCGATCGCCTCGATTTCCGGCACGATGATGTAGGGCCGCTCGCGTTCCACCAGCTCGCGCAGCTGTTTTGCGTCCGCCATCGGTATCACGTGGCTGCGATGCGCCACTTGATGACCCGGTGCGTTCGCGTAGCGGTCCACCGCGATCGTTTCCACGCCGAGGCGCTGCAGCGCGATGATCACTTCCTTGCCGAGCTCGCCGGCGCCGAGCAGCATGACTTTGGTGGCGGCAGGGGAGAGCGGCGTGCCGATGCGGCTTTTCATGGAGAGCTCTTGTAGTAATAGGAGGAGGGCATTTTCGCCGAAAACCGTGCCCGCGCCGAGCCCCGTCGCTAGGCCGCGCAGTCGATGCCGCTTAGAATGCTGAACGTGCGTTAGTTCGAAATCCCAGGCGAGAGAGAGCGTCATGACAGATACCGAGGCCGACGACCGACGGATGCAGTGGATCGAGCACGAAAAGGCCATCCGTGCACGCCATACGGAACCCCCGGCTCCCGTACCGCCCGCCGCCCTGGCGCAGCGTTCGGGCCTGGATCTTTTGAAGAGCGTCATGCTCGGAGAGCTGCCGGCGCCGCCGATCAGTCACACGCTCGACTTTTTTCTCATCGAGGTCGAGCCCGGGCGCGTGGTGTTCCAGGGCCATCCGCGGGCCGCGTTCTACAATCCGATCGGCAGCGTGCACGGCGGCTGGACCTCCACGCTGCTCGATTCCTGTGTCGCCTGCGCGGTGCATTCGATGTTGCCGGCGGGCAAAGGCTACACGACCGTCGAGCTCAAGGTGAACTTCGTGCGCGCGGTCATGCCGGACACCGGCCCGCTGCGGGCGGAGGGCAAGGTGATCAGCGTCGGCAGCCGTATCGGCACGGCGGAAGGCCGCCTGATGGACGCGTCGGGCAAACTCTACGCACACGCCACGACGACCTGCCTGATTTTCGACATCTCCGACATGAAGCGCGACAAGCGTAGCGACTGATGCTCCGCGCTCGCTATAGCGGCGGCGCGCTCGGAAAGTCGGCGCGGCGCGAGGCCGCGTCCTCGATTGCGCGCATGGCGGCGAGCGCCACGTGCTCGCGCCACGGTCGCGCGACCACTTGTACCCCCACCGGCAATCCGGCGCTTTGGACTTCCACTTTGCGCGCCGTGCTCTGCACGACATCTCGCGACGGCGGTCGCGCGGTATCTTCGCCCGGACGCACGCGCGTAACCGGCACGACCCCGGCCGGATAACCGAGCAGGTTATATAAGATCGCATAGGCGCCGGCGGTGAGCAGATTCGCGCTGGCGCCGTGATGAAACGCCGGCAGCGCGCACGCCGGGCACAGAATGACATCGATCGGCCCGCCCGCCGCGGCGTCGAGCGCCTCGGCGAAGCGGCGCTGGTAGCTCATCTGCTGCTCGACCAGTTGCCAGTAATGCGCGGTATCACGATGGCCGAACGCGACCGTGGAGTCGGCGAGGCCGCGCTGGCCGACGGCGCGCAGCAGACCGCGCAACAATGCGAGCGTCGGCCGCGAACGATGCGCGAGAAAGGCGAGCGTCGCGACCCGCGGGTCGCGTTTTTGCCCGTGCAGTAAACGCCGCAATCCTTCGGCGCCGTCGGCGCTGAAAATACCGAACAGCAGATTTTGGGCCGAGGCGACGTCCGGCGGGGACCACTCCTGCACGTCGGCGCCGGCGGCACGCAACGATTCCGCCGCCTCGCGCACGGCGCGGCGCACCGCCGGCGCAACCGTGAACGTGCCATCGTCGGTATAAAAGCCGACGCGCAGTTTGGCGACGTCGACGCCGCGGAAGTCACCGAGCGGCATGGGCGGCTCGCACGCGGGATTGCGGCCGCCGTTCAGAACTTCCGTGCCGAGCGCCACGTCGGCGACGCGGCGCGCCATCACGCCGATCTGGCTCACGACGGCGCGCTGCCCGATCGGCAGGCTGAAGCGGCCCGGGTCGGGAAAACGGCCCATCGTCGGCTTGAGGCTCGCGATGCCGCAGAACGTCGCCGGCACGCGCAAGCTTCCACCGATGTCGGTGCCGAGTCCGAGCGCTGAACCGCCGGCGGCGATGATCGCGGCTTCGCCGCCGCTGCTTCCGCCCGGCGTGCGTTCCGCATTCCATGGATTGTTGGTGCGCCCGTAAACGGGGTTGTCGCTTTCATAATAGAAGAGCAGCTGCGCGACATTCGTTTTGCCGAGCACGATCGCTCCCGCCTGGCGCAAACGCGCGGCGTACGTATCGTCTTGCACGGCGGCGTGGCGGGCGCGCGACGGCAAGCCGAAGGTCGAAGGCGTGCCGGCAAGATCGAGGCATTCTTTGAGCGTGACCGGGACCCCGTGCAGCGGCCCGAGCGCGCCGCCGGCCGCGCGGCGTTTGTCGGCCTCGCGCGCTTCGGCGAGCGCCGCGTCGTAGCGTTTGACCACGACGGCGTTGAGCGAGGGGTTAACGGCCTCGATGCGCCGGATGTGCGCTTGCACGGTTTCGACGCACGATATTTCGCCCGCGGCGACCTTGGCCGCAAGCTCCGTTGCCGAAAGGCGGGTCAAGGTGTCGTCGGCGTCGTGTGACGCGGCGGTCGATCGCACGGCGGTCAATGGCTTCATGGTTATCTCCTCGAGTTGTACACGCCGGGAGTCTATGCGGCGGTTTTGCGCCGCGCGTGGGGAATATTCCCTATGCGCGCGCTATCACGGCGACAGCAGATGCTTTTCCATCGCGTAAAGCGTGGCGCCGGCGCGCGTGGTGACGCCGATCTTCCCGTAAATGTGCTGAATGTGGTTGTCCGCCGTCTTGACCGAGATATCGAGCAGGCGCGCGATGCGCTTGGTGGGGTGCCCGCGCGCGAGCAGCCGCAGTACCTCGACTTCGCGTTCGGTCAGTCCCGCCACGTGATCGCGTTTCGAGGCCGGCAATCGGTGCCCGGCGGCCGCGAGCACGCTCTGCACGGCGTCGCCGTCGAGGCGGCCGGCGCGCACGTCGTCGCGCAAGGCGCGCGCCGCCGCTTCCGCGGTCAGCGGCTCGCGATGCGGGCGCGGCTCTCCCATGGCGCAATAGGCGTCGGCGGCCGCGAGAATGCGCGCACCCGGCGCGAGCATCGAAGCGCCGGCGCGCCGGTGGTAGCCGCCGCCGTCGAGCCGCTCGTGCCCGCTCGCCGCCAATCGGCCGAGCCGGGCGAGCGTATCCGGCCGCGCGAGAACGCGTTCCGTGTAATACGAGTGCAGGCGCACTTTTTCCCACTCGCGCTCGGTGAGCGCGCCGGGTTTACCCCAGATGCCGGCGGAGACGCCGACGCGCCCGACGTCGTGCAGCATGCCCGCGCGCCACAGCTCGTGCGCATCGGCGGCGGGCAGCGCGTGCGCTTTGGCGGCGTTGACGGCGAGCTCCGCGACGCGGCTCGAATGGTTGAGCGCGAACGGCGATTTGATGTCGGCGTAGTCCGCGAGCACGCGAAGCGCGTTGTCGAGAGCGTCACCCGTCAAGCGGCGCGGCGGACCGGGCTCGAGCGCGAGCGCGGCTTCCCACGACGGCTCGTCGTCGAGGCCGGACATCAACGTGGTCGCGCGGCGACAAAACAAATCCGCGATGCGGGGATCGTAGACGCGTCCCCGCCGGGTGCGCGCGGCAGTGACCGCGGCATCGACGCCGCCGAGACGCGCAAGGATCACGGCATCCTGCGCGAGCGTGACGACGCGCACGGCGATCGCGATGTCCTCGCCCTGGATCGCCGGAACGCCGCGGCCGTCCCAGCGCGCGTACAGCTGTACCAAGCCGCGCACCAGCGACGCGTTGAATTCCAAGCGTTCGGCCAATCGCCGCGCGACCTCGCAGTGGCCGTGGAATATTTCCTCGAACGCGCCCGGTGCGCGAATCACGCCGTCGATCAGCGCGCGCGCCCGCGCGAGCGGCGAGGCGTGCGCGTGGGCGCCGCGAATATGGCGCAGCAGCACGCCGAGCATGCGCGCGGTGTCGGCGGTGTCGAGGCCCGCGACGTCCGTGCGCAGCGCGAGCTCGTCGCCGGCAATCGCCGCCATGCGGTCGGTTTCCGCGTTGCAACCGATGTAGCGCAGGAGCGCCTGGTAATACACGTCGCGCTGTTCGTCCGTGTCGAGACCGAGCTCCTCGCCGATGCGCATGGCGAGCACGCAGGAGCACAAGGCGTAATCGAGCGGCTGACCCATCGCCAAATCGCTCGCGACCGAGAGCGCCGCCATCAGCTCGGCGAGGCGAATTTCCGTGAAGTCCTGATTGCGCGCCGTTCGCACGATGTAGCTCCGCAGTTCGTTCGGTGTCGCCGTCCGCGACGCCAAACCGTGAAAGCCCCGGCGTTACGATACTATTGCTCGGGACGCGCCGACTAGATCGCCCAAATTTTTGTGACCGCTGCTCCGGCGCCGGAGTTACAATGCACCGCCGCCTTTCTCTGTAACGTGTGCATGGCTCCAACGATAACCATTGGCCGTCGGTTCAACGGCCCGCCGCAATCGGGGAACGGCGGATACGCGTGCGGCGCCATGGCGAACGCCATCGGGCAGCCGCTGCGCGTGCGCCTGAAGAAACCGCTGCCGCTCGACACCGTATTAACGATCGAGCAGGTGGCGCCGCAAGCGTGGCAACTGGTGAACGGCGCCGAGATGCTGGCAACCGCCACGCCCGCGACCGTGGAAGCGACGGTGCCGGACCCGCCCGAGTTCCAGGGCGCGCTCGCGGTCGCGCGGCATTACCCGAAGGTCGAGGACCACGAGCTGCCGCACTGCTTCGTCTGCGGCCCGGCGCGCGCGCCGGGTGACGGTATGCGGATCTTCGCCGCCGCTGTTCCCGGCGCTCGCCTGGTGGCGGCCGCCTGGGTGCCGGATTTGTCGCTCGGCGATGCGAGCGGCAAAATCAAAACGGAATTCGTATGGGCCGCGCTCGATTGCCCCGGGGCGTTCGCTACGCCGGCGCACAAACCGATGGTTCTCGGCGAATTCGCCGTTCGCATCGAGCGCCGGCCGAGCGTGGACGAGCGCTGTGTGGTGATCGGCTGGCCGATCGCGACCGAAGGTCGCAAACACCAGGCCGGCACCGCGCTTTTCGGCGCCGACCGCAAGCTTTGCGCGATCGGCTTGGCGACCTGGATCGAGCTTAAGGGCTGATATGAGCGAGTTCTTCACGCAGTCACCGCCGCGCCTCGGCAATCAGTATACGGACGATGCGTTTCTGCGCGAGTATTTGCGCCGCGTTCTGCCGCCCGAGGTATTGCGCGACGTCGAACCGCAGCTCGTGGAATTGGGCGCGCTCGCCAGCGCCGAGCTGTATGCGTTGCAGTTGCAGGACCGCTTGAACGAGCCGCGCTTGGTTCAGTGGGACGCGTGGGGCAACCGCGTTGACCAAATCGAGCTTACGCCGCTGTGGCAGCGCGTCGCGCCGCTCGCGGCGCAACACGGCTTGATCGCCATTCCCTACGAGCAACGCCACGGCCGCCATTCGCGCATCCACCAATTCGCCGCGGTGTATCTGTTTCATCCGTCATCGGACGTCTACACCTGTCCGCTCGCGATGACCGACGGCGCGGCGCGTACGCTCCTCAGCGCCGGCAATCGCGCGCTCATCGAGCGCGCATTACCGCGTTTGACGAATCGCGATCCGGCGCAGGCATGGACCAGCGGGCAGTGGATGACCGAGACCACCGGCGGCTCGGACGTGGGCACCTCGATGACGCGCGCCGTCGCCGCGGCGGACGGCAAGTGGCGTTTGTACGGAAAGAAGTGGTTTACCTCGGCGGTGACTTCGCAGATGGCATTGACCCTCGCGCGGCCCGAAGGCAACGGGCCCGGCGGGAATCAGCTCGCGCTGTTCTATCTCGAGATGCGCGTCGCCGATGGGACGTTGAACGGCATTCGCGTGGAGCGGCTGAAGGACAAGCTCGGCACGCGCAAGGTGCCGACGGCCGAGCTGCTGCTGGAGGGCACGCTCGCCGACGCCGTCAACGGCACCAACAACGGCACGCGCAACATCGAGCCGATGTTGCGGATCACGCGCGCGTGGAACAGCGTGACCGCGACCGCTTTCATGCGCCGCGCCGTCGCGTTGGCGCGCGCGTACGCGCGCGAGCGCCAGGCATTCGGCGCGCGGCTGGAGGCGTTACCGTTGCACCGGGAGACGCTCGCGGACATGGAAGTGGAAACACGCGCGGCCACGCTGCTCGCGTTCGAGCTGGTCGAGCTCATCGGGCGCGACGAAGCGCGCGCTATCGACGACGAGGGCCGCGCGCTGCTCCGGCTCATCACGCCGATCACCAAGCTCCTCACCGCGAAGCAGGCGATCGCCGTCGTGAGCGAAGCGATCGAAGCGTTCGGCGGCGCCGGCTATGTCGAAGACACGGGTTTGCCGGTGCTTTTGCGCGACACCCAGGTGCTCTCGATCTGGGAAGGCACCACCAACGTGCTCGCTCTCGACCTGCTGTTACGCGCGGACCTGGCGAACGGTTTAAGTGCGCTGCGCAACCGCGTCCGCGCGGCGCTACGCGGCGCTCCCGCGGAGCTCGCCGACCCGGCCGCCGCCGCGATCGAGCGCGCGGCCGAATGGCTGAAGGCGAGCGCCGATCCCCGTGCGTTGCAGGTCGGCGCGCGTCGATTCGCTGTCACGATCGGCCGCGCCTTGGAGCTTGCTCTGTTGATCGAACATGCCGGCGCGGCCGCCAAGCGGGGTGACGGAGCCGCGGCGATCGCCGCGGCCCGCCGCTTCGCGCGAGCGCCTCTGGATTTAGTTGTTGAGGCGGGATCGAACGGTGCGGATGAACTGCTCGCTTAACGGTTGGCGTGCGGCGCCGATAACTATATTGATGTAAGTCGGATACGGGGTCGAGCAATGTACACGGGCAACTACGCGCAGCTGATGGCGGAGTACAACCGCTGGATGAACGAGAAATTGTACGCCGCGTGCGCCAAGCTTTCCGACGCCGAGCGCAAGCGCGATCGCGGCGCGTTTTTCAAGTCGATCCACGGAACCCTGAATCATCTGCTGTTGGGCGATCGCTGGTGGTTGCCGCGCTTCAGCCATAGAACTTACGAGACCCAGCCGATCGGCGTCGATCTTTATAGCGATTTCACCGAGCTGCGCGCGGCGCGCGCGGCGATGGACCGGGACATTCTCGAGTGGGCCGCCGGCGTTACCGCGCAGTGGCTGAACGAGCCGATGACCTGGACCAGCAAGCTCTACGGCATCACGCAGACCCATCCGCGCTGGGTGCTGGTGTCGCAAATGTTCAACCACCAAACCCATCACCGCGGTCAGATCACGACGCTTCTGTCGCAACAGGGTATCGACGTCGGCGTCACCGATATTCCGATGCTGCCCGGTTTGAATGCCTGAAGGGAATGTCCGCGGAGCGGGCCCCAAACCCATCTATGCTGTCAGGGAGTTCCGCATCTTATGCGTGCCCTCATTACCCAACGTTTTACCAATACCTCGGTGAAGATACCGCCACCGGCGGCCGGTGTGCGCGACGCGGCCGTGCTTCTGCCGTTGATGGATCGCGCGCAGACGTTGAGCGTGCTGCTCACCCAACGCACGCAGCACCTGCACAATCACGCCGGCCAGATCAGCTTGCCGGGCGGTATCATCGAAACGACCGATGCCGGGCCGGTCGCGGCGGCGCTGCGCGAGACGGAAGAAGAGATCGGTATTTCGCCGGCGCAAGTCGATGTCGTCGGCCAGCTCGACGCGGTGGAAACCTTCACGGGATTTCGCATCATGCCGGTCGTCGGGTTCGTCGCGCCCGACATCGAGCTCAGGCTCGATCGGTTCGAAGTGGAATCGGCGTTCGAAGTGCCGCTCGACTTTATCGTCGATCCGCGCAATTACGAGCGGCGCACCCGCCACTGGCGCAACCAGGACGTGAGCTACTACGTGTTGAACTACGAAGGCCGCGTCATCTGGGGCGCGACGGCGGAGATTCTCGCCAGCTTCGTGCGCCG
>Ga0070741_10010328_pt1 | contig 17681 bp, 21 predicted proteins | sample Coa_R1_4_FD_66440 | JGI IMG/M metagenome (GOLD analysis project Ga0070741, IMG submission 66440) | Surface soil microbial communities from Centralia Pennsylvania, which are recovering from an underground coalmine fire - Coalmine... | ecosystem: Environmental > Terrestrial > Soil > Unclassified ...
GATTAGCTAGTTGACCATCATCATTTGAAATTTGTTTGCTGAAATGCTTCTCAATCGTTGCGATTCGGTTTACTCTCTAGATCGTCAACGTTCTCCTCAGCTAAGGGGTAGTCATGCCATCGGTTCGTTCAACTCTCATCTTCGGTGCTTCGCTGGTGGGCGCGGGCGCCATCGCAGTTCTCGGCGGCGCTGGTTCCGCGAGCGCTGATACCTCCTGCGGCCTGCTCAACGCGCCGACCAACTGCGGTTTGCTCAACGGTGGTGTGTTCAACACCGGCGTCGGCAACAACATCGGCGATGCGGGTGCCGGCGGCTTCAACCAGGGCATCCTGAACAACGGCTCGTTCAACCAAGGTGTCGGCAACAACCTGCTGGCCCCGGGCGGGCTCAACCAGGGCATTCTCAACCAGGGCATCGGCAATAACGGCGTCCTGAACCTCGGACTCGGCAACGTTGGCATTGCCAACATTGGAGCCGCCAACAACGGTCTCCTGAACGTAGGGACCGGTCACTCGGGAATCCTCGGCGGAGTCATCCCCGGGCACTAAGAATGGCCGCCGGGGAACCGGCAGTGAACGAGGCTGCAGATGAGCGATTGCTCTCTGCAGCCTCGTTTTTCGCTGCGAGTCGGCTCAGCCGAGAATGAGGCCCGACGTCGGCACCCCGGTGCCCGCGGTGACGAGCACATGCTCGACGTCGGGCACCTGATTGACCGACGTGCCGCGCAGCTGCCGGACGCCCTCGGCGATCCCGTTCATTCCGTGGATGTATGCCTCGCCGAGCTGACCGCCATGGGTGTTGATGGGCAACCGGCCACCGATCTCGATCGCGCCGTCGGCGATGAACTCCTTGGCCTCACCCCAGCCGCAGAAGCCCAACTCCTCCAACTGAATCAGCGTGAACGGCGTGAAGTGGTCATACAGGACCGCCGTCTGGATATCGGTCGGCTTGAGACCGGACTGCGCCCAGAGTTGCCTGCCGACGAGGCCCATCTCAGGAAGCCCGAGCTCAGGACGGTAGTAGCTGACCATCGAATACTGGTCCGGGCTGGCACCCTGCGACGCCGCCTCGATCACCACGGGCCGGTTCTTCAGGTCCTTGGCCCGCTCGACCGATGTGACGACCAGCGCGACTCCGCCGTCGGTTTCCTGACAGCAGTCCAGCAGCCGCAGCGGCTCAGCGATCCACCGCGAATTCTGGTGTTCCTCAATGGTGATCGGCTTTTCGTAGAAATAGGCCTTCGGGTTGTTCGCGGCGTGCTTGCGGTCGGCCACCGACACCGCGCCGAAGTCGCGGCTCGTCGCGCCCGTCAAGTGCATGTAGCGTTTCGCGATCATCGCGACCTGCGCGGCCGGCGTCGACAGCCCGTGCGGATACGAAAACGAATTGTCCACCCCGGTCGAATCGGCATTCTCCACCAGGCGCATCTGCACCTGGCCGAACCGCGTTCCGGACCGTTCATTGAACGCGCGGTACGCCACAACGCAATCCGCGACGCCGGTCGCGACCGCGATCGCCGCCTGCTGAACCGTGGCGCACGCCGCGCCGCCGCCATGGTGAATCTTCGAAAAGAATGTCAGCTCACCGATTCCCGTGGCCCGCGCGATCGCGACCTCGGTGTTGGAATCCATCGTGAACGTCACCATGCCGTCGACGTCCGCGGGGGTCAGGCCCGCATCGTCGAGTGCGTCGAGCACCGCCTCCGCGGCGAGACGCAACTCGCTGCGACCGGAATTCTTCGAGAAGTCGGTGGCGCCGATGCCGACGATCGCCGCCTTGCCCGACAGTTGGCTGCTCATGCGCCGCCGATCGACGTCGATGAGCGCTCGCGCGAAGAGTCAACGGTAAGCGTGGCCGTGGCGATGACGTGGTCGCCAAGACTGTTGCTGCCGACGACTTTCAGCGTGATGACGCTCGGTTCTTCTGTGCTCCTCACGTCCGCATCCTCCACTGCGGTCACCTCACCCCTGAACGTCACCGTGTCGTAGGCGTACCACGGCACACCGAGCCGCAGCCCGATCGACTTGATGATCGCCGTCGGACCCGCCCAGTCGGTGATGTAGCGCTGCACCAGACCGGTGTCGGTGAGGATGTTGACGAAGATGTCCTTCGACCCTTTCGCCTGAGCCTTGTCCCGGTCGTGATGCACATCCTGGTAGTCGCGGGTGGCAATCGCCGTCGACACGATGAACGTCGGATCGCCGTAGATCGACAATTCGGGCAGCTTCGTGCCCACCTCGACAACTGGCGCACTCACGAGTCCGGCTCCCATGCGTACAACGTCCACGCCGGTCCGACATCATTGGCCGGGAAATCGATATACGTTGTACGAACAGGCATTCCGATCTCTACGGCCGCGGGGTCGACATTGCGGAGCTCACCAAGCATTCGCACTCCCTCTTCGAGTTCGACGAGTGCGATCACGAACGGCAATGTCCGGCCCGGCACCTTCGGTGCGTGGTGCACGACGAAGCTGAACACGGTGCCTTTACCAGTGGCAACGACATAGTCGATCGGCGTTTCTTTTTCCTGCCAGATCGCCGGGACCGGCGGGTGCTGCAGGCTGCCGTCGGGCCGCTTCTGGATCCGCAACTCGTGCGCGTTGACGCCCTCCCAGAAGAACTTGGTGTCACGCGACGACGCCGGACGCATCATCGCGTCTGCGTCGAGGTCGTCGGGCACCGCGCCGGCCGCTTGGTCCTTTTCTGATGGCCGGAACTTCATGATCCGCCACATCATTTCGGCGACGTCCTCGTCGCCGACCTGCCAGGTGATCTTCTGGGTGATGAAGAAGCCCTCGCCCAACGCAGTCGTTTTCGGACCGGCGACGTCGGTGAGCTCGGCGGTGACGCTGACTTCTTCCCCTGGCCGCAGGTAGCGGTGGTAGGTCTGCTCACAGTTGGTGGCGACGACACCGATATAGCCTGCGTCGTCGAATAATTCGATGATCTTGCCCAGCGGGTCGTCGTCGGGGCGCTGGCCGCCCAGACCGAACATGGTCCACACCTGGATCATCGCCGGCGGGGCGACGATGCCCGGATGGCCGGCTGCGCGGGCAGCATCGTCGTCGACGTAGATCTGGTTCCGGTCGCCGATCGCGTCGACCCAGTGGTGAATCATGGGCAGGTTCACCGGATCCCGGCCGACCCGCGGCTTGCTGCGGCCTTCTGCTTTGACCCGCTCGGCAGCCTTCTGGATGTCTTCGACCGCAGTCATCTGGGCACCCTCGGCACCTTCAGCCCCGACGCCGCGATCATCTCGCGCATCACCTCGTTCACGCCGCCACCGAAGGTGATTACGAGGTTGCGCTTGGTCTGCGAATCCAGCCAGTTCAACAGTTCCGCGGTGTCAGGGTCGGCAGGGTTGCCGTACCTGCCCACAATTTCTTCGGCCAGCCGCCCGATGTACTGAATTCGTTCGGTGCCAAACACTTTCGTGGCCGCAGCGTCGGCAACGTCGATGGTCTCGCCCGCTGCGGCAACCTGCCAGTTGAGCAACTCGTTGATCCGCCACATTGCCCGGATCTCGCCGAGCGCCCGCTTCACGTCGTCGTGGTCTATCGGTGCGACACCGTCGGCGCCCGGCTTGGCCGCCCAGGCGTGCACCCGGTCGTAGACGCCGGCGGTACGCCCGGCGGGGCCCAGCATCACGCGCTCGTTGTTGAGCTGGGTGGTGATCAACCGCCAGCCGCCGTTCTCCTCGCCGACCAACATGTCCGCGGGTACTCGGACGTCGTTGTAGTAGGTCGCGTTGGTGTGGTGCGCGCCGTCGGACAGGATCATCGGCGTCCAGGAGAAGCCGGGATCGGTCGTGTCGACTATCAGCATCGAAATGCCTTTGTGCTTAGCGGCTTCCGGATCGGTGCGACAAGCCAACCACACATAATCGGCATCGTGTCCGCCGGTGGTGAAGACCTTCTGGCCGTTGACGATGTACTCGTCGCCGTGCCGGACGGCGGACGTGCGCAACGAAGCCAGATCGGTGCCGGCCTCCGGCTCGGTATAGCCGATGGCGAAGTGGACCTCACCGGCAAGGATCGCGGGCAGGAATTTCTTTTTCTGCATCTCACTGCCGTACACCTGCAGCGTCGGCCCGACTGTCTGCAGCGTCACCGCTGGGAGCGGTACATCCGCGCGGTGGGCCTCGTTGACGAAAATCGATTGTTCGATAGGCCCATATCCCAAGCCGCCGAACTCTTTTGGCCATCCGACACCGAGCTTGCCGTCCGAGCCCATCCGCTTGATCACCGCCCGGTAGGCCTTGCCGTGTCGGTCGGCCTCCATCTCGGCCCGCTCCTCGGGGGAGATCAGGTTCGAAAAGTACTGCCGCAGTTCGGCTTGCAGCGCTCGCTGCTCGGGGGTCAGGTCGATGTACATTGCGCTCCCACCAAGTCGAGGCGATGCGAAGGACCTCCGAGCAGCCGGGTCAGATCCTTGATCGTGGAGTAGTACCGGTCCATGGGGTAGGCGATGTCCATGCCCATGCCACCGTGCAAGTGGTGGCAGATCTGCATGACCGGTGGGGCTTGCGACGTAAGCCAGTACCCCAGGATGTCGAGATCCTCGTCGGCGTCGAGTCCTTCGGCCAGCCGCCAAACCACCGACATCGACGCCAAAGTGATTGTCCGCGAAGCGATGTAGACCTCGGCGAGTTGCGCGGCCACCGTCTGGAATGTGGACAGGGGTTTGCCGAACTGGTGTCGGCTTCCGACGTAGTCGGCGGTCAGCCGTAACGCTCCGGCGACGAGTCCGGCGGCGTAGGCGCCGATCATCGCCAGCGCCAACTGATTGACGCGCCGGGGCTGGGCGCCGTGCACCACACTGTCGACCTCCACATCGGCGAAGGTGACGGCGTACTCATCCGAGTGATTTGATGTCGGCGTCTTCGAGAACTGCACACCTGTGGCGGTCGGCGACACCACCGCCACTCCGCTGTCGGCGGCGACGATTATCCACTCTGCCTGCTCGGCGTACGGAACCCCAATCTTGGTGCCGGTTAGGCGATTGCCGGTCAACGTCGTCGTCGGCCGGTCGGGCAGAGGTGCGCCCGGCTCGTTGAGGGCCGCGGTGAGTATCCCGCCTTTCGCGACGCCCGCCAGGTAGCGGTCCTGCTGTTCGGCGCTTGCGAGATCGAGAAGCGGGATGACGCCCAACCCCAGCGTGGCCAATGCCGGGCTGACGGTGCCGTGCCGACCGATCTCGGTGAGCGCCGTTGCGACTTCGGCGAGGCCGACGCCGTCGCCACCGAGCCGTTCGGGCACGGGCAGCGCGGTCACGCCGCCGGAAACGAGTGCGTCCCAGCTGTTCTCGCGGTCCAACACGGAGTTGACGACGTCGGCAACAGCTTGTTGTTCGGCTTCGAGCGTGAAATCCATCAGTTCGCCACCGGGCACTGGGCTGCGCCATCTCCGCGGTAGTCGACCTGCCAGTGCTTGATGCCGTTAAGCCAGCCCGAGCGCAGTCGCTCAGGCGCGGATATCGGTGTCAGGTCGGGCATGTGGTCGGCGACCGCGTTGAAAATCAGGTCGATCGTCATCTTCGCTAGGTTCGCCCCGATGCAGTAGTGCGCGCCCGTGCCGCCAAATCCCACGTGTGGGTTGGGGTTTCGCATGATGTCGAACTTCTCGGGGTTTTCGAAGACCTCGTCGTCGAAGTTGGCGGACCGGTAGAACATCACGACCCGCTGGCCCTTCTTGATCTTCACCCCAGACAGCTCGTAGTCCTCGAGCGCGGTCCGCTGGAAGCACGTCACCGGCGTTGCCCAGCGCACGATTTCGTCGGCGGCAGTTTCCGGGCGCTCCTTCTTGTAGAGCTCCCACTGGTCGGGGTTGTCGGCGAACGCGATCATGCCGTGGGTGATCGAGTTTCGGGTGGTCTCGTTGCCGGCAACCGCCAGCATCACGACGAAGAAGCCGAACTCGTCGTCGGAGAGCTTCTCGCCCTCGATGTCGGCCTCGATCAACGCGGTCACGATGTCCTCGCCGGGATTCTTCGTCTTCTCGTCGGCCATCTTCATCGCGTATTGGATCAGCTCGAACGACGACATCTTCGGGTCGACGTCGGCGTACTCGGGGTCGTCGTTGCCGGTCATCTCGTTGGACCACCGGAACAGCTCCATCCGGTCTTCCTGCGGCACACCGAGCAGGTCGGCGATGGCCTGCAGCGGTAATTCGCACGACACCTGCTCGACGAAGTCGCCGGCGCCTTTGGCCGCCGCATTCTGCGCGATGGCCTGCGCGCGCTGATTCAGCTCGTCGCGCAGTCGTTCGACGGCACGCGGTGTGAACCCGCGCGAGATGATCTTGCGCAGCCGGGTGTGATGCGGTGCGTCCATGTTGAGCATCACGAAACGCTGCACTTCGATGTCCTCGCGCGCGATGTCGTCGTTGAATCGCGGAATCACGCCGTTTTCATAGCTGGAGAACACGTCGCTTCGGCGCGACACCTCTTTGACGTCCTTGTGTTTGGTCACCACCCAGTAGCCGCCGTCGTTGAATCCGCCCGCGTGGCCCGGCGTCTGCTCGCACCACCAGATCGGCGCCGCCTTGCGCAACTCCGCGAACTCCTGGATGGGCAAGCCCTTGACGCAGATGTCAGGATCAGTGGGATCGAACCCGGGCGGCACGTGGGGGCTGGGCATCTGTGAGCTCCTCGATTACAAAGCCTTCTAGTGGCGTTCTCGTGCAAGTAAAACATGCCTTCACCGCAGACAAAAGGCTGTCTCGGCGTCCTCGCTTGTCAGGATAATGGAACGTGTTCTAGCCTGGCGGAATGGGTAACCCTGTCATCGTTGAAGCCACTCGCAGCCCAATCGGCAAGCGCAGTGGATGGCTGTCCGGCCTCCACGCGACCGAGCTCTTGGGCGCGGTCCAGAAGGCGCTCGTCGAGAAGGCGGGCATCAGCGCCGGCGACGTCGAACAACTCATCGGGGGCTGCGTCACGCAGTTCGCCGAGCAGTCCAACAACATCACCCGGACGTCGTGGCTGACCGCGGGTTTGCCGGAGCAGGTCGGCGCCACCACCGTCGACTGTCAGTGCGGCAGCGGCCAGCAGGCCAACCATTTGATCGCCGGGCTGATCGCCGCCGGGGCGATCGACATCGGCATCGCGTGCGGCATCGAGGCGATGAGCCGCGTCGGGCTGGGCGCGAACGCCGGCCCTGACCGCAATTGGCGCGCGGAGTCGTGGGACATCGATCTGCCCGACCAGTTCACCGCCGCCGAGCGCATCGCGAAGCGGCGCGGCATCACCCGCAACGACATCGACGAGTGGGGGCTGGCGTCGCAGCAGAAGGCCAAGCAGGCGTGGGCCGAGGGCCGGTTCGACCGCGAGGTCACTCCGATCGAGGCGCCCGTGCTCGACGAGAACAAGCGGCCGACGTCTGAGCGCGCGATGGTGACTCGCGACCAAGGGCTTCGCGACACCACGCTGGAAGGGCTGTCGCAGCTGAAACCGGTGCTGGACGGCGGAATTCACACGGCGGGCACGTCGTCGCAGATCTCCGACGGCGCAGCGGCGGTGCTGTGGATGGACAGTGATGTGGCGAAAGCGCACGGTCTGACGCCGCGAGCGCGGATCGTGAGCCAGGCGCTCGTCGGCGCCGAGCCGTACTACCACCTCGACGGTCCGGTGCAGTCGACGGCCAAGGTGCTCGAGAAGGCGGGCATGAAGATGGGCGACATCGACATCACCGAGATCAACGAGGCGTTCGCGTCCGTCGTGCTGTCGTGGGCGAGGGTGCACAACCCTGACATGGATCGCGTCAACGTCAACGGCGGCGCGATCGCGCTGGGTCACCCGGTGGGCTGCACTGGCAGCCGACTGATCACCACCGCGCTGCACGAATTGGAGCGCACCGACAAGAGCACCGCGTTGATCACCATGTGCGCTGGCGGCGCGCTGTCCACCGGCACGATCATCGAGCGGATCTAGCGCTCCGTTCTGGCGTCGAAATCGACGTTTGGCAGAAGAAGTGCGAGTAGTCGCCGCCAAAACGTCAATCTCGGCGCAGCCTGGGGTGGAAGCGTGCCCTGATGTGATGAATCGTCCCGTCGGGGATCAGGAACGTCTCGTCGACGGGCGCGACGACCCGGCGGCCGAACAGTGTTGCCTTGGTCACGACGGTGAACGTGGCGTGCACCCGGTCGCCGTCCACAGTGAATTCCCGATCGGTGGTCGCGGCAATAATTCGGTACTGCGGTCCGCGATTCAGACTGCGCCGCAAGTGATTTCCGGAGAACCCCGTCTTGATGCCCTGCTCGATGCGCACGCATTCGGGCGCGAACGGCACCGCATCGCCGTCGTGAGTGGCGAGCGCATCGATGTAAGCCTCGGCCGCCGCGATGCGGCCGGTGTCAGAAACGGTGTCCATCGCCCCAGCATAGGATGGCCGTCATGCCGAAGCCCGCGCCGCGCAATCTGAACTCCCCGGTCACCACCTTCTTCATGAAGTGGATGGCGCGGGGGAACACCTGGCTGTACAAGGTCACCGGCGGGAAGCGTGGCGGCACATTTCGCAAGGCACCGGTCGCCTTACTGACCACGACCGGGCGTAAGAGCGGTCAGCGGCGTGTCAGTCCGCTGCTGTACCTGCGGGACGGGGACCGAGTGGTGGTGGTCGCGTCGAGGGGCGGGTCTGACAAGCACCCGCTGTGGTACCTGAACCTCAAGGCCGATCCAAAGGTGACCGTCCAGATCAAAGACGAAGTGCTGCAGCTGACCGCTCGTGACTCCACCGACGACGAACGGGCGACGCTGTGGCCGAAACTCGTTGCGATGTATCCGGACTACGACGACTACCAGTCGTGGACAGACCGCAAGATTCCCATCGTTGTCTGCGAACCGTGAACGAACGCTACGATCTGCATTTCTATTTCGACCCGGTCTGCCCGTTCGCGTGGATGACAAGCAAGTGGGTTCGGATCGTCGCGAAGCAGCGGGAATACAGCGTCGACTGGCGGTTCATCTCGCTGCGGATACTCAACGAGAACATCGACTACGACGCTCACTTCCCGGCTGAGTACGAGGCCGGCCATACCGCGGGCTTGCGGCTGCTGCGTGTCGCCGCCCGGGTTCGTCAGCAACACGGCCGCTCTGCAGTTGGGTCTCTGTACGCGGCAGTCGGCACGCGGCTGTTCGACACCCCACGCGACGAACGGTTGTCGGTGAGCGACCAGGGCGCGCGGCATCTGCTCGAGCCGATCTTGCGCGATGTCGGCCTGCCCGTCGAGGTGGCCGACGCGCTCGATGACACGTCGTTCGACGCGGTGATTCGCGCGGAAACTGAAGAGGCGCTTGCACTTACGGGTCGAGATGTGGGAACGCCGATCTTGCATTTCAAGCCACCCGATGGCGCGGCGTTCTTCGGGCCGGTGATCAGCCGTCTGCCCGCCGAGGACGACGCCGTCGAACTGTGGGATCACGTCATCGCCCTGACCGGCTTTCCTGGCTTCGCTGAGATCAAGCGCAGCTTGCGCGAACGACCCCAGTTGGCCGCGTTCGGCGTCGACGTCGAATCGGTTGGCGTTCAGGAAGACTGGCACGGCGGCAGCCGTCGGCTCAAGAAGTAGACGTTGGCCTCCGGCGGATTCCGCAATTCGCGGTTCCTTGCGCTCCTGCTGAAATACTTTGCGCGCGCACACATCTGGGTATATCGGCGCACGAATGGCCGACTGGGCGCGCGGTTGCTGTGGTTCCCGGCTGCTTTGGTGACGACCGTCGGCCGGAGGACAGGCGAGGAGCGGACGACTGCGACGCTCTACCTGCGCGACGGCGACCGCGTGGTGTTACCCGCGACGTTCGGCGGTCGCGATCAGGACCCGGCGTGGTACCTGAACTTGACGGCAAACCCGAAGGTGCACATCCAGATTCGCGGCGAACACTTTGAGCTCGTGGCACGCGATGCCAGTGATGACGAGCGCGCGAGGTACTGGCCTGCGCTGACGCGCATCTACCCGCCCTACCGGGGCTATCGGGAGGCAGCCGACCGTAAGATCCCGCTCGTCGTCTGCGAGCCCTAAGCGCCGTCCCGCGCGAGCAGACGCGGAATCGCATTACCGGGCTACTGGTAATGCGATTCCGCGTCTTCTCGCCGGATAGTTCAAGCGCCGTACACGGGTACCGGCGGCCGGGCCTTGGCCAGGAGATCGGCGACGACGGGTCCGAGCTCGGACGGATCCCACCGCGCGCCCTTGTCGACTTGGGGGCCGTGCGCCCAGCCCTCGGCGACCCGAATCAGGCCGGCCTCCACCTCGAACACTTTGCCGGTGACGTCGCGCGACTCGGCGCTGCCCAGCCAAACCACAAGCGGCGAAACGTTTTCCGGGGCCATCGCGTCGAAGCCGTCCTCCGGAGCCGCCATCGTGTCGGCGAACACTTTCTCGGTCATCCGCGTCCGCGCGGCCGGAGCGATCGCGTTGACCGTGACGCCGTAGCGGCCCATCTCGGCCGCGGCGACGAGTGTCAGCGCTGCGATGCCGGCCTTGGCCGCGCTGTAGTTGCCCTGCCCGACGCTGCCCTGCAGGCCGGCACCGGAGCTGGTGTTGATCACGCGGGCGTCGACGGGCTCACCGGCTTTCGATCGTGCGCGCCAGTATTCGGCGGCGTGGCGCAGCGGAGCGAAGTGGCCCTTGAGGTGCACGCGGATGACGGCGTCCCACTCCTCTTCGCTGATGTTGGCCAGCATCCGGTCTCGAATGAAGCCGGCGTTGTTGACCAGGACGTCGAGGCCGCCGAATGTGTCGACAGCGGTCTTGATCAGGTTCTGCGCGCCGCTCCAGTCGGCGACGTCGTCACCGTTCGTGACGGCCTCGCCGCCCGCGGCCTTGATCTGGTCGACGACCTCGTGCGCAGGGCTGTCTCCCGCGGACCCGTCGAGTCCCACGCCGATGTCGTTGACGACGACCCGCGCGCCTTCCGCGGCGAACGCCAGCGCGTGCGCGCGTCCGATGCCGCGTCCGGCGCCCGTCACCACGACCACCCGGCCGTCGACCAATCCCATGTTTCGCTCCTCTACTTGTTCGCGCTGGAGGCCGCCAGATAGGGCGGCGGCTCACCGCCACCATGCACGGCCATCGTTGTACCACTGATGTAAGACGCCGCATCGGACGCCAGAAATGCTGCGGCCCAGCCGATTTCGGTGGGCTTGGCAAGGCGCCCCAGCGGCACGGTCGCAGCGACAGCTGCTTGCGAATCGGCGTCGCCGTAGAACAACTCCACCTGCTCGGTTTCGACCATGCCGACGCGCAGCGCGTTGACGCGCACCTTCGGCGCCCACTCCACCGCCAGGGTGGCGGTCAGGCTCTCGACACCCGCCTTCGCGGCGCCATAGGCCGCCGTTCCGGGCGATGGGCGCCAGCCGCTGACGCTCGCGATCGACACGATCGATCCGCCGTTGTCCTGCCGTTGCATGACGGCGTTGGCGCGTTGCGAGACGTGCAGCATGCCAAGGAGATTCAGGGAGATGATCTTCTCGTTGAACTTCGGAGACGCCTCGGCGGTCAATGCGTACGGCGAGCCGCCGGCGTTGTTGACGACCACGTCGAGTCGGCCGTGCCTCTCGACGACAGCGTCGACGAGGCGTGCCACCGAGTCCGGGTCACGGACGTCGCATTCAAGGAAGTCGTACGGCAGACCCTCGACCGGGTGGCGGGCGCATGTGACGACCGTGGCGCCCTGGTCGGCGAAGACCTTGCTGATCCCCGCCCCCACTCCGCGCACGCCGCCGGTCACGAGAACGACCCGGCCAGCGAGCCCGAAATTCAGGCCAAGCCCTTCGCCGCTGCCGGTCACTGTGCTAGCTTACCAAGCAAGTGCTTGCTTTCCTAACCTCGCCAGGAAGTCCTATGACCATCACGTCAACAACCGTCGAACCGGGCATCGTCGCCGTCACGGTCGACTATCCGCCGGTCAACGCCATTCCGTCCCGCGGCTGGTTCGAGCTGGCCGATGCCATCACCGCCGCCGGCGAAAACACCGACACGCATGTGGTGATCCTTCGCGCCGAGGGCCGCGGCTTCAACGCCGGCGTCGACATAAAGGAGATGCAGAATTCTGAGGGCTTCACGGCGTTGATCGACGCCAACCGCGGATGCTTCGCCGCGTTTCGCGCGGTATACGAATGCGCGGTGCCGGTGGTCGCCGCGGTTAACGGATTTTGCGTCGGCGGCGGCATCGGGCTCGTCGGCAACGCGGACGTGATCGTCGCGTCGGACAACGCGACCTTCGGCCTTCCTGAAGTAGAGCGCGGCGCGCTCGGGGCGGCCACACACCTGTCTCGCCTTGTGCCGCAACACATGATGCGGCGACTGTTCTTCACCGCCGCGACCGTCGATGCCGCGACCCTGCACCACTTCGGGTCGGTACACGAAGTCGTGCCGCGCGACGAGCTCGACGAAGCCGCATTGCGGGTGGCCCGCGAAATCGCCGCCAAGGACACCCGAGTGATCCGCGCCGCCAAGGAGGCGCTGAATTTGATTGACGTGCAACGGGTCAACTCCAGCTACCGGATGGAACAGGGTTTCACCTTCGAGCTCAACCTTGCCGGGGTGGCCGACGAGCACCGCGACGCGTTCGCCGGCACGGCAAAGGGCAAAAAGCCGTGACCGACAAGCTGACAACTCTCGACGACGCTGTCTCGCAGTTGCGCAGCGGGATGACGATCGGTATCGGCGGCTGGGGATCACGACGCAAACCGATGGCGTTCGTTCGCGCGATCTTACGCACTGACGTCACCGATCTGACCGTCGTCAGCTACGGCGGTCCCGACGTCGGATTGCTCTGCTCCGCAGGCAAAGTCAAACGCGTCTACTACGGCTTTGTGTCGCTGGATTCGCCGCCGTTCTATGATCCGTGGTTCGCGTCCGCCCGCACCTCCGGGTTGATCGAGGCGCGTGAGATGGACGAAGGCATGCTGCGGTGCGGCCTGCAAGCCGCCGCACAACGGCTGCCGTTTCTGCCGATTCGTGCCGGCCTCGGCAGTTCGGTGCCCGACTTCTGGGAGGGTGAACTGAAGACGGTCACCTCCCCGTATCCGGTGGACGGCGGTGCGGAGACGCTGATCGCGATGCCGGCATTGCGGCTGGACGCGGCCTTCGTGCACATGAATCTCGGTGACGCCCGCGGCAATGCGGCCTACACGGGCGTCGACCCGTACTTCGACGACCTGTATTTGATGGCCGCCGACCGTCGCTTCCTCTCAGTGGAGAGTGTGGTGTCGACCGAAGAACTCGTCAAAGCGGTGCCGCGACAAGCGATGATCATCAACCGGATGATGGTCGACGCCGTCGTGGAGGCGCCCGGTGGCGCGCACTTCACCACGGGCGCAGCAGATTACGGCCGCGACGAAAAGTTCCAGCGGCACTACGTCGAAGCCGCGCAGTCAACGGAATCCTGGAGCCAGTTCGGGCAGACCTACCTGTCCGGCAGCGAAGACGACTATCAAGCCGCGGTGCGGCGATTCGCCACGGAGGCATCGTGATGTCCGCGAGCCGAGCGGAGGTGTGCGTCGTCGCCTGTGCGGAGTTGTTCCGCGACGTCGGCGAGATCATGGTCAGCCCTATGACAACCGTCGTGTCGATTGGCGCCCGGCTGGGGCGGTTGACGTTCTCGCCGGACATTCTGCTGACAGACGGGGAAGCACTGCTGCTCGACGACACACCCGCGCTTGGCGCGTCGGGCGCTGTCGAGGGCTGGATGCCGTTCGGACGTGTTTTCGAGACACTGGCGTGGGGTCGACGCTATGTTGTCATGGGCGCCAACCAGATTGACCGCTACGGCAACCAGAACCTGTCGTCGTTCGGGCCCTTGCAGCATCCCACCCGGCAGATGTTCGGCGTGCGGGGTGCGCCAGGCAACACGGTCAACCACGCGACGAGCTACTGGGTGGGCAACCATTCGCCGCGGGTGTTCTGTGATGCCGTCGACGTGGTCTGCGGCATCGGCTACGACAAGGTCGACGCAGACAATCCCGCTTTCAGGTTCATGGACGTGCGCCGAGTGGTCACCAACCTCGGTGTGTTCGACTTCGGCGGACCAGATCACACGATGAGGGCGGTGTCGCTGCACCCGGAAGTCACCCCCGACGATGTGAGGCAGGCGACGTCGTTCGACGTCCACGGTCTCGACGACGCCGAACCGACTCGCTTGCCGACTGATGACGAATTGCACCTCATTCGAGACGTCCTCGACCCGAAGGGATTGCGCGACAAGGAAGTACGAGGGGTATGAGGCTGCGGACGCGGCTGACCGAACTGGTCGGCGTCGCCCATCCTGTCGTGCAGACCGGAATGGGCTGGGTAGCCGGGGCGCGGCTGGTGTCGGCGACGGCCAATGCCGGAGGTCTGGGGATTCTCGCGTCGGCCACGATGACGCTCGACGAGTTGGCGACGGCGATCGGCAAGGTGAAGGACGCGACCGACAAGCCGTTCGGTGTCAACATCCGCGCTGACGCCTCCGACGCCGACGACCGGGTCGATCTGATGATCCGCGAGGGGGTCAAGGTGGCGTCGTTCGCGTTGGCGCCGCGCCAAGAACTCATTGCAAAGCTCAAAGATGCTGGGGCGGTGGTGATTCCGTCGATAGGTGCGGCGAAGCACGCCCGCAAGGTCGCGTCCTGGGGCGCTGACGCGGTGATCGTGCAGGGCGGCGAGGGCGGCGGGCACACCGGCCCCGTCGCGACCACACTGTTGCTGCCGTCGGTGCTTGACGCGGTCGACATTCCAGTGATTGCAGCTGGCGGCTTCTTCGACGGGCGCGGGCTGGCCGCTGCGCTGTCGTACGGCGCCGCCGGGGTCGCCATGGGCACCCGGTTCCTTCTCACGTCGGACTCGACGGTTCCTGATGCCGTCAAACAGCGCTACCTCGACGCCGGATTGGACGGCACAGTGGTGTCCACTCGCGTCGACGGCATGCCGCATCGGGTGCTGCGCACGCCGCTGGTCGAGCGACTGGAAAGTGGTTCTCGCGCCAAGGGATTCACTGCCGCTGCCCGCAATGCGGCGAAGTTCAAGAAGTTGTCCGGAATGACCTGGCGGACGATGGTCCGCGATGGGCTGGCGATGCGGCACGGCAAGGAGCTGACGTGGTCGCAGGTGCTGATGGCCGCCAATACGCCGATGCTGCTGCGCGCCGGGCTGGTCGAAGGCAACACCGAGGCCGGCGTGCTGGCATCGGGCCAGGTGGCGGGCATCCTCGCCGACCTGCCGTCGTGTGCCGAGCTGATCGAGTCGGTCGTCAGCGATGCCGTCAAACACCTTCAAGCGGCGGCGGCGCTCGTCGAGTAGCGAAGAGTAGGTTGTGAAAATGCCTACTCATCAAGCAATTCAGGTGGAATCGACTGGTGCGTCGTTGCAGCTGGCCGATGTCGAGACCACGGCACCGGGCCGTGACCACGTGCGCATCGATGTGGCCGCGTGCGGTGTCTGCGGCACCGACCGCGCGATCGTCAACGGCGCCTTTCCTGGGACGCCGTTCCCGCTGACGCCCGGACACGAGATCGCGGGCACCATCGCGGAGGTCGGCGAGGGCGTCGAAGGGTTCGCCGTCGGAGACCGCGTGGAAGTCGGCTGGTTCGGAGGCCACTGCGGGCACTGCATCCCTTGTCGCAAAGGACTTTTCATCCATTGCGAGAACGGTCAGGTGCCCAGCCTCGCCTATCCCGGCGGCTATGCGCAGTCGGCAACCGTGCCAGCCAATGCGCTTGCACGGATTCCCGACGAGTTGTCTTTCGCCGAGGCGGCACCCTTGGGATGCGCAGGCGTCACCACCTACAACGCGCTGCGGCACACCGCCGCCGTGCCGGGCGATCGCGTCGCGGTGCTGGGCATCGGCGGACTGGGCCATCTCGGCGTGCAGTTCGCCCGCGCGATGGGCTTCGAGACCGTCGCGATCGCGCGCGGCAAGGACAAAGAAGCCGACGCGCGGGAGCTCGGCGCGCATCACTACGTCGATTCCACAGCCGCAGACGTCGGCAAAGAGTTGCAGGCGCTCGGCGGAATGACAGCGATTTTGGCGACGGCCGGGAATTCGCAGGCCGTGGGCCAGACGGTCGGCGGGCTGGCGCCGCGCGGGCAGCTCGTCGTCGTCGGAGTGTCGGCCGACCCGCTGCCGATCAGCCCGGTTCAGCTGATCCAGCCCGCGCTCAGCGTCAGCGGCCACCCGTCGGGCACCGCGCGCGACGTCGAAGAAACGATGCACTTCGCCATCATCTCGGGCGTGCGCCCGCGAATCGAGGAATACCCGCTAGCCGACGCGGCCGAGGCGTACGCGTCGATGGAACAGGGCCGGGCGCGCTACCGCGGAGTTCTGACGATGTGATTGCCAACTACTGCGGGATACTCGCGCCGCTTGGTTCGCTGGTTTTGGTGGGTGGAAACCAGGGCGCTCCCCGCAGAGGCCGGTAGTCTGCGACGGCGAAGGCGGTTGCGGCTGCTGAGATCAGCGCGACGAAGATGCCGGGCTGGCGGGTGGCGTGGTCCGGAAAGTCAAACGGAATCAGCCAGGCTAGCAACAACATTGAGGTTGTGTTCAGTAAATCGGTTGCAGCGATAAGCGATAGATCAGGGCGACCGACGCCGTATTGCCCGCCGGTGATCGCCGTGGCGATCCCGAACACGCCGGCGACCAAAAACAGCGTGGCGGCCACAGTGTTGAACTCCCACCCGTTGCGGTTGACGCCCTGACCGCCCGCCCAGGGCAGAAAGAGGGCCAACATCAACGCGGCGCCGCCGATGCCGGCGATCAGCCGTCGGTATACATCGGTTTTCGCAGCCATATCCGTCCTCCCAGTCATCACGGCTTGCCGGCCGTCATAACGATTGTTATTCGATGTCACGACCATAACGCCCGTTATGGCATCATGTCAATGATGACTTCGGCCGACGCCTCGTCAAGCACCCGGGACCGCCTGGTGGCCGCTGCTTTGACCGTGCTGGAGAGAGACGGGCCGGCGGCGATCCAAGCGCGAACACTGGCAGCGGAGATCGGCGCGTCCACGATGGCGGTGTACACGCATTTCGGGGGCATGCCCAAGCTGATCGAAGCGGTGATGCGTGAAGGGCTCGCGCGCTTCGCCGAGCACACTCGCGGGGTACCCCACACCGACGACCCGATGGCGGACCTCATCGCCGGCGGACTGGCCTACGGCGAGTTCGCAATGCAGAATCCGCAGCTGTACCGGTTGTTGTTTGGTCTCGCCGACCTTGGCCGAGCCCAACAACTCCCACCAGATGCGGCAACGCCGTGGGATCTCGCCGAAGGAGCCAACGCACTCTCGGTGCTATCCAGTGCGGTCGAGCGTGTCATCGAAGCCGAGCGGATACGACCGCAGGACCCGGCCCGCGCGGCCACCCAAATCTTAAGTGCCACCCACGGATTCGTGCTGCTGGCGATGACCGGATTCATCGACTCCGATGGATTGCAAGACGTGATGGCCCCGATGGCGATCAATTTGATGGTGGGTCTTGGCGACACGCGCGAGCGCGCCGAACGCTCGCTGGCCGCTGCGATCGAAGCGCGCGCGTCTTAGTGACACATCAACTAGCACCGCGGACCCGAACCACTGGCACAGCAGCAGTGCGACCTCGACGTCGAGCCAATCGCTGAGATCCGGTCGATGTACTCGAAAGAGATCCGCGCTATCAGCTCGTGGGCGTCCAGACTCCGTTTCGGATGCAGGTTCGATTC
>Ga0070741_10010329_pt1 | contig 17681 bp, 19 predicted proteins | sample Coa_R1_4_FD_66440 | JGI IMG/M metagenome (GOLD analysis project Ga0070741, IMG submission 66440) | Surface soil microbial communities from Centralia Pennsylvania, which are recovering from an underground coalmine fire - Coalmine... | ecosystem: Environmental > Terrestrial > Soil > Unclassified ...
GTCTCGAAGCCCTCGGCGCTCAGCGCCTCGCCCACCAGCGCCAGCGCCAGCTCCCGCTGCTCGGCGGTCAGGTCGTCCAGGCAGGCGCCGTGGCGCATGATGTACAGGTGGACGTTGCTCCACCCGCGCCAGAGCGGGCTATCGAGCCGGAAGCAGGCGTCGGCCTGTTGCGCCGGGCTCAGCGTGGCCAGGAACGCCCGCGCCGCGTCGCGCAGGCGCTGCGTCGAGACGCCCGTGGCCCGGAGGGGAAACAGCCCGCTCATGGGCGTGCCGTCGGTGGTGAGGCCGGTGAACGGCTCGGCCATGCCATCGCGCGCTAGCTGTCGGAAGTGCTCTAGCTCGGGCGGCCAGTCAAAGGGCTGGCGCGCCGACGTCGGCGGCAGCCCCTGGCGCGGCCGAAAGCCGCTGTACCAGCTTGTCATGGTCGTCATGGACGACGCCTCCTGCGGCGATCTCGGCGATGCGTGGCGGGGCGCCAGGCCCCGGGGCGCGGCCCGTAGCCGCCGCGCCTAGTGTACCGCTTGCGCCGGCTCCCACGCACCGGGCCGCGCGGCGGACGAATCGCCGCTACTCGGTCGGGGCGCTCGGCCGCGCGCCATGGCCTGTACCGAGGTAGCGCGCGAGGCGATAGCGCTCGGCACCGGGGATGCGCGGCGGCGTAAAGTCTTCGAGCTTGCCGAGCGGCGCGGTCGCGTCGATACCCATCTTCGCGGTCGTGCGCTCGGCGGGCGCGGACGGGTCGAGCGTCGGACTGTGCAGGTTGGGGATGATCAGCACGTCGCGGTCGGGCTGGACGCGCGTGTTGATCGCCCACTCGACCTGCAGGGCGTCGAACACGTCAATGTCCTCGTCCACGACTACGACGTGCTTCGCGCCGAGCGGCGCCGCGAGCAGCGCCAGGATCAGGTTGCGCGCCTCGGCATCGTGCCGCTTCTTGATCGAGACGATGACGTGGTGGCGCGTGGCGCCGCCGGGCGTGACGTGGACCGCCTGGACCTCCGGCGAGACCTTGTATGCCTCGCGGTAGACCATCGCCGTGGCGGCCGGCTGCATCATCCAGTGGTTCTCGGTCATCGGCATGCCGGTGAGCGCGTTCTGGTAGATCGCGCCGCGCCGCATGGTGATCGCCGTGACTTCCAGCACTGGCGCCTGCTTCACCGCGCTGTAGGTGCCGGGGTACTCGCCGAACGGGCCGTCGGCGCAGTACTCGCCGGGCAGCGTGCGCCCCTCGATCACGATCTCCGCATGCGCGGGCACCTCCAGGTCGAGGGTGCAGGCGCGGACGAGGTGGAGCGGCTCGCCGCGCAGGCCGCCGGCGATCGCGTACTCGTCGGTGCCGAGCGGAACGCGCGCCTGGGTGGCGATCTGCAGCACCGGCTCGGCGCCGATCACGGTCGCGATCTCGGTGGGGCGGCCGTCGTCCAGGTTGCGCTCGATGATGGCGCGCGTGTGGCGGCCGGGCGGCGCGTAGACCGACAGGTGGTTGCGGTCGAGCAGCAGCATGCGGTGGATGGAGACGTTGCGCTGGCCGCTCAGCGGGTGGCGCGCCACCTGGAGGCCGGCGGTGACGTAGCGGCCGCCGTCCTTCTCGTAGTGCAGCAGGATCGGCAGCTCGCGCAGGTCGATCTCGTCGCCGCGCAGCACGATCTCCTGGCAGGCGCCGTCGTCCACCACCACGGGCGGCAGCGGCTGCTCCTCGCGCTGGCGGTAGGCGTCGTACAGGTCGCGCTCATCCACTTCCAGCGCCAGGGCGACCCGCCGCCGCGCGGCGAACAAGCCGCTCAGGACGGGGTAGCGGCTGTCCTGCACGCGCTCGAAGAGGAGCGCCGGCCCCTGCACGTCCGACGTCTCGCGGGTCAGCGCGACGATCTCGTACTGCCAGGTGACGGGGTCGACGATGCGCAGGAGGTCGCCTTGCGCCTCCAGGCGGTCGAGGAAGCTGCGCAGGTCGGGCCAGGGCATCGGCAGCTCCGAGCGCGCGGCCGGTCGTGGGCGAACGCCGCGTGCCCTCACGAGGCATGGGGCACTAGGGCGATGCTAACAAGCGGGATGTGGCGCGGTCAACGTAAGCGCCAGGGCCCAATTGACAGCGAACCGACTCGGGCCTATGATCGGCTCGGCATTCGAGGCGAAGCGGCGGCCGAAGGGGTGAGCGTGAAGGAGGCGGGGATGGCTACGGCGAATGGGCAGCGAGGGCCGCGCCGGGGCGGGATGGGGCGGCGGCGCTTCTTGCAGGTCACGGCGGCGGGCGTGGGCGCGCTGGCCCTGGCGCGCGGCGGCGCCCGCGTGGCGCACGCGCAGCTCGAGGAGCTGTACCGCCTGGCGCGGGGCGAGGGGCAGCTCAACCTCTACGGCGGCGGCCCCACCGCGCCGTTCCAGGCGTCGGGCAACCAGTTCGCGGCGGCGTTCCCCGGCATCACGGTGAACGTCACGGGCGGCTTCAGCAACGAGCTGGCGCCCGAGATCGACCGCCAGATCGCCGCCGGCAATATGGACTGCGACATCACGATCCTGCAGACGCTACAGGACTTCGAGCGCTGGAAGCGGGCCAACGCGCTGCTGCCGTTCCAGCCGGACGGCTTCGACCAGATCCCCGCCGGGTTCAAAGACCCCGACGGCACGAGCGTCGGCATTCGGGTGACGGGCGTCGCGTTCGCCTATAGCCCCGGCCGCGTGCCGGAGGAGAACGTGCCCCGTACGGCGCTCGACTTCCTCGATCCAAAGCTCGGCGGCCTGTGCATCACCTGCTACCCGCACGACGACGACGTGACCCTGTATCGCTATGACACGATCGTCCAGAAGCACGGCTGGGACTTCATGGACCGCCTGATGGTGAACCGGCCGCAGTTCATCCGCGGCCATCTCGGCGTCGTGCGCGAGATCATGGCCGACCGCGCGGGCGTGTCGTTCGACTCCACGACCAGCTCGACGGCGGGCGCGCAGGCCAACGGCGGCAACATCGTGCTGCTGATCCCCGAGGAGGATGCCATGCCGATCTGGCCGCAGAGCGCGGGCATCTTCCGCGGCGCGCCGCACCCCAACGCGGCGAAGCTCTACCTGAGCTGGCTGCTGAGCCGCGAGGAGCAGGCGCGGCTGGCGCCGGGCACCTGGCCGGTGCGCCAGGACGTGGCGCCGCCGACGGGCTTCCGGCCGATCTCGGAGTACAACGTGGCGAACGACTTCCGCGCTTTCGTGACCGACGAGGCGCGCATCGAGGAGCTGCGCCGCCGCTACGAAGAGTACATCGGCCCGATCCGCGGCGAGCCGGTCATCTAGCCTTCTAGGCGGCGCACCAGGGATTCGCCGCGCGCCTGGCCAGAGGCGCGGACGGCGGCGGCGTCAATCGTCTGCAGCGCGCCGTCGTCGAGGAGGATGCGACCGTCTGCGACGACGGTGCGCACGTCGGATGGGCGGGCGGTGAAGACGAGGTGCGAGAGCACGTCGTGGACCGCCGTGTTGTGCAGCGCGCCGGCGAGGTCCACCACGATCAGGTCGGCGCGCTTGCCCGGCTCCAGGCTGCCGATCTCCGCCTCCAGGCCGAGCGCACGGGCGGCGTTGATCGTCGCCAGGCGCAGCACCGTCTCGGGCGGCAGGACGGCCGGGTCCTGCGTGCGGGCGCGCTGGAACAGCGCCGCGACCTTCATCACCTCGAACATGTCCTGGCTGTTGTTGCTGGCCGCGCCGTCGGTGCCGAGCGCCACGTTCACGCCGGCCGCCAGCATGTCCGTGATCGGCGCGATGCCGTCGCCCAGGAAGCCGTTGCTGACGGGGTTGTGGGAGACGGAGCCGCCCGCGGCTGCGAGCAGGCTGATCTCGCGCGGCGAGAGGTGGACGCTGTGGGCGCAGAGCAGCCGCGGCCCGAGCGCGCCCAGCCGGTCGAAGAGGGCGATCACGCCCTCGTCGCTGTGCTCGGCGCGCGTCGCCTCGACGACGCTGGCCGCCTCGGCGACGTGCGTGCTGACGCCGATGCCCTTCGCCTGCGCGAACGCCCAGGCTTCGCGGATCAGCGCCTCGCCGGCGTTGATGGGTGGCGTGTTCGGCCCGGTCCAGATGCTGAGCCAGCCGGCGTCCACGTCGGCGCGGTGGCGGTCGAGCAGCGCCTCGCAGGCGCGCAGGCCCGCCTCGGGCGATTCCACCACCTCGGGCGGCGCCAGCCCGCCCACGTCCATGATGCAGCGCGCCAGCACGCAGCGCACGCCGACCTGGCGGAAGGCCGCGATCGTCGCCTCGGCTAGCTCGGGCGTGCGGTTCAGGAAGTGGTGGTCCACGACGGTGGTAACGCCGCTCTGCACGGCCTCGCCCAGCCCGACGAGCGCGCCTTGCAGGCAGTCCTCCGGCTCCAGCACGCGGCCGGTCAGGTAGATGCGGCGCAGCCACTCGAGGAAACCCAGGCGCTCGTAGACGCCGCGGATGAGCGTCTGGAAGAGGTGGGTGTGCGCGTTGATCAGCCCCGGCATGACGACCGCGCCGCGCCCGTCGAGCCGGCGCGCCACGGGCTCGGCCGGCGGCGCCTGGCCCGGGCCGTACACGCCGCGGATGCGCGCGCCCTCGACGGCGACGCTGCCGCCCGGGAGCACGTCGCTTGCCGCGTTCATCGTCACCACGGTCGCGTTCTCGATCAGCAGGTCAATCGGCATCGGGATTCTCCTATGGGGCGGGCTTTAGCGCAGGTCGAGGCGGCTCTGGATCTCCCAGAGCTGGGCCACGCCGTCGGCCGGCTCGACGTCCCACGTCGCATCGTTCACGCGCCAGCGGCCCAGCGTGCCGGCGGCCACGTACCAGTAGCCGTCCTCATACTCCGCCGTGAGGGTCGGGCGCATGGTGCGCGCGAGCAGCCGCGCCTCGGGCGGCAGCGGCGCGCGCTCGACGACTTGCTCGACGGCCAGCTCGGCGGTGAGCGGCTGCGAGGCGACGCTCAGCTCGGGCGTGGGCGAGGGCGCGGCGAAGAGTTCGGCGGACGGCGTGGCCGTCTCGCCCAGGGTTGCCGGGGGCGCTGCCACGATCTCCGGGGTAGCCGGGTTGGGCGCCGGGACGATCTCGGCCGGCACGGGCGTGGGCGGCGGCGCCTGGTCGGGCGAGGCTAGCGGCGACGCGCCAGCGGGCGTAGCGGGCGGGGGCGCAGTAGCGGCGGGCGCAGCAGTGGCAGGCGGCTCGGTCGCGGGCGCGGCGCCCAGCGCGCTGGTGACGGACGGCGCCGCTGGGCCTGGAAGCGTGGTGGGCGCGCTGCTGGCGGGCGTCGCGGCCGGCTGGCTGGCGGCGGCCGCCGGGCTGGCGCTCACCGCGGCCGGTGCGCTTGTGGCGCGGGGCGTGGCGGCGGGCGGGACCGGTGGCAGCCGACCGCAGGCCGCGAGCGTGCTGGCGAGCAGCACCGCCGCGAGAACCGGTCGGCCGACGCCTGGCGCGTGCGGCGCGGGCCGCGAGTGACCTGGCCGCCGACGCGGCCAGCGGCCGGGCGCGCGTAGCGATCGCAGCGGGTTAGTCGTCGTGGCCGCTCCCTGGCGTGCCGGAAAGGCGTGCCGCTTGTCCCGGAGGCGTCTCCGCCTCGGGCGGGCCGTAGGCGCTCGGGGCGTCAACCGGCGCGGCTGGGCCGAAGGCCTCGTAGCGGAGCGCCCCGACCAGCTCGCGCACGTCAGCCACGCCCTCCTCGGCTAGATAGCGGCGCAGGCCCGCGATCGTGTCGTACATCGCCGTCGGCCGGGTGAAGTTGGCGGTGCCGATCGCCACGGCGGTCGCGCCGGCCAGGATGAACTCGAGGGCGTCTTGCGCGTTGCTGATGCCGCCCATCCCGATGACGGGCACGCGCACGGTCCGCGCCGTCTCCCAGACCATGCGCAGCGCCATCGGCTTGATGGCCGGCCCGGAGATGCCGGCGGTCGGTGTGCCGGTCAGCGGCCGGCGCGCCCGCACGTCGATCGCCATGGCCACGAAGGTGTTGATGGCGGAGATCGCGGTCGCGCCCGCCTCCTCGGCCGCCAGCGCGATGTCGTTGATCCGCGTGACGTTCGGCGTGAGCTTCGCGATGACTGGGCCGTCGAACCGCTGCACAACGCCGTACACGACCTCGGCCACGTTCTCGGGGCTGGCGCCGATCTCGAGGCCGCCGGCCTCCAGGTTCGGGCACGAGACGTTCAGCTCCAGCCCGGCCACGCCCGGCACGCCGTTCAGGCGGGCGGCCAGGTCCCAGTACTCGCGGATGCTCAGGCCGCCGATGCTTACGATGGTCGGCGGCCGAAAGCGCCGGTAGGCGGGCAGGATATGCTGCAGGAAATGATCAATGCCCCGCGACGGGATGCCGACCGAGTTCAGCATGCCGGCAGGCGTCTCGGCCAGGCGTGGCGAGGGGTTGCCGGCGCGCGCGCCGTAGAAGATGGTCTTCGGCACGAGTGCGCCGAGCGCGTTCAGGTCAACGAGCGTCGCCATCTCGACGCCGAAGCAGCCCGACGCGGGCAGGACCGGGTTCTGCAGGCGCAGCCCGGCTCCGAGGTCGACGGCGAGGCGCGGATTGCTCATACGCTGCTGGTCCCTGGCGCTTAGAGCTTAGTCATGAGCGGCCGCCTGAAGGGCGCGGCCGTCGAGAGTGGGCGGCGGCCGGCGGTTGGCCCGGAAGACGGGGCCCTCGCGGCAGACGAGGGGCGCCTCCTCGGACTCGCCGACGGCGCCGTGCGAGCAGCCGTGGCAGTAGCCGATGCCGCACGCCATGTGCGCTTCGAGCGATACCTGTACTTCGACGCCGTGTGGCGCGGCCAGGCGCGCGGCCAGCTCGATCAGGCGGTTCGCGCCGCAGACGAATACTTGCTGCACGCGGCCGAGGCGCAAGAGCGGCAGCAGGTGCTCGGCGACCCGCGCCGGGTCGCTCGTGCCCTCAGCGTCGGTGACGGCGAACACCTGCGCCCCCAGCGCGGCGAACAGGTCGAGGCCGATGAGGGCGTCGGGCCGCCGCGCGCTGACGACAGCGTAGACGCGCGCGCCCCGCGCCGCCGCGGCCTCGGCCGCCGCGGTCAGCGAGCAGACGCCGATGCCGCGGCCGACGACGAGCAGGCCGTCGAGCGCGTCGGCCAGCCGAAAGGGCTGCCCCACAGGGCCGACCAGCTCGGCGATCTCGCCGGCCGCGCGCTCGCTCATCACGCGCGTGCCCGTGCCGATCACACGGTAGACGATCTCGAATTCGTTCGAGGCTGGGAGGTAGCGGTAGACGGCCATCGGGCGCGGCAGGACCGGGTGCAGGTCGGCGGCGCGCGTGGGCTTCAGCATGACGAACTGGCCGGGCGCGCCGCGGGCCACGCGCGCGTCGCGCAGGCGCATCAGGTAGTGCTCGGGCGCGATCTCCTGCTGGGCGGTGATCTCGGCGGCCGCGAAGTGGGGCGCGGGGAGCGCGCCGGCCCGCTCGCCGATGGCGGTGAGCGCGATGCCGGCCGGAAAGTCGCTCATGCTGCCTGCGCCACTAGCGCCCGGTCCAGCGCCAGGATCGCGTGGTACAGCACGCGCACGCCCACGGCGATGTCGGAGATGCTCGTCCACTCCTCGGGGCAGTGGCTAAGGCCCTCGTGGCTGGGCACGAACAGCATCGCCGTCGGCAGCACGCGGGCCAGGATCGCCGCGTCGTGGCCCGCGCCGCTGTTCAGCACGCGGTAGGGCACCTCCAGCCGCTCGCACACCTCGCGCGTGATCTGGCGCAGCCAGAGCGGCAGCACGACGGGCGACGAGTCGCCCACCAGCTCGGCCTCGACGAGCACGCCGCGCCGCGCGGCGACCTGCTGCGCCAGCGTCAGCACGTCCTGGGCGGCCGCGCGCTGGCGGTCGCCGTCAATGTCGCGCACGTCCACGTAGAAGGCGACCTGGGCGGGCACGGTAGTGATGCTGTTCGGCGCCACGTCGAGGCGGCCCACGGTGGCGACCGTCGTGCGGCGCTGCGGCTCGTTCGCCAGGCGCTCGACGCCCAGCACGATCTCGGCCGCGGCGGCCAGCGCGTCCTTGCGGACGTGCATCGGCGTGCCGCCGGAGTGGTCGGCGCGGCCGCGCACGGTGATCCGCAGACGGGTGTTGCCAGCTACGGCTTCGACCAGCCCGATGGCCTTGCCGTCGCTCTCCAGCAGCCGCCCCTGCTCGATGTGTAGCTCCAGCAGCGCCGCCAGGTCGCCCTGGCCCCAGCGGGCGGTGGGCATCTGGCGGGGATCGAGGTCGAGCGCTTGCAGCGCGGCGGCGAGCGTCACGCCCTGGCCGTCGCGCAGACGCTGCAGGTCGCCGGGCTGCAGCACGCCCGCCACCGCCTTCGAGCCGATGCACGCCTCCCCGAACCGCGCGCCCTCCTCAGCGCTGAAGGCGATGACGGTGAGCGGGTGGTCGGTCTGGATCCCCGCCGCATCCAGCAGCCGCACGACCTCGACGCCGGCCACCACGCCCACCGTCCCGTCGAAGCGCCCGCCCTGCGGCACGGAGTCGAGGTGCGAGCCGATGGCGATGGCGGGGAGGTCGGCGCGGCGCCCCGGGCGGGTGGCGTAGGTGTTGCCCATCCCGTCGGTGCGGACGGCCAGGCCCGCGTCGCGAAGCCAGCGCGCCACGGTGTCGTGCGCCTCGCGCTCGGCCGGAGTGTAGGCGAGGCGGCTGACGGCGGCCTGGCCGTCGCCCGCGATCTCGCTGAGCCGCTGCAGCATGTTGGCCAGCCGCGCGGGGTCGGGCTGCGGCTCCTCGGCGGCAGCAGAGGGCGCGGCCGGCGCGGACGCCCCGTCTGCCAGGCCGGCGGCTGGCGCGAGGTCGGTCGGGGCCTCAGCCATTGCGGCCTCCCGGCGCCAGCGACACGCGGGCGTTGGCCAGGGGCTCGCCGCGGCGGCAGGCCGGGCACTCGTCGGGGCTGAAGCTGTCAAGCCGCACGAGCGCTATGGGCCGCTCGCCCGGGTCGCCCACGTCCACGAGCGCGGCCACGCTGGCGAGCGTCGCGTCGCGCGTCTCCATGAGCGCCCGCGCGAGGCGGGGCTGCTGCGGGTCGAGGATGGCGGGCGCGACGAAGACGGCCCGCGCGCCAGCGGGGATTGGTGCCGAGGCGGTGATCAGTCCCTCATGGTCGTAGATGCGGACGACGGACCGTTCCAGCGCGCGGCCGACGACGTAGCCGAGCACGCTGGTGTCAATGCCATCCCAGACGGCGACGAGGTCGTGGGCGCCGGGGGCCAGACGCTCGGCCAGCGCCCGGCCAAGCTGCTCGGCCGCAACCGGGTCGCCGAGCGGATCGAAGCGCTCGAAGCGCCGCAGGCGGTGCGCGCCGCCCGCCTCGTGGTGCACGGCCGCGAGCGCGCCGACGCGCTCCAGGAGCGCTTCAACCTGCGCCTCGTCCATTCTTCCCCCATGCCGAGCGCTGAGTGATGAGCCGGCCGCCCCCACTCAGCGCTCAGCACTCATTGCTCATCGCTGCGTTAGAGGCTGAGCTGCGAGCGGCGGAAGAGCGGCCAGAACTGCAGCCCCTCCGCGGCGAGGGCCTCCGCCCCGCCCTCCTCACGGTCGATGACCACGATGGCGTCTTGCACCACCGCGCCCGCGCGCCGCAGGGCCTGCGCCGACTGGATGACCGCCGTCCCGGTGGTGACCACGTCTTCCAGCACGGCGACGCGCTCGCCCGCGTACAGCTCGCCTTCGAGCTGCGACGTGGTGGCGTACGATTTCTGCTCCTTGCGGACGATCACGAACGGCAGGCCCAGCTCCAGCGAGACCGCGGTGGCCAGCGCCACGCCGCCCAGCTCCGGCCCCGCCAGGCGGTCGGTGCCCGGCGGCACTAGCTCGGCCAGGAACGAGGCGACCCGCCGCAGCAGGTTAGGCTTGGTCTCGAAGAGGTACTTGTCGAAGTAATAGTTGCTGATGGCGCCGGAGCGCAGGACGAAGCGGCCCCGCAGATACGCCGCGTGCGCGATGTCCTGGCCAAGCTCGACGAGCCGCTGGTCACGCGCGTGAATGAGGTCGGGGACCGACAGCATGCCATCTCCCTGGTCAGCGGTGCCCGAGCCATTATACGATACGCTATCGACGCGACAGACAGGTGCGGGGGGTTGATGTCCCGAGAGGACGAGGCGCTGGACGAGGAGCCGCGGCGGCTCACGCACGTGATCTACAACACGGCGCTGGGCCACGTGCGGGTGCGGGCCGAGGACGGACCGGCGACGACGGTGGAGGTGCCGCCGGGGGAGGTGCGCTTCCGCCGCGTGCTGGGCGCCGCCGAGCCCGAGGTGGCGCTGTGGCTGGCGAGCAGCGAACGCGAGTACCTGGGCCGCATGCTGGAGCACGTGCTGCGCGCGCTACGCATCACGCCGGAGGCGCGCGAGGCGCTGAGCGCCATCGAGCGCAAACTGGGCGAGCTGGGACCGCCGCCGATCGTGGCCGATACGGGCGAGGAGAGCGCGACGGCGGCGGCCGCGGTCCCGCTCGTGGAGGAGCCGCCGGCCCCGCCCGCGCCGCCCGCGGAGCGCCGCGATCGCGGCAGCCGAGGCGCCGCGGCAGTGCCGACCGTCCCGCCGGAGGATGGCGCCGGGGAGCCGCTGGCGCCGAGCGCGCCGCCGGCCACGAACGGCCCGGCTTCGCACGAGAACACGGGCGAACCGGCGCTGGTAGCGGCCGAGCCGGTCGCGGCGGGGGCGCCCGAGGCAGACCTGCTGGCGCCCGGTGCCGCGGATGAGCTGCTGGCGGCCAGCCAGGCGGCGTTCGACGCGGCCGTGGAAGCCGACAGCGGCGGTCGCGTGGTCACCTTCGAGCAGGTGTGGCGCGACCTGACGGCGCTGCAAGCGCGAGGCCCGGCGCTGCAGACGCTCGCGGGCCAGGCGGCCAGCGAGATCCGCGAGGTGGCGGAGGACGGCATCTGGCTGTACATGCAGCAGCTCGGCCGCGAGCACCTGGTGGAGCGCCGCTCGCTCGAGACGGCCTGGAACGCGCTGGTGCGGCGCGGCCAGCTCGTGTCGCGCGAGCTGCGCGGCGGCATGAGCTACGGCGCGGCCACGCTGCTCGCCCACTTGCCCTACGTCGAGTACAGCGCGCAGCCGCTCACGCTCTACTATCCCGCCAGCACGCCGCACCCGCTGGGCACCGTCCACCGGCGCGACGTGTGAGCCGCGAGCGGGGGCCGAGGCATCAGACCCCGGCTAGCTCCGCGACCAGCAGCTCCACCGCCACCTCGGGCTCGTCCTCGCCGGTCTTGACGGCGCGGTCGCAGGCCAGGAGGAGCGCGTAGGCGTGCTCGAAGTCGTCGCGCTGGTAGCGGCTGGCCTGGCGGACCAGCTTCTCGAGGGCGCGGGGATTCGAGGTGAGGCCGAAGTCGCCGCCGTCGGCGGCGACCGAGCGGCCTGCGGCGGCCAGCTCGTGGGCGACGAGCAGGCGGCGCACGAGCGCGATGAGCTGGGGCAGCAGCGCCTCGACCGCCTGACCCTGCTGCAGCAGCCGTCGCAGCGCTGCCAGCGCCGGCCCCGGGCGCCCGTCGGCGACGCCGTCGAGCAGGGCAAACACGTTCGCCTCGGCGGGCGCGACCAGCCGCCGCACGTCGGCCTCGCGCACCGGCTGCGCGCCGCAGTAGAGCGCGAGCTTGGCTAGCTCGTTGTCGAGCCGGCGCAGGTCGGCGCCGACGAGGGTGGCCAGCGTGTCGGCCACGCCGCGGTCGAGCCGCATCCCGCGCGCGCGCGCCCGCCGCGTGACCCAGCCGGCCAACTCCCAGGGCTTCGGGGCGGGAAACTCCTGACGGAAGAGCAGGCCCTTGGGCAGGCTGGGCAGCGTCGGCGCGCGCTCCTCGACGAGGACGAGGTGCGTGCTCTCCGGCAGGTTGGGCAAGAAGGCCCAGAAGGCCTGGAGATCACCGTCCTCGCCGCGCGCCTTGCGCGACGCCTTGCCGGTGGCCGGAGCGGGCTGCGCCGCCGGGGCGTCCGGCTCGGTTCCGTCGTCGCCCTCGGCGCGCTCGGGCGCGTCGGCCGCACGCTCTGCGGCCCTGCCTCCTCGCCGGCCGCCGCGGCCGCGAGCGCCCAGGTTGTCCACGATCACCATGCGCTTCTCGGCGAGGAAGGGCGCGCACTGGCAGCAGGCGATCACGTCGGCGAGCGCCGCCGTGCGGCCGTCGAACCGGTCGAGGTTGAACTCGCCGCCGGGCAGCGCGCGCAGGCGGTCAATGAGCTTGCGCTGCAGAAACTCGTCGCGGGCGATCTCGTCGCCGCCGTAGAGCAGGTAGATCATGGGGCAGCCTCGGCGCCGCTGAGGCGCCAGGGGTGGGTGTAGACGTTCATGCTGTCGGGGCGCACGTAGCCGACGACCATCACGTCCAGGCGCTCGGCCAGCAGCACGGACATGGCCGTGGGCGACGTGCGCGACACGACGATGGGCACGCGCATCGCCGCCGCCTTCAGCAGCATCTCCGACGAGATGCGACCGGAGCTGAGCAGGATGTGGTCGGCGGTCGGCTGCTCGCGCAGCAGGCACTCGCCGGCGATCTTGTCGAGGCAGTTGTGGCGGCCCACGTCCTCCGCGACGACCAGAAGCGTGTCGCCGTCGCTCAACGCGGCTGTGTGGACGCCGCGCGACTCGTGATAGAGACGGGACTCCTGCTGAAGCTCGCGCATCAGGCGGTAGAGCTGCTCGACGCCGACGGTGCGGGCGCTCGGCACGCGCCGGCGCTGCACCTCTTCGAGGTAGTCGCGGAAGCTCGTGCCGCCGGTACAGCCAGAGGTGAGCACGCGGCGCTTCGGCATCTCGACCGGCCGCGTCAGCGTCACCTCGGCCACGCGGTCGGGCACGCAGACGCGCATGGCGGCCACGTCGTCGGCGCTGTCGATCACGCCCTCCAGGTAGAGGAAGCCCAGGATGAGGCAGTTAAGCTTCCACGGCGTACACATCAGCGTGACTAGTTCGCGGCCGTCCACGAAGACCGTAAGCGCGACCTCGGCAATCACCGGTCGCTCGGTCGGGGTGGCGCGCGTGCCGGTCACGCGGAGCAGCGGGCGCGGCACGACCGGCGTCTCGGGCGGCCGCGTAAGCTGCGCGAGCGCGTCGGGCGGCGGCCTACTCGGCGCGCCATCCACGGACGGCGCGATCACGGCCGCAGGCGGCTCCGCCCGCGCCTCGTCCCGCCTGGTCGGCCCGCCGGCAATGCTCACAGCCGCTCCCACTCGTCGCGGTCGATGCCCGCCTGTCGCAAGATTCTAGCCACAAGATCACGGCTGATGTCAGCGCGGTGAGGATTCGGGATGCGTACCCGCCGCTGGCCCTTAACCATGAGCGCGTGCTTGCTGCCGGGGAAAGGCCCGTCGAATCCAAGACGCCTCAGGCAAGCAATCAGCTCATCGCGCTTGATAGGTCCGAGCCGCGGCATCAGTCTGCGACGGGAGCAGGGTTTAATGAGATGCCGTCGATGACCGGCAGCTCATGGCCCAGCCGAGCACCAAGAAGGATCCAGTCCTCTAGCACTTCCTGCAGCTCGTCACGGCAGGCTTCCAGTGTCGTGGCGTTGGCCCACACGCCCGGGCAGACAGGGATCTCGCCGTAGAAGGTGCCGTCGTCGGGCAGGATCTCGTAGGTGGCGTGGTGCATCGCCGCCGCGATGTACTCGGTCAACATCGGCAGGCCCTCCGTAGAGGATTGTCGCACAGACGGGAGTGGCCCGCGAGGGGGCTGGCGCAAGCCGAGAATGCGGGCGTGCTGGTCAGGCGGGCCCTGTGGCGCCGCGGGGGCTGGCCGCGTAGCCGAGCGCGCTGGTGATCGCGGGGATGGCGAGGTAGCCCAGCGCGACGTCCGCGAGGTACTCGGTGAGCGACATCCCGAACGGGCCGAGGAAGAAAGGCGCGTCGCAGACGACGCTGATGACGAGCCAGAGCAGGCCGACCGCGAAGCCGCGGCGCAGCGTCGGGTGGCGCAGGCGGCGGCAGTAGAGCGCGCCGAAGAAAGCGGCCGTGGCCGCCAGGGCGACCGTCATCACCGATTCGAACAGCGGCCGATTGCTGAGGCGAATCGGGTAGCTGGCAAAGGCGACGGCGAACGGGACCAGCCACACGGCTAAGCCGTAGGCGAGCGCCGTCCGCCACCGCCAGCCGCTCATGCCGGGCCCGCCCCCTGGGCTATCCCCTGGCGCTTGGGGAGCAGCGGTGCGAGACCGCTAGCGCCCGCTGCCGGCGCCGGTCGGCTCAGCTTCCTGGTCGAGGTAGAAGCCATGCGCGTAGAGGTCGGCGATGCGCGCTAGCTCGTCCGCCGTGAGATCCGGCGTGTCGGAGGCGCCCGCAAACTCGACGAGCTGCTCCTCGTCGTAGATGTTCGGCAGTGCACTTGCGATCGTCGGCTCGGCCAGCACCCAGCGCAGCGCCACCTGGCCGATCGTGCGGCCGCCGCCGGCCGTGAGGAAGTCCAGGCGCTCCAGCTTCTTCAGGCCCTCGACCAGCCATTCGCGCGGCCGGTGGCTGCGGTGATCGGTGGGCGCGAAGGTGGTGTCCAGCGTGTATTTGCCCTCGAGCAGTCCCGACGAGTGCGGCACGCGCACGATGACGCCCACGCCGCGCTCCCGCGCGAGCGGGAAGAAGCGCCGGCCGGGGTCCTGCTCCAGCATGTTGTAGATGATCTGCAGCGAGGCCATGGGCCGCGCGCGCAGTACCTCGTCGCCGTGCTCGGTGCCGCCGATCGCCGGCCCAAGGGCCGCGCCGTAGGCGCGGATCTTCCCTTCGTCGCGCAGACGGTCTAGCTCGGCGAAGAGGTCGTCGCGCAGGATCGCGTCCATGCGCGGATTGTGGAGCTGGTAGAGGTCAATGTAATCGGTCTCCAGGCGGCGCAGGCTCTCCTCCAGCGCGCGTCGCACGAAGGCGGGCGAGAAGTCCTGGGGCAGCTCGCGCTGGCCGGTGCGTGGACCGGCGTGGCTGTAGAAGTCGTAGCCGAACTTGGTGGCGATGACGATGTCGGCCCGCCGGCCGCGAAACGCCTTGGCGAGAATGGTCTCGCCGGCGCCCGAGCCGTAGGTGTCGGCGGTGTCGTAGAAGGTGACGCCGAGATCGAGCGCGCGGTGCAGCAGCCGTAGCGCGTCGGCCTCATCGCGGTCGCCCCACCAGCTCGTCCCCACGGTCCAACAGCCGAAGCCCAGCTCCGAGACGGTGAGCCCGGAGGTGCCGAGAGGTCGGTAGCGCATGGTTGCCCCCTTTGGTTCCCTTGCCGTCGCCGCCAGATGTGCGCGACGCGGTCTCGCCACGTCTGTGCTAGTCTAGCACGCGCTCCGGCGCCTGGCGGGCGGCCCCGTCGCGCACCCATGGGCTAGCGCCCGCCGCGGGCGCCCGCCGAGGGCGTCCGGTTATCATGCATGGCAGGCGCCTCTCCCCTTCCCGTATCCCAGCGCGCGGAGCCGCTATGTCCAGCGTTCGTGTCGCCGAGCCTGCCGATGCGTCCGATCTTCCCCTGAATGCACCCGACGTAAGCGTGCTCGCGCTTTTCCTGGTGTTCGCCGAGATCTCGCTGTCGAGTTTCGGCGGCGCCATCGCCTGGGCGCGCATCGTCCTCGTCGAGCGGCGCGGCTGGCTCGGCGAGCGGCAGTTCGCCGAGCTGCTGGGCCTCTGCCAGAGCGTCCCCGGGCCAAGTCTGGTGAACATGGCCATCTACCTCGGAACGCGCCACCACGGCGTGGTCGGGGCCATCGCGGCGGCGAGCGGCTTCCTGGTGCCGCCGCTCGTCGTGCTGTTGCCGCTCGGCATCCTCTACCAGCAGGGCGCCCAACTGGAGATCGTGCAAGCGGCGCTCCGCGGCGTGGCCGCGGCGGCGGCGGGGATGCTGCTCGCCACCGGCCTGAAGATGGCCCACGCTTATCGCCGCGAGCCGCTGGCCCTGGTCGTGGCCGCGCTCGCGCTGGTCGGGGTCGGCGTGCTGCGCTGGCCGCTGCTCGCGGTGCTGGTGCTGCTTGCTCCGGTCAGCATCTACCTCGCCTGGAGGCGGCTGCGATGAATGGCACCGTCCTCGTACAGCTCGTGCTCATGCTGGCGCCGCTATCGCTGGTAGCGATCGGCGGCGTGAATAGCGTGCTGCCAGAGATTCACCGGCAGGTCGTGGACAGCTACGGCTGGCTGACGGACGGGGAGTTCGCGGCCCTGTTCGCGGTGGCGCAAGCCGCGCCCGGCCCGAACATCGCTCTGCTCGTGACGCTGATCGGCTGGAAGCTGGCGGGCGCGCCGGGGATCGTCGTCGCGCTGCTGGCGATCTCGGTGCCGTCCGGGGTGCTGGCCTACGGCATGACGCGCGCCTGGCACCGCTTTCGCGCGGCGCGCTGGCGGCGTCCGGTGCAGGCGGGGCTGGCCCCGATCGCCGTGGGATTCGTGCTGGCGAGCGCGTCGCTGTTGATCCGCGCGGCCGATACGTCGCTCGTGGCCTACGCCGTGAGTGGGATTACGGCCATATTAATGCTCCGCACCCGGCTGCATCCGCTCCTGCTGCTGGGCGGGGCCGCGGCGCTGGCAGTGGCCGGCTGGCTGTAGCGGTCCCGTTAGCGGAGGCCATGCCGGGCGACGCTCAGCGGGTGTCCGGCGAGCGGGGGGATAACGCCGAACCACGTGTACCCGTCATAGAGGACTAGCTCGCGGAGGAGGAAGCGGACCTGGGCCTCCAGGCTGCCGACCGCGGGGCTAGCCGCGGCGGGCGAGCCGTAGGCCTCCAGACCGGCCGCCTGCGCCATGCGCAGGATGCGGAGCATGTGGGGCGGGTCGCTCACGAGCAAGACGCGCGAGATGCCCCGCGCCGCAAGCACGGCTGCGGCGCCGCGGATGCTCTCCAGCGAGCTGCGCCCCTGGTCTTCGCCCAGGATGGCGCCGGCGGGGATACCGCGCGCGCGCAGGTAGTCGGCGGCTACGCTCGCCTCGGAATACTCATCGCCGTCACCCACGCCGCCCGTCACGGCGACACGCGGCGCGTAGCCCTCGCGGTACAGCTCGATCGCGTGGTCGAGGCGCGCCTGCAGCACCGGCGAGGGTTTGCCGTTCCACTGCGCCGCGCCGAGCACCAGGATCGCCTCGACGGGCCGGCGCTCGTCGCGCGTGCCCTGCCACCACAGGCCGATGAGCACCGCAAGCTGGTAGCCGACGATCAGCGCGATCCCGAACAGCGCGAGGCGCCACCCGCCCCGGACCGGGGACCGCCAGTCGGCACGCGGTGTGAGCGGCCCGCCCGCCGTCAGTCCCTGGAGTCGCGTAAGCCTCACTCCCGCTCGCCCGGAATCGTCTCGGCGCCCTCGCGGCCGGCGCGGAAAGCGCCCCGGCCCTGCCACAACGATAGCTTACGCTTCCAGCCCGGCCCCCGCAAGACGCGGGCGGTATCCGAGCGTTAGGGCGGCCGCGGCCAGGGTGACAGAGTTCACGCGGTAGGTGCGATCGCGCTTACAGCGGCGCGGTAACAACTGGCGTAGACTCAACACAGGTCAGCACCGCGGCCGTGGAGACGCCGCGGAACTCAGAATCTGGACACGAAGGAGATAGGACTATGAGAATTACGTCGGTTCGCCGCACGATCCTGGCCCTGGGGACGGTCGCCGTGTTAGCGCTCGGTGTGGGCGGGGTCGGCGGTCCTGTCAGCGGCCCCAAGGTGGCGGAAGCCTCTGTAGAGGCCCACCACGTCGCGCACTGGGCACACGTGCCGGTAGCGTTCCGCTACTTCCGCGGCGCGAACTACGCGTATAGCTACGACTGGTACTTTCACCGCCACATCAGCTTCCCATC
>Ga0070741_10010330_pt1 | contig 17679 bp, 13 predicted proteins | sample Coa_R1_4_FD_66440 | JGI IMG/M metagenome (GOLD analysis project Ga0070741, IMG submission 66440) | Surface soil microbial communities from Centralia Pennsylvania, which are recovering from an underground coalmine fire - Coalmine... | ecosystem: Environmental > Terrestrial > Soil > Unclassified ...
GAGCGTGGCCTTCTACCGCGATAATCTCGGCTTTCGGGAGCAGCGCCGCTGGACGACGCCGCGAGGGACAGAGATCGCCATACTTGAGCTGCCGGGCAATGCCACCACCCTCGCACTGCGCCGAATGCCCTTCCTCACCACACCGGTGCAGGTGCCCGAGGATCTGATGCACATGGCCTTCCCCATGGCAAGCAAGGACGAGTTTCGGCAGCAGATGCAGGCCCGTGGCGTGCGGGTCGACGACGATCCCAGCCCGCGCCTGCTCTGGGTCTACGATCCCGACGGCTACGAATTGGAGATGGTGGAGCGCCGGGCGCAGTAGGGTAGCCGGTGCGAAGGCGCTCATTCAGCGCTGAGCGCGGCAACGCTCACACTTCAACGGCCAGGCAGCAGGATGGCGGGAGGGACGACGATGGCAACGGTTGATCAAGCGGCCAGCACGAACGCGGCGCCGGCGGGCGGCGCGGCGCGGCAGCGTGAGCTGCTGGCGAAGGCCGATCGCTATCTGGCCGGGGGTGGGCTGGGGCTGTTCACGCTCCCGCCGGAGGTCAACCTGGTCATCGCGGAAGGGCGCGGCGGCCACGTCCTCTCCGTCGAGGGGAAGGAGTACATCGACTATCACCTCGGCTCGGGCCCGGCCCTGCTCGGGCACGGCCATCCGGCGATCACCGCTGCCGTTGGCGCGCAGCTGGCGCGGGGCACCACCTATTACTTCCTCAACGAGCACGTCGTTCGCCTGGCCGAGCGGCTGGTGGAGGCGATTCCCTGTGCCCAGCAGGTGCACTTCACCGGCTCCGGGACCGAGGCGACGTTCTTCGCGCTCCGTGTGGCGCGCGCCTACACCGGCTGGCACAAGATCCTCAAGTTCGAGGGTGGCTGGCACGGCATGCACGATTACGCGCTGTGGGGCACCGTGCCGCCGGAGCCGAGCGACTATCCGCGTGCGAAGCCCGATTCGCAAGGTATTCCGCCGGCCATCGGCGAGGAGGTGCTGGTCGCGCCGTTCAACGACGCCGCGCGCGCCGTGGAGCTGATCGAACAGCACGCCGGCGAGCTGGCGGCGGTGATCGTCGAGCCGCTGCAGCGGGTGCTCGTCCCCGTGCCGGGCTTTCTGGAGGCGCTACGCGAGGTCACCCGCCGGCATGGCATCGTGCTGATCTTCGATGAGATCGTCACCGGCTTCCGCATCGCCTGGGGCGGCGCGCAGGAGCGCTACGGCGTTGTGCCGGATCTGGCTACGTATGGCAAGGCGATGGCCGGCGGCTTTCCCATGGCCTGCATCGCCGGGCGAGCCGAGGTGCTGGCGCCGCTCGATGCGCGGCGCACCGAGCGGCGCCGGCTGGCCTGGGCGAGCGGCACCTTGAACGGCAATCCCATCAGCGCGGCCGCCGGGCTGGCCGCGCTCGGCGTGCTGGCGCAGCCCGGCACCTACGACCACCTGCACCACATTGGCCGCCGCCTGCGCGCAGGGATCGTCGAGGCCGGCCGGCGGCACGGCTTCCCGACGCAGGCGCTGGGCGAGGACGCCGTCTTCGGCGTGCGCTTCATGGAGCAGGAGCAGCCACGCACGTGGATGGACCTGCAGGCGCACGATCGCGCGCTGGGTCTGCGCTGGGGCATCGAATGCCTCAAGCGGGGCCTGCTGGTGAACCCCAACGAGAAGTTCTACATCAGCCTGGCGCACACCGACGACGACGTGGACCGCACACTCGAGATCGTCGACGCCGCGTTTCGAGCCTGCCGCGCCTGACCAGCCCAGGGCCTGCCGCGCCTGGCCAGCCCAGGGCCTGGCGCAGCGTGCCGCCGGCCGCTCGGTGCGGGACGGCACAGGGTAACGCCTTCGGCCGCGTAGTATGCCAACGGCACGTTGATCTGGGAGCGCACCACCGTGCTTCGATCTGGAGCCGCCGCAGCACCATTTTTGCTATTGCGGCTATTGCGGCCCGACGATGTCCTTGAAGTATTCGGCGGCCGCCTCCCAGTCAACCGTCTCGTCAAGCTCCTTGCCCATCCGCTCGTAGAGCCGGCGGCGTGACTTCTTATCGTCGATGGCGATGCGGGCGGCGAAGTAGAGCACGTCTTCGGCCACCTCCTGGGGGACCACGACCACGCCATCCCAGTCGCAGCCGACGAGGTCACCGGGACGCACCAGCACGCCCCCACAGCCCACTGGCACCTGCAGATCGACCAGCTCCACGCGGCCTGGGATGATCGGGCGGCCGATCCCGCGGCACGCCACTGGCGTCTTCTGGAGGATGACCTCGTCGGTGTCGCGACACTGGCCCTCGGTGACGATGCCGGCCACGCCGGCCGCCTGCATTGCCAGGCTGTTGTTCGAGCCCCAGTAGCCGGTCTCGCGCGCCCCGCCGGTGGAGGTGACGATCACGCAGCCCGGCCGAACGTGCTCCTGGAGCCGCAGGTTGCGCCCGAACTCGCCCAGGCGCTGCTCGCGCTCCGAGAACCAGATGCCATGCTGCCGCAGCGCCTCGTCGCGTGTGATCGGACGCAGGCGCTGGTTGGCCGGCACAACGCGCATCGTCACTGCCGGGCCCCAGAAGTGCATTCCAAACCAGAGGGGGCGGATGCCGGGATCCAGCAAGGTGACGTCGGCGCGACCGACGGCGTCGAGGCCATCGACCACATCAGTTACGCGCAGATAATGGCGGAAGCGCTCGGCCAGGGCGTACATATCAGCGGGCATGGGTCAATTAATCCTTCCTCTTCGACTCAGATTCAGGAATGGTGGGTTATGTATACCGCGCCAGAATGGCGTCGATCTTGGGCTTGGCCGCCGCGGCCGCCTCCTTGGCCGATGCCTGGCCCGTCCAGAGCTTGCCGCCGATCTCCTCGTTGTACACCTGCAGGATATCGAGCTGGCCCATGGGGAAGACGTACGGCAGCACGGGCACCTTCCCTTTGCCCTTGAGCGGCTCGACGTGCACGTCGCGGAAATGTGCCGGCACATTGTCCTCCCACGCCAGGTTATCGATCGAATCCGGACGGCTCGGGCCCCAGCGGTGGCCGCTGGCTACCTTGCTCTGCACCTCTTTGCTGGTGAGGAACTTGAGCAGCTCCCAGCCCTCGTCCTTGTACTTGGCTTTGGCCGGCAGCGCGTAGCCCGAGGCGCCCACGGCGATGAAATTGCCGCCCTTGCCCTTGGGGATGGGCACGACGTCGAACTTGAACTCGCGCTTCTCCGCCTTGTGGAAGAAGGTCGTCGAATGATGGCCGAAGGTCATCGCCACGACCCCGCCGCGCCAGGCGTCGCCGGTGAACTGATACTTATACGAGCTGGGTGTCACCCGATGCTTGAACTCCAGGTCGGCGAAGAACTGCAGCGCATCGACCGAGCCGGCGGAGTCGATCGTGGACTTGGTGCGATCGGCGTTGTACCAGCCGCCACCGAACGACTTGAGGATCGCCTCGTAGTTCTCGCTCGTGGGATCGGGCTTCGTGAATGTGATGGCGAACTGGTTCTGCTCCGGCTTGGTGACACGGCGGCAGATTTCCAGAAACTGATCCCACGTCCAGTTCTCGTCCGGGTACTTGATGCCGGCCTGGTCGAACATGTCGGTGTTGTAGTACACGCCGAAGGCCGCGCTATCCTTCGGAATGGCCATCAGCTTGCCCTTCCAGGTGAACTCGGTAATCAGCGCGGGAATGAAGTCCTTCTCGCTGATCTTGTCGCGGTTCATGTAGGGCTTGAGCTCGGTTAGCGCGCCCTGCTGCGCAAAGTCCTGCACCACCGAGAGGTGCTGGTGCGCGATATCTGGCCAGGTATCCGCGGCCAGTAGCGCCCTGAGCTTGGCCGGATAATCGCCGAAGCTGGGCTCGAACGTGTAATGCACCTTGATCCGGCTCTGGCGCGCCTCGAAGTCCTGGATGAACCCGGTGTAGAGATCGGCTTCGAGCCCGGGGCTGGCCGGGAGGGTGAAGTAGATCTCCACCGGCCCTTTGCTTTCTGCCGGTGTGCCGCTCGATCCGGCACCGCCGCCCACGCCGCAGGCGGCTAGGCCGAGGGCTCCGGCGCTCGCTCCCACTCCTAGCCCGCGCAGCCAGCCGCGCCTCGTCAGCGGCCGGATCGTCCGTGTGGTTGACATGGTGCGCTTCCCTCCTCTATAGCTCGTCTCTATAGCTCGTCTATCGCTCATCTACAGCAAGGCCAAGGCTCGTAAGGCCACGGTAAGCCCCGCCGCGGCTGCCGGCCGGCACGGGAATTCCTCACCGGACCGGACTTTCATCGGGTGGCAATGCCAGCTGCGGGGATACAGTGGTACAGTCATATGATGAATCGCGACGCCACCATCATAGTGCATCCAGGCCAATCCGTCCAGACGCCGGTTCAGGCACCGCCGCCGGTCCAGACCCTAGCCCAGATCCAGGTGCAGCGCCTGCACGAGCGCGTGGTGCAGCAGCTCGTCCAGCAGATTGCCGGCGGCACGCTGGCCCCGGGCATGACGCTGCCGCCCGAGCCGGAGCTGGCGCAGTCGTTCGGCGTCAGCCGCACGGTCGTTCGCGAGGCGATCCGCCTGCTGGTGGCCAAAGGGCTGGTCGCGGTGCGCCAGGGCAGCGGCGTGTGGGTGCAGCCGCCGGACCGGTGGGACTATCTTGACCCGCAGATCATCTACGAGCGCGCCCGCGCCGGCGACGCGGCGCTGCTCGATGAGCTGATCGAGACGCGGCGCGTGCTGGAGACGGAGATCGCCACCCTGGCGGCGGAGCGCCGCACTGCTGGCGATCTGCAGGTGATGGAGCAGGCGCTGGCTGCGATGGAAGCGGCGAGCGACGATCCGGATGTGTATACCCGCTATGACCGCGTCTTCCACGACGCCATCCTGGATGCAGCGCGTAACCGCCTGCTGCGCGAGGCGCTGCGCCCGGTGGCCGATGCACTCCAGACCGGCCGGTTCATTGCCGCCCGCCGCCGCGGCGTGATCGCTCGCTCGCTACCCAGCCATCGCGCCATCTACGCGGCCATTGAGCGCGGCGACGCCGGCCAGGCGCGCGAGGCGATGCGCCGGCACGTGCAGCAGTTCGAAGAGGACGTGCGCGCCGGCCTGCGCGGCGACGCGCCTCCTGCATAAAACTACCCGCGGGCGGAGGCGTCCGCGATCCTACTGATCGCTGCCCAGACAGCTCAAGCATGAACGAGCCCCGCGCCCTGGAGCCAGTTTAGCGATCAACGCAGGGATCAGTAAACTAGAGCCAAGGTGGAACCCGCAGCCGGGCCAGGATGGGGCCATGGGGTAACCAGCCTGGCTTTGGTATAGCTGCTCTCGCGCAGCACCATCGCACGAATGCCACTGGTCAGGCAATGCTGCGGCTGATGGATGGCCCGCCCCAGTGTACGGAGCGCCGCGGCTCGCCAGGCACGTGCAGCCAGCGGAACAGCGGCCGGCGCTAGGCGTGATGACCTGGGGCGACCATGGACTCCCTAGCACGCCGTATGTGGTACCACGCTGGTGGTACTATTGCGGGTACTCCGACGCCACAGGCTACGGGGATCACCAGACCACGGGGCCGGTGGCGCTGAGGCGCTACGCAGAAGGTGCAGGTAACCACTATGAGCCGGCTGATGCCACCCAAGACGACCCGGCCGGCAAGGGAGACAGACGCTCCCCTGCGGCGCCGGCTGATCATTGCTACACCTGAGTACCTACGCGCGGAGCTGGCCCGCTACGAGCAGCGATATGGCATGTCCTCGGAGGAGTTCCTGCGGCGGGTGGCTTCGGGTGAGCTGGATGATCACGACGACTTTTTCCGGTGGGAAAGCCTGTGCGCGTTCGCGATCCAGCAAAGATTGCTCTCGGCCCCACCCGAGTGGAAGGCTCTCTGGTAGGCTGATGGGACTGGTGGGGTTGGGGGTTGATCGGGCTAATAGGGTCGGCAAGCGACTTCCTCGACCGTTGGGCCAGGTTTCTCGAACGTCACCTTGGTCCAGTGGCCAACGAGTGGGTGATCTCAACCGATCCACCACCCTTTGACCAACGCGGGTCGCTTGAGGGCACCATCCGGTTCCCTGATGGCTGCGAGCCACACATCGAGCTCTACGTCAACCTAATGCGCTTGGTTCGCTCTGGCACGATCGGCACAGTCACCGCGGCCGGCACACCTACTGGTCCTTTTGAGCGGTATAAGTATCACCTTCAGGACCGCTGGGGACAGTGCATCGTGCGCTTCGACAACTGGCCGCACCATCCGCAGCTACCGACTGCCCCGCACCACATCCACGTGGGCTCGCGTGAGCAGGTCCGGCCGCATCCGTGCCCGAGTGCTCGCCAGATCGTGCGTCGGGTGCTGAGCTACCACGGCGGCCACGCCTAAACCCAAGCCAAAATGAGACCTCCAAGCTGGAGCTAGATAAAGCCTACATTCCGGCGCGCTCCCCCGACGCACACCCGTCTGGCTCGCCACGGGCACGTTACACGCGTGCGGAGGCGGAAAGAATGGTGGTCCATGCCGAGCGCATCGTTCGGTTCTGTGAAGCTGTTCTATCCGGCACATGACCGGGAAAAACTGCTGGCGCTGCTGCGCGCGCGGCTCCCGGCGCTCGCCGCCGCGCTTCCACTGGAGCGCGTGGTACTGTTCGGTTCACAGGCAACCGGTCGCGCCACCGCGTTTAGCGACATCGACCTGCTCGTCGTCTATGCCAGCCCGCCGCGCGATGATGCGTATGCGGTAGTCAAGCGCACGCTGGGCCTTCGCGGCTTGGAGCCGCACGTGTACACGGCATCTGAAGCGGCCCAGCTTGCGGCGACCATTGAGCACATGATCCGTGGCGGAATCGACCTATGGCACGGCGGCTGATCCCGGCACCAAGCGCTCGGGCCATGCCAGCAGCAGCTTCCCGCGCACTGGCAGGCCCTCGGGCGCCAGCACGTAGGCCTCCTCCCAGTGCAGGCCGGGGAGAAAATGGCTCGGCGTCACCAGCGGCGCCGCGCGCACGTCGGCGTGCAGGGGCCCGAGGACGTTACGCAGCGTGGCAGCCGCTTCGATCTCCAGGTCGTTCTCACCGGCCCGCAGCAGGCCGTGCAGCGCGCAGCGGTACGGGCGCCAGGCAATGACCCCGGCCTCGGCGCCATTGCAGCGCACGCGCAGCGCCGCGCACGGCAGGTCGTCGAGCTCGAACCACGCTTCCGCCGGCGCCGCATCGAGGACGATCGTCTGCGCGGCCACCAGCCGGCCGCCAAAGAGTGGCAGCCCTTGCGCCACCCACGGCCCACCGCGTAGCTCTTCCGGCATGGCGGTAAGCACGAGCGGCGGCCAGCCATCGGGCGCAAGCGCAATTCGCCACGGCTCGCGGCTCACGACCGGCACCGCTCCAGGATGCGCCACGGCAGCCGGCCCGGCCGGTGGGGCTGCAGCGACGGGCGGCGCCGCTCCAGGGCGCACCGAGCCCGCAGCAGCCTCGACGGCGAAGTCGCCCAGCAGATAGATAGCCTCCAGCCACGCATCTTCAGCATAGGGCCCGCGGAGCTCGATCCAGTTCTCGCCCGCACGCAGCCGCGGCCCGGCAGCCACGAGCGCAAGATCGGAGCTCAGCCAGTGGCCCTCGAGCCGCGCCGCCGGCTCGCTGTTGACCAGCACCTGCCAGCGGCCGGCGTCCTCGAGCGCCAGACGGATCCCGGCCCGCGCCGCCGCCGGCAGGCGCGCATCAAGCACGGCGCGGAAGCGCAGGGCCAGCGTGCCGCCGGCCTGGCGCGGCGGGCGCGACGCGAACTTCCGCCACGGGTGCACCTCCCGGAACTGGTGGTTGTCCCATCCCAGATGCGCGCGCACGCGCGCCTGCACCTCCGGCAGCCACAGCGGCTCGCTCCACGGCGCCTCATCCCAGCGGAAGCAGGCGCGATCGAGCACCAGCACGTTCGGGGTCGCGCGCCGGAGGCGCCACCGCTCCGACAGCGTTATCACCTGCTGCGCGGCCACTCTCGATGGAGGGGCAGCTGGCTGCTGCATGGAGGAGGGGCCACGCACCACCAGCAGGTGCGACTGGCCGCGGGCGAAGTCGAGGCGGACGACCGGCGGCATTACCGGCTCGAGTGCCACCGGGCGCCGCTCGCCGGTGGCCAGATCCCAGGCCTCCACTACCTTCCCCGCCGCGCCGGGAAGCTCGACCACCACCGCCTGAGCCTCGCCCTCACCGGCATTGAAAAGGTAGATGACCTGCTCGCCGCCTTGCTCGGCGTCCAGGTCGCGGACGTGCGCGTACACTTCGACGCCGGCCGGCGCATCGCGCACCACGGCCGCGCGCGGATGCACCGCCGCAAGCGCCTCGAGCAGGGAGGCGGTACCGCCACAGACGCGCACTCGCGGCCACAGGGCATTTAGCTCGGGAGCCGGGCGGCCGTCAACCCGCTCCGGCAGGGGAGCCACGGCGTAGACAGGACAGCCGGCAGCGAGCAGGGCTTCGACCAACGCCACCGTTGCCGATGCCAGATTGTGGCACGGGGGAATCACCAGCGCGTCGTAGCGCATCTCACCGGCGACGAGCTGCTGGCCCTCCGCGCGTGCCAGCTCGGGCACCAAGGGCTCGTCGAGAAAGTCGAACCCCCACTGGGCCGCCAGTAGATCCTTGGCCAGCGAATCCAGCGTCTTGGCCAGCCGCCGGTCGGCCTCAGGATCGGTGCTGCCGGCCAGCCTGGCAGCTTCGACGCCGGCAGGCAGTGATCGCAGCGGGGCCGGGCGCGAGAGCCAGGTGCTGGTAATGGGATGCACCACCGCCAGCTCCGCTCGATAGCGGCCCTGTGCCAGCGCGTAGTGCAGGCGAGCCAGGTAGGTCTGCAGGATCGGAAACTCCGGCCACCATGGATCGAGGTCGAGAAACGACGGCGGATGGTCGCGCTTGCGGTAGCCGCGCAGCGAGTAGTGCACCAGATGTGGGTTCAGGAAGTTGACGCCGAGCACGGCCTGCCACTCGGCCATTCGCTTCTGGCCTTCCAACGAGAGGTCCCAGCCACCGCCGCCATAGGTCTCCGAGAGCACGCGCGGCCGCCCGAGCTGATGAGCGATGGAGCTGGCCACCTTGACCATCTGCGCGTGCCCCGCCTGGCGCTGGACCTCGAGTCCGGGGAGCTTGCCCAGCGGCCGATCGGGGCCCAGCAGATCGATGCCCGGCATCTGCATCGCCGCCAGCGGCAGCATCAGGCTGCCGGTGAAGCGCGGCCCAAGCTCGTGCTCCCAGCAATGGCCCGTCCACACCAGGCCGTGGCGGGCGCACCACTCGCCAATCGGGCGGCAGAACGCCTCGTAGAAGAGGCGCGCCACCGTGCCCCAGAAGCGGTAGCGCAGCGCGGCCGGCGGGTCGCTGCTCGCGCTCGTCTCTTCGAGATCGAACGCCAGCTCCGGCAGCCGGCCAATGAGATCACCGGACGCACCCGCCTCCCGGCTGAAGGCGGCGAAGGCCTCCGGCAGGCGAGGCGTCCACGGCCAGGAGAAGATCTCGCCGGTGCCGGTGGCAAAGGGCCGGAAGTGTGGCTCGTCGCTGAACGCCCCGGGAATGGTGCGTCCCAGGTGCTCACCGGCAGCGGCTGCGTACGGCTCGTAGGCCACCTCGAGAAAGGCGCGCGCCGTCTGCGGGTCGAGCGTATCGACGTACGCGCTGTCGTTGAACCACGTCTGCGGCGCCATGAAGCGCCAGGCGAAGACGAGCTGCACCTCATCGGGCGCGGTCTCCACGCCGGCAGGACTCTGGCCTGGATCCAGGCGGCGGTAGTCGCGCAGCACACCGGGGCGGCCCGGCGACGGGCGAGCAATGAAGGTGGCGACGTGCTCGCCCTCACCCGGCCGGGGCAGGGGCGGCGGCGGATCGCCTGGGCCGGCCACGTGGCAGGTGAGTGCCTTGGCGCGTAGCTCCGGGTAGCGCTCGGGCACCAGTCCGCCGGCGAAGCCGCTGGGATAGCTGCATTCATCGTAGATCCAGGCCGCCATCCCGTGCCGCGCGGCCTCGGCGACGCAGAGGCGCACCGCCTCGAACCACTCCGGCGAGAGGAAAGGCGTCTCCAGGCCCGGGCGCGGGTGCATGAAGAACCCGCCGCAGCCGCCGCGCGCCAGCTCCTCGATCTGCCGGCGCAGCTCATCCGGTTTGAGGCGCGCGTTCCACGACCAGAGCGGCGCGGCGCGAAAGGCCGCGGGCGGGGTCTGAAAGACGAGCGGATCGAGCTCAGGACGCTGTGCGGTGATCATCGCGCGTCACCTCTCCCAGCTGGTACGCCAGATCTCCCCATCTGGTCTGAGGGCATCTCCCGATCCCTGCGTTGATCGCTAAGCTGGCTCCAGGGCGCGGTGCTCGCGGCGCTCATGGATGAGGCCGGCTCCCCGACGACCACCAGCGGCAGCTGGAGCAGTGCCGCCAGCTTGCGGATCTCGCCCAGCCGGTGGCCTACACCGAGCGCGCAGTGGTGCGGCGGCCCTTCCTCAGCCCACCGCGAGACGAACTCGGCCGGATCGAGCGCGAACCGCAGTCGGCTATTCGTGTTGCCGATGCGCAGAATGGGCCCCGGCAGCGATTCGCCTTCAGCGCACAGCAGCTTGAGGCCGCCGTCGCGCGTATGGGTCAGCGCCAGCAGCGTCACCGGGCCGTGCTTGACGGCGAACTCCACCGAGAGCCCGTAGCCGCGCTTGCCGTGGTAGAGCGCAAGATTGCGCAGCACCGGCCGGCGGCTGCTGATGGCCACGTGCCCTGGGCCGTCGTGGCCCATCAGCACGAACCGCTCGATGAAGTCCATGGCGTAGAACTCGGTAAACGAGCCGCCGGCGCCAAGGCGATCCATCAGCAGCATAGCCAGGCAGGTCTGGATATCGCCCTCGCCGGCGCAGGGCACGCCGCGTGCAGTGAGCAGCGAATTGCCGGCGATGAGCGAGGCACCGAGCCGCTCGAACTCGTTGCCGTCCAGCCCGCGATAGTAGTAGGTGAGGCCCTGGAGGTCGAAGTCGGCGACCAGCCGGTCGAGCCCGCAGGCCACGCGCGCCGACCAGGCGAGCGCCTCCTCATCGACCGAGGGGTCCAGCTCGAACACGCGGCGCAGCTGCTCGATCTTCGCTGCCACCGCTGGCTCCGCCACGGCGGCCACTCGCGTCTGGAGGTCCTCCATCTCCAGTAGCTCCACGTGGAGGCCGAGCAGCCCCTGGAGGCGAGTGAGGTCGGCGTAGAGATCGAGCATCCCCGGATAGGTGTGGCCCAGAAAGCCAATGCGCGCGCGGCGCAGCGCCCGTGCCGCCCCGGCGGCGCGCACCCAGCTGCCAATCTCGTGCCAGGCGCGCACGCCGGCGTCGGTGCGCGGATCGTCGGGATCGAGTACGCCGGAGACGACGTGGAAGTCGATACCCGCTCGGGCGAAGGCGGCGGAGATCTCCGGCACGCAGCAGGCAGAGCAGCTGGCCAGCCACTCCCCGGTATCGGTATTGGGATAGTCCAGCGCCGCGACCGGCTGCAGGTTGAGTACCAGCACCGGCGCAATCGTGCCGCGCCCTGCCGGCGCCTGCACAGCCGGTAGCACCTGCGCGCTGGTGGCGTAGGTGCCGACGTAGCAGACCAGCAGATCCACCGCCTCGCGGGCAAAGCGCTCGCCGGCCGCGCGCGCCGCCGGCGCCGTATCCACCAAGCCGGCTGAGACGACCTCTGCGCCGAGCGCCGCCAGGCGCGCCTCCACCCGACGCTGGTAGCCCTCCAGCCGCTCGCGCAGCCCCGGGAACTGCGGCCAGTACGCTGCCAGCCCGATGCCAAAGACGCCGACGCACGCCCCGGAGGACAAAGGACGAGAGACAGCGGACGAATCAGGCGCGTTCACCATCGATCCTCCATCCTTTCATCCCTTTCATCCCTTTCATCCCTTTCATCCCTTTCATCCCTTTCATCTTTCGCCCTCCGTCCCCCGTCCTTCGTCTTTCGTCTCTCGTCCTCTGCCTCCCGCCGCTACGTCCCCTGCAGCCGCTCGTCCAGGATGCGCTGTACCTCGCGGGTGACGTCCGCGAGCAGAACCTTAGGCGTCTGCTCGCCTCGGATGGCCTGGAGCACGGCCTTATCCAGCGCGTCGCCATACTCACCGCTCGCCGGCATGACCGGCCGCTGGTGCCGCGCGTCCTTGAGAATCTCGTAGAAGATGGCGCGCTTCGGATCCTTCTGCACCAGCTCCCAGAAGGGTGACTTCTTGTAGGCAGGGTACCAGCCCACCTCACGCCCGAGCCAGGTGGTACCCTCGGGGCTCTGCGAGAGCCAGCGCATCAGCTCCCAGGCATGGTCGGGCTGGCGCGATCCGCCGGTAAGTCCCAGCGACCAGCCGCCCACCCACTCCTGGTGTGGTTGCGCTGGCGCCGGGCCGGTCGGCATGCGGCCGAACCCAAACGGCACCGCTGCCGCGTACCGCTCGATGTCCTCCACGTACCCGCCGTGCACCGGGCGCATGCCGATCTGGCCGATGAAGATGGGCGTCTGCTCGCGCGACTGGAAGGTCTTGCGGAAGTTCTCCACCTCATCGTAGCCGCCGTTGCGCTTCGTCCAGTCCACCATCCACTCCAGCGCTTTGACCGCCAGCGGATGATCGGCGGTGACCTTCTGCGCCTTCTCGTCGTAGAACTCGGCGCCGAAGACCCAGCCCCAGGTGTAGATCGAGTTTGGGCGGCCATAGGTATCCCAGGGCGGATGGATCCCCAGGCGGACGAAGCTACCGCCTTCGCGCTTGGTCAGGCGCTTGTGCATGTCCTCGAGCTCGTCGACCGTCTGCGGCCCTTTCTCTGGATTGAGCCCGGCCTCCTGGAAGACTTGCTTGTTCCAGAGCATGGCGAAGTTGGCGTCGCTGTTGAACGGTAGCGCCCACGTCTTGCCCTTCCACAGGTGCTGGCGCCACGAGGGAGCCCAGTAATCGGCCTCGGCAATCTTGGCCTTGCCCAGGTAGCTATCGATCGCCTGGACCAGCCCGCGGGTCGACCACGACGACACCGCCTGGCCGCCGACGACCATCGCGTCCGGCGGCTCGCCGCCGGCGATGGCGGAGACCAGCTTGTCATCGGGCACGTAATCCCCCGGTGCATAGAACCACTGCAGATCCCAGCCGGGGTGGCTGGCGACAAACGCGTCGCGCAGCTTGGGGAGCCGCTCCGTCCAGGGCACGACATCGGGGTTCCACGTGACGCGCAGCGACACGCTGGCCGGCTTGATCCCGGCCACCGCACCGGGTGCGGTGGCCGGCGCCCGGCCGCCGCAGGCCGCCTGCAGCAATCCTCCCCCCATCATTGCGATCGATGCGCCGAACTGCCGGCGCGTGGCCGGCACCATCGGGCACCGAGCACCACCGGCCAAATCACGGCTCTGCTCAGCCATCGTTCGATACACCTCCAGATCATCGCGGGCGAGCCCCTCACCCGCGCCGGTCGCCTCGAAGGCCTCGAAGGCGATGCTGGACCTGCCGCCGCCCGAGCCGGGCAAGCACCCCTGGCCGGCGCCGGCATGGTAGCTTGGGATGCCTTCAGTGTGACTCCGCTCGCGCGCGAAGGCAAGCGCTGCCTGAGAGCATGGATGCCCGCCTGGGCCAGGCACGAGAGCGAAGGACGAAAAAAGACGAAGGGACGAAGGGACGAAGAGGTATTCGTCTTTCCGTCCTTCCGTCCTCCGTCCAATGCCAGCAGGACGTGGCCGGTGCGCTAGGTATTCGGCCAGCTGCGCGGCCCGCCGCCCGGCCCGGAGTATGCCAGCAGCCAGCAGGCCACCTCGATGTTGGTCGGGGCGTCGAACACGTTAGCGCCGGGGAAGCCGGCCATCGCGCTCGCCCAGGCCCACGTCCGGTCGGAGAACTGAAAGATGCCTTTGTGTCCAGCAGGACTCACGGCGAACTGGTCGAACCGGCTTTCGCGCCAGGCGCGCAGCACATTGCGGTCGGGGTCGATGCCGTAGCGCCCGGAGAGGTGACGGATCAGCGCCTCGACCTCGAGCTGGCTATAGACCGGCACGGCGCTAGTGCCGGCCCAGCGAACAGGCCGCGCCGGCGCCACTGGCCAGCTGGCACCGGCGCGAGCGGGATCGTCCTCGCCGGTTTGCCCGGTCTCGCCGCGCGTAGAAGCCGGCTCGCCGTCGGCCAGCACCGGGCTGCCGGCCAGTCGGACGCCCAGGGCGGCCATGGCCAGCGCGACGACGCCCCGCCGCCGCAGACCTGCCTCACGACGCCAGTACGCTCGAGCTGCTCCTTCTTCTGGAGGTGGTGTACGCTGCTCGAGCGGCAACGAATCGAAATGGTCTTCCACGCGAATATGGCCGGACGAGTGTGGCCAGGCGAATATGGCCAGCGGCCGAACGGTTCAGAAAGCTCGCGCGGCACGCAGCGGCGCCCGCGCAGGGTGATCGGTGCCGGCTACCATAAGCCTGGCATACGTCGGGACGCGTTGTGGTTGCAGGGCGGTGGAGATCCGGTTGCAGCCTGCAGCGGCGATGCCACGTTCGCCTGGCAGGTGCCCGAGCAGTGCTCCAGCCTGGCCGGAGGCACCAGTCCGGCCGGATGGCTTGCGGGTGAACCGATGAACCGGTGGTGCTAGGTATGGCGGTGCCATGGTGCTACTGGTGGCCCTGGCTCGGATTTGCGTGCTGGCCCTCCGGTATTACGGCGTGCCGGCAGCCTTCCTCTGGGCTGTGGTGCGGAGGGCGCCTGCTGGCACCGCCAAGCTTATTCGAACGCCGCCTGGTGCTGGGATGCTGCTATGCCCTGGCCGGCGGGCTCGCGATCGCGAGCTTCACCCTGCGGCTGACCACCGTATGGCTGGCTATCTGGGACCGCGCCCTGGCCTTCTGGGGCTTGAGCCCGCAGCAGCTCCACGCACCCGAGCAGCTCCGCCAGCTCCGGCAGCAGCTCAGCGCGGCGCAGGCGTCCCTGCCGTCACCCCCGGAGGCGCAGCGTCTGGCCACGCGCGAGCGCCTCAATCCTCCGGGTACCGCACCGGTGCTGGAAAGCTGCTGGAGCACCACCGACTCGCTCACCAGAGTGATGGCTTTCTTTCGGGAAGCGCTGCCCGGCGCCGGGTGGAAGCTGCTGTACGAGACCCCTCCCGGTGGGGGCGCGGTGCTGGCGGCGCAGCGCGGCCACATCCGCCTGCTGGTCGAATCTCCTGGTCAGGATCGCTCGCCATCGCCAGAGCCGGCCTGCCCGCCCGGCACTACCTATACGATGTCGCTGACGGCCGTCGTCTCCTGGGCCGAGCCAAACACGCCCGGCCCCTAACGGGCGGCACGGCGCCACGGGGCCGTGCCGCGTGGACGAAGGACGAATGTCGCTTCGTTTTTTGTCTTTCGTCCGGAGTTTAGAGCAGCAGCAGCAGGCAGAGCGCGGCGGCGAGCACGCCACCGGTGGTGGCCAGACGAACCGGTGACCACATCACCGCCGGCCGGCGCTGCGGATCCAGTAGGCAGTCGATGCGCGCGTTGAGCACTGCTTGAGGCTGTGGCCCGAAGGCGACGACGGTGCCGCCGGGGCCGGTAAGGAGGGTCCAGAGCGGTGCGCCGCCGGGGCCGGCAGGGGAGCGGCCGGGCGGCGCTCCCTCGCGATGCCAGGAGCGCACGAAGGCATAGAGTGCGCGGGCCAGCGGCCCGCGCCCGTGCGGCGGCGCGATGGCGTCTGCGTCGGCGGCCAGCTCGAGCAGCGTCAGGCTGTGCGCGTGCACATCGCGCAGCGCCGGCACGAGGAATGCCCCGGCCGCGAGCGTGCGCACGAGGGCCAGCCGGAGGGGATCGCGGCGACGCAGATGGTGGCGCTCGTGGCGCAGCACGGCCTCCAGCGCATCGGGCGGCAGCAGCCGGAGCAGGGCCCGGCTGAGGCAGATGCGCGGCGTGCGCCAGCCATAGGTGAAGGCTACCGGCCGCGGGGCAGCGATCACGTCGACCCGCCCCTGCAGGCCCAGCCGGCGCAGCTGCCGCCGCAGCGCCGGCGGTGGCGGCCGGCGCATGGCCTCGATGGCCGCCACCAGGCGCCGCTCGCCACGCCACTGGCGGGCAGCGGTCGAGCCGCCGGCAGCCAGACTGGCGACCAGGAGCCCGACGGCAGCGAGCGCCACCGTCATGGCTCCTCCGGGCACGGTCTCCAGCAGCCACGAGCAGCCGGGCCCCAGGAACCCGGCGGCACCGGAGAGGCGATGGACGCCGCCCGAGGGAGCGAGAGCGATGGGCACCACGCGCGCGGCCAGCACCGCCGGCAGCGACAGTGCTAGCAGCGCAATGGCCAGCAGGGCGGCAAAGGTTCGGTCGGCGTTCACATCTCTTCTCCCAATAGCCTCACGGTGGCCTCGTGTGGCGCCTACGGCTGGCCGGCGCCGCTCTGCTCCTCACCAGAGGAGCGCGCCTGGCGCCGGTGGGCGCCGGCCCCACCTGCAGCCTGGGGCGCATCCTCGCTGCCAGAAGCCTGCCGCAGGCCTCGTTCTCGCTCAGGCGCCTGACGATTGCCGGTCGGCGGCGCATCCTCGCTGCCAGAAGCCTGCCGCAGGCCTCGTTCTCGCTCAGGCGCCTGACGATTGCCGGTCGGCGGCGCATCCTCGCTGCCAGAAGCCTGCGGCTCGGGCGCCGGCGGCGCGCCTTCGGCCAGCGCCTTGAGCGCTGCCAGCCGCTCCGGCGCCAGGCGCTGGATCGTATCGACAAACTGGGCGATCGCCACCTCGCCGAAATCCGCCACCAGGTCTTCGATGATGCGCCCCGAGAGGCGGCGCAGGAAGGCTTCGCGATCCATGGCCGGGGCATACACAAAGCGCCGCCGGTCGCCCGTCCGGCGCAGGAGCCCTTTCTCCGTCAGGCGGACCATCACGGTCATCACCGTGGTGTAGGCCACCGGCCGGCGAGCGCCGATGGCGTCGGCCACCTCGCGCACCGTCGCCGGGCCGTGCTCCCAGAGAAACTCCATCACTGGCGCCTCGAGCTCCCCCAGGAACTTCTCCACCCGCGGGCTGGGGCGCGTGAGCAGATGGTAGGCCGGACGCCGCTTCACCCGTTTCCTCTCCTTCGCCGCTGGCAGCACCGGCCGGTGCCGCCGCGACTACTACATTCTAATCGTTGTTGCCTCGCCTTGCAGGTATTACTACAATGTGATAGTAATTAGACCCGGCAGGGAGCAAGGAGGATTGCCAATGGGGCCGATGCGCCTGGTGCGCCGGAGCGCAGTGCAGTATCTCGCCACAGCGGCGGCCGCGGCGGCCGCGGCCGCCGGATGGCCGGCGGCGTCGCTCGCCCGGGCATCGGGCGGGGCGGAAGCCGCCGGCGATGGAGCCGGGAGCTGGCAGATCGCCTGGCGCGTCGCGCTGAACGACCCGTGGCAGGCGCCGGCACTGCTGCCGTCCAGCGGCCTCGTGCTCTTGATCGAGCGGGATGGGCTGGTGGCTGCGCGGGCCACCGATGGCACCATCGCCTGGCGCCATGCGCTAGAGGTGGTGCCGGCGCTGGGCTGCGCCTGCCAGGGCGCGCCGGCGGTCGCTCCCGAGGCGCAGCGCATCTTCTGCGTCTCAGCGGGGAACGAGGTCCAGGCGCTGGACGCCGCCACGGGACGTGTCGTGTGGCGGCGGCGCACAGGCGATCTGGTCATCGCCTCGCCCGTGCCGGCGCGCGACCGCCTGCTGGTGCTGGCCGCCGACGGCGACGATATGGTGCTGCGTACGCTCGACGCCACCACCGGCGCGCTGCGCTGGCGCTCGGTGGAATCGCGCCGGCTGCTGCCCGACCCG
>Ga0070741_10010331_pt1 | contig 17677 bp, 16 predicted proteins | sample Coa_R1_4_FD_66440 | JGI IMG/M metagenome (GOLD analysis project Ga0070741, IMG submission 66440) | Surface soil microbial communities from Centralia Pennsylvania, which are recovering from an underground coalmine fire - Coalmine... | ecosystem: Environmental > Terrestrial > Soil > Unclassified ...
TGGCCACTTCCCGCTGGTTCTCGCAAAGGGACCGGGTGCGGGAGCGCGCAACAGCATCGGCATCATGCTGGTGAGCGGCATGATTATCGGCACGGTGTTTACGCTGTTTGTTGTGCCGTCAATCTACATGCTGGTGGCGCGCAGACACACGGCGTTCGAGCTGGAGGAAGCAACAGCTGAGCCGGAGATTCCGGAATTGGCGGAAGCGGCTTCCTAGACGCCTGCAACAAAAAATGAGGCGGGCATTCGTGCCCGCCTTTTAATTGCCTGGCGTTTATAAAATTGAACTATCGCAGGGCTAGCGCGTGCGATTCCTCTAATTCCGTCGTCTTCGGCTTCGAATCCCGCACCGGAGGCACATCGATGTGGGCCTTGGGATCGGGACGGCGCATATCCACTTTGCCGTGGAAGTAAGCACCCAGTTCCACCGTGACGCGTCCAGCCGAGACATCGCCGGTTAGCGAGCCTCCGCTGTGGACTTCCACGCGGTCGGTGGCGATTACATTTCCCTCGAGAGTGCCGCGCACGATCACCTCTCCCGCGCGAACGCTCGAGGTGACAGCAGCGTCCCGTCCAACGTTGACTCGCCCTTCGCGCAGCGAGATCGGTCCTTCCACGCGTCCATCAATCTGGATCGGCTCATCGCCGCTCACTTCACCTTTGATCACAATCGATTTGCCGATATAGGTGCCGCCGTCCTTATAAGGCTGAACGCTGGGCGCTGGGTTGCGAGGAGCACTTGCGTTGGACGACTCCTGCGGGGAGGGCTGGGGCGAATTGTTGTTCGGACGCGACGGATTCCACATCGGAAGACTCTCCTGTGAAAGGGAATGTCCTCTTGTTGTACCCGCATGGCATGGGCTTGGGTAGGTATCGTTAGGGCATGGCCCTCGCGGGTTACGCTTACGCCAGAGCGCCTTGGTTGAGTCCGAGTTTGCCTTTGCTTGCGCACCCCATCCGCTACCGCGGACGGTACTGACTCCTGCTCCGACTTCTTCAGAACGGTTTCTTCAACCCCTTCTTCTTTTTCTTCTTGCTGGAAGAGCTATTTTCGTCGTTTGAAGAATTGGTAGAAGAAGCGTTTGTTGCGCTCGCCTGTGACCCACTTCCATTTTTAATTTCGTTCACCTGCGACGGAGCCGGCAGCGGCGCTTGCGAGTTTGCAGCGGCGCCATTGGCCGGAGTTGAATTGGCATCGCTTGAGCCTGTGCTGGCTTGAGGCTGTGTGGATGTGGTGGACGCCGTGGACGCGGGTGCGGCCGCGGTGCCCATATTCGGAGTCAATTCGCCGATGTTGGGATCGTTGCCGGCTGGAGTGTTTGCATTAGGAGCAGTCGCCGGGCTAGTCGATGCCGCAGCCGCCGATGCTGGAGCCGTGCTTGCAGGCTCAGCTGTTGCCGAGGCAGCGCTTCCAGGCTCAGCTGTTGCCGGAGCGGTTTGCTGCGGAGCCGTTGTCGTTGAGCTGTCTGAGCGCGGAAGTGGATCGCTGGTCGTCTGGCCAGGTGTGGCCTTCTCGATACTGACATTGCTCCCGCCGCCCTGATTTGCACCCAACGCCGAGCTTGTGGCGCTGCGAATAATCTGCGGCGCACTGGTGGGATCTGGATCGACTAAGGTTGGCTCTCCGACGTTCGGCGCCAATTTCAGGTCGTCCGGGGCCTTGTGGAAGTTGGCCATGATCTTGCCGAATCTACCCGTTTCCGATCGACTCGCTTCTTCGGCTTTGAATTCGGCGATGGCTTGCGGCGTCGGCGTTGGAACGGGTTTGCCTAGCTCTTTCAGTCGCGAGCGCGCTTCGTCCGCTTTATCGCTTAGCGGATAGCGCTCGATGATGCGGGCATACTCCTCCGCCGCCTGATTCTGGTAATCGTGAATCATGCGGACCTTTGTCGCTTCAGGCAATTTGCTGTTCCTGATCAAATTACCTTCGTCTTCGTAGGCGTGACCGAGCATGATTAGCGCGTCATCGGCGCCACTGTAGAGAGGGTAGGTGTCGGTGAGCGTCTTCAGGCGGGCGATCGCCGCGGGGTACGACTCGCGGAGAAAATAGAAGCGACCAATGCGATACTGACGCTCCGCAAGAACTTCCTGCACTTCGCGCAGACGCTGCTTCGACTCCGGCACCAGCTTGCTATCCGGGAACTGCTGGATCAACTGGCGGTACTCGTCTTCGGCGCGCATGGCGTGCGTGTAGTCGCGGTCCGGCTTCTCCATCTGCTTGTAGTGCATGTTGGCAATCTTGAGCTGCGCCTCAGCCGCCTCGGGCAGATTGGGGAAGAAGGTGATAAAGTCCTTGTACTCAACTTCAGCCTGCTGGTATGCGGCCGTCGTGCCTTCCGCGTACCAGGAATCGCCGACCGCCAGCTTGGCGCGGGCAATAAATTCCGAATCGGGATAGGTGTTGATGAGCGTCTGCAGCGTAATGCGTGCGACGTCGTACTTGCCGTGCTTCATCGCATCCATGGCGCGGTCAAAGAGGACCTTGTCCGGCTGCTTGGAGTCAACGTTGGCAATTGGGTTGTTGACTTTGTTGTGATGACAACCGGCGGCCATCACGGCCATTCCGAGTGCGAGTGCGATTTTGGTACTGCGATGAATCATGTCAATCCTTAAAGCTGCGGAGCCTCGGAGCTGCGAAGCTCAACATCGGCGCTTCAGCACCGACTGTAATTGATTGAACCGTCCTGCTCAATTTAGAAGACGGTTTCAAACTCGGGCTTTACGTCCGTACTATTCCTGCCAGTCTCGATTCGGGAATTGCTTCGTTTGCGGTCTTTAGCAAACTGCGTGCATTCGCCGTAATATCGTGACCATCGAACACTGCGCTGCCGGCGACCAGCAGCTCCGCTCCGGCACGGACCACGTCAGCGACCGTGTCGTGAGCAACGCCTCCATCGACCTCGATGCGAAAGTTCAGCCCGCGTTCCTCGCGGATCCTCGCCAACTTGGCAATCTTGTGGAGCGCGCCGGGAATGAATTTTTGTCCGCCGAATCCGGGATTCACTGACATGACCAGCACCAGGCTCACCATGTCGAGAACTTCGGTCAAGGTCTCAACCGGAGTGGCTGGATTGATTACGACACCCGGCTGGCAACCATGCTCTTTGATCAACGTCAGAGTACGGTTCAAATGCACACAGGCTTCCTGATGCACCGACATCCAATTTGCACCCGCTGCCGCGAAGTCCGGAATGAACTGATCTGGATTCTCGATCATTAGATGAACGTCGAAAACCGCATCAGTGACGGGACGCAGCCATCTGACAATTGGAGGACCGATGGTGAGATTCGGCACAAAATGCCCGTCCATTACGTCGAGATGAACGATCGTAGCTCCACCCTTGATCGCAGCCAGAACATTGTCGGCCAGATGAGCGAAGTCCGCCGAGAGAATCGAGGGTGCGAGTTCGATCAAAATAGAACGCTTCCGAATGTCAGGAGACGCTCTCAATTTTAGCAATTATGGCGGCTATTCGCCCCGAATTTCGAGCCGAACAGGAGAATGGCGGAGGTGCTAAGAGCGAAACCTTAGACTCACACTGGACTTCACTTGCTTCGTTTAGGAGCGCGCGAGGTGCGTCGCTTTGCGGGCTTGGCTTTGCCTTGATCCTGCGGACACGAATGTGCCTCTTCCATCAGTTGAAGCAGAGTCGGACGCGGCGAGGCTCCAATGAATGTCTGACATTCGACACAGAAAGAGTCTGTGATGCCCGGGTTGCTCCGGTTCGGCGTGCGCAAGAATTGGGAGCCGTGTGCCATAGCGTACACCGAAGATGGACTTCAACCCTGGATTGCTTTCCCTTAAGAGTAGAACGGAAGATGCAGGTTGGGCAATTAAGGAGTGGCAAACCGCCTCGCACGAACTTCCATTCAGTCCCGAGACTGAAATCGTTGTTTGTCCGATAAGGAATGCGTCCGGCCCTGGGACAAAGCGCCTAGTTAGGGGTATGAGAGCAGAGTTTACCGCCACGCTCTGCTATGACATTCGTTACTTTCGGGGAGGCGCTCGACGTCTATATGATGAAACCTTATGATCGCCTGGGAATCTCTCTAAAGTACTTCCAACCCTAACTTCCTTTGACCGTTTTGGTCTTTCCTGAGGTGTGCAGCTTGAACACATCGTCGGGGATCTTTGAATTCAATTTGATGTTCGTGTAGTGCGCAAGGCGGTAATCGCCAGAAGGCTCAAAGGCCTGCTGCTTCAGCGAGACTGAGCGCGTCGCATCCACCCAGATGATGATGTGATCGAACATGTTCTTGACCCTCGCCGATTTTGGCGTCAGGTCCAGTTTGGCCGTTCGGACTCCATCGACATCCTCGTTGCCTTCAAACCTGATATCAAACTGGTTCTGGAGATCGTGCCCTTTTCCGCCGAATCCCAAAACGAGAAAACTCTCCACTTCCGCGCGGTTCTTGCCTGCGTCGTACTCGTTCACTTGTTGGATTTTCGGCTGGTAAATGCGGATTTTGCCGTCGGTGAACAGAAGATACTTCTGATCGGGTGACTGGATATCGGCGGCCATCTGCGTGTCGCCTTTACCGGTTCGGCGGTAGTAGACGGTCCCTTTCTGGGTATCAGTTTCGTTCACTACCTTCTGGTATTGATCCCACGTGAAGTCAGCCTGAGCACTGCGGAACTGTGCAGCAGCGGCATCCATCTGCGTGAGCACTCCTTCGAGTGTGGACGCGGTCTGTCCCGAACCTGAACTCTTCGTTTGCGCACTGATGACAGAACCAAAACCAAGAAGCAGCGCGCAAGCGAGCGCAAACGCGCTGTGGCTTTTTCGTAACTTCATGTCTCCGCAGTAAAAGAGAAATTTCATAGCCCGCGTTACCGATGCGCCCATACACGATAACCCATGAGCTTGCCGGAAGTGTCGCGCAACTCGGTGTATCGGGTCACCTCGATGCTTCCGACCACTGGCACGAGCACCCGCTGCAGCGCCGCACTTATGTCGCTTTCATCCGGGGAAATCGCTACGGCATTAAGTTCGCATACAAAACTGTTGGGCCCATCCTGCTTAACAACAATTTCGCTGGGATGAAGGAGACGAGAGTTTGGAGTGTCTTTGAAGACGCTGCGCGGAGTGAAAAAAATAAAGGCAAGAATGATCGTGACCATTACGTCGTAGTGAATCCCGCCACGCGGATGAGTCCACAAAACGTAGCTTTTCAGCGTTTGCCCGATCTTCAAAGATGCCTCCCAAGTACTAAGTTAGTGTAGAACCCCAAGCATCACCGTGCAAAGAACCAGCATCTCACCTTGCTGGTGGCGGACATGTCCCGTGTTCGTTCTACTCTGGATTTATGCATGGTTGGCTCAATCCAGCGTGCTAAACTAAGGCTCTTAATCCGCGGCTCACAACGCCCACTGTGAACCGAAACTCTTCGTCGTAGCCTAAAATCAAAGCTCCTTACGCTACTCGTCTCTTCCTCTGGCCGGGAAAGGCAGGACCGCACTTGTGAAGCGTGCTTCCAACCTCGGGAAAATCTTTGTTGCTATCTTCTGTGGTCTCGTGGTGGGAGCCATTGCCGGCGCCATCCACTGGATGATTCTGCCGCACGACCAATCTCTACTGGTGCACGTAATGCTAGGCGACCTTGTTGCCGCCCTGACTTCGATGATCGTGTGCCTGGCCATTCAACTGCGGCAGGAAGAAGTACATTTCGCAAGTGCAATGTCGCGTGCAGCGATCGTTTCAGAACTCAATCACCACGTGCGCAACGCCGTATTTCCACTCTGCCTGGCAGTACAGAAATCCGGCGACAAAGATGCCTCGCAACTCGCGAATGAAGCAGTCGAAAGAATCAACGTGGCACTCAAGGAAGCGACAGCCGACGCGATCTCCGGTCGCGCCAGCTACGCCGACGACATCCATCCCAAAAACGGAAGCTTACTCGTACATTGATGTTTCGTATTCTGATTGTCGATGATGAACCCGCAATCCTGGGACTATTAAAGTCCGTTTTGGAACTCTCTTCTTTCGAGCCCCATACCGCGCGCTCGGCTGCAGAAGCCAAGCCGTTGCTATCTCAACACACATTCGATGTAGTGCTTACCGACATGCGCATGGAAACGGCTACCGCAGGTTTTGATGTTGTGCGGGCTGCGCGTCAGCTCGATCCCAGACCAGTGATAGTAATCCTCACTGCGTTTCCGATATCTCCCAGCGAATGGCGTCCTTCCGGCGCTGACGCGCTCATGGTAAAAGGCGCGAATATTATGAGTCTTCCCGACAAGTTGTCGAATTTGCTTAAGGCAAAGCCAAGATGCGAACGCCAGCCCGTCGCTATGGCAGGACAACACTCTTAACTCGTTCCCAGTTTGCTACGACAGCTGATCAGCAGAAAGCTGAACATCTCCCGTTCCGGGAATCTCAGCAGGACCTTCCGGTTCCACAGTGGCTTTGGCTTTCTTCGATTTCTTGGGCTCTGGCGGAGGTGGTTCGTGGGCAGGATCGTAGAAGAGAATGCGTCCACAACTATCGCAGGTCATGACTTCCTGCCCTGCTTTAATCTCGTTCCACTTCTGCGGACGCAACAGAACAAAACACGCGGTACAGCGCTGTTCACGCGCTTCGGCCATCGCCGTCTTACGAGCTTTCAGGACGCGATCATAGAGATCCAGCAGATCCCCACTAACTCCCGAGCGGAGCCCGCCACGTTCTGCTTGTAGCTCTTTTAATCGCGCTTCATCTTTTGCTGTAAGGGCGCGGGCTTCTTCTTTTTCTTTCTCTACCTGGACCGACTGGATCTTCAAGTCAGCTTCCGAAGCTTTCACTTGCCGGTCGAAGAGCTCAGCCCCTTCCATGATCTCGAGAATCTTGTCTTCGGCCTTGCGGATCTCCTGCTCTGCGAACTGAATCTCGTGCATCAGCGCTTTGTACTGTTCATTCGTCTTTACGTCGAGCGACTGATCGCGGAATTTGCCGATCTTTTGCTGAAGTGACTGAATGTCCGATTCCAGGCTGCGCCGCTTCTGCTCCTGCGACTTTATCGCTGCCTTAGCTTGTTCGACTTTGCTTTTTGCGTCTGCGAGTTGGTGTTCGATTTCCGCAACGCGCTTGGGCAGCGCGGCTACTTCGGCGGAAAGACGGCCGATCTCGCGATCGACCTGCTCGAGTTTGATTAAGCCTTCAAGATCTGCATGCATGAGGAGACAACTTGATTCTAACAGGCTGGAGCAGCCTTGAGGCGGCGGAAAGCGCGAAAACAGAACCGCCGGCGGTAGCCGCAGTTTTGCGGCTGCGCTTTCTTTGCGTTTGAGCTAGAACAACTTAAACCACAGATAGATCAACCCAGCTGCCGCCGTGCCGCCAGTAGCCGCCCCGAGCCAGAAATTCTGCCAGCGACTATTGACGGTACGCATAATGCGCCGGTCGTTAGAAATTAGCAAAATGAAGATAAGGGTGGGGATAAGCATCGTTCCAGCCAACACCATCGACCAATACAAAGCTTTCACCGGATTGATGCGTAGATAATTGGCGCCGGCAGCCACGAACACCGCAGCAGAGATCAGCATGTAAAATCGCTTGGCCTCCCACGGCTTCTCGCTCAGTCCCGACTTCCAGCCGACGGCCTGCGCCAGATCAAAGCACATCGAGGCCGTAAGCACCGGTAGGGCCACCATGCCTGAACCAATAATCCCAATCGCAAAAACAATCGGTCCCCAATCGCCTACCGCGGGTCGCAGCGCCTCGGCAGCTTGACGGGTTGTCATCTCCGGAGCGTTGTTGAAATGCAGCACGGCGCTGGCGGCGATCATGATCGAGCACGCAAGCACAAACGTGACTGCGGTAGAAAGCACCGAGTCGGCTGCGTGATGCTCGTGCTCGGGATCGCTGCGGGAACTTGTCTGCCAGATGATGATGTAAGGCGTAAGAAAGGATCCAAACAGCGCAACGATGTTCTCTGCGTACTCGGAAGTGGCCTGCATACGCGGCAAGAAGACATCGTGAAGAAGAGTCCCAATGCTGGAATGCGTCAGCACTGCCGCAGCTACGTACAAATAGAGCGGGAGAGACAAAATCACGAGCGCGCGTGTGATCTTCTGGTAATCCTGGAATACGAGGATGTACCAGACAAAGAACGCAGTAGCAGCGACAAAAAACATGCGAGAGAGGCCGGTGAGGATCGAAAAGGCATCCGAGACGGCCATGATGTCGGCGATGACAACGGCCAAATTCGTAATGATGGTCAGTACGGCTCCGCTAATCGCGTATTTGCGACCGTATTGATCGCGCACGAGATCGAGCAATCCCTGTCCCGTCTGCACGCCGATTCGGCTGGTGACCGAAAAAATGGCGAGCAGGAATGGAACGATCAGGAAAACCACCCAGAACAGTGAGTGGGCGAAGGCTGCTCCCGCTATCGTTGCCGTCACAACGGCGGAAGGATCGAGGTTCGCCGAACCCGTGACAACTCCTGGACCAAGCCGCCAAACATTCCAGCTTTTTTTCGGGCGAGCTTCGCCTTCAATCGGCGGGAATCTCACTACTTTGCCGCGATCGTCGGGAGAGCCTTTCCTCAGTGGAGCGTTAGGGAATTTTGGGAAGTTCACGCCGTAGGTCTCTCTCGATTTTGCGTTCATGCCAGAGCCGCAGCGGGCGACTATAGGTGATCACACCAAAGGCCGCGATCGCGGCCAGCAGCAGCGTGTTGCTGGCCCAAAGCAGAATGCGGGCGATTTTTGTGTGTGATATCTGCTGCAAGATTGCGGCATTGGCCGGTGTCAGCAGCAAGGCCGCCGCCAGCAACATCAGGCCGACTCCAGCCAGCAGGTTCGTTACGTTCTTGGCCCAACGTCCGCGCGCGTGATAGTCGGCGAACAGGCGGAAGCCATAGGTCGTGAGCGCACCTATGAGAACGAAATTCACGATCACTGCGATGGCGCCGCGCAGGTGCATCTCTGCTTCGTAAGACGCAAAGCAGCTGGCGGGGGTTGGAATCCAGAGTAGCTGGATTTGCCGTCGGGGTGGCAGTTTCGCAGCCAGTCCTATAATTTGCTCAAACACCTGTGCCTGGCAACGATCAGAACCGCTCGCGTCGCAAGAGCCTCATCATCGGCCTGGGAATCGCGATCTTCCTGTTATTCCTCGTTCTGATCTCGCAGCAGAGTTTTAATCTCACCTTCCTTCATCCCGGCAGCGTGCAACAGACCCTGGTCCTCACGGCCCTCTCAGCTCTCGTCTTTCTTCTTTTTGTTGCGCTTACTTTTGTTTTGCTGCGCAACCTGCTGAAGCTGCTGGCGGAAAGGCGGGGCGGAGTCCTCGGCTCGAAGTTCCGCACCAAGATGGTCTTCGGAGCGCTGTTGATGTCGTTCACTCCCGCGCTCTTCATGTTCCTGTTCACGTACCTGCTTACCAATCGATCCATCGATCGCTGGTTCTCATCGCCGGTACAGAACCTGAGCGAGAGTTCGGAGCAGGTAGCAGGACTATTCGTCCAGCACGCCCAGGCGAATGCTCAGGCTGAAGCGCAGACGCTGGCCCGCAATCGCAGAATCCAGAGTGCGTTTCAATCTGGGGATTTCTCCGGCGTGCGGGTAGCGCTTTACGAGCAAGAACCTGCACTGCAGGGAGGGTTTTCCGTCCTTCTGCGCGACGATGCTCCTGCGGCTTCCATCAATCTTCCATCGGAGTGGAATGAGCTGCGCGGGCCGCTGCTGCAGGCATTGCAAACAACTCATCGAATGCAGCGGGGAAATGCCGACTACGTGGTTGCCTCGAGCGCGGTCGGCAGTGCCGGCGCGGTAATCACGGCGATTCCTTTGCCGGAGAGCTTCGCTGCAACGATGAACCAGATCGCGGAAAGCCAACGCAATTATCAGGCTTTGGGGTCGAATCGCAAGGCGCTCCGTCGGACATACATTCTTCTCTTGCTTTTGATTACTGTGCTGGTGCTCTTCGCCGCGACCTGGCTTTCGCTCTTTATTTCAAAACTTGTCACGCGGCCAGTGGCGGCTTTGGCCGCCGCGACCGAAGAACTATCCCAAGGGCACTTCTCACACCGCGTTGCCGTCGCTGCCGCCGATGAGCTTGGCGAGCTTGTAGCGTCATTCAACCGCATGGCAGGCGATCTGGAGGAGAGTCGCGAAAAAATCGAGCAATCCACGCGCGAGCTTGCACAAGCAAATTCCGATATCGAGAAGCGCCGCCGTCAAACTGAAATCATTCTCGAAAATATTCCTACAGGTGTGCTCTCCCTTGATGGTGCGGGTAAGATCCGCCAAGCAAATCCGGCGTTTATTCGGTTGCTGCGCTTTCGCGAGAACGAAAGCAGCGATAACGCTCCGCAGACTTCGGAGAATTTTGAAGGCGCCTCGCTAAGGGATATCTTCGGCACCGAAATCTCCACGCAGCTCATTCATCTCATGCGCAAGGCAGATCGCATGGGAAACACCACAAGCCAGTTTGAACTTCAGTCAGGCAACGACAAGCTGAACGTCGCCATCACGGTCGCCTCCCTGCGCATCGAGCGCCAGCGGCTCGGATATGTGCTGGTGTTCGAAGATTTCACCGAACTGCTGCGGGCGCAGAAGCAGGCTGCATGGCGAGAAGTTGCGCGGCGTGTGGCGCACGAGATTAAGAATCCGCTCACTCCAATTGCGCTATCGGCAGAGCGCATTCGGCGCCATCTCGATCGCGGTGCGACGCCCGATAGCAATTCGCTCAATGTGATGCACGGCTGCGCGGAGACGATCTCAAACGCTGTCGAGACGGTACGTCGATTAGTCGATGAGTTCTCGACTTTGGCTCGTTTTCCGACGGCGCAGCCGCGGCCCAGTGAGATTAACGCCATCATCGAAAGCGCACTGCAGCTTTTCCACGGACGCCTTGATAGCATTCGAATCCACACGCAACTTGCATCAAATCTGCCGCCTGTTCTTGCCGATTCGGATGCGATGCGGCGAGCAATTGCCAATCTCGTCGATAACGCTGCCGAGGCATTGCAGGATTCTCTGATGAAGGAGATTTACATCTCGACGAACGTTGTGGAGACGCGTGAGGCAGTCGAGATCGTCGTCGCGGACACCGGCCACGGCATCACCACCGAAGTTAAAGAACGCCTGTTTCTTCCCTACTTCTCCACCAAGAAGCGCGGTACCGGATTGGGACTGCACATCGTTAGCCGAATAATGCAGGAGCATAGCGGATCGATTCGCGTGGAAGAAAACCAGCCGGTGGGCGCTCGTTTCATTTTGGAATTGCCGGTGGCTGTGGAAGCGGCGACGGCCGTGTAAGACGTGAAGCCGGCCGCCCTCGGCCGGGTGTTTCGTAATTTTGTCATTCCGAACGGATGCTCACGCAGTTTTCGCGTGGGCAGGAGTAAGGAATCCGTACGATCCCCGAATCGCGTTTGTGCCGGCGTTCTTGCAGTTCATAGGGATTCCTCCGCCAATACCAGGCGTTCGGAATGAGAAGGAGCTGAGGGCTAACTCGCCGATCGCCCTAGCTTCACCAGATTCTCCTGCATCAGGCCACTCAGGTCGCGTTTTTCCAGGCCGTGAACGCGTTTATTGAACTCGTCCACTTTGCTGGAGTAATTCATCGAGCAGAACTTGGGGCCGCACATCGAGCAGAATCCGGCTTCTTTGTAGTACTCGTCGGGAAGAGTCTCGTCGTGCATCGAGCGTGCGGTTTCAGGGTCGAGTGAGAGCTCAAACTGCTTGTTCCAATCAAAGGTGTAACGCGCATAGCTGATCGCATCGTCGCGATCGCGGGCTCCCGGACGATGGCGGGCCACGTCGGCGGCGTGCGCGGCTATCTTGTAGGCGATGATTCCGTCCTTCACATCTTTTTCATTCGGCAAGCCGAGGTGCTCCTTCGGTGTCACGTAGCAGAGCATGGACGCTCCATGCCATCCGATCATCGCCGCGCCGATCGCGCTGGTGATGTGATCGTAGCCTGGAGCAATGTCTGTAACCAGCGGGCCAAGCGTATAGAACGGAGCGCCATAGCAAAGCTCTACTTCCTTATCGACTTGCTCCTTGATCTTATCGATCGGGACGTGACCTGGGCCCTCGATCATCACCTGCACATCGTGCTCCCAAGCTTTTTTCGTAAGCTCGCCTAAGGTCGCGAGCTCGGCGAACTGTGCCTCGTCGCTGGCATCGGCGATGCACCCTGGGCGCAGTCCGTCGCCTAGCGAATACGAAACGTCGTACTTTGCCATGATCTTCGTAATGTCGTCGAAACGTTCATATAGAAAGTTCTGTTTATGGTGGTGCGTCATCCACTGGGCAAGAATTGCGCCGCCGCGGCTCACGATTCCCGTGATCCGTTTTGAAACCAGCGGTAGATATTGGATGAGCACGCCGGCGTGGACGGTCATGTAATCGACGCCTTGCGCCGCCTGCTCCTCTACAACTTCCAGGTAGATCTCCGGTGTGAGGTCTTCAATGCGCTTTACGCGGCTGATCGCCTCGTAAATTGGGACGGTACCGATCGGGACCGGCGAGTGCCGCAGGATGGCTTCGCGAATCTCAGGAATGTTGCCGCCTGTGCTGAGGTCCATGACCGTATCGGCGCCGAAGTGCACGCCTGTATGCAGCTTTTTCAGTTCTTCGTCAACATTCGAAGTCACAGCGGAGTTGCCGATATTCGCATTGATCTTGCAGCATGAAGCCACCCCGATCGCCATCGGCTCCAGCTCCGGATGATTGATGTTCGCGGGAATAATCATTCGCCCGGCGGCTACTTCGCTGCGTACCAATTCGGGAGAGAGCTTCTCTTTCCGCGCGACGTATTCCATTTCTTCCGTGATGATGCCGCGGCGCGCATAGTGCATTTGGGAAAAGTTCAGATCGCCGCTCTTCTCTGCTTCATCACGACGACGGAGCAGCCATTCGGACCGCGGTTGAGGGATCTCGTAACTGTCCAGCATTTGCGTTCTTGCGCGTCCGTTCTCTGCGTTCATTGGTCCTCTCTTCCCGAACAAAAAATTATACGCAGCTTCGCAGGCTGGGACGATTGCGATACCGCACTGGACATTTAGCGCGAGCTGGCCCAAAATCCAGGAGCAATGCTTAAGAAGATTCTGCTTGGAATCGGAATTGTCGTCCTCGTTCTGGCTGCGCTGGTCGCGTTTTCGCTGTATCACTATCCCAAGGCGCAGATTGTGAGTGCCAGTAATCAGGCAGCTCCGGATTTCACTCTGAAAGATGCGCACGGACAGGACTTCACTCTCTCGTCTCTCCGCGGACACAAAGCAGTTCTCTTCTTTTACCGAGGCTATTGGTGACCGTTCTGCATGAAGCAACTGCGCGAGTTCGCGCAGCGGAAATCAGACTTTGACGCGCAGAACGCGCGTGTCGTCGGCATCAGCGTGGATGATATGGACCACACGCGCAAGGTTTGGGACGACGTAGCGCATCAGAACGTGATCGTGCTCAGCGATCCGGAAGCCAAAGTCATTCGCGAGTACGGATTGCTTCACCCCAAAGGGCACAGTGGCGAGGACATAGCGCTGCGTGCAACCCTCATCCTTGACAGCGAGGGCCGCGAGGTTTATCGCAAGGTGAGCAGCTCAGTACCGGACATAAGAACGGCCAACGAAATCCTGGCAGAGCTCAGGAAGGTGCAATAAGGGCTCGATTCATTTACGGAACCACAACCGATCGCTTGTGCGTGATAGCCCTGAAATGGAAAACGCCAGAGCTGGTTCACCCTGGCGTTCATCTCTGTGGTCCCACTTCTTCGGGCCCAAGATTTCCATCGAGACCGTTGAGCACTCCCCCAAATGCCTTCACGACCTCTCGGCTGTCCTATATAGCAATTGCCGAACCAAACTTTAATCGCCTCTAAGTCGCTGATTTCCTTATCCGTGCGATTTGCATTCGTGATCGCAGGAAAAATCGCTGATGCAAAGCTTTGCACAGTTGTCCTTGAAAATGGCATTGATTGGGGTCTTTTTTCAGCACGAAGGCACGGAGAGCACGGAGGAGTCCTTCTGTCATTCCGAACCGCCAGCTTTGCGGTGAGGAATCCCTTATTACCGTAAAATGCCGCCGGTCATGCGAACTTGGCCTGGCTGAACTCGACTCGCATCTGTATGTCCGACCTGACAAAGCAAAGCAGTCCGCAGGGATTCCTCCGCCAAAAGCAGGCGTTCGGAATGACAAACTTCAGAAGACCCCCGTGCTCTCCGTACGTCCGTGGTGAAAACAGCAGTTACAATCGCCTATAAGCTCCCATGAAGCAGATCAAAGCGATTTATCCGGGATCATTCGACCCGCTAACCAACGGCCATCTCGACCTGATCGAGCGTGGCAGCAAGATCTTTCATGAGCTGGTGGTCGCTATTCTGAAGAACTCGGAAAAAGAGCCTTTGTTCGATGCGGCGGAACGCCGGGAGATGCTCACTGAGGCTACATCGCGCTGGCCCAACGTGCGTGTGGATACATTTTCCGGCCTGCTTGTGGATTACGTAGTGAAGCAAAAAGCAAATGCCGTGTTGCGCGGAATCCGCGCAATCAGCGACTATGAATATGAGCTCCAGATGGCGTTGATGAATCGCAAGCTCAACTCCTCTGTAGAGACGATCTTCATGATGCCCGCTGAGGCGTACTCTTATCTCAGCTCGCGGCTGGTGAAGGAAGTTTTCCGGCTCGGTGGATCGGTTCGAGGACTCGTTCCGCCGAATGTGGAAGAGCGTCTGCAAAAGAAGTTCGGCCCGGCAGCTTCGGCTGCGAATCAGGGGAAGCGATAAGCCTCAGGAGAAAACGATGGCAACCAGCACGGCAGTCAGCAGTCCATTTTCCGGGCGGCTCAACCGTATCGAAGTTTCAGCCACCATGGCCATGACCGCGGAAGGCGCCAAGCTGCGCGCCAAGGGCATCGACCTGAGCGACCTCGGCATGGGCGAGCCGCATTTCAACACGCCGCAACACATCAAAGACGCCGGCATCGCCGCCATCCAGCAGAATTTCACCAAGTACACCGCTGTGGGCGGCATTCCTGAGCTGCGCAAAGCGATTGTGAAGCGGCACGCCACCGACTTTGGCTCCGACTACAAAGCCGACGAAGCCTGCGCTTCTACTGGCGGCAAGCAAGCGCTGTTCAACGCCATCCAGGTGCTCGTCGATCACGGCGATGAGGTCATCATTCCAGTTCCATATTGGGTCTCATTTAAAGACATCGTCGAGTACGCCGGCGGCAAGTGCGTGTATGTCCACGCCGACGAAGAGCAGGACTTCCGCATTACCGCCGACATGGTAGAGCGCGCGATCACCTCGCGGACGAAAGCCATCATCCTGAATACGCCCTGCAATCCGTCGGGCGCAGTGATGCATCGCGACGACTTCCGTGACGTGGTGCTCATGGCGCACCGGCGCGGAATCTATGTGATCTCTGACGAGTGCTACGTCTATCTGAATTTCACGGGCGATGTCTACTCGGCGGGCTCGATTGCTGAAGCGCGCGAGCATCTCGTCATCATCGGCTCGCTCTCGAAGACGTACGCGATGACCGGATGGCGCTCCGGCTACGCCCTTGGTCCGAAGCCGGTGATCGATCAAGTCAGCAAGCTGCAGAGCCAATCCACCTCGAGCCCGGTTTCGATCGTGCAGAAGGCAGCGATTGCAGCGCTCGAAGGTCCGCAGGATTGCATCGCGGAATTTCGCACCGATTACGTTCGATTGCGCGATCAGGTTCTTGCCGATCTCAAGCAGATTCCGGGCGTAACCTGCGCCCGGCCTGAGGGAGCCTTCTACGTCTATCCGAACATCTCTGCCTATCTGGGCCGAGGCGGGATGAAGTCGAGCATCGATGTGGCGAATCGTCTCTTACAGGAAGCCCACGTGTTGACCGTCCCGGGCGAAGCGTTTGGCACGCGCGAGCACATCCGACTCTCCTATGCGACCAGCGGCGCGATCCTGAAAGAAGCGGCGCAGCGTATGAAAGGCTTCTTTGCTTCGGTGTAGACGATGAGCATTGGGCTGCGACCAGGATTCTGGGCTTCAGGGTTGCTGCTGGTTTGCTTTGTCGCGGCCTATGCTTTCGACTACAAACCTCCCGACATTCCGGCTGCCGGTCACGCCGCGAAATTTTCCCAACATGAAACTCACAAGGACGAAGGCGTAACGATCGCCATCGATCCATACGGTCCGGAGAAGGATTCGGTGTTTCATGTGAAGTTCTATGAGCACCGCATCCTGCCCGTGCGCGTGGTGATCAGCAACGACACCGATCAACCCATCTCGCTGGCCGACGCGCAGATTCAGTTCACCACCGCTCGCAAAGCCAAAGGCGAGCCTCTGACCAAAGAAGACGTAGAGCGCGCAATCGCCAATTCCGCCGAACCCCACGATTCGGCGACTTCGAGAATCCCGCTCCCGGTCCCAATTCCGCGCTCAAAACCAAGGCGCCTGCCCAAAAACACCGACGAGGAAGTCGATTACCTGATCTTCAAGGCGAAAGCCGTCGAGCCGCACAACACCCAATCGGGCTTTTTATTTTTCGATGTGAGCGGCGTGCAGCAGCCGCTGATCGGCTCACACATCCTGTTCACTGGATTGAGGAACAACCAGGGTCAGGAGCTGTTTTACTTTGATATTCCTCTGCAGGGCACTTCGGCGCAGTAGAGACTCGCCAACCGGAAGTCGGTTTCTCTGCAATTTCGAACAGAATCCACTGCCAAAATTCCCTCAGCCTTCCCTGATCGATGCACCTGGTATTTTGAGAAGACCTCATAAGCTGGTGTGAACACGAGGTTTAACGCTATTTTCCCTAGTGTCCCTGCAAAGTTCCCTGGTCTCGCGAGAATTTCGCGAATTTTGGGCAGAATTCGGCATTTTTCGCAGGCATTTTGAATTGGCCCCTGCTAATGTCGCTGTTTTTGCTGCGTGGCGCTTGGCAAGCGATTGCGCACGCCTGCTCGATTGTAGTTTTTGTCTGATAATGAGAGCTGCCCATGAGCTCGAAAAATACGCATTTTTATCCCGTGATCCTTGCCGGCGGAAGCGGCACGCGATTCTGGCCGCGCAGCCGCCGCAAGATGGCCAAGCAGGTCCTGAACCTCGACGGCGACCAGTCGATGATTCAGCAGACCGTCGCGCGCCTGCTCCCGCTTGCTGACGAAGACAATTTCTGGGTCATCACCAATACGCACATCTTCGAAGTGATCAGCGGACAGCTCAAGAAAGTTCCGCGCAAGCAGATCGTCTCCGAGCCCGTGGCGCGCAACACTGCGCCTGCGATCGGACTGGCGGCGTTCCTGCTGGATCGCCACGATCCTGATGCCGTGATCGGCATGTTCCCCGCCGATCACGTCATCAAAGACGAAAAAATGTTTCGCAAGATCGTCGCGGAAGCGATCGAGTTGGCCGAGGCCGGCGACAACATGGTGGTGATGGGCATCCGCCCCAATCGTCCCGAAACGGGATACGGATACATCGAAGCCGGCGAGAAGCTCGGCGACGATCTTTTTCGCGTTCGCCGTTTTACCGAGAAGCCCAACCAGCAGCGCGCAGAAGAATTCCTGACCGCCGGCAACTACTATTGGAACAGCGGCATGTTCGTCTGGTCGGCAAAGACGCTGGTCAATGCGATGCGAGATCATCTTTCCGAAACCGCGCCATATCTGGAAGAAATCGCCGCAGCGTGGGGCACATCGAAGTTCCAATCGATCTTCGAACATCTGTACGAGAAGTGCGAGAACATCAGCATCGATTACGCGG
>Ga0070741_10010332_pt1 | contig 17676 bp, 16 predicted proteins | sample Coa_R1_4_FD_66440 | JGI IMG/M metagenome (GOLD analysis project Ga0070741, IMG submission 66440) | Surface soil microbial communities from Centralia Pennsylvania, which are recovering from an underground coalmine fire - Coalmine... | ecosystem: Environmental > Terrestrial > Soil > Unclassified ...
TTGGTGTAGAAGGCGAGGCCGTACTCGGTTTCGCGGGAAACCTGGTACAGAGCAATGGGTGGCAGTTCGCTCTGCAGTTTTTCCATCTGGTCATAGAGCGCGCGACTCGACAGGCTGTCGTCCAGGACTGGCGAGCCGATGCGCAGGATCGCGGTAAGGGCGAGAACCACCGGCACCAGGGTGACGAAACGAACATAACGGAAACGCGGAACGCTCAAGAGAGTGGCAGCAATGGCGATCGCGAGCATGCCCGCGATCACGCAAGAGACCCGGGTACCCCGGTTCCAGGGAAGGTGATGCTGGAGAACAATGTACTGAATCACCAGCGCCGGAACCAGGGGCGCGGCCGCGATCATTGCATGCAGCAGAATCAAGACAGCGTTCGGGCGATGGTTCTCGCTTGTAAGTTTCCGGATGTATTCCGCGGCCAACAGCGTACCGGCGGGAAGGGCCGGAAGGATATATCCCGGGAGTTTCGATTGCGATAAGGAGAAGAAGGCGATCGGAACGAAAAACCAGATCAATAGAAACACTTGCCACCAGTCGTCGGCGAGCAGCAGTTTACGTCCTTCCGATTTATACGACCGGATGGCGAAAGCTATGCCGGCGATGACGAGCACGATCCATGGGACCAGGCCCAAGGCCGTAACCGGGAGGTAATACCAGAACGGTTGCGAGTGGTGGTAGAGGTTGGTTCCGAAGCGTTCGAGGTTATGTTGCAGGATAAAGGCACGAAAGAATTCCGGGTTATGAATTTGTACGAGTATGTACCAGGGCAGAGCGACCGCGCAAAACACCGCGATACCCGGCAACCATAGAGTTTCCCTTACGAGATCAAACTGACCTTTCGCCAGAGCGAAGGTAACGATCAGCATGCCTGCGAGGAACGGAGCGACTGGACCTTTGGCGAGAGTTCCGAGCGCGATGAAAACATAAAAGACTACGAGATCCAGTTTGCGGCGACCGATATACCACGAGCACCAAGCGAGCATTGCCACGGTGAACATAGCCGCCAGGGGCATGTCGGTGGAGGCGGCGCGCGCGAAACCAATTACGCCCGCAGTGGACGCGGTCATCAACGCTCCGTCCAATTGCGAACCACGCCGGAAACGCCACAGGAATATCCAGATGGCGAAGACCATCAGTGTAGCGTCAACCACGGAGGGCAGGCGCGCGGCCCAGTCGCTGACTCCGAAAGCCTTATAAGAAAGCATGGCCTGCCAGTAGTACAGAACAGGCTTCTCAAGCCAGGGCTTGCCTCCGAGCACGGGGGTGATCCAGTCGCGCCGTTCCAGCATCTCGCGGGCGACCTGGGCGTAGCGTGGTTCGTCGGCGCCTACCAGTCCGAAGTTGGCAAGGCCGTAGTAGAAAAAGAACCCGCAGAAACCGAGCAGGAGGACCCACTCAATGACGGCCTGGGCGCGCTCTTTCACTCGGCGGCCTTGTTCATGCTCTCGCGCCGGGGTCGAAATAACGCGTAGATGCTGATCAGGGTCCAGGTCACTTCCAGAACCACGAAGCCGATCTGGAAAGGATGAAAGGCGACGTAGGCCAGGATGGCCGACCCGATCGCATTGAGGATGTTATAGGCGGCACTTCGGGCGTAGATCAGGCCCATTTGATGGCCCACGTAGGCAATCAGAATCAGCAAAGCGCCGGTAAACGACGCGAGTTGCCGCAACATTGAAATTTCCATAGGGAGTCTATTGTACGGAGTTGCCACCGCGAAGTTGTGCCAGGACTCGCGCCACTGCAACCGAAAGCGGTCCCTCCAGGGAACAGCCACTGGCGCACTGGTGGCCGCCGCCACCGAAACGCTCGGCTACGGATGCCACGTTAAGCTGTCCTTTGCTGCGCAGACTCACGCGGTAACGCTTGTCGGGAAGTTCCCGAAAGAAAGCAGCCACCTCGACGTCCTGTATGGACAGTGCGTAGTTCACCAGGCCTTCACAGTCCTCCTCCTTGGCCTCGAAACGGTCCATCTGCTCCTGTGTAATCCATATCCAGGCCAGAGGTCCTTCCCGGTGAAGGTTGGAGAGGGCGGCGCCAAGCAGGCGCATCTTGGCGGTCGAGTGCCCAAAATAAATATTGCGCGCGCAGTGGGCCGGATCCGCGCCCGCCAGCACCAGTTCCCGAGCCAAGGCAAAGGTGTGTTGATTCGTGCCTTCGAACATGAATGAACCGGTGTCGGTCAGCACGGCGGTGTAGAGGCAGGTTGCGATCTCGGGAGTGATCGTCACGCGGGCTTCGCGGGCGAGTTTGTAGACCATCTCCGCCGTCGCTACGGCGCTAGGATCGATCCAGTTCACGTGCGCGAAGGGGCGCCCGGAAAGGTGATGGTCAATACTGATAAGAAAGTGATTTTCCAGACCGCCCAGGCGAGTACGCTGGATGCTGTCGCACTCGAGGATGATGGCGGCTTCGTAATTTCCGTTCACCGCTTCGGCCTGGCGGACGCGATCGGCAAAGGGTAAGGGCTGGTAAATGCGGGGAACGCCGTCGTGCAGGACAACCTCGGCATCTTTCCCCATCGAGCGCAGGATTTGAGCGCAGGCGAGGGCTGAGCCTACAGCATCCCCGTCGGGCCGGGCGTGCGAGGTCAGCACGAACCGGTTGCGTTTCTCGATATGCTTCAGGACCTCGTCCAACATCCCGATTCTCTACCCCTCGTTACTGGACGATTTCTCCGGCGATCGAGCAGCCGATCTCTTCTTGCTGCGCTTCAGCAACTCCTCAACCCGGCTGCTGAACTGCGCCGAGCGGTCCAACTGGAACACCAACTCGGGCGGCCGACGCAGGTGCAAGCGGGTTCCGACCTCACGGCGTACAAAGCCTACCGCCGACGAAAGTCCTTCCATGGCACGGCCCGCTTCTGCGTCATCGCCTTCTACGTTCACCATGACCCGGGCCGACTTGCCGTCTTCCGCCAGAATGACACCGCTCACGTTCACCAGGCCGATTCGAGGATCGCCAAGTTCCCCTTCGAGGATGGTTTCAATCTCCTCGCGCAAGGCCTCGCCAAGACGCTCGCGATGATACTTTCGGCCACGCTTCTCCACACTGTCCCCAGAGTAAAACGGATGAGAATATCAGAAAATCGCGTTCCGGTGTGCTTACGTTGGGACAGGGGGGCCGCCAACGTGTGCTTGCAAACCGAGGTGAGCACAGCGGCGCGGGATCAAATCCGCATGATCTGGTTCAATTCCGGTGTGGTCGCGCTGCGGTCGACAAAACTGAACCGGCCGGTATCTTTGAGTTCGCGAGCGGCCTCCAGCAGGCCGGTCATTGCGGCGCGATAGAGAGACGTGGCGAGGCTGATGCGCTTGACGCCTGCGGCCGCGAGTTCTTCGACCGAGAACGATTTTCCTTTGATTCCGACCATAAAGTTGACCGGCTTGGAAACTGCCGCACACACCGCGCGCACCGAGGCAAGGTCCGGCAACCCCGGCGCAAAGAGCACGTCCGCTCCAGCCTTTTGGAAAGCCTGAAGACGGCGGATAGTCTCATCCAGACTTGGGTTGGGGTACAGGAAATTGTGGGCTCGAGCGGTAAGAGTGAAGGGAAACTGGAGCGCCCGGGCGGCTTCTGCGGCTGCTGCAATCCGTTCGACGGCCAGGCTGAAGTCGTAGAGAGGACTGTTCGGATCGCCGGTCGAATCCTCAATCGTGCATCCCACCAGCCCCACCTCAGCCGCGAGCCGGACGGTTTCGGCCACGATTTCCGGTGCATCGCCAAATCCCTTTTCCAAGTCCGCGGATACCGGTAAGTCGGTCGCGTCTACAATCAACCGAGAGTGTGCCAGCGCCTCTTCCCTACTGAGGCCGCCATCTTTTCGACCGATGGAGGCGGCGGAGGCCGCGCTAGAGGTGGCCAACGCTTCGAAACCAATCCCGGCAAGAATTCGGGCGGAGCCGACATCCCAGGGATTCGGAATAATGAAAGCGCCAGGGCTGTGATGGAGCTCCCGAAAGCGAGCAGCCTTTTCGTTCTGGGTCACGCTCATATTTTTTCTCCCGATGTTCGCAGCTACTACGTCATTCTCGCCATTCCCGGCCGGGAATGCACGGTCAGCAGCAAATCTTCGCCAGGAAGGAACTTGCAGCGAGCAGGGGCTAAAAATACTCGAGATAGGAATCCGACACGTCGGCGCCGCCATTGTTGGCGACCCGGTTCGCGGCACGTTCCACGTTCTTCATCAGGCCGTCGAGATAGTCTTTTGAATTTGAAACGCTCACGATGCCGATCGTGGCGCGATTCCAGAGTTCGGCTGAGTCGAGTTCCGCGACCGAAACATTGAAGCGGCTGCGCAGGTGGTCCTTCATGCTGCGCACCACTTGCCGTCTGTCTTTCAGAGATTGAGCCGCTTCGATGCTGAGCTCGAGGGTAAGGAACGCGATCATGATTTTCGCCGTGGATCACTCGCGGCGGCGAATGATCCACGACTGATTACGCAATTACTTCTGCCGCGATCCGCTCGGTCACGAAAGCTTCGATCACATCGCCGACTTTGACGTCGCCGTAGTTGGAAATCGAGATACCGCATTCCATGCCGTTGCGAACTTCACTGGCGTCGTCTTTGAAACGCCGCAGCGAACCGACCTTGCCTTTGAATACGACCACGTTGTCACGCAGCAGCCGCACTTCGCTGTCGCGCTTGATCAAGCCGTCGGTCACGCGGCATCCGGCGACCGTACCCACTTTGGGGATACGGAAGGTGTCGAGAACCTCGGCGCGGCCCTGGTAGGTTTCGCGGATGGTGGGCTCGAGCAAGCCGGTCATGGCGCGCTTGATCTCGTCCTGCAACTCGTAAATGATCGAGTGCAGGCGGATATCCACTTTCTCCTGCTCGGCGAGTTCCTGCGCCTTGCGTTCCGGGCGCACGTTGAATCCGATAATGATGGCGTTCGACGCGGAAGCGAGGAGAACGTCGCTCTCGGTGATCGCTCCAACTCCGGAGCGGAGCACCTTCAGGCGAACCTTGTCGTTGGAAAGCTTCGAGAGCAGGTCGGTCAGTACTTCGACCGAACCGCCGACGTCACCCTTCAGGATGATATTGAGTTCCTTGCTGCCGGCGGTCTTCATCTGCTCGGCAAGGCCCTCGAGGGACACTCGAGAACTCTTCGCCAAGGTAGCTTCACGCGCTTTCTGCTCGCGGTAATCGGAGATTCCGCGGGCCTTGTCGCGATCGGCAACCACGACGAACAGGTCGCCAGCCTGCGGCAGCCCTTCCATACCCAGAATTTCGACCGGAGTGGACGGCGGAGCTTCTTCCAGTTGCGCGCCGCGATCGTCGAACATGGCGCGTACTTTGCCGTAGACATTTCCTACAACGAAGTTGTCGCTGGTACGCAGGGTGCCGTTTTGAACCAGGACAGTCGCGACGGGCCCGCGTCCGCGATCGAGCTTGGCTTCCAGCACGACTCCGGTAGCGGGACGATCGGGAGTGGCTTTGAGCTCCTGCAGATCGGCAACCAGGCAGATCATTTCCATCAGTAGGTTGAGGTTGGTCTTCTGCTTTGCCGAAACATCCACGAACACTGTGGTGCCGCCCCAATCCTCAGGCATCAGGCCGCGATCGGCGAGTTGCTTCTTGACCCGGTCCGGCATGGCATCGGGTTTATCAATCTTGTTGACGGCGACAATGATGGGGACCTCCGCCGCATGGGCATGGTCAATCGCTTCCAGCGTCTGCGGCATGACCCCGTCATCGGCTGCGACTACCAGCACGACGATGTCGGTGGCCTTTGCCCCGCGCGCCCGCATGCGAGTGAACGCCTCGTGACCCGGCGTATCGAGGAACACGATCTGGCGTCCGTAGGCGGGCGACTCCTTGTCCTGAATCGTGACTTTGTATGCGCCGATGTGCTGCGTGATTCCGCCCGCTTCCCCTTCGGCAACGCTGGTCGAGCGAATCGAGTCGAGCAGCGTGGTCTTGCCGTGGTCCACGTGACCCATGATGGTGACCACCGGCGGCCGAGGCATGGCCTCGGTTGTGGTTCCTTCTTCGCTGGCGGCGGCGTCGGCAACATCCTTCTGAGCCTGCTCTTCGAAGGTGATCACGTTGGTCTCGGCGCCGAAGAAGCGAGCCATTTCGCCGGCGAGCTCGGCGTCAAGCGTCTGGTTAATGGTCGCGAACACTCCACGACCCAGCAGACGAGCGATCAGGTCCTTGGCGCGAATTTCGAGCTTCTCGGCCAGGTCCTTCACGCTGATGCCTTCCGTGATGGTGATGCTGCGAGTAATGGGCGCCGGCTCATTCGACACCGTCATGCGCGGCGGTGGGACGTAGCCCTTCATTGGGCCCTCTTTCACACCGCGGGGGACATAGCGTTGTCCCGGCCTGCGCGAAGGACCTCCCGGGCGAGCGCCGGGACGAGTGGAACCTGGGGGAGGGGCGGCGGGCCCTACACCGAGTGGACGCGTGCCGGTGGGCGATTGCCGCGTCGGATGCATGGGCCGGCGTTCCCCTGGACGCAAGGGCGGACGTGCTCCCGGAGGACCACCCGCGGGTCTGGGCCGCTGGAAAATCGGTTGCCCCGGCACCGGACGGCCTGGCGCGGGACGTGGAGATCCAGTGGACGCCGCAGGGGGCGGAGTTGCCGGACGCGGTGGCGCCTTATAAACCGGCCGCGGACCCGTCTGCGGAACGATCATGCGCGGCTTTGGCGGCTGAGATGTTGGGGGCGCCGCTGGCTTGGCGGCCGTCGGCGGAACCTGCGCTACCGGAGCACTCGGCGGCGGAGTGGTCGGCGCGGAAGGCTCGGAAACCGCTGGGGGCGCCGCGGCCTGCGCACTCGACGGAGCATCGGAGGTACGCGGAGGTTCACTGACTTCAGGCGGCGCTACAGCCGCCGGTGGTTGGGGGGCTGGGCGCGGCGGAACCGTAAATGTCGGACGCGGCTGCTGGCTGGGTACGATCAGCCTGGGCGCGGGTGCCGGCGCCTGGGGTTGCGGCGGCACTGGAACCGGCGGCTTGGCTGCCGGTGGAGGCGCAACGGCGGGCTTAGTTTCGGTGACCGGAGGCGGCACAATTGCGGGCCGCGGAGGAGTTGCTACGGCAGGCGGTGCCGCCTGCTTGGCACGGATTGCGTTCAATACATCCCCTGGCTTTGAGATATGCGACAGGTCGATCTTGGTCCTGATCTCGTCGCTTTCGCTGCGTGCGGTGCGGGCAGCCCTGCTGGCGCTGGTACCCTCGTTCTGCGCCTGGAAGTGGGCACGCACTTTGACCGCTTCATGTTCTTCGATCGAACTGGAATGGGTTTTCTTCTCGGTAACGCCCACGATGGGCAATACATCAAGAATGGCTTTGCTCTTGACTTCCAGTTCCCTGGCCAGGTCGTTGATTCGAATCTTGCTCATCCGCCCTCTGTTTCCTCCGGACTGTCCCGCTAAGTCTTCATATCAACCTCACGGTCGCAGCATCAAAATTTTCCCTGGAGTCGAGCAGCGACTCCAAAATCCCGCGGATCACTGCTCTCCGCTACCTTCATTCGATTCATTGGCCACGGCCTGTGACTCAGGCGCAGGCTCCTGAGCTTCCTCGGCCGTTTCGGTTTGCGCCTCGGCAACTTCGGTTTGGGCGAGGGCTTGTTCTTCACCTTCCGAAGCCTCGGCCGGTGCCGCTTCCTCGTCGGCAGGCGCGACTTCGCCGCCCTCCAAACCGGAAAAGTAATTATTGACTGCCAAGCTGATTTTTTCCACCGTTTTGGGGCCGATACCCTCGATCGCCTCCAGTTGCTCGGGCGTCATGTCAGCCAATGCTTCCACCGTGGTTACGCCGGCCGCGTTCAGCTTCTCGACCAAGCCTTCCCCCAGTCCTGGAACATTCTCCAGCGGAGTAGAAGTTGTGGGCACCAACTCGGACATCTGGCGCTCGACTTCCTGGCGCTTCTCTTCCTCGCTCTTGATGTCAATTTTCCACCCCAGCAGCTTGGCTGCGAGGCGTACGTTCTGACCCTTCTTGCCGATGGCGAGGGAAAGCTGGGTATCGTCCACCACCACTTCGAGGTGCTTCTCACCGGGATCGAGGACCGTGACCCGGCTGACCTTGGCGGGTTGCAGCGCCTTTTCGGCAAAGGTCACCGAATCTTCGTGGTATTCGATGATGTCGATTTTTTCGCCGCGCAACTCGCGAATGATGGACTGCACGCGCATCCCTTTCATTCCGACGCAGGCGCCGACCGCGTCCACGTCCTTGTCCTTCGACATGACGGCGATCTTGGTGCGCTCTCCGGCTTCGCGGGCGATGGCGCGAATCACCACGGTGCCGTCGTAGATCTCGGGAACTTCGGTCTGGAACAGGTGCTGGACCAATTCCGGCGCAGCCCGGGAGACCACGACCGCAGGCCCCTTGGATGCCCTTTCCACGCGGGCAATCACCACGCGCACACGCTCGCCGATGGCGAACGACTCCAGTCGCGACTGCTCCTTGCGCGGCATGCGGGATTCCGCTTTGCCAAGGTCGAAGATCACGTCCGGACCTTCAATGCGCTTTACCGTGGCAGTAACGATCTCTCCGACGCGACCGATGTACTCGTTGTAGACGGTATCGCGCTCCGCTTCACGGACCTTCTGGAAAATGACCTGCTTGGCCAGTTGAGCTGCAATGCGCCCGAGAATGCCCTCGGTCTCTTTTGGAATCAGCAGTTCGCCGCCGACTTCGATATCGGGATTGACCTTGCGGGCGTCCTCGACGGTGACCTGGAGAGCCGGATCCTCGACCTGCTCGGGAGTTTCCACGACCGCTTTGACCGCATAGGCGCGGATCTTTCCGGTTTCCTTGTCCAATTCGGCGCGCAAATTTTCCTGAGTCTTGTAGTACTTGCGAGTGGCGACAACGATCGCGTCTTCCACCGCGCTCACCACAATCTGCGGATCAATTCCCTTTTCTCTACTCAGGGCGTCGATAGTGTTGTAAAGCTCACTTGCCATAAGGAAATCCGACCTCGGACCCCGGCCCACCGCTTCACCGTTGAAGCTGAAAGGAGAAGCCGGTCTTTCAAATTTCAGGAACTAAGTTGGCCTTCTCGATATTCGCCAATTCGATTTCCAGCTTGTCCGATTCGTTGCCATCCTTCGGACGAAACTTTCGGCGAGCGTCGCTGATATCGAGCGTCAAACGATTGTCACAAAATGCTTGCAAGCGTCCTTCAAAGTGCCGGTTGTTGCGTACCGCCTCGCGGGTGGTCAGTTTCACCAGACTCCCCACAAAGCGCTCGAAGTCCGCGGGGCGTGACAGCTTGCGGTCAAGCCCCGGCGATGAAACCTCCAAGGTGTAGGAGCCGCCGGGGATTACATCCTCGACGTCAAGAATGGTTCCTACTTCCCGGCTCAGGTTCGCACAATCCTCGTGAGTGACCCCGCCGGGCTTGTCGATGAAAATGCGCAGCATCCGGGCCTTGCCACCGCCACGCATCTCAAGTTCAACCACTTCAAGGCCGCTCGAGGCCGCCACACGGTCCGCAATTTCGCGCACCCGATCGATCTCAAATACCATGGATCCAATAACTTGCGACTTATCGCTGAAATTCCAGCGCAGGACGAAATTGGCGGAAACTAAAAAGTGGGCTTTCGCCCACTGGTGTGTCTCGCCGCATACTGGTAACTACACAACAGTTTCCAGCTACAACTATACGCCGCTGATCTGGAAAAAACAAACGGCGGAAGGCTCGCGAGTTACAATGAAAAGGTACTCTGGAAATGTATGCGCCAGCGTCTGTTGGTCCTGTTCTTCTGCCCCGCATTGCTAATCTCGCTTTCGGCAGCGCAGCGCAAAACCGCACCCGCGCCCAGAGGTAAGTCTGCCCCGCCGCCTGCTCGAACCTACTCACCCATGTCATTGCCCGGCCGTTACAACGTGGCGCATGCCTACGAGGAAGGCAAAGTGGAATTCAAAAGCGAAACCGTCCTGGTGCAAGTGCCTATGATCGTAAGCGACAAGGCGGGCACGCACGTGCACGGGCTCGGCCGGGCCGATTTCACGGTACTGGAGGACGGGAAGCCCCAGAAGATTGCGACCTTCGAGGAGATCGAACCGAGCCGTGCGCCCCTCGATTTGCCCAAGGGAAAAACACAATTTGTGAACCTGGCCGCGGCTGGTGATGCCCCGCGGTCGATTGTTGTTTTTGCTCTTGATACTGTAAACACCCCGTATCTTGACCAGTATTACGGGCGAAAACAGTTAATCGAATACCTGGCTGATCACGTCGCGAGTGGACAGGTTCTTTCGCTGGTGCTGATCACCAGCCGCGGCGTGAAGGTGATTCATGACTTTACGGCCGACCCGGGTGAACTCATCAAGGCGTTGCAGAACGTCAAAGGTGAGATTCCCACCATGCAAGGGGTCGATGTCGATGTTCAAGCAGCCGCGGTGGTGGGCAGAGATCTGCCAGATAGTGCGGTCGCATCGCTGAACAATATCGCTCCCCGCGCTCAGACGCAGCCGGCACTCGAGGATTTCTTGCGGAATGGTGAAGCTACGCTCGCGCGCATGCAGCAGGACCAGGCCATCGAGCACACGATGAAGGCGTTCCTTACAATCGCATGGTCGCTGTCGGGAGTTCCTGGGAAGAAATCAATCATCTGGGCGACTGGCGGATTCCCTTTCTTCATTGATTCCCCGGCTGCCGTACCGGGCGGGCACCTGTCGCTCCTGTATGAACGAGCCATGCAGGCCTTGAACGATGCCGAGATTTCGGTTTATCCCGTGGACGTTCGCGGGCTGGTGAACTACACCGTCAGTGATCTTTCCTCAACCGGCGGTGGTTCCAGCTACGCCCGCTCGGTGGCCGCGCGCGCCTGGTTGCAGGATTCCACGCAGGAGATGCTCCGGGACTTCGCCGAGATGACGGGGGGACGCGCCTTCTACAACAGCAACGACCTGGAAAAGGGATACAACCGGGCTGTAGACGATTCTTCCTCGTATTATGTCGTCGGATATTACCTCGACACCTCCAATACCAAACCAGGCTGGCGGAAACTAAAGGTAAAGACCGGCAAACCAAATCTCGAGGTACGAGCGCGGAGCGGCTTTTTTGTCACCAGAGCGACGGTTGATCCGGACCTGACTCGCCAATCGGATATCACTTACGCGCTCTCGTCGCCGTTCGACAGCACTGGCATCGCTCTCACCGCAAAGTGGCGGAACACGGTTGCAGGTGGAGAAAAGCGAAAGGTCAACTTCGGATTACTGGTTCCACCGGACGGAATTCTGGCGCAAGGTTCTCACAATCATGTGAACCTGGATGTCAGGATCATGGCCCTGGCCAAGAAGGACGGCAAAATCGCCGATGGCGTCAGCGAAACCATCGAGGCCGACATGAACGCTGATACGCTGGCCAAGCTTAGAGCCGATGGACTCGCCTACAACAACCTGCTTGAGCTCTCACCCGGCGAGTACGTTGTCCGATTTGTGGTTCGCGATAACGGAACCGGCAAAGTTGGACGGGTTACCGCGCCGCTGACCGTGAACTAAATCTGTTCCCCTACAAAGTATTGATAAGCTTGAGATCGAAGCTCGCGCGGCCGACAACTACGGCGTCTTCGCGGTCAAGGTTCCAACCAGCCCTGTTCGCACATCCTGCACCGCGATCCGGAGGTCATCGTTGGCGGGGGTTTTATCCACGTCCAGATGAAGCAGGATGCCCTTCTGCAGGATCTGCTGGTAGATGTCATCTTTGAAAGTCTGATCCACCTTCTGGCTGGCGCTTTGAATCATCTTGCCATCGTGGGAGTACACGGCCGCATAGACAGCTAGGTTCAGTTTCTTGCCGCCCGAAGCGTCGGCTGCGCTCACGGTGCGCGGGTCGATCAGCATGTCAATGCCGGTCCCCTTGTCACTCTTTTTGACTTGAGCACTGAAGATCACCTGCGTGTCCGGCACCATATCGCGCAACGCTTCCGCGACTTGCAGGTCTGCCTTCTTGTCTTTCACCTGCGTAGGATCGATGGCGAAATATCCTTGACGGTGGCGAACCTCTACTGCGTCTTTGTTCACCTTCACCTTGATCTGCCGGTATTTCCCATCCATCTTCTTGTCGTCGGGGTAATAACCGATGGTGTAAGAGGACGAGTTATCCGCTACGGCAAGGGCTACGCCTTGTCGCACGTCGTTCTGATTGACATACGCTCTCCCGCCGGTTTCGTTGGCAATGGCGCGCATCGTGTCATGACTTGCGGAGGTGTCGGTCGCGCGAGCCACGGCAATTTCGGATGTGTTGCTCACCTGGCGGTTGGCCGAGTCGGAAGATAGAAACTCCATGCCGCTTATCAAGCCACGCACGTCGACCGGATAGATGGCTATCTGCGAGGCCGCCAGTTGCGAGGACACAACGCGGATCTCGTCGGCGTGGGAACTGCGTTGCGACGCGGCGAGCGATCCGGCTGCGATCGTGCCCACGCCTTTCTGCTGAATGTTGGGCAAAGAGGCGAGCAACTCGGCCCCGCTGACGTTGCGATCCTCGGGAATCAGTTCGAAGGGGAACGTGGCAGTCAGCCAGACTACGTTCTTGCGTCCCGGAATTCCCGCGAGAATGCGCGACAGACCGCGCATGGCGCCGAGCGTAATCTCGAACTGGCGATCAAACTGGAAACTGACCTGAGCCGACTGGAAGGAGGTGATTTCGCTCTGTGCGAATTCAAGTTGGCTGGTCAATCCTGGGCTGTAATCGGTGGAGCCTACAACCGTACTGACCTGTCGCGCCGCCGCCGGTCCCAACTTCTGCTCCTCAGGTTTATAGTGTTCGAGGGCGGTCATCAGCACCTGTGGATCGCTGGTAAAATCCTGTAGCGCCCTGAGGGAGTCTGTCAGCGCGAACACTCCCATGCGCTCACCGGGCTTCATCTGCTCCCTCACGTACTTGAGCATCTGCTGGCGTGCGTAGGCCTGATCGCGGAACGCAGTATTGACGGCATCCAGGAGCAGTATCGTGACCGGCTTGCCAGTGAAGCGGAATTCAGGCTTGTTGGAGTAGATCCCCGGCCCCAGTTCGGGCGGGCTGGCCACCTTCTGCATATCTTCGGGCGTGCTGAAGAACGCAATCTTCTGGTTCTTTCCCTTCTCCTGGACAGTGAAATCCTCGGGCTTGAGTCCGGTGATGGGTTTGCCCTGCCTGTCGGTAACGACCACATCCACCAGGACGAGGTGAGTACTGACCCGGATCGTGGGCGCAGGAACTTCACTCTGCGATTGCGAGCGGGCCGGAATCCATCCCATTACCGAAATCATGGCCGCGACAAGTACTCCACGCCGCAGCCGGACACTGTACTTCTTCATGACAACCTCCGCCTGTTGCCGCTCTGGACGGATCACAAGGTATTCTGTCTGGGGTGTTATGGCAAGTACTTTGGCATGGCGGGACGCTCGATTCTGGAATCTCGAACCTCAGTTACAATCTATGCTCAGCCTTCGGACATGGACCCACATACAGTTCTGATCATTGACGATGAAGAAGCCGGGCTATACGTTCGGAAGCTTGTGTTAGAGGCCGAGGGTTATCAGGTAGTGTCGGCGTTAGACGGGATGCAAGGTCTGAAGGTGTTTCGCCGGCAGAGGGTCGACGCCGTGATCACCGATCAGGTGATGCCTGGTCTCGATGGAGTTCAGGTGGCCAGGGAAATCAAGCAGCAGAACCGCAGAGTTCCGGTGATCATGCTTTCCGCGATACCCACCGAACCTGAGGGCGCCGGCGCTGTTGTCGATGCATTTGTGGTGAAAGGCCAGTCCCCGGCGGTTTTGCTGGAAAGGCTGGGGTCGCTGCTGCGAATTCGTCGCCATTCCCATGAAGATTTCGATGGCAAGTACGTCGCCTTTGTAGATCAAAACCGAAAATACCTGGATGTCACCGACGGCGTCTGCGAACTGCTGGGCTATAGCCGCTCTGAACTGTTGCGCATGCGCATTGACGACGTAGCCGCTCCGCAGGAGGTGAAAAATGTCCCGCCCCTGTTTGAGCGCTACGTCTCGGAAAAAAGTCTAGACGGAATTTTCAGATTGCAGAACCGGCAGGGGAATATTCTTCGCATTCGCTACCATTCGCGCGTCTTCCCTGATGGATGCATGGTGGCACGCTGGGAACCTCAACTCTGAGGCGAGCGTCGGGGCCGATTATTTGCTTGAAATCATCTTCACTCTCTACAATAAGTCTTTAGCCCACCGGCAAAAAATATGATTCATTTCCCAGTTCCAGAAGCTCTCACCTTTGACGACGTGTTGCTGCTGCCGGCGCGCTCCGACGTGGTACCGGCGCAAGCGAACACGCAGACCCGGCTGACGCGAAACATCCGCCTGAACATTCCGATCATCAGCGCGGCCATGGACACGGTGACCGAGTCCCACATGGCGATCGCCATGGCGCAGCAAGGAGGGATGGGCATCATTCATCGCAATCTTTCGATTGAGCAGCAGGCCAACGAGGTGGACAAGGTGAAGCGGTCGGAGAGCGGAATGATTGTGGATCCGGTCACCATGTCGCCCGATGCCAAGGTTTCGGACGCGCTGGAAGTGATGCGGCAATTCAAAATTTCGGGCGTTCCGATCACCAAGAACCAGAGACTGGTCGGCATTCTCACCAACCGCGATCTCCGATTCGAGACCCGTTTTGATATTCCGATTCACAAGGTGATGACCAAGGACAACCTCATCACGGTGCCGGTAGGGACCACCCTGGAAGAAGCAGAAAAAATTCTGCACGAACACCGGGTCGAGAAATTGCTCGTGGTGGATGATAAGTACAACCTGAAGGGCCTGATCACGGTCAAGGACATCCAGAAGAAATTGAAGTATCCGAACGCGGCCAAGGATTCGCATGGAAGGTTGCGAGTCGCTGCCGCGATCGGTGCGACGGGAGATTTCTTTGAACGCGCCCAGGAACTGGTTCGCGCGAAGGTCGATCTGCTGGCCATTGACAGCGCGCATGGTCACTCCACCCGGGTGATCGATTCGGTTAAACAGATCAAGTCCAAGCTTCCGGAAGTGGACCTGATCGCCGGCAACGTGGCTACCTTCGATGGCGCCTGCGAGTTGGCCCGCGCCGGGGTAGACGCGATCAAGGTGGGGATCGGCCCGGGATCGATTTGTACGACGCGTATTGTCACGGGCGCCGGGGTGCCACAGATCACCGCCATTGCGGAAGCACATCGGGCGACCAAGGACAGCGATGTTCCGGTAATTGCGGACGGCGGAATCAAGTATTCCGGAGACATTACCAAGGCCCTGGCTGCTGGAGCTGACGGGGTGATGATCGGATCTCTTTTTGCCGGCACCGATGAGAGCCCGGGAGAGCTGATTCTTTATCAGGGCCGCACCTTCAAGTCCTACCGGGGCATGGGATCGCTGGGCGCGATGGCGGCCGGATCGAGTGAACGCTATTTCCAGAACAGCGATGGCGACGCTTCAACGGCGATGCCCGTGCTCGGCGAAGACAACAACCGGCTGGCGAAGCTGGTTCCGGAAGGCATCGAAGGACGCGTTCCCTACCGGGGCAGCGTGGCCATGATCGTTCATCAGATGGTGGGTGGATTGAAATCGGGGATGGGATATTGCGGCTGCGCGACGATTGAAGATTTGAAGCAGAAGACCCGTTTTGTTCGTATCAGCGGCGCCGGCTTGCGCGAGAGCCATGTACACGATGTGATGATCACCCGCGAAGCCCCGAACTACGCGGCGGAATAGACCCGATGGGACCAGTCCGGACATGCCCCAACGTACCGCTGACGCAACGGCGCCTGGCATTTATGGTTACCAAGCACGCATGGTGAACTCTTTCTGGAAGTTTTGCCGTTGACACCCGCGAACAAACACATATGGAAGGCCTGGATTGCCGCCATCCTCTGGCTGACGGTAATCTTCTTTGAATCGAGCGACTGGATGTCGTTCTCCAATACCAGCCGTATCCTGTATCCGCTCCTGCATTGGCTGACGGGAGTGGATGCGGTGCAGTTCGTGGAATGGAATTTCTATATCCGCAAGGTCGGACATTTTTGCGGATATTTTGCGCTGAGCTGGCTGCTGTTCCGGGCTTGGCGAGCGACGCTTCCCGCCCTGAGCTCATTGAAGTGGTCGGGCCGGTGGGCCGCGATCGCGTTTGTTATGACTGCCTTGGTGGCAACTCTCGACGAATGGCACCAGATGTATCTGCCGTCACGGACCGGGACAATTCACGATGTGGTGTTGGATAGCACCGGCGCTTTGAGCGCGCAACTCCTGCTTTTTATCTGGCTTTGGTTACGGGCAAACCCGCCGTCGGTGGTCCGCTCGGCTTAGCACGGCGCGCGGAAGTCAGTACATCGCGTCATACTTGGTGACCACCCACTCACCCTCTTTATTTTCCAGAGTGACGGTAAACAGTTCTTTGTAGGTCCCACTCTGCCCAGCATTGCGGCGCTTGCCCCGATAGCGCAGGATGCGCAGGGGCGGCGAGTCCTCCCACTCCGCCAGGTCCCAGGAAACCAGCGGATGTTGTGCTTCCGAGTCGCACAACAGCTGCGCATATTTCTTGCGGTAGTCCTTCTCCCACTCGGCAAGTTCATCGTGACATTGGCCATCGCGCATTCCGCGAATGAACTTGTTGGCCACGCGTTCCGAGGCTCGATCACGCAACGGATTCAGGGAAATTGAATTAGGAACTCCCGAGAGGGGATCACGGTCTTCCGACCGGGACAGCACCGGCGGCTGGTTGTTGAGCCATACCAGGTAGCCAAGGAACACGAGGACGATCAGCATTCCCGAGCCTGCGGCTATGGCAATTTGTGTGCGGTCGGACTCCATGGCTCTCGCGTCAGTGTAGCGCGGGGAACCAAGGGAACAAGATTACCAGGGTCAGCGCGAGAGGACATGTACTGATGACGCTTACCCCTCATTTAGGGGAGGCAGGGGGCGGCGCAGGAGGCTTCTCGAACTGGTCGTCATTGAGAGCAGGATTGACCTCGATCTTATCGAAGACGATCTTCTGCCTGACCTCGGAGCCAACGGTTTTCGTATCAATCGTGAAAGGAAACTGGAGACTATTGACGGCCTTGTAGTCCCGAAAGTAAGTATCGAACTCGACTTCCTTGTCCTCGTTGGTGAGCTTCCCGTTCCACCGGGACTCAAGAAATGAAGATACATCGATGTTTTCGTACCGGACTGCGCCATTCTTCAGTGTGACCTTTATCTTGTAGGTGTCTTTTCCTTCCACCTGTTCCTTGCCGACCAGTTCAACCGTGTTTCCTTTGGCTTTGTAGTCGATCAGAGGCTTGTCAAAGTCAGCTTGTTCGGCGATCAAACTCATCTCTTCCGCCGACAGGTCCCGTGGCGCCGCATCTCCGGCAAAGGGATTCAGCGACCAACCTTCGTGTCCATTGGTGGCGCGAAGCATTGTCTTGCCGTTCATGACGAGTTCCTGGCGAAATTTTCCGGGACGCTTCCACTCGGCAATGAGCTTGCCGGAATCCCCTCCTCCGAACGAAATGGTCCCTTGCATTCGCAGCGTCTGCACCGACTTGATCTTATCCAGGCCACCGCGGGCAGAGATGGCTTTGCTGACGAGGTCCTCCGCGGTCTGAGCAAACCCAAGAGTGGAGAGTAAAAAGGTGAGAAAGAAAAGGCGCTTCATGAGGACTTGCTCCTGGAACGAGAACGAGACTACACGCCGCACAATAGCGGTGCAAGGCTGAGAAACTTCTGGGCAAAAAAAA
>Ga0070741_10010333_pt1 | contig 17675 bp, 15 predicted proteins | sample Coa_R1_4_FD_66440 | JGI IMG/M metagenome (GOLD analysis project Ga0070741, IMG submission 66440) | Surface soil microbial communities from Centralia Pennsylvania, which are recovering from an underground coalmine fire - Coalmine... | ecosystem: Environmental > Terrestrial > Soil > Unclassified ...
TCCGTGGACCCCTCGGCGGGCTCGGTCACCGCGATGCACCACCACATCCTGCACGTGCGCGACGCCGACAAGCACGCCACCGTCACCGAGATCGCCGCACGCCAGGGACGAGTGCTGATGTTCCTGGACACCAAACACGCCGTCGACAAACTCACCAGACACCTACTCGACAGCGGCGTGCGCGCAGCCGCCCTGCACGGCGGCAAGTCCCAGCCGCAGCGCACCGGCACCCTGGCCCAGTTCAAGACCGGCCACGTCACGGTACTGGTCGCCACCAACGTCGCGGCCCGAGGCATCCACGTCGACAACCTCGACCTCGTCGTCAACGTCGACCCGCCCAGCGATCACAAGGACTACCTTCACCGCGGCGGCCGCACCGCCCGCGCCGGCGAATCCGGCAGCGTCGTCACCCTGGTGCTGCCCAACCAGCGGCGCGACATGAGCCGTCTGATCGCCACCGCCGGCATCTCGGCGCAGACCACCGCGGTCAGTCCCGGCCAGGCCGAACTGAGCCGCATCACCGGCGCCCGCACCCCGTCCGGCGTCCCCGTCACCATCAGTTCGCCCACGGCGCAACGCCCCCGGCACGCCGCCTCCTCTGCACTCAAGCAGCAGCGCCACCGCTCAGCCCAAGCCAGCCGATCCGCCAGACCGCCCCGCGCCCAAGAAGCCCCGTCGGCGTAGCGCTCCCTCTCGGCCCAGCGGCGCGGCCGCCCTCAACGGCCGCACCCCGCAGCACCCCCTGTGTCCGACCCGGCTCCGCCCCGATCCATGCGAGGTCTCATGCGCTGCATCATCGCCCACTTCCCCTTCAACCTGACCAAGACGGACGTGCAGACGCTCATGCACGGCGTCAAGCCCGAACCGGTCACCGGCGCGTCCGTGACCATCGGCCGCCGCCACTATCCCGCCAAACAGGTGGGCGAAATCATCACCCGTCAGGACCGCCGCGACTTCACCGCCGACGAAGTGACCCGCGCACTCAGCCGCCTCGGCTTCACCTGCACGCCGGCCAGCACGCAAGCGTCACCAACGGCCTCAGCGGCGCTGTTCGGCACCGCCGCCTGAGGTTCGACAGCCACCGCTGTTTACCGTGCGGTTGTCGATGGCCGTCGAGCCGCCTGCGGGGGCGTCCGGCGGCAGCGGCCGGATGTGCTGCATCTGCACTCGCCGGGATGGATATGGCTGCTGCGAGGCGAACGCCTGCGCTGCGGTGCCGTGGAAACTTTCATCCCATGTCTGTGATTGATGTCGCGTAACGTCGCGAAGTAGTTCAGGCTTATGTCAGCATTACTTGACCATAGATCCGATCTATGAGTCACTTCGCCGAAGCGGGGCTACTGAAGGCGCCGCGGTCTCGTCTCGGTCGAAGGGGATCTGATGACGCCGCAACCGAATCGCCGCGATGTACTGAGACTCGGTACCGCCCTCGGGACGCTCGCAGCACTCGGCGATCTGCCGCGCTTCGCCCCCGCGGCCGAGGCGGCCACCGTCCGGCCGGCCGGCCTCTCCCTCGTACCGGCTTCGGCGGCCACCACGTTGTGGTATCAGTCGCCTGGCTCGGAGGCGAACGTCATACAGCAGGGCCTGCCGATCGGCAACGGCCGGCTCGGCGCCATGGTGACCGGCGATCCGGCGGCCGACGCCTACTTCCTCACCGACGTGAGCCTGTGGACCGGGGGATCCAACGCCAGCCTGGGCAGCGACGGCCAGTTCCCCTACGACAGCGGCGGCGACTTCGGGTCTTTCCAATCGCTGGCGACAGCGCACGTGAACGTCCCGGCCAACAGCATGTCAGCAGTCTCCGGCTATCGGCGCACGCTGGATCTGAGCAACGGATACGCCTCAGCGACCTACCAGTACGGCGGTGTCACGTACACCCGCGAGGCGTACGCCAGCCACCCCGACGACGTGGTGGTCGTCCGCCTCAAGCAGAGCGGCGGCGGCAGCTACACCGGCAGCGTCGCGCTAAGCGGCACACACGGCGAGACGACGCAGGCCAGCTCCGGCACGATGACCGCGTCGTTTGCCGGCAGCCTGGCCAACGGTCTCGCCTACGCGTGCGTGGCGGCCGTGGCGGCAACCGGCGGGACGCTCACGGTCAGCGGCGACCACGTGGCGTTCGCAGGGTGCAGCGAAGTCGTCATCGTATTCTGCGGCGGCACCAACTACACGCCGAACTCGGCGGTCGGCTACAAGGACACGAGCGTCAACCCCCTCAACATCGCGCTGAGCAAGGCGCGAGCTGCCGCGGCGGTGCCAGGTGACACGTTGCTCGCCACTCATGTCGCCGACTACCAGGCGCTCTACAACGCCCAGACGGTCAACCTCGGCTCGTCCTCGGCTGCCCAACGCGCCATGGACACCCCGTCGCGACTGGCCGCGCGTGCCGCGAGCGGCGCCGCTCCCGACCCGGAGCTGGAGGCGAGCTACCTCCAGTTCGGCCGGTACCTGGCCATCACCGGTTCGCGCGGAATCCTGCCGGCGAACCTGCAGGGACTCTGGCTGGACAACAACAGCCCCATGTGGCACAGCGACTACCACACGGACATCAACATCCAGATGAACTACTGGCTCGCGGACCGGGCCGGCCTGCCCTCGTGCTTCGAGATCTTCGCAGACTACTGCCTCGCGCAGCTGCCCGGCTGGACCGCCACCACGCAGTCGCTGTATCAGGACTCGCGCAACGGCTTCCGCAACTCCAGCGGCAAGGTGGCCGGATGGACGACCGCGATCAGCACGAACATCTGGGGCGGCGGCGGCTGGTGGTGGCACCCGGGCAGCAGCGCATGGATCAGCAACACGCTCTACGACCACTACCTCTACACCCTGGACACCACCTATCTGCAGAAGATCTACCCGCTGCTCAAGGGCGCCTGCCAGTTCTGGGAGGCCCGGCTGATCACCGATCCGGGCACCGGCCTGCTCATCGACGACAGCGACTGGTCCCCGGAGCAGGGCCCGACCAACGCGAAGGGCATCACCTACGCGCAGGAGCTGGTCTGGCAGCTGTTCGGGAACTACGCGGCAGCCGCCTCCGCGCTGGGCCAGGACGCCGCCTACGCGGCCACGATCAGCAGCCTGCGGGCCAAGCTCTATCTCCCGCAGGTCAGCCCCAGCACCGGCTGGCTCGAGGAGTGGATGACCCCTGACAACCTGGGCGATCCCGCGCACCGGCACCTCTCCCCGCTGATCGGGCTGTTCCCCGGGGACCGCATCACGGCCGACCAGAGCCCGGCGGCGCTGCTCGCCGGAGTGACCAACCTGCTGACCGCGCGCGGTATGAGCACGTACGGCTGGGGCATGGCCTGGCGCGCGGCGTGTTGGGCCCGGCTGAAGAACGCCGGCAACGCGTATCAGGCGGTGATGACCGTGCTGAAGCCATCCGTGAACTACAGCAACGGCGCGGCGATCAACCTGTTGGACATGTACAACCTGAGCAGCAGCAGCTCGCTGTTCCAGATCGACGCCAACTTCGGCACACCCAGCGCGATGCTGGAGATGCTGCTCTACTCACGGCCGGGGCTGATCGAGCTGCTGCCCGCCACGCCGTCGGCCTGGTCGGCTTCCGGCAGCATTACCGGCGTCCCGGCGCGCGGCGCATTCACGGTGGACATCTCCTGGAGCGGGGGCCGGGTCACGTCCGCGACGATCCACGGCAGGCCCGGCGCCACGACGACGGTGAAGGCCGGCACCTGGAGCCAGGCCGTGACCATCGGCTCCGGCGGCTCGACCACGGTCACCCCGAACGCGACGGTCAGCACGACGTTCAAGCTGGTCAACCGGCGCAGCGGAAAGGCGCTTGACGACCCCGGCGCGTCGAAGAGCGCGGGCACCGCGCTGATCCAGTGGACCGTCAACGACGGCGCCAACCAGCACTGGACCTTCGCCCCGGCCGCCGGAGGAGCCTCCACGATCGCCAACGTCGCCTCGGGGCTGCTCGTCGACGTCAACGGCGGCTCGACAGCCGACAACGCGGCCATCATCCAATGGCAGGCCGACGGCGGCACCAATCAGCTGTGGACCGTCGCCGACGCCGGCGGCGGATTCAGCAAGCTGGTCAGCGTGCGCAGCGGCAAGGTCATCGGTGTGAGCGGCGATTCCACGGCTGACAACGCGGCGATCGTGCAGCAGACCGACACCGGGGACATTAGCCAGCACTGGCAGATGATCGCGGTGTAGCTGCAAAGATTCAGGCTTATCTCCGCGGGAGTTTCGACAATAAATCCGATCCTTGAGCCACTTCGCTCGAAGTGGAGCCGTGGCGGCGCCTCGGCTTGCTCGCCTGCCTGTCTGGCCTAGGAGGCACCTGTGAAGAGATGCGCTTTCGTCCTCAGCGTCGTGCTGGCGGCTATCGCCGGACTCCTGGTGCCTGTGACGGCTGCGGCGGCTCACGCCAGCACCAGGGCGGCGACCGGCCAGCTGACCAATGCGAGCTCCCGGCAGAAGATCAATTTCAATCGGGGGTGGAAGTTCCTGCGTTCGGACGTGACGGGGGCGCAGAGCCCTGGTTTCGACGACTCGACGTGGGGGCCGGTGGCTTTGCCGCATGACTTCGACGCGCCCTACAACGTGGGTGGCTCGACCGGCGGAGGGTCGTTCTACGTGGGCTTGGGCTGGTACCGCAAGCACTTCACCGTTCCCTCGTCCTGGAGCGGGCAGCGGGTGGAGTTGGAGTTCGAGGGGGCGTTCTCCGTCACCGACGTATGGGTCAACGGCACTTCGATCGGTGAGCATCGCGGCGGGTACACCGGGTTCGTCTTCGATATCACCAGCGCTCTGCAAACCGGTGACAACGTGATCGCGGCGCGCGTGGACAACCGGTGGCGGGCTGATCTGGCGCCGCGTACCGGCGATCACCAGTTCAGCGGGGGCATCTACCGGGACGTATTCCTGAACGTGACGAACAACGTGCACGTCACCTGGTACGGCACGTTCGTCACGACGCCCGCGCTGACCAATCCGGAGTGGGACACCAGCAATCCCGCGTATTACCGCAACATCGACCTGTCGCAGTATCCGAGCGACAGTGCCCTGAGTGCGAACCTCGCGGCCCGGCGGTCGAACGTGCGCGTGCAGACGGAGGTGCGCAACGACAGCCCTGCGCCGGTCGACGTCTACGCCCAGCAGCAGGTGAGTAAGCAGGGATCGAGTACCGTGCTGGCCGTGTTCAACTCGCCGGTGCAGACGATCGGCGCGGCGAGCACGAGCACCCTGGACGCGCTGAGCGGTTCGCTCTCCGATACCGCCGGCATGTTGCAGGGGCTCGATCTGTGGGCGCCGAACAATCCCGCGCTGTACACGGTGACCACCTCGCTCGTGGTCGGCGGGAGCATCGTGGACACCTACACCTCGACGTTCGGCTTCCGCAGCGCTCAGTGGAAGGTGGACGGCTTCTACCTCAACGGTGTCAAGACCCTGCTGGTCGGGGCGGACGTGCACCAGGACCACGGTGGTTGGAGCAACGCCGTCACCGACTCAGGCTTCGAGCGCGACGTGCGCTACGTGCGCGAGGCCGGCATGAATTTCATCCGCGGCTCGCACTACCCGCACGACCCCGCCTTCGCCGACGCCACCGACAAGCTGGGGGTGATGTTCTGGTCCGAGAACGCCTTCTGGGCCACCGCGACGACCGGCCTGGAGCCCGCCCCGACCGGCACCGCCGCCGACTACAAGGCCGACGGCTACCCGCAGAACGCGGCCGACCAGCCGGCCTTCGAGCAGAGCGTGATGGACTCGCTGCGCGACATGATCCGGGTGAACCGCAACCACCCCTCGATCATCAACTGGTCCATGGGCAACGAGATCTTCTTCACCTCCTCCGCCACGCTGGGCAAGGCCACGGCGTTGGCGAGCAAGCTGCGCGACTACGCCCACCAGCTCGACCCGACCCGCAAGGCGGCGCTGGGCGGCGTGCAGCGCGCCTCGCTCGACCAGCTCTCGGTCTGCGACGTCGCCGGGTACAACGGCGATGGCGCGAAGATCACCAACACGTGGATGCCGAACATGGTCACCGAGTACGGCTCCTACACCTCGGATCGGCCCGGCACGTACGGCCCCACATACGGTGACACTCAGGATCCGAACAACGCGAGCGGGTTCAAGCTGACCACCGACAGCGCCGGGCTGGCGATCTGGGCCGGGTTCGACCACGGCACGATCCTGGACCCGAGCTTCGCCCGCATGGGCATGGTCGACTACTACCGGCTGCCCAAGGACCAGTGGTACTGGTACCGGGCGAACAAGGCGAACTGGTCAGGCATCACGAACATCGCCGATCCCACACCGGTGGCCCGTGAACAGTCCACGCCGGGAACCGCGACCGCCATGACGCTTCAGGCCGGCCGGTACTCCTCGACCACGATCACCGACGACGGCGCCACGGACTCCCAGCTGGTGGTGACCATGCGCAACGCCTCGGGCGCGTGGGTCGACGACACCCGCACCGTGACGCTGACCGTCACCAGCGGCCCGGGAGTGCTCCCCGGCGGCAAGTCCTACACCTTCAGCCCAGGCACCGAGGCGTTCAACGGGCAGGCGGCCGTCGAATTCCGCTCCTACTACGCCGGCACGAGCACCGTGACGGCCAAGTCGGCGGGACTGCCCGACGCCACGATCACCATCACGACCCTCGACACCGTCGGCGCCGGCAGCGAAACGGAACCCGCCAACTTCGACAACTCAGCCCTCTGGGGACAGACGTCCAACGGGACCGGCTCGGAACTCGTCGGCGGCCAGTCCGGCCGGTGCGTGGACGTGCCCAACGCGAGTACGACGAATGGGACGCAGGTCCAGCTGTGGGACTGCTCGGGCGGCGCCGGCCAGCGCTGGACCCTGACCTCGGCCAAGCAGCTGCAGGTGTACGGCAGCAAGTGCCTTGACGCCAGCGGGAAGGGCACCAGCAACGGCACCCAGGTCATCATCTGGGACTGCAACGGCCAGTCCAACCAGCAATGGAACGTCAACTCCAACGGCACCATCACCGGCGTGCAGTCCGGGCTGTGCCTGGACGCCAACGGCGCCGCGACCGCCAACGGCACGAAAATCATCCTCTGGTCGTGCAACGGCGGAGCCAACCAGCAATGGAGCCTGCGCAGCTGACTCGGAACTACCATGTTGCCGGGGTCTTGCCGGGCGGGTGAGACGAAGCGGAGGAAAGTAGTGACGGGCAGCAGTGCTTACCGGATCCGCCGCTATGGCACGGAATCTCATCAATACGGTGAGTACTGGCCGGGCGGCACCGGAGCGCTCGTCGTCTTGATTCACGGGGGCTACTGGCGGGAAAGGTATCGGCTGGATCTGATGCATCCGATGGCCGCTGATCTGCAGGCCCGCGGATACGCCGTGTGGAACGTCGAGTACCGGCCGATGGACGTAGCCGGGGGCGGGTGGCCTGGGACCTTCGAGGATATTGCGGTCGCGGTGGACTCCGTCGCGGACCTCGATTCGGAAGCGATCGACCCTGGACGGATCGGATTGATCGGCCATTCCGCGGGCGGGCAACTGGCGTTGTGGGTCGCCGGCCTCGCGGAACGGGGCGGGTCCTTCCTGTTGGACGGCGCATGCGCGCAGGATGCGAAAAAGCCTGCGTGCCGGGTGACCCCGAAGGTCGTGGTCTCGCTCGCAGGGGTCTGCGACCTGGAGGCCGCGGCCCGGCTCGGCCTCAGCGCGGGCGCGGTGCTCGAACTGCTCGGCGGCGCTCCGGGTGATCGGCCGGAGGCCTACGCACAGGCGGATCCCATGTCGGCCGGCCCGCTCACTGTCTCGCAGCTGATCGTGCACGGGACCGCAGACGAGGACGTGCCGTACGAGCTCAGCCATCGCTACGCCGCGAGGACGGGGGAGTGCGCGGCGCTGGTGACGCTGCCGGACACGGACCACTTCGAACCGATCGACCCGGCGAGCGCCGCGTGGGACCGGATCATGCGAGAGCTCACGCCTCTGCTTCCGGCCTGAGCATCGCTCGCGAGCCCGCGGCCGTCGCCCGGCTGTCAGCTGTCGACGACGAAGCGGTCGCTGGTTCTCACATAGTCGGCGGCGCCCATACGGCCCACCGAATCGAGGCGGTTCAGATCCACCTGGAAACCCACCTCGTCGACCAAGCCCTCCTCTGCGGCGACATGCACGACCTCTCCGACGACTATGAAAAACGCTCCGACCGGAACCACGGCGCTCGTGCGGCACTCGAAGGCGATCGGGGAACCCTCGACGCGCGGGGTACGCACCCGCAAACCGGGAGCCGGCCGCAATCCGGCCAGCTCGTACTCCGACTCCCCGTACGGCAGCGGCTTGGCCGCCGCAGAGGCCGCCTCGGCCAACTTCTCGACCAGGACATTGACGGTGAACTCGCCGGTTCCGCCCTCGGCGGGAGGCCTGGCGTTGCGGCACGAGTCCTTCTCGGAGCCGTCGGCGCGGCGCCCGGCGCAGAAGAGCAGCGCCATCGGCGCGTAGCCGACCGCGGTGAAATACGAGAAGGGCGCGAGGTTCACCGCACCGCTCGGCGCGAGCGTAGAGACCATCGCGATCGGCCGGGGGACCACGCTCCACAGCAGCAGGTGCTCGCGCTGCCGCTCAGTCATGTCCGCGACATCGATCTCGAGCATGGCTCAGCCGACCGCCTTCTGCCCGCCGCGCAGGCTCAGCGGCCGCATGTCGGTCCACACCTGATCGACATGCGCGGTGCACTCTTCCAGCGATCCGGTGAACCCGGCCGGGGTCCAGCCCGCCGGGGCCGAGCGGCCGGCCGGCCAGATGGAGTACTGCTCCTCGTGGTTGATCACGACCTGGTAAAGTCGCCGTTCCGTGTCAGCGGCCATCGCAGTGCTCTACTCCTCTCGGTCACGCGGAGGTGCGGGCGAGTTCCTGGTCGTGCAGCGCGCCGCGCAGCCGGCGCAGCTCGGGGAAGGGCACGGTGACGCGGCGGGCCAGGAAATCCTCGCCGGAGGTTCCGCCGGTGCCGCCCTGGGAGCCGATCATCTTCGAGACCAGGCCCAGGTGGGTCACCTTCCACCGCCAGTAGCCGATCCCGACGTCGAGAAGCGCCTCGGCCACCCGGTAGAGGGCGCCGCCGTCCACGCCGAGACGGCAGATCGCCGCCACGTCGTATCCGTATGCCGCGGCGCAGCGAGTGAACGCGCCGTACAGCTCGCCGTCGCGCTCGCCGTCACCGATGAGCCGGCCCAGTACGCGAAACTGCATCGACTGGGCGCCGCTGGCGGTGCCCAGGTATGGCCGGAACTCAGCGAAGTGGCGCAGCGGCAGCCGCTCGAGCGCGACGACCTGTTCGTGCAGCACCCGCATCAGTTCCCGGGCGCGCACCAGCAGTTCGGTCCCGGTCTCCAGGGCGGCCGGCTGGTCGAACGGCGCCGACAGCAGCTCCTTGGCCAGGCTCAGGTCCGCGATCACCTGCTTGAGCCACAGCTCGCAGGACTGGTGCGCGACGATGAAGAAATGCTCGGAGAGAACCGCGGCCCGGTCCATCGTCTCAGGGCTCTGGGTCTGCTGCAGCGAGAGCAGTGCGTCCGTCTGGATGTAAGACGTATAGGTAAGCTCAGCCATGGTCAGCTCCGCGTCGGTGGTTTGGGTCGGTTCCGGGGTCTGGCTTCGGGGATGCGGCGGCGACGAACTCGAGGATGTCGCGGACCAGCCCGGCAGGGTTCTGCACGGCGTGGAAGTGCCCGTTCTCGCGGTCCACGAGCGTGAACGGCCCGGTGGTCACCTCGGCCCAGCCGGCCAGCGCGGCGCGGTCGATGAGCGGATCCCGCCGGCCGTGATAGCAGCGCACGGGGCACTCCAGCGCCGCCGCGAACGGGTCGGGCCGATAGCACTCGTGCGCGGTGATGTCCGCTCGCAGCGCGGGCACCATCGCCTGCGCGAAGTCTTCGTCCTGCGCGATCGAGGGATCGACGCCGCCGAGGGCGCAGATCGAGGACCACAGCTGCGCGTCGGGCAGCAAGTGGGTGCGGCCGGCGCTGTCGTGTTGCGGTGGATGGCAGCTGGAGACCATGAGCGCGGCAGCGGGACGGCCGTCGGCGGCCAGCGCGCGGGCCAGCTCATAGGCCACCAGGCCGCCGAGGCTGTGTCCGAACAACGCGACGGGCGCGGGCTCGGCGTCGCGCAGCTCCCGCGCCACCTGCGCCGCGAGCTCCTGCACCGTGTACGACGCGGCCTCGCCGAGACGGTCGCCGCGCCCCGGATACTGCACGGCGAGCAGTTCGACGCCCGCCAGGTCGTATGCCGCCCACGGCGCGTAGGCGTACGCGGCGCCGCCGGAGTGCGGCAGACAGATCAGGCGGGTCTTCGGCGCCGCCGGACCGTCCGGAACACACAGGCGGCGCACCGAGCGAGTACGAAGCATGATTTGCTCCTCGACTGCGGGTGTGTACGCACGTTCTCATGGCGCGCCGCGGCCGAGCGGGCAATCTTTCGGCTCTCCGTCAGCCCGGCGGGAAGTACGAAAGACTTCTGACACAACTGGCGCCCGCCTCTCCGACGTCTGTGATGATCGGCTTGCCGTCGCCGCGACCAGCGACCGCGACGCCCGACTCAGCACCCTTCTCTTCGCCAGTGGTGATGCGCACGATGAGCCGAACCGGAACGCTCTCCCTCGATCTGACCGATGCGCGCACGTTCCTCGAACAGGACCCTTACGAGTACTTCGCCGAGATGCGGGCGCACGAGCCGGTGTCCTGGCACGAAGGCCGGCGGGGACAGCCGGGGTTCTGGGCGGTCGCGGACTACGCGAACGTCGTGGCCTGCTACAACGACCCGGCCTCGCTGGGCTCGGGCCGCGGGACCGTGCTCGAGGTGCTGCTGCGCGGCGATGATCCGGCCGGCGGCCGGATGCTCGCCGTGACCGACCGGCCCCGGCACCGCGAGCTGCGGGCCCTGCTGTGGCGGGCGCTGTCGCCGAAGGTGCTCGCCACGGTCGCCCAGGCGGTCGAGCAGTACACGGCGCGGCTGGTGCGGCAGGCCGCCGAGCTCGGCGAGTTCGACTTCGCCGCCGAGGTCGCCGAGCACGTGCCGCTCAACACCATCTGCGATCTGCTGTCCGTGCCGAGCACGGACCGCCCCGACCTGCTCAAGTGGAGCAAGGGCGCGCTGACCGGCGCCGATCCGCTCGACTCCGCGGAGTCCCGCAACGAACTGGTCATGTACTTCATGCACCTGGCCGAGCTGCGGCGCGCGCAGCCGGGCGACGACGTGGTGAGCACGATCGCCACCGGAACCGTCGACGGCGAGCCGCTGACCCTCGAAGAGGTCGCGCTGAACTGCTACAGCCTGATCATCGGCGGCGACGAGTCCTCCCGGGTCTCGGCCGTCAGCACCGTGAAGGCGCTGGCCGAGCATCCGGCGCAGTGGCGCGCCCTGGTGGACGGCCGGGTCGACCTGGAGGCGGCCGTCGAGGAGGCGTTGCGCTGGGCCACCCCCTCGTTCCACTTCGCCCGCACGGCGACCATCGACCACGTGATCGGGGGCGTGCGGATACGCGCGGGCGACATCGTGTCGCTCTGGAACATCTCGGCGAACAACGACGAGAACGCGTTCTTCCGGCCGCGCGCATTCGACCTGGCGCGCTCGCCCAACCGGCACGTGGCGCTGGGACACGGTCCGCACTACTGCCTGGGTGCCTTCCTCGGCCGGGCCGAGCTGCGGGCGCTGTTGCGCGCGCTGACCGGCGCGGTGTCCGCGATCGAGCTTCGCGGGGCGCCGGTCCGGATCGAGTCGAATTTCCTGAACGGCTATAGCTCGCTGCCGGTGCGCTTCACTCCCCGGTGACACACCTCGTGGCGCGGCCGCGCCGGCAGGAGAACTGGAATCGAGGCGAAAAGAGGGTGCGATGCGTGTGACCGTCGACCAGCAGCGGTGTGTCAGCTCCGGGCTGTGCGCACTCGCCGTCGGCGAGGTGTTCGACCAGGGCGAGCAGGACGGCGTCGTCGAACTGCTGCGGCCCGAGGTGTCCGGAGAACTCGCCGAACGGGCTCAGCGCGCGGCACGGGTCTGCCCGGCTCGGGCGATCGCGGTCCAGGAAGAGGTGGACGCTTAGCGCGCCATGCCACCCGTCACCTCCCCGCCGCTCGGCGGCCATTCTCTGCTCATCTTCCTGGTCGAGACGGTAGCGCTGCTAGGTACCGCGCTGCTGCTCGGCCGGCTCGCCGAACGTCTCAAGCTGCCCGCGGTGGCCGGCGAACTGTGCGCGGGCATCCTGCTCGGGCCTTCCGCGCTCGGCCGGCTCGCGCCGGGACTCTTCCGGTGGTTGCACACGTCGACCGCGGCGCAAATGCACCTGCTCGACGCGATCGGCCAGATCGGCGTGATTCTGCTGGTGGGTGTCACCGCGCTGGAGATCGACCTCGGTCTGGTGCGCCGCACCGCCCGGGTCTCCCTGGGCGTCGGGGCGCTGGGCCTGCTCATCCCGCTGGCTTTCGGCGTCGCGGCCGGGTTCGCCGCTCCCTCGATCCTGCGGCCGGCCGGGCGGGAACCGGCCTTGTTCGCCCTCTTCGTCGGCGTGGCCATGGGTGTCAGCGCCCTGCCGGTGATCGGCAAGATGCTGTCCGACATGCGGCTGCTGCACCGGGATATCGGCCAGCTGACCGTCGCGACCGGCGTGGTCGACGACATCGTCGGCTGGATGCTGCTGTCCGTGGTCGCGGCCGCGGCCGCGGGCGCGCTCGGCCCCGGAGCCGTGGTCAAACCGGTGTGCTGGCTCATGGTGATCACCGCGCTCGCCGCGCTGATCGGCCGCCCGGCAGCGCGGGCGCTGATGAACCGGACCAGTTCGCCGCAGGGCGCCGTGGCCGTCGCCGCGGTGCTGATCCTCGGCTGCGCGACGGCGACCCTGGCGGTCGGCCTGGAGGCGTCGTTCGGCGCGCTGCTCGGCGGACTGCTGGTGGGCGCGTGCCGCGGTGCGACGGCGGCCAAGCTGGCGCCGCTGCGCTGCGTCACCTTGTCCGTGCTGGCCCCGCTGTACTTCGCGGAAGCCGGGCTGCGCATGGACCTCGGCGTGCTGGCCCGGCCCGCCGTCGCGCTGGCGGCGGCGGCAGCGCTCGCCGCGGCGACCCTCGGCAAGTTCGCCGGAGCCTTCCTCGGCGCCCGGCTGGTCGGACTCGACCGTCGGGCCGCCATGGTCCTCGGCGCCGGGCTCAACGCCCGCGGCGTCATCCAGATCATCGTCGCGGGCGTCGGCCTGCAGCTGGGCGTGCTGAACACGGCCGCTTACACCGTGCTGGTGATGATCGCGATCGCTACCTCGCTCATGGCTCCGCCGGTGCTTCGGCGTGCCGTGGCAGGCATCGAAGTCACCGAGCAGGAGCGCGTGCGCGGCGAGCGCGCCGGACAGCTCATCGGCGTGTCCTGACGCGCCCGCGGGTGCGGCGCGGCCGCCTTATGCGGTGAAGGCGGCGAAGTCGAAGGCGCTGAGGCGGTCCGGGTCGAGCAGGATCTGGATCTGTACGATCCGCTCCCGCTCGATCGTGAACCCCATGATCGAGACCGGCTTGCCCTCCCGTTCCACCAGTGCGCCGGGCGAGCCGTTGACCAGCACCGCGTGCACGGTGACCCCGGGCTGGCGGAACATCGCGGCGCGCTGCGCCACCATCCGGTCCCCGCGCACCACCCCTGAGGCCGCGGCGAGCACCAGCCCGCCGTCCGCGCGCAGCTCGACATCGGGGTCGAGCACCGCCACCAGCCCGTTCAGGTCGCCCTCCCGCGCGGCGGCGAAAAAGGCGTCCACCACCCGGCGCCGCACGGCGAACCGCCCGTCGACCTCGCCCGGCGGGGTGCCGCGCACCCGCCGCCTGGCCCGGCTGGCCAGCTGCCTGGCGGCCACCGTGGAGCGCCCGACCACCGCGGCGATCTCATCGAAGGTCAGGTGGAACATGTCGTGCAGGACGAACGCGACGCGTTCCGCGGGCTCCAGCGTGTCCAGCACGATGAGCAGCGCGAGGCTCACCGAGTCGGTCAGCAGCGCCTCGTCCTCGGGACCGGCGCTCTGCTCACGGCCCAGGACCGGATCGGGAAGGTGCACGCCCACCGGATCCTCCGGCCTGGCCGCGCGGGATCTCAGCATGTTCAGGCAGATCCGGCTGACCACCGTGGTAAGCCACGCGGGCAGGTTCTCCAGCTCCTCCGCGTCCGTGCGGCTGAGCCGGATCCAGGCCTCCTGGACCGCGTCCTCCGTCTCCGCGTGCGAGCCGAGCATGCGATACGCGAGGGTTCTCAGGCGCGGCCGGGCCTGCTCGAACTGCTCCGTCAGGCCATCCAGATCCGGCACGGTCACACTCCTTGGTCCCCGAGGGTCGTTACTAGTGGGCGGCTAGCCGACCCGACGCCTTGGATCCGACTAGGAGCACAGATGACCAGACGATTGCACATGGTAGCCACCGTGACATTCTGCGTGGCCGACCGCCTGGGGGCACTGTGATCACACTGACCGCAACGCGGCAGCGCCGCTTGACGCTGTTCGCCATGTGCATGGCGACGTTTATGACTTCACTCGATTTAACCATCGTGAACGTCGCCCTGCCGTCCATGCAGAGTGAACTGCACATGACCGCCGCCGAGCTGGTGTGGATCATCAGCGCTTATTCGCTCAGCCTGGCCGCGCTGATTCCGGCGGCCGGCGCGCTCGGCGACCGCTACGGCCGCAAGCGGGTGTTCCTCGGCGGAATGGTGGTCTTCCTGATCGGCGTCCTCGCCTGCGCCCTGGCCTGGAACGCCGCCGCCCTGATCGCCTTCCGCGCGGTTCAGGGCGTCGGCGGAGCGGCGATGCTCGCGCTGGCCCTCTCCCTGATCACCGAGACGTACCCGCCGCAGCAGCGCGCCGGGGCGATCGGGGCCTGGGCCGCGATCGGCGGCACCGGATTCGGCGCCGGGCCGGTGGGTGGCGGCGTGCTGCTGACCTTCTTCAGCTGGCAGTCGGTGTTCTGGATCAATCTGCCGTTCGCGATTCTTGGCATCGTGTGCACGGCCGTGGCGGTGCGCGAATCGCGTAATCCGCGCGCCAGCAGGCTCGACCTGCCCGGCCTGGTCAGCAGCGGTCTCGCCCTCAGTTGCCTGACGCTCGGGTTCGTCGAGTCCTCAGGTCACCCGTGGGGCTCGGCGCTGGTCGCGGTGCCCCTGCTGGCCGGCGCCGCGCTGATGTTCGGGTTCTTCCTCTGGGAGAGGCGCGCTCCGCACGCCATGCTGCCGCCGGCGCTGCTGCGCGCGCGCAGCTTCTCCGCCGCCTCGGGCATCTACATGCTCACCTATGGCGGGATGACCGGCGCGCTGTTCTGGGTCACCCTCTATTTCCAGGACGTGGCCGGCTGGTCGGTGCTGCGCACCGGGCTGTCCTGGCTGTTCATGAACGTGCCGTTCCTGACGATGGCGCAGTTCGGCGGCCGGCTCGACTCCCGGTACCGGACCTCGACGGTCACGGTCACCGGGACGCTGGTGGCCGCGGTCGGCGTCTTCCTGCTCAGCCGCTCCGGCACGGTGCCGTTCGCGGTCAGTGCCCTGGGATACGCGCTCTACGGCGGCGGGTTCGGCACCTTCGTACCCGCCACGACGCACGTGGCGATGCGCGACGTGCCGCCCGGCGTGTCGGGCGCGGCCTCCAGCGTGCTCAACGCGTCCAGGCAGATCGGTTCCTCGGTCTGTCTGGCGGTCCTCGGCGCCGTCGGGGTCAACGCGGCGGCTTCCTCGTGGCACGGCCGGGTCGGCGCGGCGGGCGCGCAGCAGGCGCAGAACGTCGGCGCCGGCAAAGTGCACGCGGTGGTCGCCGCGCTGGGCGACGGGTACCGGAACGCCGCCGTCGACTCGTTCCTGCACGGCTTCCAGCTGGCGGTGGCGATCGCCGCGGCGTGCACCGCGCTTGCCGCCGGCCTCGCCTACGCCGGCTTCCGGCAGAGCGCCGCGCGCCTGGCGCAGGTCGCCCCGCGCGGTGAACCCGCCGGCGCGTCCGCCGGGGACGGTGAGCGCTGACCGTCGCGGCCCCGCATCCCGCGCACCGTGGGATGCGAGGCCGCGGCCCTCGCCGTAGACCTTGGATGCCGTAGACCTTGGATGCCGTAGACGTTGGATGTCGGAAACCTTGGATGACAGCGCCGCGCCCAGCGCGGTGGGCGCGGCGCTGCCGTCCGCCGGGAGAAGCAGCGGCGAATAAGAACCCGAATCAAGTCGGACCAGGGCGCGTGAAGGGCGCACCGACGCTCGCTGAGTACGCGCCCGTGCGCTCGAACTCCTCTACCCATCGACTGACCCGAGTGGATTTGTGCCGCCCACGGGCACTTCTGTGCAGCCATGTCAGTAGTCGAACTGCTTGCGATAGGGGCAAATCTTGAGCAGAGGCATCAAACTCGTGCGCTGGCCGGTCGAAGCCAGCGTGCGCAACTCCTGCAAGAAGGCCGGCATACCGTGCCTTCTGGTCCTGGAAGCCGGCGCGCGGCCACCCGTGTGCGTCGACCCCTCCGAGGACTGGATCCGGGCGCCGGCCTCCCGCCAGGATGTCGACGCGCGAATCCAGGCCCTGATTCAGCGCGCCTACGGGAAGAAGGTGCCGGCCCTCGACTCCACCGGAGTGCTCTACTTCGGCACCAAGTCGGTGGCGATCTCCAGCACGCAGACGGAACTGATGGAGCAGTTCGTCGCCCACTACGGCGAGCTGGTCTATCGGGCGGAGCTTGAGCAGCAGGTGATCAAGCAGTACGGGAATCTCTCCAGGAACGCGCTGGACCTGCAGATCATGCGGCTGCGCCGCCGCATCGCCGCCATCGGCCTGAGCATTCAGACCGTCTGGGGGCGCGGATACATCCTCGAAGCCCTCACTGAGTGAGCCGCGGGCGATCCGGCACCGCACGCGGCCCGCTCGCCGCCGCCGAAGACTCGCGGCGGCGAGCGGGCCCTTTCCCGGACCGGTGCCGGATCAGGGCCGGCGCCTGATCAGGAGCCGAGCGAGGCCTGGATGTCGAGGTGGATCTCGATCTTCTCGCCCACGACCGCGGCCGGGACGTGCGGGCTGATCTCGAAGTCGGCCCGCTCGATCGTCACCCGCGCGCTCACGCCCAGCACCTTCACCTGCCGCACCGGGTCCACGCCGAAGCCGCCGACCTGCGCGGTCAGGGTGACCGGCCTGGTCACGGACCGGATGGTCAGCTCGCCGTCGATCAGCAGGCCGTCCGGGCCGCGGCGCACGGCCGTGGACTGGAAGACGATCTGCTTGTGCTCGCCGGTGGCCAGCACGTCCTCGCCGCGGATGTACCCGTCCCGGGCCGGGAAACCGGTGTCGATGCTGTCGGTCTCGATCCGCGCGGTCACCGAGGACTGCTCCACCGTCGGGCCGACGTTGATCGTGCCGTCGAGGGCGTTGAAGCGCCCGTGCACCCGCGCCACGCCGAGGTGGCGCACGGAGAATCCGGCTTCTGAGTTAGCCGGGTCGATGCTCCACATTCCGGCCGCGTAGCCCGGGAATTCGACTTCTGCTTCGGACATCTCACTCCTCCAGGTGAACTCGTCACACGACCCGCGACGCGCGGGTCATCTGTATGTCGGATGGCGATCTGGAAAGGTGACCGATGGACAGGCCCGAATTTCTGGCGCAGCGTTTCGAGGAGAACCGCAGGGCCTTGCTCGGCCTGGCATACCGCATGCTCGGCTCGCGCGAGGAGGCCGAGGACGCCGTGCAGGAGGCGTGGCTG
>Ga0070741_10010334_pt1 | contig 17675 bp, 16 predicted proteins | sample Coa_R1_4_FD_66440 | JGI IMG/M metagenome (GOLD analysis project Ga0070741, IMG submission 66440) | Surface soil microbial communities from Centralia Pennsylvania, which are recovering from an underground coalmine fire - Coalmine... | ecosystem: Environmental > Terrestrial > Soil > Unclassified ...
CTTACGCCAAGACCCAGTTGGCTCGTTTCATTTCTCGGCCTCGCGCTTTACGTCGCGGGCTGGTGGATCATCACTCTTGCGATGAAAGCCAATCCCTTTGCTGTGCCAGTCGTTAGGCTACAGGAAGACAGGCATCAGCGAGTCATCGACACCGGTGTCTATGCAGTTGTGCGGCATCCCATGTATGCCGGATTTGTCCCGATGGTTGTGGGTCCCGCGCTTTGGCTGGATTCATATGTCGCGGCTATGCTGGCAATCGTTCCCATCGCCGTGCTGGCAGTGCGGAGCGTATTCGAAGAGCGATTCTTGAAACGCGAATTAGGGGGCTACGAAGCCTACACGGAAAAAGTCAGGTATCGACTGATCCCGTTCGTATGGTAAGGACGCGCACAGTGCCGGGTTTGTAACAGCGTCCGCAGCGGTCGACTTGATGGTGATGTTCGTCGCCGACGCGAGTTATTTCGCCAGACCCACAATTCTTGAATCCAAAGCCCCAGTCGCCTGCATCTCAAGGAAAACAAACGACAATCGTTATGATTCAAGATTTCAGGTCTTCACTGCGGCGGCTCGGGGTCTTCCCGACCGATCAGAAGTGCATAGCCGCACTTGTTTCCGCTTACGCGTCTGCCACTCCAAAAAACGCATCTCAGGGCAGACAAAATTTTACCGCGGCAACGTCTGCAATATGATGAGTGTTCCAGCGGAAGGAACTGAGCGCCTCGCGGAGATTTTGCGACAGATGCTCGCCTTATCTGAAACAAGCCGGTCGAATGATTCGCCATCCGCGGTAGCCAAAGATTCAATCGAATTATTCGACACGCACAGCGCGAGTGGGACTGCCGACGTTTGCGCGACGCAACGGAAGCATCCAAGCAACGAGTCCCGAGACTGCTAAGATCACGAAGCTCGTCCTCAGTTCACACCGAGTGCACGCTCCGCTTCGCCAAAGGTCTGAGACACTACGAAAAAGGACTGTGTGCGATCTTCGAAAACCGCCTAAACGCTTTTGGTGCAGATCAATTCAAAGGACGCTGGACATTCCCACCGTCATCGCAAACGCGGATCACGGCGTGATGTGACCGGCTGAAAAACTTTGCATAAGATGATTTCATTGCGGACTCTCCAGCCAAGTCAATTTCGTTACGGCTGCGCGGGGTTTGACATACGTAATCCTTTTGTAACTGAACTGATTATTAAGGAGTTCCACCATCTATGCCTGACAATGCAGACGCGAAAAAAGAAGAAAACTCGCAGTCATCCAAAAACATCCGACTCCCGCTTATCCCAAAACAGACTGCTGGTGCGGTCGTCGGCGCCGCCGCCGGTAGCATAGCAGGACCAATCGGTGCTGTTGTCGGCGGAGTGGTAGGCGCTGTTGCCGGAAAAGCCGCCGAGAAACCACGCCCGATTGTTCCAGCAGCAAGGCGGACCGTCCGAAACGTCGCGAAAAGTTCCAAAGCGATTTCAAAAACGCGCCACAGACGGCGCCCGAGCAAAAAATCCGCTGCCAAACCGCGCAAAAATCGTGCGCGCTCCAGCGGCAAGGCCAAAAAAAGAGTATCGGGTCGATCGACGAGTACAAAATCGCGCAAAACGGCGCGAACCCGGGGACGGTCCACATCATCGCGAGTTGCTCGGAAACGCTCTGGCGGCCGCAGCAAACGCCATTAGCTGGTTGACTACAAAGAGCGGTTGGGAATGGCGCACACGTGCAGATTTGGCACGCGTCGCGCGAAGTGTTCTCTTTCTTCAGCTGGCAGCTTTCCGTATCCGTCGATTGTCATCTTCTGGCCTTCTTTGTTTCTGAGCGCTTGGTGCGTACATCGGCACGATCCCGCAAGCGGAGAAACTTTGAGTGCCGCAGATGTCCTGCCTGGGTTCGCTCGTTGAAAGCAATTTCAGGAACAATTCGGGGCCGTAACCAACGGACGGTTGCCATTTTCTCCCGATCCATTCGCTGCGCGCCCTTCTTCTCAGGAAGATTGGCGAACGGGCATGTCTCGATTTGTTTGCCTTTTACCGCATTGAAGGCTTTCTGACGCGTTGAGCTTCGCTTTCGTGGCGGTCTCGACGAATGCGGGCGCCTTATGGGAGCGGTTGCAAGGCGGTGAACGCAAACTGGGCCGGATCACTTGCCGTCCGGCAATCAAAAACGCGTCACGATAGGATTTTGTCTGATTAGACAATCATCCGCCAGCCCGATTGTGTCTTGTCATCGATGAGAACAAATTCCTCCCACACTTCATAGGATTGCTAGGGCGCGGTATGGTTGTGTCTTGGACTAATAAGCGGCAGGTTGAGAACTCCCCGCCGCTCTTCCTTCCGGGTGGCATGGGAGTGAGGGTAACATGGTTCGCTTGGTTCTGAATTGCGAAGGAGTTGGTCTCGGGACGCATGAGTTGGCTCGCGACATCGTCATGATTGGCCGTGCTCCATTGAACCACGTAGTCATTGATCATCCGACGGTATCGGCGCAGCACGCGGCACTTCTGAGAACCGGCGGTTCCTACTCCCTGAAGGACCTAAATTCAACCAACGGGACACAGGTCAATGGCGATTTTGTCACCGATGCCGACTTAAATGACGGCGATACAATCCGGTTTGGTTCCGTCACAGCAGTTTTTGCAAGAGGCGAGCCCAAACCGTGGTCAAACCACGGGATTAGATGGACGCGTATTTCGAGCTAAGAGCACAAACCTTATGAGTGCTCATTTTCGATTTCTTTGTGTTTTCCTTCGGCAAACGTAATGTTCGAGTTCAGGTCCTACGCACTCCGTTCGCAAATCGCCGGACGCCATGATCGCCAATCCTAACGAATTCCCCCCGTAGTCCGCGGGATAGAGGCCTAAAAAAGGTGCGCGCCCGGGGTGACTCGAACACCCGACCCACGGATTAGAAATCCGTTGCTCTATCCGGCTGAGCTACGGGCGCATTGGCAGCGCAGTGCGCCTTTTAACATTAAGTTTTCCTAAGATTTGTCAGATCTTTGCATAGTCGATTGCCTGTTCTTGATCTAAGAAAACGGGCTGGGCACCGTGTGACACACGGTTATCAGGGCGGACTAGGACGAGGATGCGGGGTGGGACGTGGTCTTGGTGTTGCTCTCGGTGTAGCAGTAGGGGTAGCCGTTACCGTGGGCGTTGCTGTTGCCGTCGCGGTCGGTGTTACCGTAGGCGTTGGTGTCGTGGTAGGCGTTGCCGTAGGCGTCGCAGTGGGACACGGGGTGGTGAGCAGTTCGACTGTACTGACGGTGGTGCTCGCCGTGTCGAAGCCGTCGGCGACCAGCACCCGGCCATCGGGCAGCGTGCCCTGCGCATGCCCGGCGCGGTTGCCGATCATGGCCGGGCCAGCGCTGAACGTACCGCCGCTGATGGCGAAGACATGGGTGCCGGTGGTGGAGGCACCAGTCGAGTCCGCGCCGTCGGCGATCAGCAGTTGGCCTGTGCCAAAGGGCGCGATGCCGCCATAGTTGCCCAGCCCGGCAGTGCCCGCCGAGCCGAGGTTGGTCCAACTGTTCGCCACCGGGTCATAGCGCAGTAGGGTGTCCGTCGTCGTGAAGCCGGGTAGGATTACCCCGCCGTAGACGTAGATCAACCCGTTGTAGGCCGTACCATAGGTGTTGGTGCGGTTATCGGGCAGCGTCGCCCCCATAGTCCAAGTATTGGTGGCGATATCGTAGATGAAGGTGGTGTTCAGGCCGTTGGTGAAGTCATCGCCGCCCATGACGTAGAACTTGCCGTTGACCACCGCCCCAGCCGCCGCTTCGACGCCGGGACTGGTGGGCATGTTCGCGCCGCTGGTCCAGGTGTTGGAGGCGATGTCGTAGATGCGCAGGGCGTTGGTTACGTTGGTACCGCCAATGAAGCCGCCGGCCAGGTAGATCTTGCCGTTCGACGCGCCCATACTGCCCTGGCCGAGGGGGACGGGCAGCGGGGCGACGTTGCTCCAAGTGTTGGTCGTATAGTCATAGCGCGAGACCTGGTCGTACAGTGTCGGCACCATGTCGGCGGTCTGACCGCCGGCGACGTAAAGCATGTTGTCGGTGCCTAGGGCGGCCTGGAAGGCATAGCGGGCAGGAGGCTGGTCCGGGCCCGGTTGCCAGGCGGGAATACAGGTGCCACCGGGAATCCTCGGTTTTAGCAGAGCTTTCAGCGCATCAACGCCGGTTTGGGCTAGCGCCGCCGGGATGCGGACGGGGATACTAAGGTTGTAGGTCTGGATGGAATCGGCTGCCTCAGAAGTCCCGGAAATAACCGGCCTGAGTGCTGGTTTGCCGAGCTTAATCGTGTTCCGTTCCGCCAGCGCGAACGGGATCGCGCAGATGGCGACAAGCAGCAGCAGATAAAACGCGCCGCGGAGGAGATGCGCTTTGATGTTGGGATTGGTTTGTTTTTTCATGATGCTGGTGTTCTATCTTGAATGCGGTTTTTCCCTGTTGCCCAACAGAAAGTCATTTGCACGCGGAACCCCTTTTTTACTCAGGGACGTCCAAAAATGTCAATACTTCTTTGTTGATACTCGATGGGCAATGAGAAACTCTTCTTGAGCAGTCGCGGATATTTTTCACTCCCGTCGTCCATTGGGGCCTCGCCGACACCAATTAGACGGCTCACCATCCTGGCAACAGGTGGCCAGAATGCATAATCAACAAAGCCGGGTGGAGTTGGAGCTGCGTCTCAGCGATTGATTCTAACGGGCGAACCATCTGGATTGCAGACGCACATCGCGGCGACGGAAAGCGTTTCGTTGTGCGATCTGATGAAAAGCTGACGGCGTTTCTTGAACTCGAAGCGGCGATTCGGGGTGTCAGTTGATAAGATCAAGAAATCTGCCAAGGGGAAACTTGCGGACAGATGGCAACAGAACGCATTCAACTAAAGAATTTGCCCGCCGACTTCGGGGAAGTTCTCATGAGGGAATTTGTGCCGTATTCAGTCGGCCTGGCCTGCATTTCCAAAACTCGTCCGATCACCTTTGCAGCATTGGGTTCTGGAACGCCGATTAAGAAAATGGGACGGATTGGGATTTTGACTGCCGATCACACTGTTTACGCGCAGTGCGGGCGGCAAAGACCCGAGGAGATTCAATGCAAATGGTTTTGCGCAATAGGATTATTGAGCTTGCGCCGGAGATAACGTTCGAACACACCCTTGCGAGGCCAAGAAGCCCCGAATATGGCCCGGATTTAGGCTTCATCGAGATGGCCGCCTGTGAGCTGCTAGGCTCAATAAAGGCGATAGCTTCTATTTGGCCGCTCGATGGCGACCCGAAAAAACTTTTAAAAGAGTTTGGCACCGCAGGCTCTTCATTAGCGTCGGTGGGAATTCCAGAAGAACGTTGTCAGACAGAAATCACCGGCAATGAATTCCGGCGTGTTTGTCACCACCTCACTTGCCTTCACGTTATTGAAAACGGAAATATTGCCCAACGAAATGGATGGGACTACATCGACAGCAAATGCTGGTATGGTGATTCGAATCCGTGGGTAACTTCGTTCAAGGGAGTAGTGGCGGAGGGATTTGGGGGCTAAAAGTTCAACGAAACACCGATAAGGAACTTATCATCCGACGTTCGGCTCTAGTCGGCGTGCAGTTTTATCAGACTCCCTTGAAACGGAAAGTCCGTTATGTGCGCGGGCATTTTATCAGATCAATTTACGACCTGGCTTGGCGAGATTTTGCCAGCGGCCAGAATTAGATTGCCCGAATGCCGATGCACCGCGCTCCAATGATGAATTCAGCCTTGGGCCTTCGACGCTTTAACCATTTTAACGATAAAGAATCTAATCGAAATGATCGGTTTCGTCACTTCAAGCATTTCAACGAAATCATGTTTATCGGCGACTTCGCCTCTCCATGGTGGTGGGGTCCTTGATGCGGCTGGACCTGGGCCTACCCATACGGATCCTACGGATATGACTATGGTAACTATGGGTATGGTTACGGGTCATCCGGCTATGGTTACCGATACGACTTACCCATTTGGGAGTCACTACGGCAGCTATTACAGCGGCACGAACTACGAAAATGACGATGAATTGCGTCCCTGGGGCATGCGCTCGACAGTATTGAAGATCGATTGTGCGAACGCGAGACTGATCTCGCGAATGCAGCATACCTGGGTGTCGCCGAACACCTCGGGAAAAGAATCGAAATTGGTAACCGCCGCAAATGGGTACCACCCTGGTGAAACTAGATAACCGAAAGAACTCATATGACGCACCCAGATCATCCGTACAGTATGCCTGTCAAGATGCGGGCGCCTCCACAGCGCGGCGTGCAAAGCGACTTGGCGCGCATTGCGCCGGTCAACTCGTTAAGGAGGTCACTATGACTCTCTATCTTTACAGACTATTTCCTCCACGCCCAAGAACGTTCGCGGCCGACATGACTCCGGCCGAGATGAAGGTAATGCAGGAACACGCCAATTACTGGCAACAGCATGTTGCCAGTGGAAAAGTGCTCGTAGTCGGTCCTGTGGCCGATCCTGAAGGAACGTTCGGGATGGCGGTGATCGGTGCCGAAGAGGGAGAAGACGTTGAACCATTTTGTAAGGACGATCCAGCGATCAAATCCGGCTTGGGATTCTCTTACAAACTCAACGTGATGCCGAAACATATCGTGTCACCGAAAATTCAATTGTGAAGAAAAAGCGGATCGACGGAGAGAACTCATATGAATCAACAAGACTTCCACCGCACAATCGCCGCGAAACTTCCCGTCAAGGAAGCCTTAAAAATCAATCGTGTTTCAGACTGGTGGACCGAGTCCGGCTTCGTCAGGAAACTTGAAGTCCCGGATCCGGACCTTTATTTCGAGGCTCCAGGTGGCCAATGCCTCCGGTCAGTTGGAATCGACGAGGACCTCTCCTTTTATGAGGGGACCGGAGCAGGCCCGGACGTAGCAAAGGTAAAAGAAGCAGTCAAAAGGTTAGGATAGAAAATGATTTTTAGGGAGAATGAATCAACCTAAAAGGTTCGGTTTCGTGTGCTTCAACAGCAGACTGACTAAGACAGCGCGAGTTTGCTGTCGCGAACAACAAGCCGTGCACGCGCCCCGACTTTGCCGGTTGATACAGCATCGACGACAGCGCCGCGAAATTGTTTCTCAATTGTGTCGCGTAATGGGCGTGCGCCGAGTCGGCAATGAAAGCCGTGCTGCTTAATGAATCCTACAACCGAGTCGGCGATCGACAGGTCGACACCTTTGTTGCGCAGGAAAGCAAGTTCGTGCGTGATGTGCAACCGCGCGATCTCCATTTGCACGTCATAGTTCAAGCGATTGAAGACGAGCTTCTCGGTAATGCGCGCGTAGAGTTCGGGTATCGCCGCGCCGACGCTGCGCACCGTCACACCGCGCCAGGGCGAGCGAGTTTAAACAACGCGCTGCCAAACGCGAAGACTCCGGACTTCCTTCGTGCGTGCGCCTCCGCGCGCCCGGAGACTTCGCGGGCTCTTTCCAGCGAAAGATGCCGCAGTTTCGCCGCCGCGTCAGCGCGCGACCAAGCGCTCCTTATACTGCTGGCTTGTCGCAGCTTGCAATGGACATGTTTTCATAAACGGCAGCGACACCCGTTCGACGGCCACCGCTTGGCTGCATCGATCAAAGACACTTCGCTCTCCGCCGCTTCTTTTGGTTGATTACAGTGAGTACGCCGCGATTCACCTGAACAGTTTTGCAAAAGTTCTAATATCGTCGACTAACAATTCGGGCTCTTCCAAGGCAGCGAAATGTCCACCCGATGGCATATCGGTCCAGTGCGCGATGTTGTAAACGCGCTGCGCAAATTCGCGGGGAACGATCAAATCCCTTTCACCAGGGAACATAGCAACGCCGGTGGGGACGTCGATCCTTTCACCGTTTCGTAATGGCGGCGGGGCGTTCACTCTGTTTTGCGAGTAAAAGTAATGCCGCATCGAGGAATTGATCGTCTGGGTAACCCAGTAAATCGTGATATTAGTAAGCAAATCATCCTTAGAAAAACGAGTCTCGATATTTCCGTGGCAATCACTCCAATTGTGAAATTTCTCGATAATCCATGCCGCTAGACCAACCGGAGAGTCGTTCAGACCATAAGCCAGCGTTTGGGGACGGGTTCCCTGGATGTGCCCATAACCATTTTCCTCCTTCTCCCAAGTGCCGAGAGACGAGATGTATTTCCTTTCGGCCTCGGAAAGCTGCGATGGATCAGGTAAAGAAGCAGGAAACAAGAGGTCGACGCCACTAATGTGGATGCCGAAGAGTTTCTTGGGATAAAAACGACCAAGAAGCGACGTCACTCCCGCCCCCACATCACCTCCCTGCGCGATGAATTTAGAATATCCCAAAATCTCGGTCATGAGCTTGGCCCACAACTCATGAGCGCGCATGTGGCCCTGTCGTCTCGGGGACGAGAAGCCGAAGCCGGGTAGTGAAGGGACGATCACATCGAAACTATCGTCTGCATGGCCGCCGTGGTGCGCAGGATCGGTAAGCATGGGAATGATCTTGTACATTTCCATAAACGAGCTGGGCCAGCCGTGGGAAATGACGATGGGAAGAGGATTCGGGCCTTTGCCTTTCTCATGTATGAAATGAACCAAGCAGTCATCAATCTGCACCTTGTATTGTTGGAACTTGTTGAGCAACGCCTCTTGCTTCCGCCAGTCGAAGTCCTTCGCCCAATAATGGGATAACTCCTGCAGATAGGTCCGATTTGTGCCGTAGCGCCAGCTCTCGCCCTCCGGATTGTCCGGCCATCGCGTGCTGATTATCCGTTTTCTTAGGCCATCGAGTTCGGGCTCTGGAATGTGAATGGCGAATTTTTTCATTTTGGTTTCTTTCTTCGTTAACGCGTCAGCGGTCGGTGGAATTGCCAATAAGCCACCGGCCACAACAGAGGTTTTTTGGAGGAATGTTCGTCGAGTGACAGCCTCAGTTTGACCCTGCTTTTGCGGAACAGGCTCCATGTCGGCCGCCGTCTGGGATTCCTGTTGCATAACGACACCTGTGATATCACACAATGGTGTCGATTGTAAAGCACTATTTATTTGTTACAATGGTGTTGTGGCTAAACGACAGCTCGAAGCCTCTTCGCTCGATTTACTGGTCGACTTCCTTAATACCCGCGACGAGCGCAGGTTCGGTGCGCATCGACAAAACGATGAGGCAGATGGAGACTCGCTGACCAGCCCCGCTGCGTTAAAGCGTTGGCTCGTGAAGCGCGGTTTGTCCGATAAAGCGGCGGCAGTGACCGAACATGGCTTCGCACGTGTAAAAGACTTCCGTCGCGCCTTCCGTGCCCTCCTCGCGAATGACAGCGATTGCGCCGCGCGTTCTGCACTCGATACGCTAGTCGCAACGATTCCGCTTCAAGCGCGGATCACTCACGGCAGCCCAGCACTTGTCCCGGCCTCCGCCGGCTTGGACTGCGCACTCGGGAAACTAATAATCGCAGCGATCGTGGCGCAAGTTAATGGAACGTGGAATCGGCTAAAAATGTGCGCTGCCCAGGACTGCCATTGGGTCTTCTACGACGCGTCGAAAAACTGCCTTGGGCGCTGGTGTTCGATGGAGGTGTGCGGCAATCGATTAAAAACGCGGAACTATCGTCAGCGGATCAGGGCGAAAACGAAACGACCTGAAAAGTGAGGAAGCGCGGATAAGATCACGTAGTTGTTCAATGATTAGATTTAGAAATCCCACCTCCTCAAACTAACACCACAGCCAAATCCGTGTGGGCGATGTAAGATTCGCTTTGCAACGCACACGCTCGGCTGTGTTCGAATCTCGGGACACGGTCCCTTTTACTCCTCGGCTGCCGTCCATCACTGAGCTCTCCTCACATTGTGCAAACATCAGCGGCGGGAACCACGCTACTTGACGTATCAATCCCGAAACGCTAGCGACGCGCAGGTCATCTTTCCAGCTTGATAGGGCTCGAATGCGCCGCGACACACATCCACTTGCCGTTCTGTTTAATCCAGAAGTCAGTCGCACGACCAATCTCCTCGATTGGTTTCCCGTTTTCGTCTTTGCCCTTAAGCACGAAACGCGAACTGGCGACCGCTGCATCGCCGTAAACGAAGATTTTAAATTCATCAGTGACGAGCGAGTCGATCGTAGAACGATCCGCTTTGAGCATTTTGAGGTACTGCTGTTTGTTGATCAGCATGCCAGTCTCGCTCGTGTCGATAAACGACTCGGCAAAAACAGCGTCCAGCAGCTTCACATCTTTGTTTCGCGCTCCACGCGTATAGTCGTCCTCCCTTGCTTTCACCTCGGCAACCGCCGGATCGGTTGGATCGCCAGTCGCGCCGGCGACTAAGGTGCGAAGAGCTATTACAGGGACGACCAAAAAAATAATGATAGGTCGTCCATTCATATAGGTTTGTTGCAACCTGTTTCTCGCACAGTGATGGTTACCAACAAATGGCGCAAGGCAATTTTTTTGACGTATTCCCCCTTAACGTCCGCGAAGGCGGCGAACAGTGACGCGCGGATGCTACCTTGCAACCCGTTTCGATTCTATCGCTCGCTGCGCGCCGTAAAGGTATTGCTCGCTTCGCTGCGGTCGACCTTGACTATGCTCGCTCCGCGTGGGGAGCGGTCATTATCGGCTTTCACTCTGGAGGCACTGTTCTTTTATTCCTATCTCGTGCCGGATGGAACGGATATGAGTTGAGACCCACGAATCATATCTTCACCGATTGCGCTTCTTTCGCCCGGTGTGTTTTTTCGGATTCTGATAATCGGGGAAGTGCTCCTCTCATCTGCGACCGCCTTTCTTGGGCTTGGGGGTGCCGTAAAGGTTGTGAAGGTTTTTGGTTGCCTGCTCGGACCGCCGCCAGCCCGGCCGCGCCGCCCTGTTGCCGGTACCACTGATACCCGTCCTCGGGCGCGACATGCGGCTCAGATTGGCCGCGCAACTTCGCTTCCAACCGCAGACGCTCGATATCATCTTTTATCGTGCGCTCGTCGCGCAGGATTTGATCCAGCAGTTCATTCAACACCTTCCGCGACGTGTAAACATTCGAGGGCAGGTTCTATTGCTATATACCACTCGGCGAGCATGCCGTTCTACTTTTGCAATAACGCCTGCTCGGCACGTGCAGCTTGGATCTGCGCTTCGCTAAGTGCAGGCGTTATCGTCGGCGCTTGCTGCTGCGCGAACGCGGTAATCCAACGAAGGACGCGGCCATCTTTATCGGCATGAACCAGGCAGGAGGTCAGCCTATCGCGAAAGGCGTGGAGATCCCGCGGCACCTGCCGCGGTCCGCTTGATTCAGTGCGGAAAAGGTCAGCTTGAGGTCTCCCGGCGGCGTTTTTTAAGGACGTCTCGTTATTGTAATTCTCGCGAACGCCCTATGTACTCGAATACTAGATTGACGGAAAATCCAAGGCTTGATAAACGCTTGTGCGCAGACCGCCGCGTTTGCGCGCCATGGCGAAAGAGACTTCATCGAGTGATTCGTCGCTGCCATTGCATGAAGTATTAGAAGCTGAGTTTGCCGCTCTGCATGGAGAACTCCCGTCAGACTATCCGAGCTCCGGCGAATCGAAAACGCGTCTAAAAGCGTTGTGGGCTGCGATTCATGGACTGGGGGAGAAGCGCGCGGCGCTTTGCATCTCGGGCGGCGGTATCCGGAGCGCCACCTTTGGATTGGGAATTTTGCAGGGTCTGGCACGCTGTGGGCTGCTGGAGAAGTTTCACTATCTCTCCACCGTCTCTGGTGGCGGATACATTGGCAGCTGGCTCAGTGCGTGGATCAAGAATGATCCAAACGGTATTCGCGGCGTGGTCGACGAACTGAAGCGGCGACCTGATTCCACCCTGGAGCCCGAACCGCAGCCGATCCGCCACCTGAGGGAATTCAGCAATTACCTGGCACCCCGGACCGGTGTCACTTCTGTCGATTTTTGGACGCTGATTACCACGTTCATTCGCAACATGTTCTTGAACTGGTTGGTGCTGATTTCATGGCTGGCAGCCGCAATGATGATCCCAAGGGTATATCTGGCGGCAATCAACCTCCAACCAACCTGGCCGGCCTGGGGTCTCGACATGGATCTCGCCAAGTATACGCTGATGGCGGATCAGATAAGACACGAGTGGGACATTTGGCTCAACATCCTGCTCGCAATTGGAGGCGCGTTGATCGCTGTGGCGATGGCCTACGCGATCATCGATGTCCCTTCTACCGGCAATGCGCGACTGCCGCAACGCCGCTTTCTGGAATTTCGTCAGCTTCCGTTAATGCTTGCGTCGCTCGTTTTGGCTGAATGGTGGGCTTTGTTCCGCAACGTTCACGGCAGCGAACCGTTTCAAGCCAGTGCGTGGTTGTTTATTGCCTTTGCGGTTGCGAGCTACTTAACCGGCGGCGTGTTCGCTACGCTTTTTCTTCGGTTTCTTAAGCAAAAGAGAAAGCGTCGCTTCTTCGATTCGATGTGGCGAGTCGCTATCATCGCACTCGCGGCAGCGTTCGCGGGATTCTGTCTCTGGGCGATCGCAACCCGAATGTTTTTGGAACCTCCCATTCAATTCACGTTGAGCCGCAATTGCGAAGCGACGCCGATCCCCTGGAATAAACAAAAAATAACGATCCCAAAAGACACCCCGGGCGTCATCACACAAATTTACAGAAGCTACACCATCGAAACTGAGGGACAGAAGGGACGCATCACCGAGAGCGATCTTGGTGGCTTTGAACTGAAACCAGGCGAGAAACCTCCGATTCAATACACGTTGACGCGCGAGTGCGAGGCCATCCCGATTCCCTGGAGCCGGCAAAAAATGAAGTTCGCGGCTGGTACACAGGTCGTCATATCGCAAATCCGGAAGATTTACATCATCGAAACCCCCAAAGCCCGGGCGCGCATCACCGACCAAGATGTCGATGCGCTGCAGCTGAAATCAAACCGGAAGCTTCCCGAGCGTTTCCCGCTGCCGGCGCCTGCGAGCAACGCTGTGAAATATGTCTGCTTCGCGCCCCCATTGATTCTCGCCGTCCTGCTGCTGGTAAATTTCCTCTTCACCGGCCTGACGAGCTGGGTGACAAAAGATGAAGACCGCGAATGGTGGGGACGATCAGCGGCTTGGATCCTGATCACAATTGCTGGCTGGATCGTGATCAACGCCATCGTTCTCTGGGGCGCTCAGGCGATTACTGCAACGACCACCGGCAACCAGCTTGACGTTTTTCTCGGTGACGTGAAAGCGACCCCAGAGGCAAAAGGTCTCCTTGGCGCTTTTGGAGGAGTGACCGGTATCGTGAGTGCGTTGCTAGCTATCCGATCGAAGTTAAGCAGTAAATTTGGCGAGAAAGCGGGTTTTCAATGGCTTCTGATCGTGGCGGCAACCGCGTTTTTCGTCCTTCTCTCAATCGTAATCTCGTGGGTCCTAGTGCTGATTGGCTCTGAGCCCTGGGCACAACACGCCACCGCCTGGCTGTTAGGCGGAAGGCAAGATCAAATGGCGGATCCTAATTCCTGGCGTGTTCAACTCTTCGTTGTCGTATTCCTAACAGGCATCATGCTGCTTTTCGGAATTGCGATCGGGTTTTTCATCAATGCGAACAAGTTCTCCCTCCATGCAACCTACCGGAACCGGCTAATCCGCGCCTATCTCGCTGCATCGCGAATAAAGCGCAGACCGAACTTATTTACCGGCTTCGATCCTGAAGACAATATCAAGCTGGGCGACTTGTCTCCCGAAAAGCCTCTTCAGGTCCTCAACGGCGCACTAAATGTCGTCAGGGGCCAGCAATTGGCATGGCAGCAGCGAAAGGCGGAGTCTTTTACGATGAGCCGGCTACACTGCGGTTCTTTCAAGGTTGGTTATCGGCCATCGGCCAAATACGGCGAAGCGATTACTTTGGGAACAGCGCTGGCTATTTCAGGCGCCGCGGCGAATCCAAATATGGGCTATCATTCGTCACCGGTCCTGGGTCTCTTGATGACGCTTTTTAATGTGCGCCTGGGCTGGTGGCTGGGAAACCCCGGACCGCCTGGAGCTAAAACATGGCGCCAAAAGGGACCACGATACTCCGTAGGGCCACTTTTTTCTGAAGCGATCGGAAACACGACCGATAGCTACAAATATGTGAACCTGTCCGATGGCGGTCATTTCGAGAACCTTGGTCTGTACGAGATGGTGTTGCGTCGCTGCCACTTCATTGTGGTAAGCGACGGTGGTGAAGATCCGGACTGCACCTATGCCGATCTGGGCGAAGCAGTTCGCAAAATTCGCATCGATTTTGGAATTCCGATCAATTTCGACAAAATGACTATCTATCCTCGCAGCGCGATCGACACCCTTAACGCGCCTGGCCACAATTGCGCAGTAGGGCGAATTTGCTACTCAGTCGTAGACGGCGCCGATGCCCCAGATGGCATTATCGTTTACATCAAGCCGGCATGTTACGGCGATGAACCGCGCGATATTTACGAATACTTCAAAACAAATCCGACGTTTCCGCACGAGAGCACCAGTGACCAGTTCTTCTCCGAATCGCAATTTGAGAGTTATCGGATGCTTGGTGCTTACATCATGGAGAAGCTTTGTACAGATTGTGATGGTGATTTTCGCTGTTTCATTCGGGACGTCCTAAAACGCCACCTTGAGATGGAAGCGCCCTCTTGGCTCGCAAAATTGGTTAGCCAATCGAAGTGACACCATTGCGTTTTGCCCAAGCCAGCGCCGGAAACGGTTGCCAATAAGTAAGCAGTTTTAGTGGCCGCCTGGAATTCTGGATCTAGTCAATACCAAGAAGCCGCCCTGCTTCCACGCGTGGCGGCTTTTTTGCTTTTTCAGAGAGTGACGATGACTCCTGGATCGAATTCGTGGTTGCAGTTTCCTTTAGCATCTTTTCGTGTGGTGGGTGGGCTCTTAAACGTGTCGACCACGGATGGGAATCTCATAGCTGGGATCGGCGATGCCGGCGCAACGAATTCGTGGTAAGCTCGCGAGATGACCCGCATTTTCGCCCTGCCGGTCACGCTTCTCGCTCTGGCGATGTCGGTGTGGGCGGCGGATCAATCAGCGAAAAATAAATCGGTGGAACCCGATTCATTCGACGTCGAGCCGCCGATCTTGAAACAAAACCTTTCAGATGAGCCATTGCCGAACGGCGATATGGCACGCTTGGAAAAGCAATTGGAACGCGCAAAGCAAAATGCCGCAGGCGCGGAACGTCTCTATAAAATTGGTGTACTTGCTAAAATGGAAGTGGAACAGCGTTTGTTGAAGGTGATACGGTGTGAATCGGACCTGGCAAATGCCCGCGTCGCTCGCGCAAAAGACGAACTTGCCGAAAAGGAGTCTCAATTCGCAAGTGGCGAAATTACCAGGGACGAACTGGAATCAATCAAAACAGCTCTGGCGCAGTTAACCGAAGCCGCACAAGTCGCAACAGCGAAACGAGAACGCGCCGAGCTCGAGGCCGCAGAAGCAAACTTACGTCGTCAGCAAAAACTTCTTAAGCTCGGCGTCGGACAAAAATCGGATGTTACCCGCGCCGAGGAAAAACTTGCCGAGCTCAAGGCGCAAAAATAATCGATGAAGATCGAATCGGCGCAGTCTCCGTTTCGCCGTTTCGTGGTTAATACCCCGCAGCCATCCCGTCTTTGCGCGATTCGCTTGCTCCCACGTAGACGCGCTGGCCATCGTGCATTTCGACTCTGATCGCCTGATAACCGCCATAGCCACCGACATCGAAACGCACATCGTGTCCTTTCTTGCGTAGTTCCCGCACAGTTTCGTACGGAATACCGCTCTCGACTTCGACGTAACCGCCCGACTCGGTCATTTTTTCTCCGGTTGGTTCGTTATCGCCTTCGTGCTGCCAGCGCGAAGCATCGCCGGCTTCCTGCACATTTAAACCGAAATCGATCTGGTTCGTGAGCACCTGCACATGTCCCTGCGGCTGCATGCCGCCGCCCATCACCCCGAATGCCTCCCATGGTTTACCATCTTTCATGACAAAACCGGGGATGATCGTGTGAAACGGACGTTTGCCCGGCGCGTAAACGTTGGCGTGATTTGGATCCATGGAGAAAAGTTCGCCGCGGTCCTGGAACATGAATCCGAGTCCCGGCACCACAATGCCGCTGCCCATCCCGCGATAATTGCTTTGAATGAGTGACACCATGTTGCCTTCATCATCGGCAGTACACATGTAAATCGTGTCGCCGTTATCAATGACTGAACTGGAGCCGGCCCGCCCACGGCCCGAGTTCCCGGCAGAAAGGCGCGGGGGCGCGCCGACTCCATTTTGCGGATTGCCGGCTTCAATTCGTTTTGCTGCGTGATTCGGATCAATTAGAGTCCGCCTCTCCGCCGCGTATTGTTTCGAAAGCAAACCGGCGAGCGGAATCTTTGCGAATGCTGGATCGGCGTAAAACTTCGCCCGATCGGCCCAGGCGATTTTCTTCGCTTCGATCATCGTGTGAAGCGTCTCGGGCGAATTGCGTCCCATCACGCGCAAATCAAATCCTTCCAGAATGTTCAATATCTGCAGCGCCGCAATGCCCTGGCCGTTTGGCGGAAGCTCGAAAACGTCATAGCCGCGATAATTTGTCGAAACCGGCTCAACCCAGGTTGATGTATGTTTCTCGAAATCGGCTTTCCGTAAAAAGCCCCCATTCGTCCGCATGAACTGGTCGATCTTGTCTGCGATCTCACCTTTGTAAAAAACATCGCGACCTTTTTCAGCGATCAGTCGTAACGTTTTCGCGAGCGCGGGATTCTTGAAAACATCGCCTTTAGCCGGGGTTCTTCCTTTTCCGTCCAGCGTGTATGTCTCGAGAAAAGCGCCTGGCAATCCTTTATATAACCGTGGGCCAAATGCCCAGTAATAGGCAATTAAATCGGTAACCGGAAAACCTTCTTCGGCATACCGAATGGCAGGCGCAAGGTCATCGCTTAATTTCAGTTTACCGAATCTTTTGTGCAGCTCCGCCCAGGCATCCACGGTCCCGGGTACGCTAATCGGCAACATGCCTGTCGGGGGAATTGTTTCGCGATGCAGTTTTGCCAGCACGGCCTTCATCTGGTCGTAGCTCAAACCGAGCGGGGAACGTCCGCTGCCGTTGATTCCGTACAGTTTGTTTTCTTTCGCGCTGTAAACGATTGCGAACAGATCGCCGCCAATTCCGTTGGAGACCGGCTCCATCAAACCGAGCGTAGCGTTTGCGGCGATCGCTGCGTCTACGGCATTCCCACCGCGTTTTAAGATATCGATCCCGACCTCGGTGGCCGCAGGCACGCTGGTGCAGACCATTCCATGCCGTGCCAGCACTTCCGACCGCGTCGCGAAATTCTTTCCAGTAATGCGATCGATCTGGGCGTTCAGCCGAAGACCGACAATCAACAAAGCCGACAGTCCAAAACCGAACCTAATCCAGCGCATCAGCCATATTAATGCCTTCTATTTAAAGAGCGCACTTGAATTTTAGTCACCAGATTATATTTGATTGCTCACCATCAAATGAAGATTTCGTCCGACGACCAAAAAGCGATCAGTCTGATTCTGATCTGCCTGGGATTTTTGTTTTTTCTTATCGGAATCGCTGCTCACTTCAAAGCGGGTTTTCAATCGCGCGCTGAAATTTCGACGACAGGTTTCGTCGCGGCCGCGATCTTCGCGGGGCTGGGTGTTCTTGTGCTTCTGTTTTCGTTCAGAAAAAAACAGAGCTGAA